>ERZ795055.182-NODE-182-length-73990-cov-25.916968_pt1 | contig 73990 bp, 73 predicted proteins | sample MGYA00375139_ERZ795055 | MGnify/ENA primary metagenome ERZ795055 (study PRJEB30184, sample SAMN05720283) | anaerobic digester metagenome | isolation source: active sludge of municipal wastewater-treating anaerobic digesters | place: USA | collected 2015-01-23 ... | reverse complement strand
TCAACGTATCCCTTTTATGCAACCCTTGGGTAACATTTTATTTGAGGCAATTCGTCCATCCGGGTCGTCTTGACTAACTCTGACAACAGGCCTATACTGAAACTTGATGAAAATAATTTTCATCAAATATCAAAGAAGCGGAGGTCATTATGAATGCATATATCGATTATGCCGCGCGTATAAAAAAAATACAGGAAGAAATGAAGAAATCCAATCTCGATCTTTTCGTGGGCACGCGAACGGTCAGTCTGAGTTACGTGGCCGGCGCTTTTATCCCCTGGAGAAGCGCGGTTATTGTATCGAAAGACGGGGATGTCGGTTTGATTTCCATGCTGCTCGATTGTGAACGATTGAAAAATGAGTCCTGGCTAAGCAACATTTCGCCGTATGCTCCGCTGCCGGGCATGGATCTGATGGATCTTGTCATCAACTTCATCAAGCAGCACGGCGCGGAAAAGGGAAGGATAGGTGTTGAGCTGGGCCATTCTCCCCGCGGGAATACGGGATATCTGTTTGCCACGGAATACGAATTGCTGAAAAATGCGCTGCCGCAGGCAGCTTTTGTTAATGCGATCAACATCGTGGACCGGGCCTGCTACATCAAGGAGCCGGGCGAAATCAAGCTGCTGCGTCAGGCCGCCGCCATAGCGGACGCCGCCATCGATTGCGTGAAGAATTCGCTGGACATCGGCATGACGGAGGCTCAAATAGCCGGCATTGGTGAAATGGAACTGCGCCGCCTCGGTAGTGAATATCACTGGGCGGTTACCGGATCGTCGGAAGTCGCCTCCGGATACCGGGCGACGTATGCCATGAACGGTACGACTCAGCCCACGCAAAAAATATTGCAGAGCGGAGAAAATCTCATCGTGGACCTGCACCCGCTTTATCAGTTATATCCCTCGGATCTGGCCCATAATTTCATTATCGGCAAGCCGTCCCCCGAACAGAGAAAACTGGCCGACGCCTATCTGGCAACGGCGGAAACGATTGTTCGTAATTTCAAGGCGGGGAACAAGGTGGGTGATGTCTGCAAGGCGGTCATGGATAAAGTGACCGGGCTGGGTTACGCCCAGTACACGATTCCTTCTTTCGGTCACGGACTGGGCGTGTTCGGCCATGAATGGTATCCGGCTATCGTCAACAATGATGAATTCCGCGATGTCGTTCTTGAGGAAAACGTTGTCGAAGTGGCATTCCTCGCCATGACCGTGCCCGGTGTCTGCGGCATGAGGCTGGAATGTCCGGTTCTGGTGACGAAGAACGGCGGAGAAATGCTTTGCAAAACGCCGTTGGATCTGACGGTGCTGGACTGAATTGCCGGTGAAGACGAGAAAAACCGTCCCCGGTTCAATGGTCAGGATTTAAACAGTGAATCGTGAAAGGGTGAAGGGAAAAACAGTGCCTGGTGACTCGTTGCTAGTGGATGGTGAATAAAAAACTGTTCTAAGTTCGATGTTCAATGTTGCAAAGAAAGACCGAGGGAGTTAAGGCTGAAGGCGGATTATGCAACGCCCTCTAAACATATTTGAATCCGAAGGCAAGGCGAATCATGGGTACGATAGTACACTCCGCTCATTGCGGGATTGTTCGTCTCACAAATTTCAATGCACTTCGTTTTCGAAATTTGGGTCTCACAACAAGTTTGACAGAATCATCAGCCTCGGCTGTAACTGCGAGCTCACCCTGAGCATTCGCGATTATTTCGGCATCGAACGCGCCTATCCGTTTGACTGGTGGATAACGCCATTTCAGGCATTATGGAAACTGCTGGAAGGCAGGTTCCACGATCTTTTTAATATCAACAATCTGGAAGTATCCTCCGATCTGCTCACTGTCAGGGATAAATATTATAATCTGTTGTACCATCACGACTTCAAAAAGACGGAGGATGAAAAAATTATTCCGGATCTTATCGAGCAGCAATTACCGCTGGTGAAACAGAAGTATGACATGCTCGTTCACAGATTCTTTAACGACCTGCAAAATAAAAGAGTCTTGTTTATACGAAACCGGGACGGAAATATTCCCCACCTCGACCGGGACGCAACGCCGATGGACGAAAACACCTTTGTGCAGTTATACGACCTGCTGGAAAAACTGTTTCCTGATTCAGCGATAAGTTTATTGATTACAAATTGCCCCATATCACCCGGCATTCGGCGCAAAAACGGCTGTATAGTGTGGGACGAGGTTGATCATCATTACGATGATTACGAATTTTTCATCGGCTCGCGTCAGGGTTGGCAGGAGATGTTCTCCAGAAACAATATTTTCTATGAGGGAGAAAAACTCCCACACATGAGCGCTCAGATTTATTAGAAAGAGGACATTATATGTCAACCTGGAAGATGCCGCCGAAAGCAAAAGTCTATGAAGGATTGAGTGCCGTGGCCGACAAAAGAGTCTCCCTGACAGGCCGGACAACGGCGCAGGTTCAGTCTTCCTCTCGCGACAAAACATACGATGTCGAGTGGTCTGAAGACATCAGCGAAATCACATCGAATGACAATGCCTCCTATTGGCAAGGCTACATGGGATATCCCATTATCGCCGTGCTCTTGCAGATCGGCAAAATCTCTTTCAATCCCCTGATCGCAAAACTCCTGGCTGACGTGCCCTGGAAATCGGTTAATGAACAATTTAAACGGGATTATGACAAGGCAATCAACCACATCCTTGATGAGATTGAAGCAAGAGGAGGTAGCAGAACGGAAATTGCGCAGGAAGTTGAGAAAATCTATGAGCAACTCGGTGCCCTCGGGCTGCAACGCAGTCAGCGCCGGCGCCGACCTCCGAAAGAAAAGCAACTGACGGAATAAATTTCCCGGTCAGCTGCTTTTCTGAACATGCGGCTAAGTTTTGCTTGCCGCATTTCTAATTCAAATTCGTCTTCAAAAAATCACCCATCACCACAACAAGCTTTTCAAACGGCTCTCCGACATACGGTTCGAAATGGTTCATGGACAGGCTGATATATCTGGCGTTCTTCATCTTATCCGCCATTTTCTTCGGTCTCGTCGGGGGAAACAGCGTATCCGTTTCCGCTCCGATGATCAGCGTCGGGCAGGCAACCTCTGCGGCCTTGCTGATCGGCCTGTAAAGACCAAGTGTAAAAATGATGTTTCCGGGGCAGAAATTGTCTTTTTCAAATTCCTTTTCATCCATACCCGTCAGATTCATAATGCCCGCCATCGAGTCCGGCTTGCTCATCATGGCAAATGCTTCACCCGGTCTTCCCCCGATGCGCACATTATGACGACGATTCGTAAAGAGAGAAACAAACACATCGGCAAGACCGTGATAAGTCCCTTTCAGGGCAAACATCGGATCCGTCGTAATGTAGTACCACTGTGTCGATATGCCGTCCGTGAAAGGAACCTGCGATACGACGGCACGAATGTCGGGATTTTTTGCCGCCTCAACGATGACGTGGCCTCCACTGAAGGACGTGCCCCACAAGGCCATGCGCTTCGCGTCGACTTCGTTCAGCGTCTTCACATACGCAATCGCCGCGTCCCAATCCTGCAGGTGGCTTTTGGGATTTACATAATTGCGCGGTTTGCCCTCGCTGTCGTTGAATCCGCGATAATCGAAAACAAAAACCGCCATACCCATTTTGGCAAAATGTTCGGCATAGGCCGGCAGGCGCATCCATCGCTGGCCGCCGAATCCGTGCGCCATGACGACGACGGGCGGCTTTGCAATTCCCGCCGGCAGATAAAGCCAGGCCTTCAATTTATCACCCTGGCTGACAAATGTTTGATCCACTCTGGTAAATTGCGCAGACGATTGCGGCGACGTGTTTCCTTCTGAAGGCGCCGCCTCCACACGCAACGACGACAGAGAAAAAAGAATTGCCAACAAAAAGATCAGGTAACGATACTTGAACATTGCAAAGCCTCCTTTTGCCCGAATGTTTTCCATGGTGCCCATTTAATATGAAACATTTTTCATATTGTCAAGCAGAATGTGAAACATCTTTCATTTTATGCTTGATTTATCTCTTTTTTTATTCGATAAGAAGGCATGAAGAAAACATTGTCAAAACAAAAACATCTAGCGAGAAGCCCCATACAGAAAAGGGGCATGGAAACGAAAAAGAAAATTCTCGAAGCCGCCGAGGACCTCTTCGCGGAAAAAGGTTTTCATAAAACAAACGCCCTGGAAATTGCCGCCCGGGCCGGTGTCGCGACCGGAAGCTTCTACGCATATTTCAATAATAAAAAGGAAGTCCTGATAGAAATCATCAGGAACTTCTATGCCGCGACCTCGGAAAAAGTTCTCAATGCCTATAATATCCAGGTGCGGGACAACTCCACCGACAATTACCGGGAAGGGAAAAAACTTGTTCATTACATGATCAGGGCGCTCTACGAAGCCCATACGGTCAATCCTGCGCTGCACAGGGAACTGCTCGCGATGATCCTGCTGGACAGGGAAATCGAAGAAATCAGCCGCGAAGAAGACCGGAAAGTCATCGCCGCCATGACCTTGTTGTTTAAAGAGTACAGAAAATATACCCGCGTAAAAGACGCCGAAGCCGCGGCGATTCTTCTTCACAGAATCGGCGAGGAAATCATTCATCATATTAAAATCATGGGATCGGATATTGACGGCAAGAGATTGCTCGCGGAGCTGGAAGACATGGTCTGCAGGTATCTCCTGGTGGAAGAGTGATATGCCGTCGCTTTGCCCTGCCGCATCTGCCCAACAGAACTTATCCTTTCCCAAAGATCTTCCCATCCATCTCTTGATAAGGGGTGCAAGGTAAATAAGACATGAGGCGAACTTTGTTTCTGAAGCTTGGGTCTCATTATCAGCGAGTGTCGCTATTTACGTTTTAAGTTAAAAGTGGTATTATTAAAAAAAGTTCCATACAGATGTTGTTTATTCCCCCTCCTGTTGAAAAAATGTGATCCCGCTCCTTTGACTGGCTAGTTTCCGGAAGCGTTTAACCCCGTCAACAAGTTTAAAAGGAGGTCACTTATGTCAGCAAGAAAATTGAAAGAATTTTTGGACAGCCAGGCAGTGAAATATGTCAAGCTTTCGCATTCCACAGCCTATACAGCCCACGAAATTGCCCAGTCTCTGCACATCAGTGGCAGGAAGATAGCAAAGACCGTCATGGTTTTTATTGATGGAAAGATGGTCATGGCAGTTCTGCCCGCCAACCGCTCCGTCAATTTCGATCATTTCCAGAAAGCCATCGGCGCGAAAAAGATCGAACTGGCCACCGAAGGACAATTCAAGGGCATGTTTCCGGATTGCGAGCTCGGCGCCATGCCGCCTTTCGGTAACTTATACGGAATGGAAGTCTACGCAGACCAGCATTTGACGGAGGATGATGAGATCTTCTTTAACGCCTGCACGCACTCGGAACTCATCGAGATGTCATACATCGATTATGAAAGACTTGTGAAGCCCAAATTGGTCAAGCTTACCTGATGAAGAGATAACGTTCTACTTTCTATGTTAGGTGACTATAAAGAAATTCAAGTTGAGTGCTATAGCGGTTTTAAAGCCAATGAACGGCCGGTTGCTTTTACTTATCAGGGAGAGCGGCGGAAAATAGAGGAAATCGTTGATCGCTGGTATGAAGGTGGTTTGGATAGCGGCCGGTCCGTCATTGACTATTTCAAGGTCAGGACCGCGGACGGCAAGGTTTATCTTTTACGCCATCAGTCTGAGTTGGATGCATGGTCGTTATCCATCTGAAATCCGGGACCGACATACAAGTTTTTTCTGAACACTATCAATTTATTTCAGAGCAGATAAACGCGCCTCACATTTAATCTTATTGGTGTATCGTTCTTACCGGGATTGGCAGCCCTACACGCGGGTTCGCTGCAGAGCATGGCCTACTCTGATTTACAAATTGACAAGCCATTCTTTTTTAACTATTAAATTCCGGTAATGAGAAAGGTAAAATAATAAATGGATTTTATCGGAAAATTAAAAGAAAAAGCGATTAAGAAAAAAAATGTCAGCGCCTCAGAAGCGCTCGAACTTTTTGTTGAAGGCACCGGCAATCCCTATCGTGTGCTGGCTGCGGCATCCGAAATCCGTGAACACTTCAAGGGGAAAGAAGTTATTCTTTGCGGCACAACTCACTTGACATCTGCAAAATGGACGCAGGGATGCACATCCTGCAGCTCTATTAAAGCCGATCCGGAAAGTTTTCCGGCGAAGAAAATGAAAACAGCCGGACAGATCCTGAAGGATGCCATACAGGCGAAAAAAAACGGGGCGGAGTATTTCAGCATCGTTGCCGGTTCTGAAAGTTTGAAAACGAAAAAGGAATGGACGAACATTTACCGGATTATCACGGAAATCAACAAATCAGGAATCAAGCCCTGTCTGTCTGCCGACAGGATTGATGCAAATCAGGCTGCGCAACTGAAAGCTGCCGGACTTTCCCGCTCTTGCTTCAATCTGAAAAATGACGGCAAAGAAGATTTGAAAATGATTAAGGCTGCCGGCCTGTCCGCTTGTGCCGGAGTTGGCTTCGGCCTTGGCGAGAGCTTTACACAGCGTATCCAGCAGGCTGAAGCGCTGCGTCAACTGGACGTGGATTCCATTGCCCTCAATATCATCGATCCTGACGGAGGCCGCCAGGGTAAACGGATACAGCCGCTTTCTCCGATGGAAATTCTCATGACGATCGCTGTTTCCCGGTTCATGCTGCCGGATAAAGACATCAAGGTGTGCGGCAGCGGGAAAAATAATCTGAGGCAGCTCCTGCCGCTGGCGATCATCGCGGGCGCCAATTCTCTGATGACCGGAAATTATCTGAATGCCAACGAAAGAAACAGCAAGCTTGACCATGAAATGATTGCCGATCTGGGACTGATTCCTACAAGGCAAATAGACCTCTGCAAGTGCGGTACGAAAGGGAAGCACGGTTGCGCTGCTTCATCGACGATCAAAAGCAAATCAAAATAGAGAGGGCACCTGCAATACAGGCGCCCTCCTGGATTTTCTGAATCCATAGGATTTGTTTATTTTTTATAAATGATCGTGCCGACGGGCTTTCCGTTCAGCGCCTTGGTCAGGTTTCCTTTTTCCAGACCGTTGATAATCTGAATCCTGTCGATCACCTCGCTGTTGAGCAGGATGTCCAGACACGGTCTTTCAATAATCAGATCATCCAGGTCTTTTTTCAACAGGTCTTTGACGCTGATTTCAGGAATGAACTTTGCCCTGCCGTTCTTTTTCGGATCATCCGTGTAAAGTCCCCGCTCGTCTTTGATAAAGATGCAGCTCCGGGCGCCGATTAAGTCGGCAATCACCAGCGTTCCCACATCCGTGCGGTGAACGGGGATGCGCGATTTTGCCACCGGCAGGGCAAAATAATCATATGGCGGCATGCCGTGCATCACGGGAATGCAATCCTGGCCGAAGTAATTGTATAATTTTGTAATTTCATCGTGGCCGATTTTAATGCCGCCCCAGGGAGCAAGCAGTGTGGAAACCAGCAGGGCGTTTTGCTCCGAAATGGAACTTCCGAATTTTGCGATGATGCCGGTCGGCATGCCCAACTCCAGACCGATGGCGTAAATATGGCGGCTACGTGTGCCGCCGCCTGTTGTCAGCAGAATCTTGTGTTTCTTCTTATTGGCGACGACCTCTTTCATGATGGCGGGCAAAGCCTTGATCCCGCGATCGCAGATGGATTGCCCGCCGATTTTAACAATATTGACGTCGGGGAAAAGTCGTTCCTGGGGGGCAACCCGAAGATCTTCCATAAATTGCTTACTCACCAGACTTTCCCCCATCAGTCTGCTCTTCACATGCAGTCTTCGTCCGTCTTTTTCTCTGAACAGTGCCATAGCGTCCTTTCCTTTTTATTCAACCTCAACTTCCTCGTCTTTCACCGAACCATCCTGGGGTGCCTTGAGCAGGACCAGATCCGCTCCCACGGCGGCCGCGATTTCTTCCAACTCTCTTTTCTTGAGATGATCGGCATGAAATTTGAGATTTACATCGGCAACCGCGACCAGTTTGAAGCGCGGCTTCTTCTCTTTTTCCCCCACTTTAATCCGTTCGCGATAAAATATTTTCCCCGCCATAATGTTACCTCCCTAAGTTTTCTTTTTGTCAGGGTTTCGTTTTTCTCCCAGGCTTTCCCAAAGACCGGCGCCGGCCGGTTTGACGGGGAGCACAGCCTCATTTCCCCAGAGTCTGGGCCTTAACCAACCTTTTGTATTTACCACGTCTTCCGGACGGGGACAACACGCATCCCGATCCAGAGAAATCACCCGGATATTGTGCTGCTGCAAAACTGCAACCGCCACATTCTCCGGACTATCTCTCAGTCCTGAATATTCAATAAACCGCCCGCTCCATCCTGACGCGGTGAGACCAACTGCCGCGGCGGCCCCGATGGTGCCGTCGTTGGTGCCTCCATGTCCTGAAAGATGCGCATGGCTTGCCGCCTCAATGGCCTCCTTCTGGGAAACAACCTTTGATGTGCACAGCATGCCAAACGAGATAAGTCCGGGCAGAGAGTGATTTCCTTCGTCAGCCAGGCAAAGCCCCGGATCACTGCCGGGAACGGACATGGCCTCGATGTGAGCAATCGCCGCGCGTTTCAAAGCATCAATGGAAAACTCATCCGGACAGTCCACGACAACACAGGCTGAACTGTTATGTGACGTATAGGGGATGGCCGGGTCCACCAGAAGCTGCTGACGCACAACCCCCCAGACTTTGCAGTCTGCGGGCAGCAGCTTGATGAAGCGGCGGGCCACTTTCCCGGTGCCGTAATCCGAATTGACAGCATCTGTATCATCAAATCCAATATAAACGCGCATCTTATCCTTCTTCATAAGCCTTTTCCTAATCATTAATTATAAGGTTCACAGCGCCGCATGTCAATGGATTAAAAGATTAAAAATATCATCATCAGACAGTTTCAGAACAAATGTTTTGACGCTGTTTGTCATTTAATGTATATCTCAAATCCAGATGACCAGGCAGTGTGGATGTTCATTCAAAGATTATTATCCTAATGGAGGTTTTTATGAAAACTGATGAATTTAAGAAAATAATTACTTTCGCTATTTCCAATGAAATTGAAGCCTATGATTTTTATAAGGGAGTTGCGGACAAAACAAAAGACGCCGGCTTGAAGAAGATCTTTGCGGAACTGGCCGAAGAAGAAGCTAAACATCGCAAGTTCCTGGAAGGCTTTACGTCCGGCAAGGTACAGATGCAGTTTGACGAGACCAAAGATTATAAAGTTGCCCAGTCCATTGAAAAGCCGAAACTGAGCTTGAGCATGAAGCCGGTTGATGCCATCGCGCTGGCGGTCAAGAACGAAGAAGAGGCGATGGAGATGTACACGGAAATGGCCAATTGTAGCAAGGACGCCGAACAGAAAAAGATGTTTCAGTCGCTGGCGACTATGGAAAGAGGCCATAAGGTCAAACTGGAAGATACCTTTACCAATATGGCGTTTCCCGAAGCATGGTAAAATGAATTTCTTAAAGGTATTTCCGGCAAACAAAATCGTTATCAATTAAACCCGCAAGATAAGGCCTCTGGAAACTATTCCAGAGGCCTTGTGCATTTTCGAGCAGTATTCTAAGGAATCATTTTCTGTGTGGACTTTTTCACGCAATCCGGCGCTAGGTTGATTGTTGATAAGAATGTTAATCTAGAAATATTTGAAATATTTATTCATGTAACGTAAGCATTCGATATATTTTCACGAGAATAAATTCAGCTTATAGAATACATATGATGCAAAACAAAAATCAAAAAACACTTAATCTTGTTAAATCAGCAAATCAGATAAAGTCAGAAAATATTCTATTGAAAGCATTTGATGACCTTTTTCACAGGTATGGCCATTATTTCTTATTTTTTCTGATTGCACTAATCATTGCTTTTGTCTTCAAAGATTTTATTATTTTGAAAAAAATATACCTTTTTAAGGATGCTGCTGGCAGCGATTCAATCAACATCAGTTATCCATCATATTATAGCCTGGCAAATTATATTGCAAACGAAGGAATACCAAAATGGTCATTTAATCAGGGGATGGGACAGAACATTTTTCCGTCAGGATTATCAGACCCTTTCTCCTTATTCATCATAATGATGGGTAAAAATTTGGTTTACTACTCCATTTTCTACGCGGAATTACTTAAAATCTTGTGTGCCGGATTATTTTTTTATCTTTTTCTGAAAAAAATTGATTTGTCCGATTACACTGTATTTATAGGAACAATTTTATATTCTTTTAGTGGGTTTATTATCTTAGGGGGACAATGGGGCCTTTTTTCAACGCAAGCCGTTTACGTTGCATTATTGCTTTATTCATTTGAAAAACTTTATAAGGATAATAATTGGATATTATTCCCCTTATGTATTTTTCTGATTGCTTCCAACCAACCGCTAGATCTATATATCATAGGCTTATTTTTTTTAATCTACGTCATATTTCGACTATTTGAAACCAACGAAAAAGAACCGAAAAAGATAATTGTTCTATTTAAAAAAATTTTTATTCTTGGAATGATCGGTATAGCGATCAGTGCATTTTTTTCAATACACATCTTTAATTTGATTGAAAGTCCCCGCATAAGCGGTAACACATCTTATTTCAATTTGTATTATTCCAGACCAATCTTTGGTTTTGAATATTCCGGGAAGACACATTACTTGACTTCATTTATGAGATTATTCTCCTGCAACATTCTGGGTACGGGCAATAATTTTAAAGGGTGGTGGAATTATCTTGAGGCTCCATTATTTTACTGCGGATTAATTTCATTGGTTACGTTCCCTCATTTTCTGAGTCTGTCCGATAGAAGAAAAAAGATCATTTACCTTATTTGGATCCTAATTTTCTTAGTTCCTGTCATCTTTCCTTTCTTCCGAAATTCTTTCTGGCTTTATACAGGTAATTATTACAGAATATTTTCATTATTTGTTGCCATTGTCATTTTATTAATTGGTTTGAAAAGTATTGACAATATTGACTGTAAATCAGAAGCAAATATAAAAATAATCATTGCGACATTATTATTTTTGTTGTTTTTTCTTTATTACCCTTATAAAAACGCGCAAATTATTAATAAAGACATCAGAAATACCGTCGCAATTTTTTTAATAATATACTCTGCTCTTATTTATTTAATTCAGTTTAAAAACATAAAAAATATTGTAAAAATTGCGCTGTTATCCTTGATCGTAATAGAATTAATCTACGCCCACAACGCAACTATTAACAAAAGGCCTGTGATTTCAGGTAAAGAAATAGTAAAAAAAGTCGGTTATAACGATTATACAGTTGACTCCCTGGCGTTCATTAAATTGAATGATAAAACATTCTTTAGAATTAATAAAGATTATTCTTCAGGAACATCCATGAACAAAAGCCTGAATGATGCCCAAGTTCAGGATTTTTACGGAACATCATCTTATCATTCCTTTAATCAATCAAACTATATAAAATTTCTTCAAACATTAGAAATCATAAATATGGATAGCGAACGGGACGCACGCTGGTCTTTGGGACTTACTCGATGTCCTTTACTACATAGCTTCGCAAGTATAAAATACGCTCTCAGTAAGGATCAAGATCCCTACTTGTTAAAATTTGGTTATGATTTAATTGAAAAACGATTTGGAGATGTGAAGGTTTTGAAAAATAAATTCTTTTTACCACTTGGATTCACATATGAAAATTACATCTCTTTAAAAGATTTTAAAAGTCTGTCACAAAATCAAAAGATGATCACATTATACAAAGCTGTTGTTATCGATGATAGTATTTATAACAGCTTTGGTAATGTGGTTAAGTTTGATTTAAGTGGTATGTCTGATAATTACTGGGAAAAGGGATTTGAAAAGGATGTGGAACGTCTAAGTCAGGACACTCTTAAAATAAGTGAACATGGACAAAATAAAATTAAAGGCGAAATTAATGTCGATAAAGATAAAATATTATTATTCTCAATTCCTTTCGACAAGGGATGGAATATTAAAATAGATGGAAAAAGAATAACTCCCATGATGGTCAATATCGGCTTTATTGGAGTTCCTGTGGAAAAAGGGTCACATCGTGTTGAACTTTCCTTCATTCCCCTATATTTTTATACAGGCGCCATCATTTCTTTCATTGCTATTGTTTTGTTTATTTGTCTGCTTACTTTTAAACATCTGCGGGATAAAAAAGCGGTCAGCTAAGCAATAGGAAAAGCCTTGTCTGATCGTTTCTTCTTTGATGCCGGATTTGCGCCCGCGGTGAATTCTTTCCAAAGTCGTTTCAATGCTGTACCGGAAGTCCTGCGGAGGCAGAGTAGCACACAAGGAGTGGAGGGGAGTGTGTCCACAACTCTTCCGTTTGGGAGGAGAACGCCTCCGCAGAACGGTTCATTCTACTTGTTGAAAAAAGAAAAAACAATCCCTCGAAAGTGGGGTTTTTTAGATTATTTTTCATAGAGGTTTCTAATGAAAAAAGAGCGTGAATGGGGAAAAAGAACGTCAAAAGACGCTAAAATAAACCCATTACCGCTATTCTTACGGGAAGGACGATAGCACCGAAAGTGTTTACTTCGTGATTTGCGTCTCCAGAAGCTCCAGTAATTCTTTATTCTCCGGAATATCCATCATCGAATGACCGTAGTGGACAAAGCGAACCATACCGGATTTGTCAATGATGACTTGAGCGGGAAGACGGCCGAGTTTGAAGAGTTTGACCTCCTGTCCGTAAAGTTTCAGCACCCTGTGTTCGGGATCGGGCAGACCGACGAATTGCAGATTTTCCTTTTCCCAGTATTTCTTGAATGCTTCGGCGTTTTCCGGACCGGCCACGAGAATTTCCGTATCCAGTTTTGCGAATTTTTCATAATCCCGGCGCAACTGCGCCATGTGCGCGCGGCAGAAGGGTCAAATAAAGCCGCGGTTGAAAACGAGCATAACGTTTTTTTTGTTGAGATAGCTGGAAAGGGATACGCTCTTGCCGTTGAAATCATTCAGCGTAAAATCCGGCGCCTGAACATTCAGGTCGATTCTGGACATGATGTCACCCCCTGATCTTGATGCAAATTATACTACCAGCTATTTTTAAATTCAATTCCTAATCATAAAAGAAGAATTGAAATTTTCGGGTGAACAACGTAAAAAAATACTTTCAATTCATTCGCTGAGCTTTTAAAGAGAAGCAAACAGGAGGAAATATGGATAGAGGTGAATTGGCGGTTGCCAAATTTGTCAGCGGTTATAACTGCGCGCAGTCGGTTTTTTTCGCTTTTTGCGATGATGTGGAGGTGGACAAAGATAAAGCGCTCAAGATTGCCTGCGGATTTGGCGCCGGCATGGGACGAAAAGAAGAGGTCTGCGGCGCGGTGACCGGTGGCGTCATGGTTATCGGTGCAAAGTACGGTCGGGGAGAAAATGATGCCCAGAAGGAAACGGAGATCACTTATGTCAAGACAAGAGAGCTGATGAATCAGTTTTCTCAAAAATACGGATCGTTCATCTGCCGCCAGTTGCTGAATGGCTGCGATTTATCCGATGATGAAGGACATAAGAGATATCTCGAAAACGATTATCGTAATAAAATATGCAAACCCTGCGTGCAGAGTGTGGTGGAGATACTGGAAGGCATTATTTGATGCTCCAACAGGATCATTCAGGAATGTTCTAATCTTAACTTTATGTGGCTACTGGATTTTCAGGTCAAGCCGGGGAATGATAGTCCATAGAAAACAATTGTGAATTTATTTCGAAACATAGCCGTCAGTCTGATCGCCTTCGGTCTGACGTCCTATCTGGCGATTGTTCAGAAGTGGTCGCTTCAGGAATTCTGCTGGTGCATCTGGCTGTCCGCTCTCTTTTATTCGTGGACGTGCGTTGTCACAGCGGTCATACAAATTATGTTGACGGCCAGAACGCAAAAAGATTATTATGATTCCAAAGCCGCCTTCCTCAAGAACATTTCTCCTGAATTATTCACGCTGGCGATCATTCCGGTCAGTCTGTCTGTCGGTTTTATCGCACTTTATCTATACGCCTGGATATTTTCGTTTTACGGCCTTTTTCTTTCAGTATTTGCCGCCATGCCGCCTTTAAATTTGTTTGGTCCCAATGGTTTCATCAATTCGGATTTTTTTACGCCCGTGGTTTATCTTACGGAAAAATACTGGCTGATGATTCTGGCAACCATTATCACGAACGCGGATGATTTTATGCGCAGGAATTCCTGGGAGCGCATCGTTCTTCCTTTCAAACAAAATGAAATACTGCGCATTCACCTTATGATCCTGGCTCTGCCGTTTTTGGCGATGATGATGTGGGCTTTGTTCAAGGATGCTTATCAGCAGTTGACGATTGTCCTGCTCATCGGTCTTTTCTTTTTAATTCCCAAAAAGAAACGGGAGGAACAGAATGTCGTTCATTCAAATTCAGCAGACAAATAAAAAAATAATCAGGCGGACGCCCATCGGACCCGTTGTGGTGATCTGGTCGGTGATCAATCAAAAGCCTCTGGTTGTCAGTATTCTGCTTTCCAGACCGGGACTTTCGTCTGAAGCTCAGGCGGATAATCTTTTCGCGAAATCAGGGAAATCATCCTGTATGGAAATTGACGCTTTGGCTGACTCCATAACGGCGTGCCTTGAAGGTGCCCCTGTCCAGTTTTCTCTGGATATCGTTGATTTGTCATCGTTCACGAAATTCCAGAAGTCTGTTTTGCTGGCGCAGTATGCGATTCCGCGGGGTTCTGTCAGCACTTATGGGTTGATTGCATCACATGTCGGAGTCCCCGGCGGTGCGAGAGCGGTGGGCAATGTGATGGCGTGTAATCCGTTCCCGATCATTATTCCCTGTCATCGGACAGTCCTTTCGAACTTTTCTCTCGGCGGCTTCGGGGGTGGCGCTGCGATGAAGCGGGCCCTGCTGGAAAAAGAAGGAATTGTCTTTGATGAGGCCGGAAAAGTGATTTGCAATCGTTTACAATACAGTCAAAAGAAGTGAGTGGTATTTAAAAGAAGCGCTGTCGTTATTGTTCCACTTCTTTTAAATAGATAATGAAAAGGATTGGTTACCCCCATCCAAAACATCCTTGACATCATAGTCCGAAATTCGTATCTTGTCGGACAGAAAAAGCAGATCCGCGATGAACTTGCATCGTCTGAAGGATGCTGCTGATAACTGCACAAATGAGTAAATGTAAGGAATGAACAATGCCCATCACAGAAATTCTTGCCCGCAATGCCGCTCTGTACGGTGAAGAAATATGCCTGGTTGAAATCAATCCGGAAATTAAAGACGTTCCGGCCAGCTGGAAGGACTACGAACTGGTCGAGACCAATCCCGAAAAGCGGTACCGTCGTGAAATGACCTGGCGCGAGTTTGACGACAAGGCCAACCGCTTTGCCAATTTTCTACTCGGCAGGGGCCTGACCAAAGGCCACAAGGTCGGTATCCTGCTGATGAATTGTCTGGAATGGCTGCCTGTTTATTTCGGTATTCTGAAAACCGGCGCTCTCGCGGTGCCGCTGAACTACCGCTACACAGAAGATGAGATCCAATACTGTCTTGATCTGGCTGAATGTGATGTCTTGATTTTCGGGCCGGAATTTACCGAGCGAGTGAATGCGATCAAGGATAAGATTCCGCGAGTGAAAATAAAGCTGTTTTTAGGTGTGGGCCGTCCTGACTTTGCTGAAAGCTATTACGCGCTGACGGCCTGTTGTTCTTCGACCGCTCCGAAAATCAGTCTTTCCGATGATGACGATGCGGCTATCTATTTTTCATCGGGCACCACCGGCTTTCCCAAGGCGATTCTTCACGCGCACCGCGCTTTGACGATCTCATGCGAAGTGGAAAAGGATCACCACAGGCAGACGCGCGCGGATAATTTTCTCTGCATTCCTCCGCTGTATCACACCGGCGCGAAGATGCACTGGTTCGGCAGTTTTCTTGCCGGCAGCAAAGCCGTGTTGTTGCGCGGCGTCAAGCCGGAATGGATATTAAAAGCGGTTTCCCAGGAAAAAGTGACCATCGTCTGGCTGCTGGTTCCTTGGGCACAGGATATCCTGGATGCCATCGAACGCGGCGACATCAAATTAAACGATTATAACCTTGATCAGTGGCGGCTGATGCATATCGGCGCGCAGCCGGTTCCGCCCAGTCTGGTCAAGCGCTGGAAGCAATATTTTCCCCATCACGACTACGACACCAATTACGGACTGTCGGAATCCATCGGCCCCGGTTGTGTTCATCTGGGAATTGAAAATATCCATAAAGTGGGAGCCATCGGCAAGGCGGGATACAGTTGGGAGGTGAAGATCGCGGATGAACAGGGGAATCCCGTGAAGCAGGGAGAGGTCGGTGAGCTTTGCGTAAAAGGTCCGGGTGTGATGAAATGCTATTACAATAATCCGGAAGCCACGGCGGAAATCCTGAAAGACGGCTGGCTGTTCACGGGGGATATGGCGAAGACGGATGAAGACGGTTTCATCTATCTGGTGGACCGCAAGAAAGATGTCATTATTACCGGCGGCGAGAATATTTATCCCGTGCAGATCGAGGATTTTCTGCGGACGCATCAGGCGATCAAGGATGTGGCGGTGATCGGTCTCCCCGATCAGCGTCTGGGCGAAATCGTCGCGGCCGTCATCGAGCTGAAGCCTGAATTTTCTCTTTCGGAAGCTGAGATCGAGCAGTTTTGCAGGGAGCTGCCGCGCTATAAGCGACCGCGCAAAATCATCTTCGACCATGTTCCGCGCAATCCAACCGGCAAAATTGAGAAGCCGAAACTCCGCGAGAAATACTGCGGCGGCAGTCTTGTCGAGGCGCAGACAGGCATTCACTGAAACAACAAAGGAGAAGTATATGTTCGCGTATCAGCTATCCATTTTTGCGGAAAACAAATCCGGAAAACTCGCCCAGATAACAGGTGTGCTGGCGAAAGAAAAAATAAATATCCGGGCGACCACCATCGCCACGGCGGACACGTTCGGCATTATTAATTTGATTGTTGACGATCCCCGGCGCGCCGAGGCCGCTCTTTCCGCGGCCGGCATGATGGTTCATCTCCGGGAAATTTTAGCGGTCCTGATTCCGGACCATCCGGGAGGACTGGACAGCTTGATGCAGCTCCTGTATCAGGAGGGCATCAATATCAACAATGCCTATGGTTTTGTGCTGGAGACCTCCAGGCAGGCGGTGTTTGTCGTTGACGTGGATCAGATGGAGAAGACGGCCAATCTTTTGGAGCAGAAAGGCTTTAAGACGCTGGACAGTCAAGCGCTTTCCGATATGTGATATGTTTATCATTTGTTCAATATTTTAGCAGGAGGAAGCATCATGACGCATGAGGATAAAGGCAAATATTTCAAGAAACATCCCGATGGAACGCCCGTCGATGAAGATCTTAAAAAAGAGATTCTCGAACAGGTGAAAAATAACAGCATCTCTTGCAGGAAGGCGGAGGAAATTGCTCAAGAGATGGGATTTTCTCTGGAAGAAACAGGCAGGACGATTGATATTCTGAATATCAATATTACGAAATGCCAGTTGGGTCTCTTCGGATACGGTGAAACCAAGAAAATCGTGCAGCCGGCCAAAGAAATATCTCCCGAATTGAAGGAAAGCATATCGGCCGCCGTGCAGGACGGAAAGCTTTCCTGTATTGCCGCCTGGGAAATCGCTCAGAAATTAGATATTCCCCGTATGAAGGTTTGTGCAGCCTGTGAAGCTCTGGATATAAAGGTAAAACCGTGTCAGCTGGGCGCTTTTTAGAGGAATAATTTCAGGTAGCTCTGCAATATTTTTTTCATTAAAGCCGCGTTTTTGCGGGTTCCTTCACGGATTTCCTCAATGCCCAGAGGTTTCTCCAGTAGGCCGTTGGCGAAATTATCCAAGGAACAAACGGAGGCATAGGGAATTTCCAGTTCCTGGGCAATGACCGCTTCGTTGGCCATGGTCATGCCGACGACATCGGCAAAACGCGCCATCATTTTTATTTCCACTTTTGTTTCCAGCCGCGGGCCCTGCGTCTGCCAGTAAGTTCCCTTCCGGACAACTTTAATTTTATTGTCCAGAGCCGCCCTGATAATCCTGTGTCGCACCTCTTCGTTCAAAGACGGAACGATATGGACAGCGCTTTTGTGATGGATCGTTGGCGTCGCTGTCAGAGTTATAAAATCATCGGGAACAATGATCATTCCCGGCCGCAAACGTTTTTTTAAGGAGCCGGTAGAATTGACGCCTACGATTTCCGTCACACCAATATCTTTTAAGGCCTTGATGTTGGCGCGATGGTTGATGAGGTGGGGTAAAATATAGTTTTGGGGAGAATTGCCATGGCGCAGAATCAGCGCGGTCTTGTCTGTGATGAAAACGTCAGCTTTGCCGAACTCATTTTTCATGGCTCTGGCAGTGCTTTTCTTTAATAAATCACTGTCGGCCATCATTAAGCCGGTGGAAATAATGCCCAATCGTTCCATATGCTCTCCCTTTGCCCGCTTGTATAGCAAATTAATGTCCGACCGTCAAAGAAATGCGCTCTGTGGCATAGCAGATTGCATTTGACTTTCTATCCTTTATTGTGACATATAAACAAACGCTAAAATTTAAGGAGGATTTTATTCATGGGCAGTGAATTAGTGGGCGTTGCCACTGACGATAATTTTGAGGGGGAGGTTCTGAAATGCGACAAGCCTGTTCTTGTGGATTTCTGGGCGCCGTGGTGCGGTCCCTGCAAATCGATCGGCCCGATCGTCGAAGAGATAGCGGCGCAATTTCAGGACAAGATAAAAATTATGAAGCTCAACGTTGATGACAGCCAGAAGACAGCCGTTAAATATTCCGTAAGAAGTATTCCGACGCTGCTTCTGTTTAAAGAAGGACAGGTGCTGGACAGCCTCATCGGTCTTGTGCCCAAGAATAAGCTGGAAGATTTTGTGAAAAAATCGTTTTAATTGTCGTATCAAGAGGCTGAACATTGATTGATTCAAGAAAATTTTCCGGATTTCCTCAATTTAAAATAGTCTTACTTCTGGTGGCGCTATCCATGATCCTCGGCGGCTGTTCGCTGTTTAAGAAACAGGAAACGGCTGTGTCCACACCCGAGAAACTTTATGCCCTGGCCTCGGATGAATATAAGGAAAATAACTATAGTCAGGCGCGCGTCTATTTCACCCGTCTCAAGGAAGAGTATCCCCTGCATGACATGGCTGTTCTGGCAGAGATCGGCATCGCCGATTCCTACTATAGCGACAAGGAATATGTTGAAGCGGAAAATGCCTACAGCGATTTTATGGCCATGCATCCCGTGAATGAAAATGTTCCCTACGCCATCTATCAGATCGGGATGTGCAGTTATCATCAGATGGAAGCGATTGACCGCGATCAGACGGAAACGATGAAAGCCCGCAGGGCTTGGGAAAAGCTTATTTCAAGGTATCCTGACAGCAAGTTTTCCCCGCTGGCGGAAACGAAACTCAAGGAAGTCAAACAGAAGCTGGCACAGCGGGAATTCTACATCGGCTCTTTTTACCTGAAAAAGAAAAAATATCAGGCCGCCCTGGCGCGTTTCGAAACCATTGCCCGGGAATACGCCAACAGCGGGATTGACATCAAAGTCAAAAAATTCATAGATGAGACGAAGGCGAAAATCGCCGAAGAAGAAAAAGAAAAGCTTGAGAAAGTAGCGAAGGAAAAGAAGAAAGCACAGAAAGAGCAGCAGAAACTGAGCAGGGAAGATAAAACAAAACAATAAATTTCATTCCCCCCATTCACATCCGGGAGTTCTCTTTTTTTATTTTGACGATCATTTCATGCCGGGCCATTTCCTGATGGACTGAGGTGTCCATCTTCAGGTGACAATTTTCAGGAATTTCCTGAATCGCATCAAAGTCGTTCTTTTGCTTCTGGAACAGATCCCATCGACCGTCCGAAGCGTTGTCGTTCTTCAACAGCCTTTTTTCCAGTCGCCGGCGGGTCACGTCGTCCGGACAGAAGCATTCCAGAAGATAAAAGCGCACCCCCAGTCTTTCCGCCAGATGCATGGCCTTTTGCCGTTCCTCCTTTTTTTTGAAGGAGGCGTCGATGATGACCGGCTTGCCCTGTCTGATTTTTTGCCCGGCCAGTTCAAAGATTTTCTGATAGACGAGGCGGGAAACATCATCGGCGTATATGCCCCGGCCAAAATCTTCATAGCGTCGGTCCGTCGGTTGAAGGGCAAAGATTTCCTTGCGCACGACATCCGTGCGGATGATCTCCGCGCCGAAACGCATGGCGAGCTGGCGGGCCTGATAACTTTTTCCTGATCCCATCAGGCCTGCCGTTGCAATCAACACAGGTTTCTCCAGCCGGGCCGCGTAGGAATAGGCCAGATCAAAATATTTTTCGGCTGTTTGCCGCGTATCGCGATATTCGTTTTCCGTGATGTCCTCCTGCGCAAGCCGTATACTGGTCACTTTTCCACGGACATAGGCGGAATAGCAGCGGTAAAAATTAAGCACTGCGGGCAGGTCGGCATCACCGGAGTAGCGGATATAAGATTTCACAAAAGCTTCGCCAAGTTCCGCATAGCCGTTGAAATCGATGTCCATAGTCAGGAAAGCGACATCTTCGGCGACATCGCCGCAGCGGAAATGTTCGTTAAATTCAATGCAGTCGAAAATCGCTATTTCATCGTTAATGCAGATGTGATCCAGATGCAAATCACCGTGACAGTCCCTGATCCTGTGATCCGATATCCTTTTTTCAAAAAGGCGTTTGTTGTCGATCAGAAATTGTTCCGCGTAGCCTTTGATGAAGAGATACTGATGTTCGGGAAGGGTGACATGAATATAATCTGCCGTTTCAGAAAAATTTTCATCGTGGTTGCGGCGGATATTTTCGATGCTGCCCATTTCATCGATGTGCCCTCCCGTTTGGGCCTGCCGGTGAAATAGAGCGATCTTTTCAGCCAGGGCGTCCATGGTTTTTTCATCAGCGTTTTTCCGGGCGAGAAGCATTTTGAGCATTTTATCGGCGGGCAGTTTTTTCATGCGCACGGCGTACTCTATAATTTCAGAACCGCTCTCCAGCGTCAGGTCACCTTGCGGGTTTCTGGAAATAGGGACGACATCCAGATAGGTGTCGGGAGCGAGTCTTCTGTTGAGCCGCAATTCCTCCAAACAATAGAATTTTCTTTTCGCCAGACTTGTGAAATCCAGGAAATCGAATTTGACCGGTTTTTTAATTTTGTAAACGAAGTCTCCGGCGATGAAAACATAGGAGATATGCGTCTGGATAAACTCAACCTCTGCCGGATGGTGAGGATAAAAATCCGGATTTTTCATGGCGTCAATGAGTGCGGGATGGGTCATCGCATCTTTCCCCTGTCATGTTGATTTTAAGATTACCTAAACAATCATCCGGCGATAATCAAGACAAAAAATATCAGGACGCTTTTCAGCAATCACGACGATTGGATGATGCATCGACGAATACCAAAAAAATCCGAGCCGGGCCGGAGAAAAAATTATCAAACGCCCAGTCGGATGGGGAAGATCGCTTGGTTTAATTTGTCCCTTTTAAGAAAACGGAGGGTATGAGAGGAGAAGGCGTCTATTCGTACTGCTCGAGGAATTTGTGCAAAGCATTTTTTAACCAGACGAAAGATTCCTGCTTGGTAATGATGAACATAAATCCGCTGACATTTTTCTCGTTGAACTCAAAGACGGTTCTTAGAACAATGGCCATATTGTCCGGGTCAATCAGATTGTCGTAAACGACACCGTGAAGACTTTTTTCAACAACAACGCGCGGTGGCGAATAGGTAATGACATCGCCCAGAAGCTCGGCAATCTTACCGATGCAGGCTCCGATGAGGATGTTGCCGATTTCTAGAAAAGTTTCCTTTTCCGTTTCCTGAAGCGGTTCTGATTCCAGCACGGTGGTTCCCCCGTCAAACAATGAAATCAATCTTGTTCCCGTGCCGGGAGGGAAAACCAGAAAAGCATTCCCCTTAAACTTGCCCCAGAAGCTTTGTTCCACGACGGACACGCGGTCCCTGTCATAGTCAAAGATCTCGCTGTTGATATAAGTCGGAAGATCAAAGGCCTGGAGCAGCCTGATTTGAGGAACGCTCAGAATCACAAAGATATCGACAAATTCCGCGAGGTCTGACGCCGCCCGTCCGAAAGCGATATTCATGATTTCCTGAAGCAGGTCCGTCTCGGCAGTTGTAATCATCTCTTTTACGTTGTCATTTTTCTGCATAATTCATCCACATTAAAGTAATGCGTTATCTGCTTCTTTGATTGCCGCGGCTATGGTTTCCTTTGCGGGGGGCTTTTTCAAGACCGAGAAAGCGCCTAAATCATGGGCCTTGGACACGGCTTTAATCTGAACATCGGCCGTGAGAATAATGACTTTTGCTTTCTGATCGAACTTCAGAATTTCTTCCAGGGCCTGAAAACCATTCATCACCGGCATCGTTAAATCCATGAAGGTCAGGTCCGGCTTTATTTCTTTATATTTGTCCACACCCGCCTGGCCGTCATTGGCATCAAATAATTCGTACTCTTTATCTTTAGGGATGCAGCTTTTGATGATCTTTACAGAGATGGGAGAATCGTCAACAATTAATATTTTTTTTATCATATTAACCTCTTGTCAAGAAGAAAATGATTTACTTTTTTTTTGTATATAACATTTTGCCGGAAAAATTAAGATTTTTTTTCATCATGGTCCTGAATATGTGAAAAAAACTTCTGTTTTATGGATTGTTCTTCCAATCCCTGAAGCCAGGACAGCGGACATCAATGTTTTTGTATTATTGTTTACTTTTTTTAAATAGTCAACATCAAATGTGAGGAGAGACGAACACATTGTAACGAACGACGATTGTCGGACAACCGAACGGGAATTTGAAAATGCGATTTTATGGCGGGATAGTGGTCGCATTGGTTTTCCGTTTCTTTGGTTTGAAAAAAAGCAGCACAGACAGCCCGGCGGATGAAGAATGACCATATTTAAATTAACAATAATATTGACAAAACCATTTGAAATATGTCAAATTAAACCAAAAAAATCTTCTGATTCATAAAAGCAGCCATACGATGCAGTACGACTTAGTCCCAATATTGTTGACTAAAATAAATATTTGAAAAGATGAGAAAATGAATCTGAATAATCTTGCTATATCATTGATTGAACTCGATCCCCAAAACAACGCCGAATGCGATGTATTCAAAAAACAATTGATCCTCATTAAGGATAAGACCGTTGGCGCTCTCCGGGAAATTCTGGAACAGGCCTGCAATGAGATGGATTCCTGGCCCGACCAGGATGTGGAGAAGCGCCGTGAGGGGATTGCCCGTCTGGGAGATCTATTGGAGCGGGCCATGGAATGCGGCGAACAGGAATTGCCGGCGGCAGAACCGGAAACGCCGGCCGTCGCGCAGCCCAAAGTTATGGCAGCGCAGAAATTTACGCTTTCGACGGAATTTGACGTGGACCTGATGAACGAGTTCATCGTGGAAAACATGGAATGGTCCACCATGGCGGAATCGGCGATTCTGGACTGGGAAAAAAATCCAAACAACAAAGAATTGCTCAATACCATCTTTCGCGGTTTTCACACCATTAAGGGAACCTCCGCTTTTCTGAATCTTGATTGTGTCAAGGACATGGCTCATCATGTAGAATCCATGCTGGCCCGGGTGAGAGATGGCGAGGACACGTTTACGACGGGACACGCCAATCTTTCCCTGAAAGCGCTGGATATGATCAAATTTATTCTGGAGCGGATGAAGTCATCCGGTCCCGGGCAGCAGATAGACCTGCCCCCGGGCCATCAGGAACTCCTGGAAACGCTCAAAGGTTTTGTTTCCGGCACCCAGGAACAAAAAGTCGCTGAGAAGCCGAAGGATCCGGCCGCTCAAGCGGTGTCGGTTGAAGCGGTTCCCGCCAAAGCCCCGGAGGCCCCTGTCAAGGCCCCAGAGGCGCCGGCCAAGGTTAAAGAAACGCCTGCCAGAGCCAAGGAAGCTCCTGCGGAGCAGACCGTTTCAGCAACTCCTGTTTCGGAACAGATAGCGGAATCAACGGTGAGGGTCAAGGTGGATCGGTTGGACAAACTGCTGGATACCGTGGGTGAGTTGGTCATCGCGCAAACGATGGTGGGACAGGATGAATTGATTGTCAACGGGAAATATCACGAACTGAATAAAAAAATTTCTCAGGCGGGGAAGATCGTGCGTGAACTGCATGATCTGAGCATGTTTTTGCGCATGGTGCCTCTCAAGGGGACTTTTCAGAAGATGGTCCGGCTGGCCCGTGATCTTTCCCATAAAAACAGCAAAATGGTCAATTGCATTACGGAAGGCGATGATATTGAAATTGACCGCAACATGGTGGATATGGTCGCCGACCCTCTGATCCATTTGATCCGCAACGCGGTTGACCACGGTATCGAAATGCCGGAGGAGAGGCGCCGGGCCGGAAAATCCGAAAACGGGCATATTCATCTCACCGCCGGTCACGCCGAAGGAAGCATTATGCTCACAGTCTGGGATGACGGCCGGGGAATGTCCCGCCAGCATATCGTGGACAAGGCGATCGCGCGGGGGATTATCGATTCAGCCGAAAGAATGACGGATCAGGAGGTCTGGCAGATGATTTTTCTGCCGGGATTTTCCACGGCCGAAAAGGTAACCGAAGTTTCCGGGCGCGGCGTGGGAATGGATGTCGTGCGCAGGGCCGTTGAAGCGCTGCGGGGCCGGATAGAAGTCCAGACCACGGAAGGAAAAGGCTGTTCCTTTATTATGAGAATGCCGCTCACGATGGCGATTACCGACGGCATGATCGTTAAAGTGGGGTCCCAACGATATATCCTGCCGACGTACAATATACAAAAAGCCGTCCGGCCGGAATCGTCCAGTATCCACACCGTGAATCTGCGAGCGGAAATGTTGTCCTTTATGGAGGAATTGATCCCGATTATCAGATTGCACCGGTTATTTAAGATCCCGGACGGCGCCACGGAACTCACCTCCGGCCTTCTGGTCGTGATCGGTGAAGGTCAGCAGCGGTGCGCGCTGTTTGTGGATGATCTGTTGAGCCAGACGCAGGTTGTCACCAAGCTGCTGGGCAGCGGCATCAATAATGTGCCGGGTGTTGCCGGTGGAGCGATCATGGGAGACGGCACTGTCGGTCTGATATTGGATGCTGCCGGCATTGTCAGCATCGCCCGACAGCAAGTGAATATTAAAGAGTCATAAACAGGTTATGAGGAGGAAAAAATGAATAACGCAACTGCAGCGAAAGACGGTCAGTCTGTCAAGGTTGATTCTCGTGCCGGTAAATACCTGACTTTTTTCCTGGCCAGCGAGGAGTATGGCGTCGAAATTCTCAAAGTCCAGGAAATCATCGGACGCATGCCGATTACACCGGTGCCGCTGACCTCAAAATATATCCGGGGCGTCATTAATCTGCGGGGTAAGATTCATCCCATTATGGACCTTAAAATCAAGTTCGGTATGGAAGAAGCCGAGATCACAGAGGAGACGTGCATCATTGTCATCAAAACCTCTAGTTTGATGATGGGTATTCTGGTGGATAAGGTTTCTGAAGTGGTGAATGTGGCCGCCGATGATATTGAAGATACGCCCGCCTTCGGCGGGGACGTGAATCCCGAATATCTTCTCGGGGTGGGCAAGACAGGGGGGCGGGTGCGTCTTCTTCTGGATATTGAGAAAGTGATCACAACGTCCGACATCATCAACATGAAAAAGGCTTCCAGCGAGGAGCATTCAGGGGCCTGAGTCGCGTTTGATGGTCACGCGGATAAGACTTCGATCCGGCACGGCAATGAAAAGGATAAATAACCATCATGCGCATATCATTTAAAATCGTATTATTCTGCCTGATTCCCATCGTTATCTTTACCGTCGGGGTTCTTTTGATTGCCAATAAACAGCTCAAAGAGACGGCTACGTCGGTTGCGGATCATCTTCTGGAGCAGAAGCTGTCTTCGGAAATTAACACATTCCGTGACGAGGTGGAGCGAAACTATGGTGTCATGGATCTTAAAAATGGCGGTCTGGTGGATCAGGTCGGCATGCCCATTGCGAAGCGCTATGAAGTGGTAGACCGGATATCCAAACAATTTTCAAGTACGGCAACTATCTTTGCCCGCGAAGGCGACGACTTTACCAGGGTTGTCACGACGGTGAAGAAGAACGACGGCAGCAGAGCAGACGGAACCGGGCTGGGCAAGGATAGCAAGGCGTATCAAAATCTCATCAACGGCAACATGTATGTCGGCGAAGCCAATATTCTCGGTTCTCCCTATCACACAACCTACATGCCTTTATTGAACAGTCAGGGACAGGTCATTGGCGCTCTCTATGCCGGCATTCCGAAGGTTGAACTGATGCAGATGATCACCGGGCTTAGCAAATCCTCCGTCATCGTGATCACACTGGCCATGCTGGCCCTCATCGCGTGTATCGTCGTGACGATTCTCGCGGTCGTTTCGTGGTCCTTGCGCCCCATGACAAAGATCGTCGAAGGCGTTGAGGAACTGGGGAATGGCCACGTTTCCCACCGGCTGGGTATTCGCAGCAGAGACGAGATAGGCGCGCTGGCCCATGCCATCGATAATTTTTCTGACTACCTTCAACAGAATATCGTCCTGAATGTGCAGAAAATAGCTGACGGCAATATTGACATCAATACCAATATCATTGATGAGCGGGATGAAATCGGTCCGGCTTTTAAGAGAATGATTGACCATATGAATCTGCTGGGCAATGAAATGATGATCCTCACACAGTCGGCTGTGGAAGGCAAACTGGATGTCCGTGGCAACAAAACGGATTTAAAGGGCGTCTTCAGGTATCTGGTCAGTGCCGTCAATAAGACGCTGGACGCGATGACCGGTCCGATCAACGAGGCCTTATCAGTGATGGAAAACATTGCCGGACGGGATATGACCGCGCGTATTCATGGTACCTACAAAGGCGATCATGCCAAAATAAAAGAATCACTCAACCTGACGGTGGAAAACCTGGACAAGGCTCTTCAGCAGGTGGCCGTTGGAGCGGATCAACTGGCATCGGTGAGTGTCCAGGTTAGTACCAGCGGCCAGTCTTTATCCCAGATGGCCAGTGATCAAAACAATGCTCTGGACATCGTGACTGTGTGCGCGCAGGAGATGTCGTCAATGACCAAACAAAATGCCGTAAGCGCCCGGGAGGCCAAAAGCGTGGCGGAAGAGGCTCGGGGGAGCGCGGAGAAAGGCGTGGAGAGCATGAACCGGATGTCCTCGGCGATCAACCAGATCAAGTCATCTTCGGATGCCACAGCCAGGATCGTCAAGACCATCGATGAGATTGCGTTCCAGACAAATCTGCTGGCCTTGAATGCGGCGGTAGAAGCGGCCCGGGCGGGCGATGCGGGCAAGGGCTTTGCGGTGGTCGCGGAAGAAGTCCGGAATTTGGCCATGCGGAGCGCGGAGGCGGCCAAGAACACGGCAAATCTGATCGAAGAATCGGTGAAGAACTCGGAGAACGGCGTGGCGATCAATAAGGAGGTTTTGAAGAACTTCCAGGAGATTACCGAGAAAAACAACAAGGTCAGTCAGGTCGTATCGGACATCGCTGAATCTTCCGAGCAGCAGTATGATGGATTCATCCAGATGGACAAAGCGCTGGATGAAATGCATCAACTGACCAAACAAAATGCGGTGAGTGCTGAGGAATCGGCGAGTGTGGCTGAAGAAATGTCTTCCCAGTCCGAGGAGATGCGCAGCATGGTGGCCAGTTTTAAACTGAGTGCCAATCTGGTTCAGGGCCGAATGGCCGATGTCTAGAGGCCTGGCCGGAAACATACTGAATGAGAATCAAGAATTAAAATTACAGATAAGGAGCCCAAAAATGATAGGAAAAATGTTTAATAACTTGAAGATCGGAATCAAGTTAACAGGGGCATTTGCCATTGTGTTTATCATCGTGACAGCCTTGATGCTGACCGGCGCCAAAGTCAGAATGAACGCGCTGCGCGGGCTGGATGCCAGCTATGTCCAGTATTTAACGGAGATGCAGACCATTGGCGATCTGAGAACCAATCTGGAGAAGATAGAGAAGCAGATCTACGGCTATATTGCCCTGTCTGCGGGGCGCGGCAAGATTCAGGAGAGCATCAAGCAGGAAACGGAGTCGATCGAGCGGATGATTCAGACCTATAAAAGCAGGAGTCTTGACGCCGAGGAAAGCAAATTGATTGCCGACATTGAAGCCGGTTGGCCGGAGGTTCAGCGCGGCTATAAAGAAGTGATGAGACTGGCGGCCGAGGGGAAGAATGATGAAGTCAGCCGCCTGCTAGCCGAGGGCAGCTTTGTGACGGAAGCCCAGAAGAAAATCGTGTCGGCGGTCAGCGGACTCGGTGACTACAGCGCCGGTAAACATCAGGCCATCATCAAAGACACTCTTCACGGGAAAGGCGGCTGGTCTGGTTTTCTGTGGATTTTTGCAGGTGTCGGTGCTGCTATTTTAGTCATTTTTGGAATATTGCTGAACACCTCTCTGACCAGACCGCTGAAGCGGGCTCTGTTTATGATGCGGGAAATGGAACAGGGTCATCTTTCCAGACGGTTGTATATGGACAGGAAGGATGAGATAGGCGATCTGACCCACGCGATGGATTCGTTTACGGACAATCTCCAGCAGAATGTCGTATTCAACATGCAGCAGATATCGGAAGGCAATGTCAATGTCGCTCCCGAAATTATTGACGAAAATGATGAAATCGGTCCCGCGCTGCAGAAGATGACCGATACGATCAAGGATCTGGTCAGTGAAATGAATATGCTCACTCAATCCGCGATGAACGGGCAACTGGACGTTCGGGGCAACGAAGAAGCTTTCGAAGGCGCTTACCGGGAGATTGTTCACGGGGTCAACCGGACGCTGGATGAGTTGACCGGCCCGATCAATGAAGCGTCTGAATCTCTGGAGAAGGTGGCCGGGAAGGATATGACGTCGCGGATGATGGGCGAATACAGGGGTGACCATGCCAAGATCAAGGAATCCTTCAATACCGCGGTGGAAAATCTGGACAAGGCCCTGCAGCAGGTGGCCATTGGCGCCGATCAGGTGGGCTCCGCGAGCGTTCAGGTCAGTACTGGCGGGCAGGCTCTGTCCCGCGGGACGAGCGAGCAGGCCGGTTCGCTGGAGGAAGTCTCCAGTTCACTGCAGGAGATGTCGTCGATGACCAAGCAGAACGCCATTAACGCGAGGGAAGCCAGGGGTGTAGCGGAAGAGGCCCGGGGGAGTGCGGAGAAAGGCGTGGAGAGCATGAGCCGGATGTCCTCGGCGATCAACAAGATCAAGACCTCGTCGGATTCGACCTCCAAGATCGTCAAGACCATCGATGAGATCGCGTTCCAGACGAATCTGCTGGCATTGAACGCGGCGGTGGAAGCGGCCAGAGCCGGTGACGCCGGGAAAGGCTTTGCCGTCGTTGCCGAAGAAGTCCGTAATCTGGCGATGCGGAGCGCGGAGGCGGCGAAGAACACGGCGAACCTGATTGAAGAGGCGGTGAAGAACTCGGAGAACGGCGTGGCGATCAATACGGAGGTATTGAAGAACTTCCAGGAGATTACCGAGAAGATCAACAAAGTCAGCCAGGTGGTGGCGGAGATCGCGGCGGCATCCGAGCAGCAGGATCAGGGGATCAGCCAGGTGAACAAGGCGGTCGAGCAGATGAATCAGTTGACGCAGCAGAACGCGGCGAACGCTGAGGAGTCGGCCAGCGCCGCCGAGGAGATGTCTTCGCAGTCCGAAGAGATGCGGAGCATGGTAGCGGGCTTCCGGCTGTCGGTGTCCGACGGTTTTTCGAGGGCACTGCCATCCGGCGGGCAATCGCCGTACGGGGGTGCGGGGAAGAAAGGCGGCAAGGCGATCGCCGGTCTCCATCCTGATCCGAGAAAAGTGATTCCGCTGGATGAGTCCGATCACGATATCCTGAACCGGTTTTAATCTAAGGAGAGAAGTAATGAAAGGAAATATACTGAACAATATGAAAATCGGCTTCAAACTGACAGGCATGATCGTGTTTATCTTTATATTCTGCACGGTTTATATGCTCAGTGGCGGAAAAGTCAGAATGAATGCGCTACGAGGGCTGGATTCAAAGTATGTCCAGTATGTGGAGGATATTCGTCAATTCGAAGAGATGAAAACCGATCTTGGAAAAATGCGCGAGAATATTTATCAATACGCTGCGGTTCCTGCGGGGCGCGGCAAGATTCAGGAGAGCATCAAGCAGGAAACGGAGTCGATCGAGCGGATGATTCAGACCTATAAAAGCAGGAGTCTTGACGCCGAGGAAAGCAAATTGATTGCCGACATTGAAGCCGGTTGGCCGGAGGTTCAGCGCGGCTATAAAGAAGTGATGAGACTGGCGGCCGAGGGGAAGAATGATGAAGTCAGCCGCCTGCTAGCCGAGGGCAGCTTTGTGACGGAAGCCCAGAAGAAAATCGTGTCGGCGGTCAGCGGACTCGGTGACTACAGCGCCGGTAAACATCAGGCCATCATCAAAGACACTCTTCACGGGAAAGGCGGCTGGTCTGGTTTTCTGTGGATTTTTGCAGGTGTCGGTGCTGCTATTTTAGTCATTTTTGGAATATTGCTGAACACCTCTCTGACCAGACCGCTGAAGCGGGCTCTGTTTATGATGCGGGAAATGGAACAGGGTCATCTTTCCAGACGGTTGTATATGGACAGGAAGGATGAGATAGGCGATCTGACCCACGCGATGGATTCGTTTACGGACAATCTCCAGCAGAATGTCGTATTCAACATGCAGCAGATATCGGAAGGCAATGTCAATGTCGCTCCCGAAATTATTGACGAAAATGATGAAATCGGTCCCGCGCTGCAGAAGATGACCGATACGATCAAGGATCTGGTCAGTGAAATGAATATGCTCACTCAATCCGCGATGAACGGGCAACTGGACGTTCGGGGCAACGAAGAAGCTTTCGAAGGCGCTTACCGGGAGATTGTTCACGGGGTCAACCGGACGCTGGATGAGTTGACCGGCCCGATCAATGAAGCGTCTGAATCTCTGGAGAAGGTGGCCGGGAAGGATATGACGTCGCGGATGATGGGCGAATACAGGGGTGACCATGCCAAGATCAAGGAATCCTTCAATACCGCGGTGGAAAATCTGGACAAGGCCCTGCAGCAGGTGGCCATTGGCGCCGATCAGGTGGGCTCCGCGAGCGTTCAGGTCAGTACTGGCGGGCAGGCTCTGTCCCGCGGGACGAGCGAGCAGGCCGGTTCGCTGGAGGAAGTCTCCAGTTCACTGCAGGAGATGTCGTCGATGACCAAGCAGAACGCCATTAACGCGAGGGAAGCCAGGGGTGTAGCGGAAGAGGCCCGGGGGAGTGCGGAGAAAGGCGTGGAGAGCATGAGCCGGATGTCCTCGGCGATCAACAAGATCAAGACCTCGTCGGATTCGACCTCCAAGATCGTCAAGACCATCGATGAGATCGCGTTCCAGACGAATCTGCTGGCATTGAACGCGGCGGTGGAAGCGGCCAGAGCCGGTGACGCCGGGAAAGGCTTTGCCGTCGTTGCCGAAGAAGTCCGTAATCTGGCGATGCGGAGCGCGGAGGCGGCGAAGAACACGGCGAACCTGATTGAAGAGGCGGTGAAGAACTCGGAGAACGGCGTGGCGATCAATACGGAGGTATTGAAGAACTTCCAGGAGATTACCGAGAAGATCAACAAAGTCAGCCAGGTGGTGGCGGAGATCGCGGCGGCATCCGAGCAGCAGGATCAGGGGATCAGCCAGGTGAACAAGGCGGTCGAGCAGATGAATCAGTTGACGCAGCAGAACGCGGCGAACGCTGAGGAGTCGGCCAGCGCCGCCGAGGAGATGTCTTCGCAGTCCGAAGAGATGCGGAGCATGGTAGCGGGCTTCCGGCTGTCGGTGTCCGACGGTTTTTCGAGGGCACTGCCATCCGGCGGGCAATCGCCGTACGGGGGTGCGGGGAAGAAAGGCGGCAAGGCGATCGCCGGTCTCCATCCTGATCCGAGAAAAGTGATTCCGCTGGATGAGTCCGATCACGATATCCTGAATAAGTTTTAATTAGGTCGGCGCTGAGGGGTTAAGATTATCGACAGGGCATAAAAACGATAAAAGGTTGATGATGAGCACGAGATGGATTCGGAATTAGCTGGCAATACAACCGATTATTATTCACTGGAAATTTCACTCAAACAGTTTGAAAAGATCAGCGGACTGGTCTATCAGATTGCCGGGATAGATTTGCACGAGGGGAAGGAAGAACTCGTCAAGGCACGGTTGATCAAAAGGCTCAGGCATCTGAAACTGTCGAATTTCGAGCGCTACATCAAATATCTGAATGATGATAAAAGCGGAGAAGAGCTGCGGGCGATGGTGGACGTCCTGACCACCAATAAGACAAATTTTTTCAGAGAGTCCGAGCATTTGGATTTTTTACGGGATAAAGTGATTCCCAATTTCGGCAGGGGGCCGATCAGAATATGGAGCGCCGGCTGCTCCTCCGGAGAGGAGCCCTATTCCATCGCCATTGTTTTATTTGAGGAGATTCCCGATATCGCCATACGGGATATCAGGATTCTGGCCACCGATATTTCGGATCGGATGATGGAAAAGGCCCGCAAGGGGATCTATGATGGAGAAGCCGTCAAGACTCTGCCTCCGCTGTTGAAACAAAAGTATTTTGAGAGTTCCTATGCCGGTTCCAGGCAACAGAACAAAGTGAGTCCAATGATTCAGTCGATGATCAGCTTCGCCAAGCTCAATTTGATGGAGGAATGGCCGATGAGGGGGCCGTTTGAAGCGATCTTCTGCCGGAATGTCATGATTTATTTCGACAAGCCGACTCAGGAGAGACTGGTCGGAAGGTTCTGGTCCATGCTGCGCGAGGGCGGATATCTGTTTGTGGGGCATTCGGAAAGCCTGACATTTCTGAAACACGAATACCGCTATCTGCAGCCGGCTGTTTACCAGAAAGTGAAGCCATCGGAAGCTGATCAGAAAAAGCGTGCGGGGATAAAAGGGAAATAATTATCATGGTCTATACAGTGGGAGTGGCCGATACCAAAATATCTGGAGATGATGAAGATTTATTGATCACCTATGCGTTGGGCAGCTGCCTTGGAGTCACCGTTTACGACTTCAAAAAGAAAAAGGGCGCCCTGCTGCATTGCATGTTGCCGGATTCCAGCATTGACCGGGAAAAAGCAGCGGGCAACCCTTCTGTCTATGTGGATACCGGAATGAAAGCCATGATGGACAATTTTTATCGAAATGGCTCCCGAAAAAATGACCTCATTATTCGGGTGGCTGGAGGAGCCAGTTCAAAAATGAATCAGGCGGAAGACTTTTTTCAAATCGGCCGCCGGAATTTTGTCAGCCTGCGCAAGTATCTGTGGGATGAAGGTTTGATGCTGAAGGCTTCTGATGTCGGGGGGTACGGATCGCGGACCGTGACGCTGGAAATCGCAAACGGCAAGATGATTATAAAATCTCAAGGTTCTCTGAAAGAGCTTTAGGCGGTATCCGCTCTTCAGGGTTAAGATAAAAGCATAAGATTAAATGAGGAGAAAATGAAATGGCTTTAAATATTCTCGTGGTCGATGACAGCTCAGTCATGAGATCGATCGTTATTAAGACGCTGAAAATGACAGGGCTTCCTCTGGGCGAAATCTGGGAAGGCAGTAACGGTGCGGAAGGCTTGCGTATCCTGCAGGAACAATGGATTGATCTGGCCATCGTCGATATCCATATGCCGGTCATGGATGGCGAGGAAATGATCAACCATCTGCGCGAAAACGAACAGTATCAGAATCTGCCCGTTATCGTGGTCAGTTCGGAGAGCGATCCCAGCAAAATCGAGATGATGCACCGAAAGGGCGCCACCTTCATCCATAAGCCTTTCAAACCGGAAACCTTAAAAGAAGTCATGATTGCAGTGACGGGGGTGAGCAATGAATACACAGATTGATTGTGATGTCAGGGCAAAAATAGAAAGAACGCTCTACGAATCTTCGGTGAGCACGTTTGAGGACACCTGCTTTATGTATCTGGCGCCGGAAATGGAAGAAGAGCAGAAAGAGCTGCCGCTGGAAGCGGCTTCCGAGGCCCGCTACCGGGGGGATTGGACAGGGAAACTGTTGATCGAAACCAGAGGAGGTATGCTGGAGGCCATCGCTTCCAATATCTTAAGCCTTGATGAACCCAGCCTGCAGCAGAAAAAAGACGCTCTGGGAGAAATAGCCAATATCATCTGCGGCAATGTCGTGATTTCTCTGGGCAGACACGGGCGAGTGTCCAAAATCGAAAGCCCGAAGTTCTTAAGCGAGGAGGAACTGCAGACAGAAGAGGATATCGGATCCTGCGTCGCCGGCATCACATTGAATTTTTTCGAGGGACGCGCCGATATCAAATTTTACGTGGACGGTTACATTGCCGCGAAGGAGCAGAATAGTGATTAAGGTTTTAATTGTTGACGATTCGGCTCTGGTTCGCAAAGTGCTGACCGAGGAGCTTTCCCGCTACAGCGATATCGAGGTTGTCGGAGGCGCTATTGATCCCTATGTCGCCCGCGACAAAATCGTGCGTCTGAAGCCGGACGTCATCACGCTGGACGTGGAAATGCCGCGGATGGATGGACTTTCGTTTTTAGCCAAACTGATGAAATTTCATCCCATGCCGGTTGTGGTCGTCAGTTCTCTGACGCCGAAAAACAGCCAGAATGCCATCAGAGCGCTGGAACTGGGCGCTGTGGAAGTCATCTGCAAGCCGGGCTCCAGCCTTTCGGCTCCCGATATCTCCAAGACACTCGTGAACGCGATCCGGGCGGCTTCCAAGGCCCAGGTGGGCAGAAGTGCCGCGGTGGATCTGGTGGAAAAAGAAAACACCCCCGGCTACAAAATTCAGTTGAATACCACGCACAAGGTGGTTGCCGTAGGAGCGTCCACAGGCGGTACCATCGCCATTGAAAAACTGTTAACCGCCATGCCGCTGAACATTCCCGGGATTCTGGTGGTTCAGCACATGCCGGAATATTTCACGGCCAGCTTTGCCGAGCGCTTGAACAGCCTCTGCAAAATTGAAGTCCGGGAAGCGAAAGACGGCGACACGGCGGTGCCGGGTCTGGCGCTGATTGCGCCGGGTGGCCAACATATGCTGCTGGAGCGCAGTGGAGCCTTTTATCAGGTCAGGGTAAAGGGCGGCCCCATGGTGCATCATCAGAGACCCAGCGTGGATGTCCTGTTCCATTCCGTGGCCAAGCAGGCCGGAGCCAACGCGATTGGCGTGCTGTTGACCGGAATGGGGGCTGACGGTGCCGAAGGTCTTTTAGCTATGAGGAATAATAAAGCTTACACGATTGCTCAGGATGAAGCGACGTCCGTGGTTTTCGGCATGCCCGGCGAAGCGGTCAAAATGGGTGCCGTCTGCGACGTGTTGCCCCTGCCGGATATTTCCGGGCGGATCGTCAAACGTCTGACCGGTGAAAACAAAGAACAGCCGTAAAGCAGCGAACGCGCTGACGCGACTTACCGGATCTGCTCCAGCCATTTATTCAAAAGCTTTGTTTCTTTTTCTTTCCACTGGGGAGAGAGCCGTATCTGCAAAAAGGATTCGAAAAGCCTGTCCATAATCCCGATCGCATTTTCGATCAGGTAAATCCTTTCCAGCAGTCCCCCCGCCAAATCCTCCGGCGTTTCCTGCCAGGCCGGCACCGGCAATTTCAAAGATTGCATGTCAAAAGAATCGGCCTTGAATGTGAACTCCCATTCATTATGCTCGTCAATCAGTTTGATGCCTGCTTCCTTCACTTTTTTGCCCTGGCGGATGGCTTCCTTGCCTTCCTTAAGCTCAGCGTGAAGACCGTGGCAAACAACCCCCTGGGAATATTCGCCCTCACCGGCTTCCAGGGCAATGCGTTTCAGGAAATGCAATTCCACTTCCTCGTTGCCGGAAACTTTGATTCTGCCGTTGCGCTCTTCCGCTTTGTACCAGAGCCACGTCAGAAATTCCCGGCCGATAAGGGACGTGTTTTCCGCGAAATCCGGGTTTTTCGCCATCAGAGGGTGCTCATGCGGGGAAAAGCGTTTAAGCGTCAGCGAAAACGTCTTCTTGAACAAATCGGCAAAATCCTGGGCGACACTGTCGGAAAACGATGAAAAGTAAAGCGTGTTCGAGCCGACCGCCCAGCAGACATCGTAAAAAGACGGGACGGGATCGATTTTTTTCAGCAGGTCCAGCTTAATCTTGTCCTTGACGGCCGAGGCCATCTGCTTGTTGAGTCTGCCCCTGCCGCTCTCGGCAAGCTGGCGCCGCTCTTCCTCCATGATTTTTATCTTCATCAGTTTAGACGGGATCAATTTGCGGTCAACACGCAGAGAAAAAATAAGATAATCCCCCAGCGCGTAACTTGCATTTTTGAAATCACTGTCCAGGATGTCGGTCAGGGAAACCCAGCCCATGGTTTTCTCTTCCGTTGATTTGAAAGAGGACTGGTAGGAACAGGCCTTGATGCGGCTGTTGACAAAATTTAAAAATGACTGCGGTAGTTGGCCCTCCACGTGAAAACGGGAGAAAGAAAAGCTGCCTTTTAATAAGCCCATAATTGACTCCTTATCAGGGTTGCAGCCTATATTACAGAGGGGGATGGGTGTCAAGAATTTATGCTCTGGATTTTATATGAAAAGTCAATTATTTTTATCGATATCGCGGCGCAATATTTATCCGTGGACAGAGGTTTTTTTTTGTGTTAGGGGAACTCAAAATTGCAGGTATAAAATCAGCAATACGGCTTGAAAATCGCTGTTTCACGCGAGGTCATTTGCGGTCTTGAGGCAGCGGGATGTCGTATCCTGTCGGAGGTAACTCCAATGAAAATAGATAAAATAGGCATTGTTGCCAACACTGAAAAAGAGAGCATTGCCGATCACGTTCTTTCGTTGAAGCAATGGCTGGAAGAAAAGGGCGTCCAGGTTTTTCTGGAGGTGGACATTGCCAGAAAAATTTCATCGCATGACGGACTGGCGTGGAATGAGCTTGCGCGCCGGTCGCAGATGGTGGTGGTGCTCGGCGGAGACGGAACCATGCTGCGCACGGCGCATTACCTGGCCGGACACCGGGTGCCCATCCTGGGCATCAATCTGGGCAGCTTCGGCTACCTCACCGAAGTGAATCTCAATGAAGTTCAATCAACGCTGGAATTAATTATCAGGGGGAAATTCGTCACGGAAAAAAGAATGATGCTGGATGTGGGCATCAGGCGGGGAAAAAACACCCGTCACGTCGGCAGCGTCTTGAATGATGCCGTGATTAATCGCGGTGATCTGTCCCGCATGAACGAACTGGAGGTGGAGATCAACGGCAACTATCTGACCACCTACAAGGGCGACGGTCTGATTGTTTCCACGCCCACCGGCTCCACCGCTTATTCCTTATCCGCCGGAGGGCCCATTGTTTTTCCGGGCAAGGACCTGATTATCGTCAATCCTATCTGTCCCCATACCCTGACAAATCGTCCGATCATTTTTTCCGAAGACTCCAGTTTGGCCATAACGCTCTGGTCCAAGGATAAAGGGGCTATGCTGACGCTGGACGGTCAGGAGGCCTATAAAATCAAATCCGGCGATGTCGTTCTGGTGAATCGATCAAAACATGTAACGATGCTGGTACTTTCCCCGTTCCGCAGCTACCGGGATATCCTGCGTTCCAAACTGGGATGGGGCGATTTACCGCCGGGAGCCAGGAAAAGAAAAAATGCTTAACGAGCTGAGCATCAAGAACTTTGCCATTATCGACGAGCTTCGTGTTACTTTCGGCGAGGGGCTGAATGTCATTTCCGGCGAGACCGGCGCGGGAAAATCCATCATTATCGGCGCGGTCAGTCTTCTTCTGGGAGACCGGGCGACGGCAGACATGATCCGGTCTCAGGCGGATACGGCAGCCGTGGAAGCGGTTTTTGATATTTCCGCCAACACTCCCTTGCAGGAAAAGGTTACCGCGATGGGTTTCACACAAGAGGAGGACTTGATCATCCGGCGGGTGATTTCCCGTTCCGGCAAAAACAGAGCTTTTATCAACGGACAGTCGGCGACGCTGGCGAACCTGTCCACCGTCAGCGAACTGCTGATCAATATCTGCGGCCAACATGAGCATCAGGTGATTCTCAACGCCGAAAATCATATCGATATTCTCGATGAGTTCGGCGATTGTCTGCCCCAGAGAACGACTTACGAAGAGCAGTACCATCAGTTTCTGCGTGTTAAAAGTGAAATCGAGCGCCTGAAGGATTTGAACAGAAGCCGGGAGGAAAAAGCCGATCTGTATAAATTTCAACTCAAAGAGATTCTGGACATTGATCCCCAACCCGCTGAGGATACAACGCTGGCCGACGAGAAAAAAGCTCTGGTTAACGCGCAGAAACTGACAGATTGCGCCCATCAAGCCTATGATCTGCTCTACGGCGACAAGGACTGCGCCATGGTGAAGCTTAAAGAAGCCGGACATCAGATCGCAGAGATCAAGAAGATAGATCCCCGCCTGAACATTGCCGATGCCGATCTGGAAGGCGGCATCATTGCTTTTCAGGAGGCGGCGCTGACGTTGCGCGATTATCTAAAAAATGTTTATTTTGATGAAAACAGGCTGGCGGCTATCAACGATCGTCTGGAATCGCTCAATCGTCTGAAAAGAAAACACGGCGGAACGATCGACGCTGTGCTGAACAAGAAACAGGAAATCGAGGCGTCCCTGCAAACCGTCTTTTCCCTGGAGGCGGAGCTGGAAAAGCTGTATCAGGAGGAAGTTCAAATCAGGGCCGGCTTGAAAAAGGAAGCTGGTAAGCTTTCCCGGAAAAGACAGGGAGCGGCGACAAAACTGGCAGAAGCCGTTGACCGGGAAATCCGCGCTTTAAATATGCCGCATGCGTCTTTTGATGTGGCGTTTAAAAAAGCGGACGATGATGGGCCTGAATCCTTCGGGCCGAAGGGTGTTGACGATATCGAATTCTATTTCTCCGCCAATAAGGGCGAAGAATCCCGTCCCCTCAACCGGGTCGCGTCCGGCGGTGAATTATCGAGAATTATTCTGGCCCTGAAGAATGTTTTGTCCCGCACCGGTTCCGTTTCCTCTGTTGTTTTTGATGAAGTGGACAACGGTATCGGGGGCGCCGTCGCGGAGATTGTGGGCCGAAAACTCAAGGAAGTCTCCGCACACCATCAGGTGATCTGCATTACCCATTTGCCTCAGATTGCCTGCTACGGTGACAAGCATATGTATGTGGCCAAAAAAATTGTCAAAGGCCGCACGGTCACGTCGGTCGAGGAACTGGCGGAGGATCAGAAAATTGAGGAAATCAGTCGCATGCTTGGCGGCGTCAGCGTTACCCGAACGACGAGGGAACATGCCCGGGAAATGATGATGAACGCTCAATCGCTTCCGGTGAAGAAAGGAGAAAGAAATGTTGAGAAAAGCGCGCATTGACGATGTCAAGACGATTCATCGGATGATCAATTCATCGGCGGGGAAGGGCGAAATGCTGCCGCGCGCGCTGACGGATATTTATAAATCCCTGCGGGATTTTTTTGTTTTTTATGACGAGAATGAATCGCGGATTATAGGCGTCTGCGCGATGAACATTATCTGGGAAAACCTCGCGGAAATACGTTCGCTTTATGTTGATGAAAACCACCGGAAGCAAGGCATCGGCCGGCAGCTGGTGGAGGCCTGCATTTCAGAAGCCATAACGGTCGGCCTTTTCAAGGTTTTCACCCTGACGTACAAGAAAGAATTTTTTGCCCGGCTTGGATTCAAGGAAATTGACCGGGGGCTCCTGCCCGAGAAAATATGGTCCGACTGCTTCCACTGCTCCAAATATCCTGATTATTGCGATGAAACGGCGATGATTGTGGAGCTATGAAATATTTTCTGAAAATATTTCTTCTCGTTCTCATGATCGCCTTTATCAACGGCTGCTTCCGGGCCGTGCCGGCGACGTTTGTGAAATCGTCCGAAGCATTTGTTCTGGCGGATGCTGAGGATATAGATTGGGCCGATGATCTGGACAAAGCATCGCTGGAGATGGCGATCGAACGCAGCCTTCATTTCTATGAAAAAGCCGCCCGCCATCAAGTTTATCATATCCATGGCCGGAAGACGGACGTAAGGGAACTGAAAGAAACGTTGATGGCCTTTCGCGATATCCTGAGAAAAGAGGATCATCCGACTGATTTCAGAAAAAGAATTGCCGCAGAATTTAATATCTATCGCGTTGCCGGTTCTGATGCGGAAGGCAGCGTGCTTTTCACCGGCTATTATGAACCTCTTCTGTCCGGTTCCTTGCGACGCACCGATCAATTCAGATATCCTCTCTATCGGGTACCGCCCGATTTAATGAAGCAAGGGAATCAGATCGGCCGTCTGGATGGCGGTGAATTTGTGCCTTACTACAACCGCCGCGAGATTGACGGGGATGGTGTTTTGCGGGGCAGAAATCTGGAGCTGGTCTGGGTTGCCGATCCTCTGGAATTGTTCTCACTGCACATTCAGGGGTCAGGCAAAATCAGGCTGGAAGACGGTCAGGTCATATCGGTGGGTTTTGCCCAGACCAACGGCCGTCCCTTTCGCAGTGTAACAAAGTTTATGCTGGCGGAGGGGAGGATAAAGAGTTCCGATGCGAATTACCGGCATGATTTCCTGCAGGGGAAAAGTGATGAGGAAATTTATGATATCTTGAGCCACAACGAACGCTATACATTCTTTCGTTTTCTGGACGGCGACCCTGTGGGGTCTTTGGGAGAACCGGTAACGCCCGGCCGATCGATCGCGACCGATCCGGAACATTTTCCGCAAGGCGCCCTGGCCTTTATCCATTTGAAGAAACCTTTTTTTGATGACGAGGGAAACTTACAGGGTATGGCTGATTTTTCCCGCTTTGTGCTGAGTCAGGACAAGGGCTCTGCCATCAAAGGCCCCGGCCGGGTCGATCTTTTCTGTGGCTTCGGCAAAGCGGCGGAATATACAGCCGGAATGCTCAAGGAAAAGGGGGAATTATATTTACTGCTTAAAAAGTAAATGCTTCAGTCTGTAAATCATATTCTTTTTTATTTGACGGTATACCCGCGTCCCTCCATACAGGCGGACATCGCACGACGAAACTGCAGTGCCTTCTTCTCTTTATGAAGATCACGCGCCTGATTCCTGTTTTGATAAGCTTCCTCCATCTGCCGGGCATATTCCTGGCGGGAAAGATCAGATGTGGCTCCGGCCAGAGCGCCGTATGTTGATCCGATCAGCGCCCCTTCCACGGCATGATGCGGTCCGCCAATCAGGGCTCCCAGCACTGCTCCGGCAATAGACATCGTGATGGTGTCCTGTCCGGGAGGCGGCATGGGAACAACCCGGACGCGCTGCTGGGGTTCAATGGCCGATACGCCGGGATCAAATCCGGTCTGGTCAATCGCCCAGTTATAGCAGGCGTAGTGATCACGCGACTGCTGCTCGGTTGATTGATTATTATTGGGATAAAAATAAATCTGCGTAATGGCGGTGATATTCTCATCGGGCACGGGCTTGGGTTGCGTCACGACATGCTCAGCGGGGTAGTAATAACAAGAGCTTAAAAACAAAACAGCTGCCAAGGGTATACAAATCATCCATTGCTTAAGAAGTTTCGTAATCATAATCTTGTCTCCATGTTGATAAAATCATTTTTATTTATTTTAATTATAGCACTTTCTGAAAATTAATTGAATGAATTTTATGACGGATATCACAGCCGGCAGTTGTGCATGTTACGTTGATACATAGCTTCTGATTGACATGCCTCACTATTATTTTTATACTTTCTGCGGGTGAAATCAGATTTCAGCATTGCATCTGTCCGGATGAGAAAGATGATATGGAAACAGCATTAGGCATAATCATTGGCATCGGTTTAAGCGCGGCGTGCGGGTTCCGCGTTTTTGTGCCGCTGCTGATTATGAATCTGGCCGCCTTGAGCGGACAACTTCATTTGCCGGAAAACTTTTCCTGGATTGGCAGCACTTACGCCACGATGGCCTTCGGCTCGGCAACGGTTGTGGAAATTATCGGCTATTACGTTCCCGGTGTGGATCATCTGCTGGATGTGATTGCTACGCCCGCCGCGGTGGTTGCCGGAACGCTGACCACGGCATCCATGGCCGTAGATCTGCCGCCTTTTCTCAAATGGACACTGGCGCTGATTGCCGGAGGCGGAATAGCGGGACTGGTGCAGGGATCGACAGTCGCGCTGCGCGCGAAATCCTCCATGGCCACGGCCGGCGCTGGAAATCCTTTTTTTGCAACTTTTGAACTGGCCGGCGCGATTTTCATTGCGGTGCTGGCGATTATGGTGCCCGTGCTTTGCCTGATCTGCGTCGCGGTGTTTTGTTTTTTTATTTTCAGAAAAATAGGCCGGTTGATTTTCGGGAGACGGCCGTCACAAGCAGGTTAAATAATCGGAAGATGATCGATGATAAGGGATATGTTCCGATTTAATCATCAGAACATATCCCTTAAGTTTTAAATGAATCTGTAAATATTACTTAGCTGCAGGAGCGGCGGGAGCAGGAACTGCCGGTGCCGGTGTGGCTGCCGGAGCAGCAGGTGCTGGAGCCGCCGCGGGAGCGCTCATCCCCAGCGTTTCCATGATTTTCCCTGCTTTCTCTTTCAGGGAATTTGCGCCGTTGACGGCATCCATAAAGTTTCCGCCGGTGAAGCTCTGCTGGACTTTGCCCCATTCATCATGAACAGAAGCAAGACCGGCTTTGGCTTCTTCAAGCTTTTCTTTGGTCAGATTGGCCGGAAGCTTTTTGGCTTTGGCCAGTTCGTCCACTTTGGCTTTAATCTCTTCAAACATTTTGGGGAGGTTCTGGCTCATTTCCGCCCATTTTTTGGTGAGCTCTTCCTTCTTGGCTTGTGCGGCTGCCAGGACTTCTTTGGCTTTGCCGGTCAGCGCGGTTGCCTCTTCCAGAGCGGCTTTGTATTCGCCTTTGGTGAATTTATCCTTCACCGATGCCAGCGCATCGTCCAGAGATTTGACTTCATCGGGCACGATCTTCACGGCCTCGGCTTTCGTCGCGTTGACCGCTTCTTCCGCCGCCTTAATGGCCACATCCGCGGCGTTCTTGCCGCCGGAGCAGGACATCAGAAAAAATACACTTACAAACAATGCCATTGCCAAACAAAAAATTTTCTTCGTCATGATGATTCTCCCTTTCCTTAAATTTTTGTTAATGGAATTTATGTTTACCTTACCGGAAGGTAACTGACTATCTTTGTCTGTTTACCCTCTTTTTTTCTATGCCTGATCGTAATGCCCGACTTCACCTCCTTTTTTTGCTTTTTCTTATTGCTTTTTCTTCAATGAGTCAATTGAAAAAAATATTCAGGCTTTTTGTAAGAGAATAGTCATGACGGCGAGAATCATCAGCACTTTATGGGGCCTAATCAGCATCATGGATTCGCACATAAATTGTGTGTTACTATTTTCATTTTTCAAAGTTGGAATAAGCGCTGGAATAAACGCCAAGATGTTCTTGACAGACGGGGGGCGCTTTCCTATACTTGCCGCAAATGACAGAATAGCTCTAACCCAAATAAACCAACTTGAGCTTTAAAAAGCACAGAAGAGGAAACTGAAAGATGAATGTTGATGAAAAATATCAAAAAGCCGGGCAGATCATCAGTACAGCCGGGGGCACGCCGCTTCCCGTCAATGACACATTGGTAAAACTCCTGAAATACTTTATCAGAGAAGATGAACTTGATTTTATCGCCGCTTTTGCAGAAAAGAAATCCCAGACGATGGAGCAATTGAAGCAGTCCAGCGGTTTGACGGAAGATGAAATCAATAAAAAAGTGAAAGATCTGGCGGGCAGGGGCGTTATCTTCAATCAGCCCAACAGCAAGGGCATCATGGTTTTCAGGCTGCTGCCGCTGTTTAACGTCGGAACGTTCGAATACAATTTCATGGGCAAGTTGGAGATCAATCAGAGAAATAAGGAAATCGCGGCGCTGTTCAATCAGATGTTTGCGGATTTGAACAACATGGTTCAGGACAATTACGATGCGATTATTCCCATGCTGATGGCGGGACCGGCTATCGACCGAACGGTGCCTGTTTGGGAAAATAAACCCAAAAGCGAGCCGGTTAAAATCGTCATCGATGAAAAACTCGAAGAAGCAAAAGACAGAGTTGTGCCCTCTCAGCGGGTAGAAGAACTCATTCAGAAGTTTGACGAAATCGCCCTCGGCCACTGTTTCTGTCGCCATTACGAGGATATCAAGGGAAGTCCCTGCAAACAGACCGACGCCAGGGAGACTTGCTTTACGTTCGGCAAGTCGGCAAAATTTACGTCCGAGCAGGGATTTTCGAGACTGATTTCGAAAGAAGAGGCCCTGAAAGTCCTGAAAGAAGCCGAGGAAGCGGGTCTGGTGCACAAGGCCTATCATCCCAATTTCGATACCAGCAAGGATGAAACCAGTATCTGCAACTGCTGCCGGTGTTGCTGCGGCAACGCCGTGGATCATATGATCGCGCCCATCGCCAATGTGACCAATTTTATGGCCGTGGTGAACGATGACCTCTGCATCGGTTGCGGCACCTGCGTGAAGAAATGTCACACGTACGCCGCTTACTTAAATGACGACAAGAAGGCCCGCCGGAAGGAAGACCGCTGCATCGGATGCGGCGTCTGCGCGCATTTCTGTCCGCAAAACGCGATCACCATGGTGAAAGGCGCGGAAAGAATTGTGAGGATACAGCCGCCGAAGCGTAAATGATGATTGGCGCGACAATATTAATCGCGTTGGGATATCTCTTTCATTAAAAGGGGCTATTTGACTTTTTGGCGAAGCACAGCGCCAACCGGCGCTTCATTTTCCAGAGGCAGATAAATCTGATTATCATTATTTGCTTCGCTGAGCATTTTTCCGTTTACATCAATAAATGTGCTCGTATCGATGGAGATTGTTTTATCAGGCAGCAGCAATTCTATTTCATTACCCGCGACCAGATGATTCCGGACGCCGATCAGCATTCTCTTTCTGCTGGGATCATATTTCAGGACTATTCCCGCCGGTTCATGAGTCTGAACATATTTGATGTCCGGATTCGTTTCGTTTATTTTCTCTTCGGCAAAAGCAAAGCCGGTGGTATAACCGCGGTTGGAAACGGTTTCCAGTTCATCAATCCATTCCCGGCGGCACTGATCATTTTCTTTCTCCCGCATCAGGGCGTTAAGCGCCTGACGATAGGTTCGTGTGACCACCGCGACATAATACGCCGATTTCATTCGGCCTTCGATTTTCAGACTGGCGACGCCGGAGGCCAGAACCTCGGGCAGATATTCTATAATGCATAAATCTTTAGAGCTGAGCAGGTAACTGTAGTGGTCATCTTCCTGCAGAATCAGAGGATCATCCGGCCTGGTTGATTCGTAAAGCTTGTACTCCCAGCGGCAGGGCTGGGAGCAATCGCCTTCGTTGGCGCTGCGGCGGTTACGAAAAGCTGAAAGATAGCAGCGGCCGGAGTAGGCCATGCACATTGCGCCGTGGATGAAAATTTCCAGCTCCATTTCCGGAACAGCCGAGGCGATTTCACCAACTTCTTTTAAATTGAGTTCGCGTGCCAGGACAATGCGCCGGACGCCCTGTTCCTTCCAGAAATGTACCGCTTCGATGTTCGTGGTATTGGCCTGCGTGCTCAAGTGAATCGGCAGTTGCGGCGCCAGATTTCGGGCAAGTTTCAGCATTCCCGGTTCGCTGACAATCAGAGCATCGACGCCGACTTGGGCCACTTCGGGAATGATTTTCTTTGCTCTTTGCAAGTCGGTATTGCGGGCAAAAGTATTAGCGGCAGCATAAACTTTGGCTCCTTTGGCGTGCGCTTCCCAGACGCCCGCGGCTAAATCGGTCATGGACATTTCCGATGAACTGGCCCTTAAACTCAACCCTTCCACGCCGACATAAACGGCATCCGCTCCATAGAGCAGGGCCGTGCGCAGTTTTTCCAGGTTTCCGGCGGGGATCAGCAATTCCGGACGATGCATATCAATTTTCCTTATGCGCAGTATTTGCGCACCTGTTCCATGACTTTCAGCGATTTGACTTCCCGTCCCAGGACGTGAGTAATGAAGCTGGTGAGAATGCAGCGCGACTCGATGGCCAGAGACTGCGTCAGAGCGACAAGCTTGATTTTATCAATATCCATTTTTTTCCCCAGGAGCAAGGTGCGAACGGTGCCCGCCGAGATGGGCTGTTCGTATCGCGGAACTTTGGCGCAGGCGCCGCATTTGATGCCGCCCTCCTGGGCATGAAAATAATAGGCGTTCCCGTTGGTCACCGGCGTTTTACAGACGATGCAGTGCTCCAGAACCGGGTCAAATCCCGCCAGCTTTAATAGGCGCATTTCAAAAAAGCGCACAAGGGTGTCCGATGCTTTTTCCTTTCCCAGCAGGAGAAGAAAGTCCCGCAGAAGTTCGAAGATTTTTTCATTCTTTTTCCCTTCCGGGCTGAAGTGATCCGTGAGGTCAATAAAATAGGAAGCGATTAAAGTCTTTTCCATATCCTGACGGATGGCGGGAAAGTGGTCGATGATATCGCAGGATTCAATGAAGGCCAGCATATCACGGCTTTTACGGGTAAAGATGATATTCGTCAGGGAAAAAGGCTCAAAGACATTGGCAAACCTTTTCTTGCTTCTTTTGGCGCCTTTGGCGATACCCTTGAGTTTGCCGAAGTCGTGGCTGTAGAAGGTGACGATTAAATCCGATTCGCTGTAATTCAGAGTGCGCAGGACGAATCCGGTTGTTTTTGACTGTTCCCTAACGGCCATCGTACTTTATTTCACCGCCGACAATGGTCAGAATAACTTTGCCCTGCATCTGGCGTCCATTGAAAGGAGAATTCTTTCCGCGGGAGCGGAATGTCTGCACATCAACCGTCCATGGACGCAGAGGATCAATCACCGTAATGTCGGCGTCCGCGCCCGTCACCAGCGTTCCTTTGGGCAGATTTAAAATGCGCGCGGGATTCAAACTCATTCTGGCGATGAGCTCCGGCCAGGTGAGAATTTTACTGTGGATGAGATTCAGACTGAGCCCCAGTGATGTTTCCAGGCCGCTGATGCCGTTGGCGGCGTATTCAAATTCGACTTCTTTATCCGTGCGTCCGTGAGGGGCATGGTCGCAGGCAATGGCGTCAATTGTGCCGTCAGCCAGTCCTTCTTTAATGGCATGGACATCCCGTTCAGTCCGCAGGGGAGGATTGACTTTGAAATTTGTGTCGTAGCTTTGCAGCGATTCATCTTTCAGGGTGAAGTAGTGCGGCGCTGTTTCCGCCGTCACTTTCAGCCCTCTGGCTTTGGCGTCGCGAATCAGGCGAACAGAACCGGCCGTGCTGACATGGGCGATATGTACAGCCGTCTTCGTGAATTCGGCGATTAAAATATCGCGGGCAATCATGGCTTCTTCGGCGATCGCAGGGATTCCATTCAGCCCCAGGATGGTGGAATAATACCCTTCGTTCATGACGCCATTTGCGGAAAGATGAATGTCTTCGCAGTGCGAAATGATCGGCAGTTGCAGGGAATGGGCATACTCCATGGCCCGGCGCATCAAGCCGGCGTTCATCACCGGTTTGCCATCATCGGAAAGCGCGACAATGCCCGCTTCCTTGAGATCCCAGAATTCAGTCAATTGCGAACCTTCTGAGTTTCTGCTGATCGCGCCGACCGGATAAACGTTGGCCAGCGCTACTTCAGCGGCTTTCCTTCTGATAAACTCTGTAGTCGCGCGGTTATCATTAATCGGATTGGTGTTGGGCATGCACGCAATTGACGTGAAACCGCCGGTGACCGCGGCGGTGACTCCGGTCGCAATGGTTTCTTTGTATTCATAGCCCGGCTCGCGCAGATGCGTATGCATATCAATCAGGCCGGGGACCAGAATCATCCCTTCCAGGTCAATCAATTCGGTTATTTTCTCCGTATCTTTAGATCTGGTTGACCTGGCGAGATTGTTGCCCGTTTTTATGATCCTGCCGTTTTCCAGAAGGACGTCAAGACGGGAATCTATTTTCTGTGCGGGATCAATGATGCGGGCGCCGGTTAACAAAAGTTTCATTCGCTACCTCCGGTGAGCAGATACAGCAGAGCCATTCGCACCGCCACGCCTTTGTTCACCTGATCGAGAATGACCGAACAGGAAGGATCGTCGGCAATGTCCGGTGATATTTCCACGCCGCGGTTGATCGGTCCCGGATGCATAACAATGACATCTTTTTTCGCCAGTTTGACGTTATGGCGGTTCAGGCAGAAATGCTGGGCGTATTCCCGCAGCGACGGAAAAATGTTCTGCTTTTGTCGCTCCAGTTGAATGCGCAGCATCATGATCACGTCGGCGCCGGCGATGGCGTCTTCCAGTCGGGAATGAACCTGGACGCCCATTTTTTCAATATCACGCGGCAGCATGGTGGCGGGTCCGGCCACGACCACACTCGCGCCCATTTTGGTCAGACCGTAAATATTGGAGCGGGCAACACGGCTGTGCTCGATGTCGCCGATGATCGCCACTTTTAATCCATCGATGCTTCCCTTGCGTTCCTTGATGGTCATCATATCCAGAAGCGCCTGCGTCGGGTGCTCGTGCGCGCCGTCGCCGGCATTGATGATAGATTGTTTGACCAGACTGGCCAGCAGATGCGGCGCTCCGGCGGCACTGTGGCGGATGACAATGACATCGGGGTTCATAGCTTCCAGGTTGCGGGCGGTGTCGATGAGCGTTTCCCCCTTGACGACGGAGCTGGTGGAGGACGAAATGTTGATGGTGTCGGCGCTCAAGCGTTTGCCGGCTATTTCAAAGGATGTTCGGGTGCGGGTGCTGGCTTCATAAAAAAGATTAATGACGGTTTTGCCGCGCAAGGTGGGCACTTTCTTGATCGTGCGGGTGGAAATCTCAAGAAAGGACTCGGCTGTTTCCAGGATGAAATTGATTTCATCGACGGATAAGTCTTTGATTCCCAGAATGTCTTTTCGTTCAAATTTCATTACAAGCCTTGAACAATATTTATGGTCCCTCTTCGATCACGACTTCATCCACCCCGCTTTTTTCCACCAGATCCACGCGCACCGCTTCCCAGAGCGAGGAAGGCAGATTCTTGCCTACAAAATCGGCCCGGATGGGCAGTTCGCGGTGGCCGCGGTCAATTAAAACGGCGAGCTGAATCATTTTGGGACGGCCGAAATCAATTAAGGCGTCCATGGCCGCCCGGATGGTCCGGCCGGTAAAAAGCACGTCGTCAACGAGGATGACAATTTTACCGTCCAGAGAAAAATTAATTTTCGTCTCCCCGAGACATGGCTTCTTTTTCGATGCCGTGATATCGTCTCGGTAAAGCGTTACATCCAGTATGCCCAGCGGAATCTTCCCCTGTTCGATATCGGACATTTTCTTCTGCAGTCTCTGGGCCAGAAAAACGCCGCCGGTCCGGATGCCCACCAGCACCAGATTTTCCATGCCTTTGTTTTTTTCGAGAATTTCGTAGGCGATCCTGGTCAGACATCGCTCGATTCCCTCTTTGTCCATGACGGTCTTTTTATTTTTTTGATCAGACATAAGCGCCGACTCCGGGCATGGTTATAAAAAAAGCCTTTCCCTGCTCAGGAAAAGGCTTGATAATATTTTAATGTTTTTCTTCATCGCAGTTACCTTTTTCAATCTCGCAGGATTAAATTAAAAGGGTTCAATTTTAATTGTCTATATTACTTGGGCGTTAAAGTGTCAAGATTAAAATTGAAGTGAGAGATTCACGCCCCGATTATTTGGATAAAATGCTGTTTTTATAAGGAAACGGGACGTTTTCTTAATGCAAAAGATGTCCCAGGCGCTTCCAGCGCAAGTTGCTTTCCTCGCGGTTCCATGACCAGTAAATGATGAACGCTTTTCCCTCTACGTCCTTCAGAGGCACAAATCCCCAGAACCGGCTGTCCAGACTTTCGTCGCGGTTATCGCCCATGACGAAGATAGATTTTTCCGGAACCACCACAGGGCCGAAATTATCGCGGGGCTGCAGAGATTTGGGTAAAATCAGGCTGTCGCTGAAAATTCCGTAGGGATCCTTAAATTCCTGATCATTGATGAATATCTTTTTATTTTTGACTTCGATTTTATCGCCCGCGACACCGATCACTCTTTTAATAAAATCCTTCGAGCGGTCATTGGGATAAATGAAAACGACGATTTCTCCTCTTTTCGGTTCACTGACGGGAATGATGGTTCTTCTCAAGAGAGGAATCTTGACTCCGTAAAGGAACTTGCTGACGAGGATGTGATCGCCCACGAGCAGCGTGGGCACCATGGAACGGGACGGTATTTTATAGGCGCAGACGATGAACGTGCGGATAAACAGAGCGATGAGGATCGCGATAATGATGGATTCAACATATTCTTTGACTTTTGATTTCGTTTTTTCTTCGTTAGCCATGGGCTACATGTCTCCTAAGAATAAATATTAGACAGAGAAAAGGCAATCATACAAAGGGAAATGAAGCCTTTCACGATATTTTTTCCGACCATATTTAAAATCACGCTGCTGAGTGTCCGGTCGGGAGCCTTCAGTTGATACTGCCGGATAATTTCTACAATGAGAATGCCGGCCAGGCCGCCCGCAAAAAATCCTATCCACATACCCGGTCCCCAGAAAAGTGGCGTCAGCAAAAAAGCCCCGACAATCGCTCCCAAAGCCGCTGCTTTCAAAGATTTTCGGGGACGGGCGGTTTGCTGCTGCTGCGGCGTTTCGCTGACAATCCAGAAGAATTCAATGGCTTCAGCAATGGCCGCCGAAAAGAAGAGAAATAAAATAATCTTGATGCCGATGCTTTCAAAGCCGGTCAAAAGCGCGTAAAGCAATACGTCAAAAAAGATGACAACCGTGCCGGGTAATCCAAACAAGTTTAAGAATATTCCTGCAAACAGGATCAGAATAAAAACGGTTAATCCCGCGGCAGCGAAAAAAGACAAATTATTTATTCCTCTTCATTTTAGCAAGTTGCAGATTTTCAAAAAACAGAACGCTAGTGCAAGCAATATAAATGGTGGAGTAGGTGCCAACGACGGTGCCGATCAACATTGCAAAAGCAAAATCACGGATGACCGCACCACCGAAAATATACAGGGCTAAAACCGTGAAGAAAACAGTTAGAGACGTTAAAATCGTTCTGCTGAGAGTTTCATTGATGGCCAAATTGATAATATCGCCCAGTTTCTGATTGGTATTCCGTTTGACGATTTCACGGATTCTATCCAGCGTAACAATAGTATCATTAATGGAAAAACCGATAACGAAGACGAGCACCGCGAGGATGTTGATCGTGAATTCCATATTCATAAAAGCCACAGCCCCGATTACAATCAACGTATCGTGAACCAGAGCCAAAATGCCTCCGGCTGCGTAACGGAATTCGAAGCGCCAGGTCACATAAACCAATATCGCCAACCAGGAGAAAATAACAGCAATGATTGCTTTTCTTGAGAAATCAGAACTGACTTTGGAGCCGACGACTTCCACACGACGTATTTCAAAATCCTGGCTGAACATAGCGCTGAGCGGTTGTTTAACGTTGACGTCCAGCATTTTTTGATCGGAAAATGATTCATGGGTGCGAATGAGAAATTCATTGACGCCGAATTGTTGAATCGTGCTGTTTTCAAGTTTTGTTGACTTTAATGCCGATCGGATATGATCCGCGGAGACATTTTTTGAAAACTTAACCTGAATGATTGATCCGCCGGCGAAGTCGATCCCGAGATTAAGGCCGCCATGATAGACAATCGCCCCGATCCCGATAATGATCAGCAAGGCGGACAGCATCATCGCGTATTTCATTTTACCGACAAAATCTATGTTAACTCCTGGTTTGATCAACTCCATGCTCATTTTATATCTCCTGCTTGCGCTTGAATTTTAAATGCTCAATTTTTTAATGTTATAATTCCACATAAAGTAATCAAAGATTACCCGTGTGATAAAGATGGCGGTGAAAAGACTGGCGAGAAGACCAATAATGGTCGTTACCGCAAAGCCCTTAATCGGACCTGTCCCAAAAAAGATCAGAACGATGGCAGCGACAATCCCCGTAATATGGGTGTCAATGATTGTGATAAATGCCCGGTCGTAACCTGTATCCAGAGCCAGACGCGCGGTTTTTCCCGTCCGCAACTCTTCACGAATTCTTTCAAAGATCAGAATGTTCGCGTCCACAGCGACGCCGACGGTGAGGAGCATGCCGGCAATGCCCGGCAGTGTGAGCGTTGCCTTGAAAGCCGCCAGAACGGCCAGGATCAAAACGATGTTGATAACAAGCGCGATATCGGCAACTGCGCCTGATAGGCGATAGTAAACAATCATGAATAAAATAACCAAAAGGGAACCGATGATCGTTGCCAGAACGCCTTGCTGAATGGAATCACTTCCCAGTGACGGACCGACGGTTCTTTCTTCCAGGATGGTGACCGGAGCGGGAAGAGCGCCGGCGCGCAGAACAATGGCCAGATCACGCGCCTCTTCCATTGTGAAATTACCGGTAATCTGCGCCTGGCCGCCCGCGATTCTTTCCTGAATGACGGGAGCGGAATGGACGACACCGTCCAGGACAATCGCCAATCGCTTGCGGACATTTTCCCCGGTGATTCTTTCAAAATCAACCGCTCCCTGAGAGTTGAATTTCAGGCCGACAGTGACGTCGCCAAAGCGATCTGCGATCTGGACTTTGGCTGTTTCCAGAGAAGCGCCGGTGATCAGCGCCTTGTCCTTCAACAAATAGGGGGAAGAGCCTCGCTCGCCCGTGGATTTATCAGAACGCAATCCATACGCAACGACATCGCCTTCCGGGACATTGCCGCGGAGCGCTTCCTCCAGAGAATTTTCATCGTCAACAATTTTGAATTCCAGAAGCGCTGTTTTGCCGATCAGGTTCTTGGCCCTTTCCGGATCTTTAATGCCGGGGAGCTGAATAATAATGCGGTTTTCTCCTTCGGGAATAATTTCCGGTTCAGCGATGCCGAACTGGTCAACCCTGTTGCGTATTGTTTCCAGCGAGTGTTCAATGGTCAGCTTTTTGAGTTCAACTGCCCGTTTAGCATTGATCTTTAATGTGACGAGTTGAGCGGTTTCTTTTGCACTCGTGGAGTCTATTTCCAGTTCAGGAAATTTGTCCCGCAGGACATTGTCCAGAGCCTTTTTTCCGTCCGCATCGGTCAATTCCATGGAAATGGTGGCACCTTTTGCTTTTTCCAGATTGCGGAAACGGACCTTACTGTCCATTAATGATTCTTTCAGATCACTGGCTGTTCTTTCCAGCATGGTTTCCAGCGCTTTGTCGGTATCAATTTCCAAAACCAGATGCGTGCCGCCCTGCAAATCCAGACCCAGATGAATCTTGTCCTTAAACATATACTGATTCCAGGATGAGGGAATATTCGGGAAAAATGTCGGAATCAGGAAGTATACAGCACCGAGACAAACAATTAATGTGATGGCTCCTCTGAGCTTTAAAGATTTGAACATGAAATACCCCTTTCTTTTATATTATGACTTTGTCGGCGCTGCAGGAGCGGCTGATCCGGATTTCTGAATAACGGCTCCAATGGCGCTCCTGGCCACTTTTATTCTCACCTTGTCGGCAATTTCCAGCGTGATGACGGCATCCGCCAGACCGGTAACCTTGCCGTGGATGCCTCCGGTGGTCATCACCATGTCACCGTAGGCCAGATTATTCAGCATCGCCTGAAGTTCTTTCTGTTTTTTTTGCTGAGGACGAATCATCAGAAAATAGAAAATACCGAAAATCATCACCATCATGATGATAAAGCCCCAGTCTCCACCGCCTCCGGCCGCCTTACCGGCCGGTGCCTGTCCCATAGCGTATGCCAGTGTTAACAATGTAAGTTCCTCCTTAAAAAAACGCTCTTTATCAGATTTTTCTATAAAGTCATCTTTTTATTTAAAAAATCTTCTTTAAATTTTGTAAAACCATTATCGCTGATGGCCTGCCGGATATCCCTCATCAACCGCATATAATAATGAATATTGTGAATGGTATTCAACACCATAGCCAATATTTCACCGGCAACATAAAGGTGTCTTAAATATGCCCGGGAATAATTTTTACAGGTATAACAATCACAATTTTCATCAATGGGATTATTATCTTCCCGCCAGCGGGCGTTTTTTATAACAACATTTTCTGAATTTGTAAACAATAATCCGTGGCGGGCGCATCGGGTGGGAATCACGCAGTCAAACATATCGATTCCGCAGGATACGCCGAAAACGATATCTTCGGGTGTACCGACGCCCATCAGGTAACGCGGCTTATCCGCGGGAAGCAAGGGGGCAATGGCGTCGGTGATTTTATACATAATTTCCTTGGGTTCGCCGACGCTGACGCCTCCCAGGGCATAACCATCGAAGTCCAGAGGAACAGTTTTTTCCAGCGATTGCCTGCGCAAATCCAGATAGGAGCCGCCCTGAATTATGCCGAATAGAGCCTGTTCGCTTTTTTTCTTCGAGTTTTTACATAATTGCGCCCACGCGGCCGTCAGATTTAACGATTTTTCAGTTTCAGCGATTGTCGCGGGATAGGGTGTGCATTCATCAAGGCACATCATTATATCAGAGCCGAGCGCTTCCTGAATTTCAATGGCTTTTTGCGGAGTCAAAAAGTGTCTGGAACCGTCAATGTGGGAACGAAACATTACGCCATCCGGCGTAATCTTGCGCAGAGCTCCCAGACTGAAAACCTGAAAACCGCCACTGTCGGTCAGAATGGGCCCCGGCCAATTCATGAATGTATGCAGGCCGCCCAGATTTTGAATGGTTTCATGGCCGGGACGCAGATAAAGATGATAGGTGTTGCTGAGGATAATTTCCGCCCCGCAATTCCTGATTTCTTCCGGCAACATGGACTTGACGGTTCCCTGCGTTCCCACCGGCATGAACGCCGGTGTCTGTACAGCGCCATGGGCGGTGGTCATACTGCCCAGACGGGCGGAAGTCGCGGTATCTTTTTTTATTAAATCAAATTGAAAGGGCATTTTGTTTTAGTCCTGGAGAATCAGCATGCAATCGCCGTAACTGTAAAAATGATAACGGTTTTCAACGGCGTGCCGATAGGCTTTTTGAATGAAGTCCGTGCCGGCGAAAGCGCAGACCAGCAAAAATAATGACGATTGCGGCAAATGGAAATTGGTTAACAGCCCGTTCACTCTTTTGAAGCGATAGCCGGGATAAATAAAAAGGTTGGTCCAGCCGGATTGGGCCCGCACACAGCCGCTTTGGTCGGCCGCGCTTTCAATCGTTCTGGTCGATGTCGTTCCCACGGCGATCAGGCGCCTGGCGCCGTTGATCATCTCCGCGCTTTCCCTGCTGATTTCATAATACTCGGATTCCATCACATGCTTTTCGACGTCATGGACTTCTATCGGCACAAATGTCCCGTAGCCGACGTGCAGGGTCACATGGGCAATCCGAATCCCTCTGGCTCGCAGTTTTTCCATGACTGCCTCTGAAAAATGCAGGCCGGCGGTGGGAGCCGCAATGGAGCCGGGATTTTGCGCGTAAATCGTCTGGTAGCGCTCCAGGTCCGTTATATCAGGAGAATTATTTTTCTTGCGTTTGATATAAGGGGGCAGAGGTGCTCTGCCGAATTTTTCCAGATAGCTGTCAAAACCGTCTGGCGCAAAAAATTCCAGCAGCCATTTTTTTTCGGACAGGCGGACCAGAACCTTTGCTTCAGCGTTCCGGCCAAGATGGATCACGTCGTTTTCGCGCAGTCTTTTAGCGGGCCTTATCAATGCTTCCCATATTTGGGAGGATTCAGATGATTGCTTTTGGGTCAGCAACAGGATTTCCATCAAGGCTCCTGTCGGCTTCCTGCCGAAAAGTCTGGCGGGGATGACCTTGGAATCATTCACCACCAGAACATCGTCGTTCCGCAATAAATCGGGGAGATGGAAAAAAAATAAATCCGTCCATGCCTCTTTGTTTTTGTCCAGCAAAAGCAGTCGGGACTGGTCGCGCCTGGCGCAGGGATGCTGAGCGATCAGTTCGTCCGGCAGGTCATATGAAAAATCTTTTAATTCCATAGGGCTATTCAATAAATGAGGAAATGATGGCAAATAAGCAGATTATGATAGGGGTGTCAACGCTATTGTTTTATGTTTTTCCAATGTAAAGGATAATCAGTCCGACAATCATTGCGGTGATGCCGGCAAATCTTAAAGTGGAATCCGGCAGAATGATAACTTTGGCCAGATAAAGCTTTATTTTTTCAGGAAAAACGAAGTAGGGCAGCCCTTCAATAATAAAAATCAGGCCTAACACGCAAAGCAAGTCTTTCATTTTAAATCCTTTGTCTTTGATTCATCCCAGAAGGCATCCATCTGGGCTAAAGTCGCCTCCGCGGGAGTGAGGCCCATGGAGGCAAGTCTCTCTGTGACGTAGGAAAAACGCCGCAGAAACTTTCCGGTTGTTTCTGATAAAGCGGTTTCCGCGTCCATGTCGAAAAAACGGCTTAGATTGACGAGGGTGAACAGCATATCGCCCAGCTCCTCCTCTATTTTATTTTTGTCTCCTGTTTTAACGGCGCCGTCAAATTCTTGGAACTCTTCTTTGAGTTTTTCCATAACGCCCTGCATGTTGTCCCAGTCGAAACCGTGAGCGGCGGCAATGGCTGTAATTTTCTGAGCCCGTTTCAAAGCCGGCATGGAACGGGGAATGCCGGCAAAAATATCTTTATTATTTTTTTTGCCGCGGCGTTCTTCATTCTTGATGAGCTGCCAGTTGCTTTTTACTTCCTGAACGGAATTGACCTGAACGTCGCCGAAAACATGCGGATGCCGCCGGATCATTTTTTCGTTGACACCGTCTACGGCATCTCCCAGTGAAAACAAACCTGATTCCGCGCATATTTCCGACAGAAACAAGATCTGAAAAAGCAAATCCCCCAGCTCTTCCTTTAAGTCCTGCGGATTTTCGTCATCCAGCGTATCCACAACTTCATAGGCCTCATCCAGAATATATTTGCCGAAGTCTTCTTTTTTTTGCTGCCGGTCCCAAGGACAGCCGTCGGGCGCCCTCAGTTTCCTGATGATTTGTATCGCGTCCTTAATTTTTTCTGCATCTTTATTATCTGTTTTCATTTGCAAACCATTCCAGCGTTTCGTCTGGAATGGTTTCGTAGCACATAAAGATTTTGCTGACAATATGAACAAAATTTCAGCATTGCTGAGAATGGGGTAAAATTTTTGACATAAAAAATTTTTATTCTTGACAACCTCTGAAAAAAGCGTATTCTTGCCGGCCAATGTCAAGGCTTGGCTGATGAAAGTCAAGCCATGGAAAATCTTTGAAAGGAGGTTAGCCGTTCATGAAAAAAATATTTGCCATTCTTGTCGCGATGGTTCTTGTTGCTTCTTTATCTTTTGCAGTCGTCGGCTGCAAGAAAGCTGAAGAACCTGCACCCGCAGAGGCTCCTAAAGTTGAAGCGCCTGTAACTCCGGCCCCTGAAGCAGCTCCTGCTCCCGTTGCTCCGGCTCCTGATGCAGCACCCGCTCCCGCGCCCGAAGCAGCACCTGCACCCGCACCTGCAAAATAATTGATTCCAATGAATCAGCAGGATACATTGATCGGACATTCTTTAGTGGAATGTCCGATTTTTTATTCTTGAAGAGTAAAAATTATAAAAATATGGTATATTATAAAAAAGTTTGAATGACTTGTAAACGAAGGGTTGCGTTTTATTCCATAATCAATCAAATACGCATATTCTAAAATTATCAGGAGGTGTTTTATGGCAGAGAATAATAATGATTTATTAAAAGGTTTGTTTATTGGCGGACTCATCGGCATCGCCCTGGGGGTTTTATTTGCACCCAAGAGCGGAAAGGAAACGCGTGAAGATATTGCCCGCAAAACAAGTGATGTTCTGGACAAAGCCAAAGAGGAATATGAAAAGGCGGCAGAAAAAGCCAAATTAATTTATGAAGCGTCATTAAATGATTTGAAGGAGTTCAATGCAAGGACAAAAGAAAAAGCCGGCGAGTTAGGGAACAAGGTGAGTGAGCTGACCCAGCATGGCGTTGAAACGATTCAGAGCAATAAAAACAGGCTCCAGAAAGCGATCGACGCGGGGATGGATGCTTACAAAGAAGAAACCGGTAAGGAAAAAGTTTGATTTCACACCGGGTGGATGGCTTCAATCACAGCCAGAGATTCCCTTGATAGGAGATGAATTATGTATCTTGATATTGCCCTGTTGATTTTAGTCGTTATCCTTATTGCAATAGTGATTTGTTGTATTCCGCTTCTGCTGCAAATATGGCGTGTATCAAAAGATCTTTCACAAACCGTGCAGACTCTTAATCAGAGCCTTCCCCTGATATTAAAGAATCTGGAGGAAATCACGACCAATGTCAACAGCTCTTCGGTTGTGGTCAATAAAAGACTCCAAACCTTTGCCGGTGCATCCGGCAGCTCCGGTTTATTGTTGAATGAGCTCATCAACAACCTGCAGTATATTGCTCCGCTGGCGTTGAAATTGCCGCTTTTTCGAATCGTCCGAAACGTAATGGCGGTCGCAAAAGGATTGAGTGTTTTTGTTGGAGTGTTGCTCAACAAGACAAAAGAAGAGAAAATGGAGTAATGGTTGTGGCTAAAGTAACGTTTTCCAGTAAATGGGGCAGTGTAAAGGTTCAGAAGAAATCGGCGGCGTCCGCTGCCGACGCGGAAAAATCGGCGGCGGATGTTGTCCGAGAAATCAAAATGGCGCAGAAATCATCCGCAAATGAAGATTACAGAGAAAAATCACTGGCTATCAATGGCTTGATCTGCGCGCGCTGCGGGCGGGAATTTGCCGAATCTCAGCGAAAATTATTAACGGTCCACCACAAAGACGGCAATCATTTTAATAATCCCGCCGACGGGAGCAACTGGGAAAATCTTTGCGTTTACTGTCATGAGGATGTCCACAGCCGGGAGGTTCTGGCTGAGTATCTCGGTGGTGACGCACGCGGGAAAGAAGTCGGCCTGGTCTATAATGATTCTCAGGGAACGGTCGGATCGGGCTTGCTGGCCGAAAAATTAAAAAAAGCCCTGCAAAAGAACGAATAGGGGCAATAAGTTCAGCGGATGATCAGTTTGGAGTTTTTTCTTTCTTTAACCAGCTTGTCGCCGATTGAGGTTCCGCAGTAAACACACGTATAATCGTATTTTTCACCTTCCTGAAGAATCAGCAACAGTCTTTTTCTCACGGCCACCGCCTTTTTGCATTGGGGACAAAACAACTCCGTGGCATCGAAGTCTTTATAGGTCTCTCTCATTTTTTATCTTCTTTTTCCGGAATGTTTTTCCAGTTTTCCAGCCAGATGACGGCTTCACTGTCGCTCGGCGCCCGATAATCGCCACGCGGAGAAAGCGATCCGCCGGAACCTACTTTGGGACTGTTGGGCACGCAGGATCGTTTGTACTGTGACGTCTTAAAAAATCGATATAAATAAACATGAAGCCATTTTTTTATTTCTTTTAACGTGTAATCGTTTCTTTTGTCTTCGGCAATATCCGGCCAGAGGCCTTTTTTCCTGTCCGTCCACGCGTGATAAGCTAAAAAAGCGACTTTGGTTGGCAGGTACCCGAAACGGGTGATATAAAAATTGTTGAAATCCTGCAGTTCATAGGGACCGATGGTCTCTTCTGTTTTCTGAACGTTCTGGCCTTTCTTTTTGCCCGGAATCAGCTCCGGAGAAATTTCCGTTTCCAGGACGTCGATGAGAATTTCGGAAACCTCTCTTGAAAACTGATGGGTTTGCGCGACCCAGCGGATTAAATGCTGGATAAGGGTTTTGGGAACACTGGCGTTGACATTATAATGCGACATATGATCGCCGATGCCGTAAGTGCTCCAGCCCAGCGCCAGTTCACTCAAATCGCCGGTTCCGACGACGAGAGCGTGGCGCATATTGGCCAGCCGGAAAAGATGCGCCGATCGCTGTCCGGCCTGGACGTTTTCAAATGTGATGTCGAAAGTTTTCCTGCCTTTTGCATAAGGATGCTTGATGTCTTTAAGCATTTGCAGACAGGCCGGCCTGATGTCTATTTCGTTTGCTTCGACACCCAGTGCCTGCATGAGCTTCAGCGCATTGTCATAAGTCTTCTTGGATGTGGCAAAACCTGGCATGGTGTAGGCCTTAACGTTTGTGCGGGGCAATCCCAGCGTGTCCATGGTTCTGGTGGCGACAATTAAAGCGTGGGTTGAATCCAGTCCTCCGGAAACACCAATGACCAGATTGGGAATGCCGGAGGATTTCAGACGTTTGGCCAGTCCCTGTACCTGTATATTGTATGCCTCATAGCATCGCTGATCGCGTTTGGAAAGATCGGCGGGGATGTATGGAAAACGCTGAATCTCCCGCTGGAGCAGAATGGGACCGGCTGGGATATGAACATCAAATTCAACCCTGCGGAAGGACAAGATTCTGTCTTTGTGATCGGCGGCGTTCTTGCTGAAAGAGGTTAAACGCATTCTGTCCTGGGTCAGACGGTCAAGGTCAATGTCGCTGTAGATGATCTGAGCTTGTTGTGAAAAACGGGGTGATTCGGCAAGCAGATTGCCGTTTTCATAAATCATGGCGTGGCCATCCCAGGCGAGGTCGGTTGTGGATTCGCCGACACCGGCGGCGGCATAAAGATAAGCAGCTACGCATCGTGCCGATTGATTGGAGGCCAGTTGATGGCGGTATTCCGATTTGCCGATCGTAATGTTCGAAGCGGAGAGATTGCCAATGATACTGGCGCCCGCCATCGAAGCGAAGCTGGATGGCGGCACGGGAACCCAGAGGTCTTCGCAGATTTCCAGGAAGAAATTGAAATTCCTGACATTGGCAATTTTGAAAATGATATCCGCACCGAAAGGGATGTTTTTCTGCCCGGCTAATTCGATCTCGGAATCAAAAGCGACTGAAGCAGGGGTAAATTGCCGCGCTTCATAAAATTCGCGATAATTGGGCAAGTATGATTTGACCGCCACACCGAGAATTTTACCCCGATAAAAGACAACCGCGCAGTTGAAAAGTCGGCCGCCAACCTGCAGGGGAGCGCCGGCAACGAGTATCAGATTCATCTTTACAGAGGCTTTTTTGATTTCAGCAATGGCTTGCCGGACGCTTTGCAAAAGCGTATCCTGATGAAAAAGATCATCATTGGAGTATGCGGACAATCCCAACTCCGGGAAAATAGCGATGATGGCTTTATTGGTAGAGGCTTTCCGGGCCAGTTCAATCGTCTTTTGCGTGTTGAAGGGAATATCGGCCACCTTAACTTCAGGGATGCAGACAGCGGCGCGGATAAAACCCTGATGATAAAGATTGAAGAAATGCTCGTTTTTTCTCGAAGGCATAGAATTATCCTTTCTCTACCAGGGCGTATGCGCTGTGGTTGTGAATGCTTTCAAAATTTTCCGCTTCCACGCAATACCAGGTGAAATTATCATCTTTGTTCAATTCCACGGCTATGCTGCGCACGACATCTTCCACGAATTTTGGGTTTTCGTAGGCTTTTTCCGTGACATATTTTTCATCCACCCGTTTCAGGAGAGAATATACCTCGCCGCTGGCGGAATCTTCCACAATTTTTATCAAATCTTCAAGCCAGAAAAATTTCTTATAACGAACTTTTGCCGTGACGATACTGCGCTGATTGTGTGCTCCGTATTGGCTGATTTCCCGGGAGCAGGGGCAGACGGTGGTCACCGGAACCGTAACGCCTACCAGAAAATCAGACTTCTCCTCGCTGCTTTCTCCGATTAATATACAGCCATACTCCATGAGACTTTTTGCTTTGGAAACCGGGGCGGTTTTCTCGAGAAAATAGGCGAAGTTGATTTCCATGTGAGCGGACTGGGCATGCAATTTCTGCCGGGTTTTCTCTAAAATGGATTGGAAAGTCTTGATGCTGATTTGTCCTTTAAATTCATGGAGCGTCTCCACAAATCGGCTCATATGCGTGCCCTTGAAATGATGCGGGAGGTTGACGTACATGTTGATCGTTGCGTTGACCAGTTGAGTTCCCCGGGCCCGGTCCAGAACGATAATAGGATATTTGATGTTTTTTACGCCGACTTTTTTGATGTCAATGTTGCGAAAATCTTTTTGGCTTTGAATGTCAATCATAATGAAAAAAATCTCTTAAATTGTTCATAACGATTCGGGAATATACGTGACCGCCGCGTTTTCCGATTCCCAGATTTTTACACGCACCATTCGCACACCGGCCATTTTGACTTTAGCGGCCATTTCTTCACAGATATGCCTGGCAATGTTTTCCGCGGAAGGATTGATGCCGGCAAATGAACTCAGTTTGTTCAGATGCTTGTGATCCATGTCTTCCAGAATTTCATTTAAATGCTTTTTCAGAAAACGAAAATCGATGAGCAGACCGTTAGAGTCCAATTCTCTCGCGGCGACGGTTATTTCCACTTTAAAATTATGACCGTGCAATTCTTCACATTTCCCGCCGATGTCGGCCAGCAGATGCGCCGCGGAAAATGATTTGATGATTGTTACTTCATACATTGACAGATCCTCTATCTTTTTTTGATTAATATCACATTTTCGAGTGATGTTGAATAATGAATTCTTTTTTTAGATTTTGCAATTGACGGAAAATATCTATGAGATCAACGGCAAACCCCCATACTTTTTGCAGATTCCAACGTTTTACAATCTCCCAGTTGACACGCTCTTCTTGCATCATTGCACCCCTGTTCTTTTTTACCCTGTTTTAAATAAGCAACCGCTCTGTTGCTGTATGCATCTATATAATCCGGTTTCAAATGAATGGCCTGGTTGGAATCCTCCATGGCAAGTTTATACTGACCGATCTTAAAGTAGGTAAAAGCCCTGTTGTTGTATGCTTCGGCGTATGTTGGTCTCAAGCCTATGGCCTTGCTGAATTCTTCTATGGCCCGTTGATTCTGGTTGTGTATACCATAAGCAATACCCTTGTTATTGTAAATAATGGCGGAGTCCTCAAAAACCTGCTGTCTCAGTAAACGAACCTTATCCTGGGCAATGGTTCTTGTCACCGCTACCCCCCATACAACTATGCAAATCCATAGCATCAATGGGATTACAGTCAGAGCAGACTTTTTTTTTATTTTCGGAATCTCGCCCCGACCACTTTCACGATATGCCCATAGTGACAAGGAACCAACACATACAATTACTAATATAGCCGACCATGGCCATGAAAGACCGAACAACATTCCTGCATTAACAGAGGTGTAACCGTAACGTATGCAGGGGATAATAAGTTCCACAATCGGGTTATTCATCAAGTTCGGTGTATGTGGAACACCAATGACGGATAAACCAACCTGTGCACAGGAAGGAATGAATAACAACCAGAATACATAGGATCGCCAATTTAAGAAGGCTATCGGAAATGCAAGAAACGGCAACATGGGCACAAGATAACGCGGGCCAAATGTCCATCCTCCGTGCCACGCATAGAATCCGGCCACAAAAATAAATGAGGAAATAACGATTAATGATATTAAAATAGCGGCCTGACGATGCTTGGATGTTGATATCATTTCAGATATTCCCCAGAATGAGAGGAGCATAACAGGCATTATGAAGAAAATGCCGCGCGAAGGAGAAATCAAAAGGCCAATCAATGCATTGATAGTGGGCAATCCCAGGCCTAAAAATCCATGAGAAGAACCTTCTCGAAACTTTTCGTAAGCGAGATTCGAGTATGAAAAAGAAAAAGGATGTCCAAAACAGGAAATATTATATGCAGCCAGGATAAGCACGCAAACACATGCGCCCAAGATAAATCCTGTTTTAAAACGCGCGTTAGATTTTGACACGAGAACGTACAACGCCAGAAAGATAGAAATTACAATGGCAGTATAATCAGTGATGACAGCAAATCCGGCCAGCAGGCCGGCGATAAATCCATAGCCGAGGATTTTTATATTGGGTATCCGATCTTTCAAGGGAAAGCGTCCCAGCAAAGCGAATGAAAAAAAGCCGAGGCTCGCAGCAATCTGATGACCGCTGAACAGTGTTGCATGTAAAAGAGCAATGCTGCCGAATCCATAAGCAATGACCATTAAAAAAGCCTGTCTTGGAAAAGCTCCGTAGAATAGGGCAAGACGATACATCACTACTCCAAGCAGAGCAAAAATCAATGTAGTGGTCATAACGCGGACAATGTACATATTCAATTGACTCATTGCCTTATATATTTTGAGGGATGTCAGATTACGTAATGACCAGTATACCGGTATTGCCAGGAAAGATGCACCGGGCGCCTTATTTGAATAATAGTGGCCGTTCCTTTCCGATTTATCGATTGTGTTTTTTTGATTAACGTCGATATTTAACGTTTTATAATCCACAATCGCGCTGAGCAGAAGATATCGACTTGAAGTGTTGTCATATTCGACGGGATGATAAAATGCTGCACCTGCTAAAAACAGTATGGCAAAGATTAGTAATTCGCTTTTTATTTTTTTGAATGACATTAGTGCCAACTTGTAATGAAAATAAGCGACGAAATGTTTTTATAATAGAAATTCATGTTACACAATGATGCATAAATCAACGACAATATCCTTTTGATCTAGCGGCTTCCAGTGTTTTGCAGATTCCCAATTTACAAGCGCTTTTAGCATCGTAACAGCCGGAATCGTTCTTGCCCTGATTAAAGTAGCAAAACGCTCTGTTATTATAAGCATTTGCATGATCATGTTTAAGACTGATGGCCTTATTGAAGTCATTCATGGCCAGATGATATTGACCGAGCTTCACGTAAGTTCCGCCCCTGCTGTTGTAGTAATCAGCATTATTTTGTTCAAGGCCGATGGCCATACTGAAGTCGCCTATGGCCAGATGATATTGACTAAGTTTTGCGTAAGCAGTTCCTCTATTAAAGTAGGGAATGGAATATTTCGGTTTCAACCGGATGGCTTCATTATAATGCTTTATCGACTCATCAATTTTTCCTTGATTAAACAGGGCAAGGCCTAAATTGCTATGGGCCAAAGGATTATCTTTTGATACCCGCAGAGCATGTCTAAAGAGAGTGATGTTATTTTCCCAATGGCTGCATTGCTGCCATGCTAACAATACCATGATGGAAAGGAAACCTAAACTCATGGGAAGTAAAACTTTTTGTTTTGTGCGTTTGTTCTTCATTAGTGCGGGGATTCCCCAGGCCAGCATAACTGCAAGGCCTATGGACGGCAGATAGTGGAAGCGGTCGGCCATCGCAAAATATCCTATCTGAATGATTCCAATAACAGGCATAATAGTTATTGCGTACCATAGCCATCCTACCAAGAGATACGGTGAATTTTTTCGTATTATAATGACGGAAGAGCTGATAATGATAATCAAAAAGAGTGCTCCGGAGACCTGCAGGAATGGGATTTGTTCCGGAAAAGGGTAAAAAACAACCATGTCAGATGGCCAAAACGTTTGTTTCAAATAAATTTTAAAGGAGACAGCAGAATTGGCCAATCTTGATGCCAGGGTAAAACCTTTTTCTGTTGCATTGGGTTGAGAAAGAATGGTTATAATTGAGAAGACAACAGATAAAATAAAAAAAGGTATCTTTTCCTTTAATTGCCATAATAATAAATTGTCTTTATTTACCTTAAATCGAGCCAGTGGCCAGTAATCGAGAAGAATCATGATCAAAGGCAGAGTCACGACCATGGATTTGCTCATGAGCCCGCAAGCAAAGGAAAAAAGAACAAGACAATATCTTCTTATGTTTGGTTTTTCCGTGTAATAGACATACAGGCACAAAGTCAGCATAAAGAAAAACCCGCTCAAGACGTCTTTCCGTTCAGCGATCCAGGCAACGGATTCCACATGCATTGGATGGAGAGCAAAAAATGCGGCGATAAAAGCGCTTTGCCAGAGCGCACGGGTCATACGGTTCCATAGCCAGAAAAGCAATAATATACTAAGGATATGCAGGAGAAGATTGGTCATGTGATAGCCGCCGGCATTCAGACCAAAAAGCTGATAATCAAGCATTAAGGAAAGCCACGTCAGCGGATGCCAGAATTCCGCATAGGTTGTGCTGAAGGCCCAGCGCAAACCATCCAAAGTGATTCCAGAAAGGACATGATTGTTTCCTGTAACATAAGCAACATCATCGAATACAAAACCATATTGATTAACCTGCCGGAAAACGACGAGCGTAATCGCTGCCAGAACAATATAAATAATGAGTTCCCGTTTTTTGGGGTTAACACCTATGCTGTTTAACATGGTCAATTTCCGTATTTTTTGTCATGCCGACAAAGACATCTGCTGAAATTTTTATTGCATCAACGGCAAAGCCCGATAGCTTGAGCAGATTTTAAGGTTGTGCAATTTCCCAACATACATGCCCTTTGAGCATCAAAACACCCCTGTTTTGTGTTGCCAAGTTTTAAATAGGCAATGGCCCTGCTCTGGTACGCTACTGAATATTTTGGATCATAGGTAATTGCATTGTTGTAATGTTTTATGGCTGGTTGATATTGACCAAGAAGAGAGTATACATATCCTAAATTGTGATGGGCCAGAGCATGGTTAGATTTAATTGTAATGGCCTTGTTAAAATCATTGATAGCCTTCTGGTATTGACCCTGTCTGCCATAAATAGTTCCTCTGTTGTTATAGGCATTGGCATAATGGTGGTTTCTCCTGATTGTTTCGTTGTAGTCTTGAATGGCCTGTGGGTATTGTCCCAGTTTGTCATAAAGAATTCCTCTATTATTGTATGCATCAACATAATCCGGTTTTAATCGGATTGCTTCATTATAATCCTCAAGAGCTTTTTGAGTATAACCAAGTGCGCTCATAGCTGTTCCTCTGTTGTTATAATAATCAGCATAATGATTGTTTATGAAAATTGCTTTATTATAATAATACAATGCTTTTTCATAATCTCCCTTATTAAACAGAGCGTTGCCAAAATTATTATTTACTCTTGCCTTGTTTGGAGATTTCTTGAGGCAATCAGCCCACAGCGTATACTCGTCCTGCCAGATTTTGTTCCGCTGGTATGCCAGCGTTGCGTTCAGTGAGGCAATAACCAGAAGAATAAAAACGCCGATTCTCAGATGCTTTTCTTGGAATAGATAAAAGAATCCTCCTGTGAGAGCGATGAAGAATCCAAAACTGGACAGATAGGTTCGATGTTCATAAATGACGTTCTGAGAAATGGGAATAATACTGGATTCTACTAAGAGGGTGAGAATGAACCAGAATATGCCGAAGGCAATGAGCCGGTATTTCTTGAAAAGTAAAAAGCCGGTTAAGGCAATTCCTAGCAAGGCCAGAAAGCTTAAAAAAGTTTTTATGTGAAACAGGGTGGTCGAGACGGGATAATCGTAGTCAAAGTTTTGATGAAACGGCAGAATCAGCAGACGGATATAGGTCAGAATGACCCGGAATTGAGTGAAGAGATATTCCTGCATGGATATTGAATAGGCATAGCCTTGCCCGGGTTCGACGGTATGGAATACATTCACGGAACGAACCCTGAAAATCAAGAGCAGAAAAATTGTCAGCATGATAAAGGAAACCATTAATCCTTTATTCTTTAACTCCAGTTTCCACGGAGATGCTTTCAGGAAAAAGTAGTCGTATAGAAGGATAGCGAAAGGTAAGGTAAAAACAATCTCCTTTGTCAGCATGCCGCAAATGCCGGAGAAAATGGATGCGCTGAAGAAGAGCAGAGATGTATTTCTGTCGCCTTGCCATAACCTTCCTCGAATAAAAAGAATCAAAGATAAAAGGTAAAATAGGGTAGCCAGTGAAGCAAAACGCTGGACGATATATGTTACTGATTGTGTTGCCAGAGGATGAGTCACAAAAAGCAAACCGGTCATAAAGGCGATGATCGTTTTGTTTCGACTTATGGGGTCATCTTTCATGACAGGAGAGGAAAGAGTGATCCATGTAAGCCAATAGACTAAAAGAGCGTTGATAAGGTGAATGAAAAGATTGACCAGATGATAACCCCAAACGTCCAGTTGATGAAGATTATAATTGACGGCAAAAGTTAATATTCCTAATGGACGGGATGGTGCAAGGCGAATCCAGTCAACAACATTAGCCACATCATTTGTCACACTGATGTCTAAAAAATGTGTATCATCAAAATGAAAAGAACAGTCAAAGGAATTAGAATAAGATATTATCCCGGCGATCACGATGGTCAAGATCAGGAAAAGCTCTTTTTTATTATCCATGATAGGTTTTTTAGAGACTGTAAAATAATCTGTGTAAATGGAAATTTTTTCATATCGCCGCCAAATTGAAACGGCCCTCGTACATAACAGCCAGTTGTGAAATTGTCAAAGCCCAGTTAGCCAAGGGCATTGACCATTTTTTCATAACATCCTGAATCGCTAAAAATAATATTTTCGTCAGCGCCTCGTCATTCGGAAAAACTGATCGGTTTTTCGTTACTTTTCGGAGTTGCCGGTGAAGACCTTCCACGGCGTTTGTTGTATAAATGATTTTCCGAATGTGTTCAGGGTATTTGAAAAAGGTGGCTACATGGGTCCAGTGGTTTTTCCACGGGTTCACCGCCAGAGGATATTTCTGGCCCCACTTGGCCATCAGCTTATCCAACTCATAAGCAGCCTTGTCTTCGCTGGGCGCCTTATAAACTGTTTTCAGATCGGCAATAAATTCTTTCTGATACTTTGAGCCCACATATTTGAGAGAATTACGGATCATGTGCACAACACAGAGTTGCGTCTCCGTTTTCGGGAAAGCGCTGTTAATCGCATCCGGGAATCCCTTCAATCCGTCAACGCAGGCAATCAAAATATCTTCAACACCCCGATTCCTCAATTCGTTCATGATGCCCAACCAATAATGGGCACCTTCGTTTTCCCCAACCCAAAGGCCAAGGACATCCTTGTGGCCCTTTAAATCAACTCCCAGACAGGTATAGGCCGCTTTATTGACCACTTTCCCTTCCTGTCGAACATGGTAATGAATGGCATCAAAGAAAACGATCGCATAAACAGCTGACAGTGGCCGGGACTGCCATTCCGCCGCCAGAGACATGACTTTATCGGTTATATTGGAAATCGTGGTCGGTGAAATGTCTACACCGTAAAAATCTTTGATGTGTTCCTGAATGTCTCGAACGGTTATGCCCTTGGCGTACATCGAGATGATCTTCTCATCAAACTCACTGATGTCGCTCTGGCGTTTCTTTACGATGGATGGCTCAAACGTCCCGTTCCGATCACGGGGTGTCTCTATTTTAACTTCACCAAAATCGGATCGCACCGTTTTGGCTGTTTTCCCGTTACGATTGTTTCCGCTGTTGTTTCCATCCGGGGAATGCTTCTCATAGCCTAAATGGTCCGTCATCTCTGCCTCCAGGATCTGCTCCGTCATCTCCTTCAGCATTCGCTTTAACAAACCGTTCTTCCCGGAAATATCTTCTAGGGTCTTACACTGACTCAATGCCTCCTCAACATCAAACGTCAACTTCATGCTAAATCCTCCTGTCTACTCTGGTTTTATTATCTACCCTATTTAAAACCATTTACACAGTTAGATTTACACTCCCGTTTTTTAGATCCGTTCATTGTTGCCGTGATTTATATACTCATCCGGATCAGTTTGCAAGACTTCCAGATGCTGATATGAACTGCTCTGGTGAAAGAGATGTTGTCTCCGGTAAATCAACACTCGTTGCGGCAAAGCCACAAATTAACGACAATAACCAATTTTTATGGCTGATCTTAACGTTTCGCAGTTTCCCAACGAACACGCTTTCCGCGCATCAAAACATCCTAACCGGGAATTGCCTTGCTGTAAATAGACAACCGCCCTGTTGCGGTATGGATCGGTGTAGTCTGGTTTTAAAAGAATGGCTTGGTTGTAATCCTTAATGGCTTGCTGATACTGGCCGAGATGATAGTAAGTAAATCCTCTGTCGCTATAGGCTTTTGCGTTATCAGAGTTTAGACGGATGGCTTTGCTGAAGTCTTCGATGGCCAGTTGATACTGTCCCTGCCGACCATAAGCAATGCCTCGATTGATGTAGGCATCTGCATAACCGGGATTTAGACGGTTGGCTGCCTTATAATCATCCTCGGCACGTTGATGCCGGCCCAAAGCATCGTATGCATCTCCCCTGTTGATGTAAGCAAATACATGGTCAGGTTTCAGTCTAATCACCTGATTATAGTCGTCAATGGCTTGTTGATACTGGCCAAGGTTGATGTATGCAATTCCTCTGTTATTGTAATTGGCCACTAAATCCGGTTTCAGACGTATTGCCGCATCGTAATCTTTGATGGCTTGCTGATACCTGCCAAGATTAGCATACGCAAGTCCTCTATTGTTAAGGAATTCGGCGGCACGTCTCGGATATAGATGTATGGCCCTGTTAAAATGTTCAATGGCTTCTTCGTATTTTTGTTCTGCAAACAGGCAAAGGCCGTAATTGTTATGCGCAGTATGGTTATTATGGGTTACCCGTAAAGCATGACTAAATAGTGTGGCGCTATTTTTCCAATACCCGGATTGTTTCCACGTTAAAACTGTTAATATGCATATAGCGAAAATTGCTACAGGGTATAAAATCTTTTTGCGCAGATATTCATGTTGAAACAACAGTGGAATCCCCCATGCCAGTATCACAGCAATGCCTATGGATGGCAGATATGTATAGCGGTCGGCCATGGATTGAGAACCGACCTGGACCAGCCCTATGACGGGGACGAGTGTTCCTATATACCAGAACCAGCCGACAAATAAAAAGGGTATTCTTTTAGCCCAGTAAACTACAGCGCCGGTAATGAATGTAAGAATGAAAACGTATGAAAAAACTTTCCATAACGATATGGATACTTCGTAAGGATAAAAAACAGCCAGATTTGCAGGCCAGAATATTTTTATCAGATATTCGACATAGGCGATAACGGCATTGGCGCAGCGCATAACTGATGGTATGCCTTCTCCGAAGGCAACGGCTTCTGCTTTCTGCTGAGACCATAAAGCAATGATGCTCGATACAACCGTAAGGCAGAGGAAAGGAATCTTTTCCGCGAGTAGTATTTTGATGAATCTGGTTTGCCTACCAGGCAGATCCAGAGCTTTTTGCCAGCGGCATAGAGGCCAATAATCAATAAGCAGCAGGATAAAAGGCAAGGTTACTAACATCGGCTTGCTCATCAGGCTCGATAAAAACAATAATAGACTGAGCAAGTACCCTGAAAGTTTACGATTTCCGGCATAGAAAGCATAGCAATAGATTGAGGCCATGCCAAAAAATACACTCAGAACATCTTTTCGCTCGGCTGCCCAGGCTACCGATTCCACCCTCAGGGGGTGGAGCGCGAAAAGAGCGGCGGCAAATGCCGCAGGCCACAGGTGTTTTGTCGTCTTGTGCAAAAAAAGAAAGAGAAGGATAACCGATCCGGTATGCAGAAGCAGGTTAACCAGATGATGACCGGCAGCCTGTATTCCGAAAAGGCTCCAATCCAGCGTATGGGAGAGCATAGTGAATGGGTGCCAATTACCCAAGACAACGGCGGTGAACGCCCAATGAATATTTTTTGTGTTAATGCCTGATTTAACATTATCGTTGCCTGTAATATACTGGTCGTCATCAAAGTTAATAAAATCGTTGCCGGCTATCCTGCCAAAGGTGATGAACGAGGCAATGAATAAAAATATGACAATGATGAATGAATATTTAATGGAATTACGCAATCTTAACCCCTGTGTCTATTTAGTATAATGGTTTCTAATCTAACACTATAAAAAACAATACCATAAATATTGCTCACGATAAAACTTTAAGGAAAATTTTTTATATTTACGATTTTGCTGATTATGGTGCTCATGTTTTTACATGATAATAACACATCAATCATTATAGGAGTGTTCAAATTAACAGTGAATTGGTGAAAATCGCGCATAGTTATACTTTAGGATTGATGGACTGTTGTTTAAAATGAACTACGAATAAAATAATTATCATTGATTTTAGTATATTACATGATGTCGTGATAAAAAAATGTATATTAATTGTTATTGGCATGTACATTGCTTAAATCAAAGACGTCAAGAGAAAGAAGTTAAGTGATTGAATTAGGTATGATGCATTAAAGAATAGATGACAATAAATCAAAAACAATTAAAGAAGGAGGCCCATTATGTTGAAAATTTTCAGTAAGAAAGAAGGAGAAAAAGGTTTTACGTTGATTGAGTTGATGATCGTTATCGCGATTATCGGTATTCTGGCGGCAATCGCCATCCCGCAGTTTATTCAGTATAGAAAGAGAGGCTATGTCTCAACGCTGAATACCGACTGCAAGAATGCGTACACCGCATCAGTTGCGTACACCGTTGACAATCCAAGTGCATCTGATATTGATCTTACTCAGTTACAGGGTGCAGGCTATAGCCAGACCAGTGGTGTTACCACTACCCCTTTCGGTTTATCTGGAACAGCCGGATCCATCACTTGTTCCAATTCTACTTGGGGCGTAAGTGACGCAGTAATCAATATCAATGGTTCTGGTCAAATGACTCTGACCGCGTCGAGCATCAATTAATAATTAATAAGAAACGATCAAAGGGGAGGGTATCATACCCCCCCCTTTTTTATTATTACTTTAGTGGTTTTCCCTAGAGCAATTCTTTATAATTCGTTGAATTTTCTCCCATATAAGTAACATCATTTAAATATGAGAAGCTTGTTAAAGGACAGTTATAACTTTTTTCGACCTTTAAATTATTTGTTTCTGCAGATTTTTATCCGGTTAAAGCACTTGACTGGCTTAGAAACAGTCACGTGAAAGGGAATATTCTGCCGCACTCCGAATGGGACGAGTATTCTTAAAAAGACGGAACCAGAACCTCCTTGCTGATGAAACCAGAACTGGATTGGCGAGCTGTTTATGCGGACCCAACAAGTGTTGTATGCATGAGAGAGAATTCTACAATTATAAATAATTTTTAATGGTGGGAATCCTTCATTGGGCAGATTTTTTGTTGCGTGCGAATTTATTGAGAACGTGGATCAGTAAATCAATTGATAAAGAAAGCCCCAAACTCTTGATGAGAGTTTGGGGCTTTTGATTCTTAATTTTTAATTTTGTCTATTTATTTTACTTCCACCGCTTCCAGAACAGCCCAGACTCTGCGGTTTTTCTGACGACCCTCATCAGTATCATTGGTAGCTATCGGTTTGGACTCGCCATAGCCTTTGGCGGAGAGACGAGAAGCATTCACGCCAAATTCTTTGATCAAATAATCGCGAACCGCGTTGGCGCGATCATTGGACAGACGAAGATTGTAGGCGTCCGAAGCACGGCTGTCGGTATGGCCTTCAATCGTTGCTTTGGTGTTCGGATACTGCTTCATGAAATCCGCGACTCTCTTGATGTCGTCACGATACTGATCCTTGACAATGGATTTATCAGTGTCGAATTCAACCTTCAGCTCGATGGTGATCTTTTCGCGCATACAGCCGTCTTTGTCAACAATGGCGCCGGCAGGCGTACCGGGGCATTTATCTTTGCAGTCAATTACGCCGTCTTTGTCGGAATCCAACGGGCAGCCGTCTTTGTCAACGGGGCAGCCGGCCGGAGTGTCGGGGCATTTATCCAGGCAGTCTACAACGCCGTCTTTATCGGAATCATAGGGGCAGCCATCTTTATCCACTTTGCAGCCGGCGGGTGTATTGGGGCATTTGTCTTTGCAGTCAATTACGCCGTCTTTATCGGAATCCACTGGACAGCCGTCATCGTCCACCTCGCAGCCGGCGGGCGTATCGAGGCACTTGTCGCGGTTGTCGCATACGCCGTCTTTGTCGG
>ERZ795055.181-NODE-181-length-74635-cov-6.532435_pt1 | contig 74635 bp, 74 predicted proteins | sample MGYA00375139_ERZ795055 | MGnify/ENA primary metagenome ERZ795055 (study PRJEB30184, sample SAMN05720283) | anaerobic digester metagenome | isolation source: active sludge of municipal wastewater-treating anaerobic digesters | place: USA | collected 2015-01-23 ... | reverse complement strand
TTTCCAGAATATCGCTATTCTGGAAAAACCGCCAAATGTGTGTGGACATTACCAATGTTACTTCCGGTTTCCGGAAAAAAATCAAACTACAAGGAGAGATTATGGCAGAGCAGCACTTTTCAAAAAACGATGAAAACGGCGGGCTTGAAGAACGAGCCAGAACTAAAACGATCCTTTTGGAAGCTATGGCTGGCTTGTTCGCGTCGTGCCAGCGATTTCTTTCAGAAATTAGAGAACATCCCTATTTATCCGACATCTTTTCTTCTGAAGATATAATTCAGATGAATCTTGTTGAAAGGTCTATTCCGGAAATGATAAGGAGCCTTCGAAGCTTGAGGATTTCCATTGACGGTGGAAATTGGCAGGAGATTGAAAACAGCGTTTTTCAGGAAAAAATGCAAGAAATGGAGAAAAAACTAGAAGAAACCAAATGTTTCGTCAACGAAAAAAGGCAGAAAATTCCCAAGCCTAATCTAGGTTTCATTTTTTTCCTCCTTTTTCCCGCTACGACGATAACCTACCATACGCGCAAGCTCATCCATCGGATTCGGATGCGGCGGCTAAAAAAAGAGGAAGGGAGGCTTGTTGCAGAAAGAGAGGATATAGAAAGAAGAACGAAAGAAATAAGAGAAAAAATCAAAGAGAGAAGCGAGAAGAAGTAGTTTCTTTCATTGGCAACTTTCTCTTTAAGCCGCGTGGCATTGCCAGGCGGCTTTTTTTGAATGATTTTTATTACGCATAGCCTACCTCTCCGGCGGGTTGTTTCTTATTTGAAGCGATTAGATTTCTTCTTCTTTTTCCCTGGGGCGGATGAATTTGATGTAGCCCAAAACAAGGGAGACGATCAGGCCGACAGTCACAATCAGAAACCGGAAACGGGAATCTTCGCTCATCAGCCCCCGGATAATGCCATAAGCTGTCGTGAACACGCCTCCCAGAAGAATTCCGTCAGCGATCATTTTTATCTTAGAAAGAAGCGTCAGGCTGGCAACGAGAATAAGGATAGCCGAGATAAGCGAGATTATGGAAACATTGCGGTTGTAAGGCTTGGATTTTTCGTTGAAATCCCTCATATCCTGCTCGTATTTTATTTGTTCGGATCTTTGCTGTTCGCTTATTTCACATCCGGGCTTTTCCAATTCTTTTGAAACGGGATAATCGGGAGCTTTCGGTCCCGGATAAAAAGCGTCGATGCCCAGCCCGACAAAAAGAGCGATCAGGAGCGCTAAAAACAAAGTGTAAATTAGTTTTAGTATCATATTTTTTATATGTTAATTGTTGATGTGATTATATCATAGTTAAGGGGGCGACGGGAAGATTAAATTATTAATAAACCACAAATTTTGGCTTTGTCAAGCCCAAAACTGTGGATAAGTTGCCATTGACTTTGTGATTGAAAGAACTAGAATGGAAGCAGGGGAAAACAAACGAAAATATAAAATTAAAAAAAGGAAAAAAGGAGACGCCTTTTTTTATTTTGCAAAAAAATAACCGAATATCGTTTCTGTTTCTGTTAAATTGTCGCCAAAAAAATGAGAAAATGTTTAACAGTTGAAACAATAAAAATGCAAAGATTTCTTTTTTCTGAAAAGGAGTGTTTGGTTTTGAAAAAAGCCAACCGGCGGATGTTATCTTCGGATAACATTTGACGGCTGGCTTTTTTGATAGGCAATCAATTTAAGCCCCCTTATTACGGGGGCATGCCCTCCGTTGGAGGTTTAAACACACGTTGCTTATTAGGAAAGTATGTCCTGTTGTCCACTGGCTAGCACAGGGACAAAATCAGGATTCAGCTAGAAGGAGAGGTGAAAACAAACAATGAAAAAAATATTATTCGTCGGAGTCATGATTTTCGCATTCGCTTTGACTATGAACGTCGCTTTTGCTTGTCAATGTATGCCTTACCAGCAGCAATGCGCTTGCCCTGATCAATCAAATACAGCGATTGGAGTAAAAAATACTGTCTCATCTCAAGCTTTTTCGGGAGCAAATACAATTTCAGGCGGATTTGTTGGTTCAGCAGCTATTGTTACCGGAACATCAGTATCCAAAACCATAGGGGCTAATGCAGTGAATTCCAATGTCAAAACTGGTTGGAGCTTTGGACCGTCTGCTCAGACTAACAAAGCTTTTGGAGTAGAAAACGGAGTTTTATCTGGTGCGCAAAGTGGAGGCAATGAAGTTTCAGGATTTGTTGTTGGCGGAGGAACAGTTTGGACAGGCAAATCAGTAGCCAAAACAGCTGGCGTTAACCTGGTTAACACCAACGTAAAACTCAGCCACTAGGATATATTTTTCTTTCAGGCGGGGGCTAGCTCCCGCCTGGAGGAAACACCAATTTTTCCTCCTCTCCCTAAGGGAGAGGATGCCCGGAGGGCAGGAGAGGGAAGAAACTTTGCAAGTAGCTCCCTCATCCGGCCTGCCTAGGCGGGCCACCTTCTCCCGAAAGGAGAAGGGGAAACCTTTTAATAATTGATAAACATGAAAATAAACTTCAATAATTATATAATTTTCTTTTTCTTAATATTTTTGCTTTTGCTTTTCAGTGCAAGCAGTTTTGTGCAGGCGGAAAACAGGAGTGAAAATGTCAAAAATACAGTCAGTGCGACGGCGAATTCCGGCGGGAACACCATTTCCGGATCGGGGACGATCAGAACCGGCGATGCCAGCGCTACGGTTGAAGCGAAAAATTATGTGAACGGCGGTAAAGACATAGAAAATAAAGTTGAAGCCAAGGCGGAAGGAGAAAAAGCCGAAGTTTCCATAAACGGAGAAAGCAAGAATTGCCAGGCGGAGGAGGGGGAAAATTGCAGCGTGGAAATGGAAAATAACATTGCTTCAGTTGGGGAAAATACAGCCGAGACGGTGAAAGGAGAAGAAGCGGAGAAAAATATAGCAAATGAAGCTGGAAGTTTCTGGGCAAAGCTGGCCAAAAGCGTCATGGATAAGATTGGAGAATGGCTTGGATAATTAGGTTTAATTTTTTATGTCATTCCCGCGAAAGCGGGAATCCAGTGATGTTGTTGAATTTTGCAAACTGGATTCCGGGTCAAGCCCGGAATGACCATGAATACGAATGAAAAAAATTCTGGATAAAATCGGAGAGTGGCTATCTTAGGCAATCTGTCATTCCCAACTTGATTGGGAATCCAGCAGATCTTGAAACGATTTCAGTATGACAAAAGACTAGATTCCCGCTTTCGCGGGAATGACAAGAGAGAAATAGGAATGACAATAAAAAAAAGAAATGAAAAAAATTCTGGATAAAATATTAAATAACGCACTAGTTGTTTTGCTAGTTGCCAATCTGATAAGCTATCAGTTTATTTTGCCGATAAGGCTGGCTGTGGCGGAAGATGGAAGCACAACCGAAACCGCGGTGGCTGCGAGCGATTCAGGTTCTTCTGGCTCTAGTTCTGAATTCGATGAAGATACTTCCAGCGGCGACACATCCGATGAGGATTCTTCGGATGAAAGTGATTTACCCACAACCAGTAGTGGCAATACAGAAAATCAGGACACAAGCGATGATACGGCTGGGGGCAGCACCGGAACTACAACTACAAATACAAATACAACTACAACTGCAACTGCAAATGATACGGGCGGGCAAAACAGTCCAACTGATCCGGAAACTTTGCTTCCAGCAGTTTCTACCGCCCTCGATTCAACAGATCCAAGTGAAAATGATGAATGTATTTGTGAAAACAATAATAATCCAGATCCGGATTGTGAAAATCCGTGTCCGGAAGAATGCCAATGCTGCATTGATTATTGCGCCGGAATTGTCAGTCAAAATGCCGCCGAAGATTCGGAAAATGTTGCCGAGGCAGTTTCAATTACTGGCGCAAACTTGATTGAAGGGGCGGCTGGCAATCTAATTTCCGGATCGCAGCCGGCTGGAGCAGAAAATAATTTGGAAGAAGAAGAGGATGAAAATGATCCAGATGAAAGCGGCGAAGATTCTTCGGAAGAAGAAGATCAAACGGAAAGCGCTGAAAGCCAAGCGGTCATAAGCACGGAGAACGCTGCGGCTCAAGTTGCCGCTGTGAACGAAGTCAACACTAATATATATACTGAAAACGGCGTCCAAATTGTTGAGAACATAATCGGAGACTCGGCGGAGGACATCGATCTTATTTCAACTTTTGAAAATGTTTTGGAAGAAGCGCAAAATTTGAATTCGAAGAACCAGGATTTTTTTGAGAAGATTTCCATAACCAACATAAATGTCGCAGAAAATGTGGAAAATGCAGTAATTGCCCAAGCCGACAGCGGAGCAAATTCCATAGAGAATGTCTCTGGTTCGGCCAGCATCGAAACTGGAGATGCGCAGGCTTCAGCCAGCGCCGTTAATTTCATAAACACCAATATCACCGGAAACAACTGGCTTATGGCGGTGATCAATGTGGCGGGAAATTGGGCCGGAGATTTGATTGTACCGGGAGAAGGGCTGATTAAAACTCCTTCGGCCGGAATGATTTTTGACAAAATTGTGAGCATTAATCTGGCGGAAAATGTCAGAAATTTTTTGTCATCCGATGCTGGCACCGGAACAAATTCCATTTCTTCAACATCCGGGAGCGCCCAAATTTATTCTGGCGACACAGTTTCGTCATCCAGCGGAATGAATCTGGTTAATACCAATATCACTCGCAACAACTGGTTTTTTCTGATGATCAATAACAGCGGAAACTGGACCGGCAGGACTATTAATTGGGACGGGGAAAAGCAAAGTACCGTTTATGAGTATGATTTCGGAAGTCTGGAAGGCAGTCCGGATCCCTCAAAATGCGTGAGCGTTTATAATTATAACAGCGCTGAAAATGTGAATAATACCGTGATTGCCGGCGCCAATACCGGAAAAAACAGCATATCTTTAGCGGGAGACGCATCGATTTTTACCGGGAATGCTGATGCCCGGGCCAGCGCCTTTAATTTCATAAACACCAATATCACCGGAAACAACTGGATGTTTGGAGTCGTCAATAACAGCGGAATCTGGACCGGAGATGTTATTTTCGGATATCCGGATCTGGAAGTTTCCTTGAGCGCCGACAAAAGCGTGGTTCAGCCGGGAGACAGCCTGGAATTCACAGTTCATTATAAAAACGCGGGGCAGGCCAAGTGCGAAAACGCGAATCTGATGCTTTCTCTTCCGGATTATCTTTCCGGATCAGGAAGCTATGATTCAAAGGATGGAAATAATTTCTATTGGTCATTGGGAGAACTTGGATCGGGAGAGGAAGGATCATTCAGCTTGAAAGCGCTCCTGGCTTCGAACATTCCAAATGGCATAGCGTCGCTGGAAGCGGCCGCCGGCGCCAGAACCGATACGGAAGAAAAAGAATTTTCCAATAATTACGACGGAGAAAAAATAAATATAATCTTTCCCCAAATCAGTTCCAGTGTGGCCATTGTTGACGGAGATGTCATTTCTGCCGATGACTCAAAGCTTAAGATAGAAAGAAGCGAAGAAGGCAGAGTGGCGATAGGGGAAATTGCCACCCATCAAATTACCGTCAAAAACAACGGCAAAAATATTTTGTATAATCTGGAAGTGAAAGAAAGAATAAAAGATCCGTCCGGAAGCAAAGCAGCCGAATATGTTTGGCCAATTGCCCAGCTCAAAAAAGGGCAGAGCGCTTTTATCGAATATCAAATCTATGTCGATCCTTCGGCTAAACTGGGAACATACGAACATAGCGCTTCATCCATTGCTTATGATGAGGTCGGCAACAAAATTGAAAGTGAAAAAGCCGAAAAAAAGGTTGAATTTGTCGCGGGAGCGATTGCGGGTTCGGTTTCTTCCGGAAACAGCGAGATTATTCCTCCCGTGAGCGATGCTGTTGAAAGTTTGGCGCCGGAACCGGAGCCGGAAGTGCTGGGAGCGTCTATAACTGAAAAACATATTCCATGGCAATGGCTTCTCGCCCTTCTTCTCTTGCCGCTATCATATGCAATTTGGAAGAAAAAACTTTATGAAAGGCAAAAAATTGCGGGACTGATCCGGCAGACCGCCAGCGCCATATTTTCATTCTTCTTCTAATGTTATATACTTAGAAATGTAAGAAGATAAGAAATTGAAATAAAATGAATCTGGAAAAATTAATGCCGGAAAATTCGGTTCCGGAAGCCAAAGAATTGCCAAAAGAAGAGCAGATAGAAAGGATTTGCTCCTGGTGCCTGGGGGCCGGAAATGAGGAAGTCATTAAAAAACAGGAAAAAGCTTTGAAAGAAGGAAGAAAAATAACTCATGGCATGTGTCCTGACTGCGAGAGAAAAGTGGAGGAGGAACTGGAAGAATTCAAAGAGAAAAATTTTTCAGATGAGAAATAAATTATGAGAATGTGAAATAATAATTGCTTAAGAATAAGAAAAAGGGCAGCCTGATGATAATGGCTGCCCTTTTGTACTTCGACAGGCTGCCGGGATTAAATGCCGGATCGGAATTTTCCTCCGGCGCCCTTTGTCGAAGTGAGCAGTTCGCGTTCGAGCTGTACACTTTGTATGCCCCTTTCTCTCATTATGTCCTTCACAGCGGTAATAGAGTTGCAGCCGCTGCAAATCCTGGATACCACAGATGCTCTTAATTTCCGAAACTCTTCTGCACTAACCTTCATCACAGCCATAACACGCCCCCTATGAAAGATCAAACAACAATTCCTTGCCCCCTAGGAACTCTTATTGATATAACGCAACTAAATTTTTGTCAAGAGAAGAGAAATAAAATTGACATTTTGGAGTTTTTGCTGTATGCTGTCCGGTACGCAACAGCTCTTTTTATTAGCAAGGTATGGAAAAGGTTAATAACCTTGAAGTATTCAATTTTTTGCTCTCTGGGCGGAAAGGGAAGGGAAAGTAATGGAAAAAGAAAGAGTCAGGGTTCTGGTAGTTGATGACGACATTCAAGTGGGGAAAATGATAGAGTGCTTCGTCAAGGAAATTTTTGGCGGAGAGTGCAAGATTGCCGAGTGCGCCGAAAGTGGAATCTCGACGATCACCGAGGGTTTTGTCCCCGATGTCATAATTTCTGATTTCCTGATGCCGGGATTGGATGGGATTGAGTTTTTTCGAGCCCTCAAAGAAGTCGGATTTGAGGGGAAGTGGCTGTTTGTTACAGGCACTCTTGATAACAGGCTTCGGAATTTTTCATTTGAGAACAATTTGGAAGTTCTCCGAAAGCCTTTCACCATGGGAGATTTTACGGTTGCTCTAAAAGACTTGATGGAAGAATAAGAGAAAGGAGGGGTGAAATCGTGGGAAAAATTTTGGGCATGATCTGGAATATTTGCAGGCCGGCGGCTATGCTCTTAGCCATTGTTCCGGTTGGAATCGGCCTGTTACTGCTCGAAGTTTTTGGCTGCCGCGGAGCTTCCAAGGCGGAACGCGAGCGGCGGAAGAGTCTTGAGCAATCCCGACGCTTGGGAAGGAGTTTGAAGAAACAGAGCGTCTAAGGCCTTCGGGCCTTTTTAGTTTGTGCAAAGTGCCGGATATAAAGTATTATTATATCAAACCCCTCCTTTAATTCCTCCCCTTGGAAAGGGGAGGAGGAATTGAAATGAATTTCAAATACAACGGCATCATACTTTTTAAAAACGATATCGGCGAAACCGATCGGCTTTATGGCATCTATACTTTGGAAGCCGGAAAAATCCGGGCGCGGGCAATTGGTGTTAAAAAACCCAATGCGAAACTGGCGGGAAATCTCGAACCTCTTACATATTCGGAAATTTTCATGGCGCGAGGGCGCGGAAAAGGGAATATTACTGGAGTAATCGCGCTTAACAATTTTTCTGGCATAAAATCAGGCATAGAGGCAACCCAGAAAGTTTTTTATACTTTTGGAATTTTCGGCCGGCTGGTTACTGAAGAGGAAAAAGACGAAAAAATATTCAGTTTGCTTTTGGAATATCTGGAAGCGATGGACCGCATCTGCGTTTCTTCTTCGCAAAAAAGCCAAGAAGGCAGGCTGGATATTGTTACTCTGGGGTTTCTTTTTAAATTTCTCGGCGCGCTAGGGTATAAAATAGAAGCCGATAAATGCGTGAAATGCGGCACGAAACTCCAGCCGGACGGCAATTATTTCAGCGCAGAGTCGGGAGGGGTGGTTTGCGTGAAATGCGGAAGCGGAAGCGGAAAAAAAGTAAAAATTATTGCTGATTCCATAAAGCTGATTCGGCTGTTTTTGAAAAACAAGGTTGGTAATTTTGGGAAAATAGAAGCTGAAAAATCGATAATTAATAATTTAAAGGTTATAATCAGTGAAGAAATAGGCTGGATAACAGGATAAAAATTTACAATCAATTTTCAATGAATTAATTTCCAATTTTCAAATTGAATTATTGAATCGCTGGAACATTAGAAATTAATTTAAAATTAAAAATTGAATGCCGGATGATTTGATAGTAAATACAAAATTTAGTATAATTAAGATGCATAACAAAACAAAGAAACACTAAGCCCTATGTCTCTTCGCGACATTCAAGAAAATTTATATAAAAAAGACGCTGATCCGGGTCTTTCCAAGCGCGGTCCGGCGGATTATGATCCGGAAAATGCGCCTCTCATACTCAACAATCAGCCAGCTGAAAAAGATCTCTGGAAAGAAAAAAAATATGAAGTTGGGAAAGAAGGAAAAAAAGCGATAAAAATCGGATCTATTGTTCTTGGCTCAATCGTCTTGCTGGTCATTCTTTTTGGTGGATTTTATTGGTTTAAGAAATCGTCTTTTTCCGAGGAGCGGATGATAGTATCCGTATCTGGTCCTAAGGAAGCCAGAAGCGGGAAACTTCTGACTTATGAAATAAAATACAAGAACGAAAATCGGGCAGCGCTTAAAAATGCAAAATTGAAACTGACTTTTCCGGACACTTTTAACCCGGAAGAAAATCCGAATTTTAGGATAGAAAGTCCAGTGAGCGGGATTTATGATCTCGGAGAAATAAAAGGCCATAGCGAAGGGGAAGTGAATTTTAATGGGAGGGTATATACTCCAAAAGGCGCTCTTATTTATATTGAAGCCGGACTATCTTTTAATCCTTCCGGATTTAGCACTCAGTTTGTTTCCAAAAATAAACTGGGGATAAATGTGATCTCAACTCCGCTAGAGCTGGAAATTACAGCTCCGCAAAGCATTTCAAGCGGCAATGAAGTGAATTATCTGATAACCTACCGCAACAGCGGAGGAGAGAATTTTGATTCAGTTAAAATCAGAGCCGAATATCCGGACGGATTCACCTATTCCAATTCTGATCCCCGGCCGTTTGAAGGCAACAATATTTGGTATATCGGCAATGTTTCTCCGGGGCAACAAGGAAAAATAACAATAAGCGGAAAATTGGAAGGGGAAAGAGACCAGGTGAAGCCCATAAAAGCGCATATCGGTTCAACAGAAGAAGGAACATTTGTAAGTTATAATGAAGACGATGTTTTTACGAAAATAGTTTCCTCTCCGCTTTCCGTATCGCAGACAGTCAACGGAGCGGCCAGCCTTAACGCCAACGCCGGGGAAAATCTTTTATTTGAGATAAACTTCAAAAACAACGGAGATCAGGGAATGCGGGGCGTGATTGTTACGGAGAATATTGACAGTCCGGTTCTGGACTATTCCACTTTAAAATTAGACGGCGGATCTTTTGATGAAAGTAAAAAAACGATAACCTGGAAAGCGCCGGATCAGGCCAATTTTAGGAATCTTGAACCGGGACAGGGAGGAACACTTAAATTTTCTGTCAGAATAAAGGACATTCTTCCAATTTCAAGCGCCAATGACAAAAACTTCGTGATCTCAAGCGTTTCTAAGATTGACAGTCCGGATGTGGCCACTCCGATCAATATGAACAAGATAATTTCCGGAAATAAGATGGATGTCCGGCTGAATTCCAAACTGGTGCTGGATACTTTGGGATATTATAATGACGGAAGCATTTCCAATTCCGGTCCAATTCCTCCGAAGGTTAATGAAGAAACGACTTATACGATCCACTGGAAGATCATTAATGTTTCTAACGATATTTCCGGCGCCAAAGTCGAATCGTCTCTTCCAACGGGAGTGGCTTTTACCGGAAAAGTTTCTCCGGAGGATGCTGGTTTCGAGTATAACGAAAGAACCAATTCGATCATATGGGAAATGGGGAATATTTCCGCCGGAGTCGGCGTTCTGTCTCCTGCCAAGGAAATTTCCTTCCAAGTGAAAATAAAGCCGTCCTCCGACCAGATAGGAAAAGAAGTCAAGCTGATAAATGAATCAAAAATTACGGCTAAAGATTCGTTCACGGGAGAAAATTTGGAAAAAACATCCAGTGGAAGAAGCACAAATCTTCCGGAAGATTCCGGGCTGGGATATAAATATAAGGTGGTCAATTAGCAGCTATTTCTTTTTGCCTCAAAATTATTAAAGCGGCTCATGTGAAATTAAAATTATTCCCTTGCTTGTTTAATTAAGTTAAAGCCAGTAAAAAAAGATCGTTATGAGTAATTTTTCGCCAAACACGCAAAATACTTAAGTTCAGAAGAGAATAAATATGTTTGAAATAGAATCCAAAAACGGAGAAAAAAGAATAGGAAAATTAAGGACTAAAAGCGGAGAAATGAAGACTCCGTTTTTTATGCCGGACGCAACTCGCGGATTCGTAAAATCACTGGGAATCGGCGACTTGAAAAAAGCTGGCATCGGGCCGATGGTAGTGAATACCTATCATCTTTACTTGAGTCCGGGAATAGAAACCGTAAAAAAAGCGGGTGGAATAAATAAATTTATGAATTGGCAGCGTCCGCTTTTGTCCGATTCGGGAGGATATCAAATTTTTTCTTTGATTCACAAAAACCCAAAGGCGGGGAAAATAGCCTATGAAGGAGCGCTTTTTAAATCTCCGATTGACGGACGAAAACATACCCTTACTCCGGAAAAGGCTATAGAAATCCAATTTGATTTGGGAGTGGATATGATGGTCTGCCTTGATGATGTTCCGCCCCACTCATATGAAAAAGAAAAGATAGCAGACGCGGTGAGAAGAACCATTCTTTGGGCAGAACGCTGCATGATTGAGTATAAAAGACAATTAAAATTGCGAAAAATAAACAAAAAAGACAGGCCGCTTATATTTTGCGTCATTCAAGGGGGGACATATTTTGATTTAAGAAAAAAATGCGCGGAAGAACTGATAAAAATTGGCTTTTCCGCTAAAGGCGGACCAGTCTTGGGCTGGGACGGATATGGATTCGGCGCGCGCCATGTCGATCAGGATGGCAATTTTTTGGAAGAGATGGTTCGTCATACAGCCAGTTTAATCCCTGAAAAAGCTCTCCGATTTGCATTGGGAGTGGGAACGCCGGAGGATATAGTGAAATTTGCCAGTTGCGGATGGGATATGTTTGATTGCGTGATTCCGACCAGGGAAGGAAGGCACGGGAGGCTTTTTCTGAGAAAAAGAAATTCGAAATCCGAAATTCGAAATTCGAAACAAATCCAAAATCCAAAATCTAAATATAAAAACAAAACAGAAAAAAGTTTTTATGAGACGATAAATATTAATAATGAAAAGTATAAAACGGATTTTTCGCCGGTTGATCCGGATTGCGATTGCGAACTTTGTGAAAATTATACGCGCGCGTATCTCAAGCATCTCTTTTGCGTTAAAGATCCATTGGCGATGCGGCTGGCTTCCGTTCATAATTTGAAATTTTATTCAAAACTTATGGAAGATATTGCTTCTTCCTGATCGGCCTGATAAGCTTTGAACTATGAAACATATTGAACTTCTCGCACCAGCAGGAAGCCTGGAAAAAATGAAATATGCCATTCGTTTTGGAGCGGACGCCGTTTATTTGGGTATTCCGGATTTTTCGTTGCGCGTAAGAATAAACAAATTCGGCGAAAAAGATATTCAAGAAGCGGTCAAATACGCGCATAAGCGTAAAAAGAAAATCTACGTAACTTTGAATATTTACGTCCACAATCAGCATTTGCCGCAAATTGAGAGGCATCTGAAGTTTCTAAAAAAGTTAAGTGTTGATGGAGTGATTGTCAGTGATCCGGGGATTATAAATCTGGCCAAAAAACATCTTCCCAAAACAGACATCCATCTTTCCACTCAGGCCAATGCGACGAATTGGCAGGCGGTTAAATTTTGGGCAGGGGAGGGCGTGAAAAGAATAATTTTGGCGCGGGAGGTTACTTTAGCCGAAATAGGAGAAATAAAAAAACATAATCCGAAGGTTGAGCTGGAGTATTTTGTCCACGGGGCGATGTGCATGAGTTATTCCGGGCGGTGCATTCTTTCCAAATGGATGACGAACCGAAGCGCGAACCTGGGAGATTGTTCGCAGCCATGCCGATGGGCGTACCGCCCAGTTAAAAGTTCAAAGTGCAAAGTTAAAAGTTTTGGTATCCCGCTAAAGCGGGATAATTATTTATATTCATCTTTAAGAGAAGAAATGAAAGGATACGAAATTAATCTGGAAGAAGACCGGCACGGGACGTATTTTTTCAACAGCTATGATCTTAATTTAATAGAACATGTAAAAGATTTGATTGACGCGGGGATAGATTCGTTAAAAATAGAAGGTCGGGCGAAAAGCGCCTATTATGTTGCCATAGTTACCCGGGCATACCGGAAAGTTTTGGATGCGATAGAGACGCATTGCAATGCGTCTCTACGAAAAAAAATTATAAAAGAACAGAGAAAAGAATTGGATAACCTGGTTAATCGCGGATATACAACCGGATTTTTGCTTGGGAAGGAGCCGGAACATAATTTTTCCGGTAAAAGCTTTGGCAATAAATTTCAATTTGTGGGAGAAGTTGTCGGAATGAAGGATAAATTAAATATTGTTCGGGTGCATAACGAAATATATCTCAAAGACAAACTGGAAGCGATAACTCCGGAAAAAAACATGCCGGTTAAGATTAAAAAAATATACAACTATAAAATGCAGGAAGCGGAAGAAGCCCACGGCGGGCATGAAAGGAAATATTTTTTTGTTTTTAGTGAAGTTTTGCCGGCTGGAAGCCTCATCAGAAAGAAATTAAAATGATTTTTGTAATAGGTCTGCAGCTGCAAGTTTTAATAAGTGCAATCCCGCTTAGGCGGGATTGTCCAAAAGCCCCAGATCAAGGGGTTTTTGATTTTCTTGAAATTTTAATGAAAACTTGACAAAAAAGGCGATTTCTGCTAAAAGTAGCTTAGCAGTTAACCCTAAAAAAAGGAGGGCGAATGAATATCTGTAATGGTTGAGAGCTGGGGTAGACACGTGCAGGCAGGCGCATATAGGTCGCGCTATTGCGAGTCTGCCGCGGTTCGGAAATGTCCTTTAACTTTTAGGAGGTCTGTGCGGTATGCGCCTTCTCTACCGCACTTCATAGCTACCAACGCATTGAAGTTGGTAAGAGCATGGATGCAACCGGGGAGCTAACTTCCATGTATATGGTAAATTCCCGGAAAACTTCCAATGTCCCCAGCCGGGACAGGGAAAAACTGATCCTTTCCGCAGTTGATAGCTAGGATTGCGGGCAGAGATCGACTCAATTTTTTACACCCATCGGATGGATGCGCTGGACATGTACTGAAGCGAGAGCCTTGATAAGAGGGTTCTCCAAGTGTCCAGCGCTTTTTTTTATTTACTCAACAGGGTGAATTTGACTCGAGCCTTAGAATACGTTAATATTAAACAGTTCCGGAGATTGGCGCCCGGAGGCTATAATTAAATATAATTAAGGTGGTCTGAATTTATTCGGACAAGCCAGATGGAATCGCGAGAAACCTCGTTCTGGCAACTTGAGAATATTATGGTATTCTAGAGTTGTAAGGACGGGGCTTTTTGTTACTCTCTACGAATTACGAATTTAGTACTAATATACTAATGTACGAATTAGTATATTAGTATTTGATTAGTAATTAGTAAAGAAAAAAACATGTCAAAAAACGAAATTACCATGGACAAAATAGTAAGCCTTTGCAAAAGAAGGGGGTTTGTATTTCCAGGATCCGAAATTTACGGCGGAATGGCCAATTCTTGGGACTACGGCCCTTATGGAACGGAACTTAAAAATAATATTGCTGATTCCTGGTGGCGGACATTCGTTCAAAATCGGGATGACATCGTCGGACTAGACAGCGCGATCATCACTAATCCGAAAGTCTGGGTGGCCTCCGGACATGTTAGCAATTTCAATGATCCTCTCGTTGATTGCAAAAAATGCAAAACCCGGCACCGGGGAGATAAGCTGCTCGAAGAAAAAATCGGCGTGGACGAGACGACTAAAATTCCTATGGAAGAAATCGGAAAAAAGATGAATGAGCTGGAAATCAAATGCCCCAATTGCGGAAAAACGGATTGGACGGATGCCCGGAAATTTAATTTATTGTTCGAAACACAAATCGGAGTAGTAGCGGACAGTAAAAACATCGCTTATCTTCGCGGCGAGACAGCCCAGGGAATTTTCATCAACTTCAAGAATGTTTTGGATACGATGAGGACGAAACTGCCTTTCGGAATCGCCCAGGTTGGAAAAGCTTTTCGAAACGAAATCACTCCGGGAAACTTCATTTTTCGAACTCGGGAATTTGAACAGATGGAAATCGAATATTTTATCCGTCCTCCGAAAGAAGAAAAAGATTGGCGGGTAATTTTTGAGAAATGGCAGGAAGATATAAAAAAATTTTTTTCTGAAGATTTGGGATTGTCCGACAAAAATATGAAATGGCGCCGGCATGAAGACAACGAGCGATCATTTTATTCTAAGGACACTTATGATGTGGAATATAATTTTCCGTCAATCGGCTGGGGAGAGCTGCATGGCTTTGCCTATCGGACGGATTATGACCTGAAACAGCATATCGAGCACAGCGGAGCTAATTTATATTACCAGGACGCAGACGGAGAAAAATTCATTCCGCATTGCATCGAACCGTCTTTTGGCCTGACGCGAACTTTGCTGGCAGTATTAGCCGAAGCTTATACGGAAGAAACGATTAAGGGAGAAGACGGAAAAGAAGAAATCCGGACGGTAATGAAATTCAAGAAAAATCTGGCGCCGATCAAAGTAGCCGTGTTTCCGCTGCTTCGCAACAAGCCGGAACTGGTGGAAAAAGCCAAGCAGGTGTTTGACAATCTGAAAACCAAATTCATGTGCGAGTTTGATGACAACGGAAACATTGGCAAGCGCTATCGCCGGCAGGACGAAATTGGAACGCCCTATTGCGTGACAGTGGATTTTAATACGCTTACAGATAATTCTGTGACTGTGAGGGATCGAGACACTATGAAACAGGAGAGGGTTAAAATTGAAGAATTGGAGAAATATCTTGACAAAAAGCTGGCAGACTGATAGTTTGTCATAGGCGATGGGAGACAAATTTGTTTGTCTCTGGAGCATCCGACAATCTCGGATTGGGCACTGCAAAATGTCTGGCATCGCAAGCCTTTTGTCAAGACTCCGCTAAAGGCTGTCTGACGCAAGGCACCTTTTGTTTCAGAATGTTTTCTTGGCTCGTCTAGGTTTTATAGACGAGCTTTTTTCTTGCATTTCAGGCTAAAATATTATAAAGTAACTAGTAATCAGTAATTAGTAACTGGTAAATATGACTATTCAACAAATTTATAAATTAGCTATTGAAATGGGCATAAAGAGCGATTTTCGTTCGAAAAAAGAAATTGCCGAATATTTGAAGCTGAAAAAGGAAGAATTCGACAATTTACCGAAAGATGAAAAACAATATTTCGACCAGGAAAAATTAAATAACCCTTATTCCGACACGCGGATCCATTTTGACTCCGGTAAGAAAGATATCAAAAAGATTTTTGCAGGAATTGATGTGACACCCGGGTCAATCTATATCGCTGAGGAACTTCACGGTGACCTTATTATCAATCATCATCCGGTAGGATTGGCTTTGGCTGGACTAGATGGAGTTATGGATTATCAGGTTGATCAGATGGAGAAATTTGGAATACCAGTGACGATTGCCGAAAAGCTGATTCACAAAAGAATTTCTGAGGTGGTGCGGGGAATAAGTCCGGAAAACCACTATGAGATAGTTGATGCGGCAAAGCTCATGAAAATAAGTCTCATAAATGTCCATACGCCAGCCGATAATCTAGTGGCAAAATATGTTACTGATAAAATAGAAAAAGCTAGGCTGAAATATGTGAAAGATATTATGAAAGTTCTTATGGAAATTCCAGAATATCAGGAAGCTAAGAGACAAGGCAGTGGTCCAATGGTTTTTTCTGGAAAAGAAAGTAACCGATGCGGAAAAATTGCTGTATCTGAAATGACTGGAGGAACAGAGGGCTCGAAAGATATTTATCAAGCCATGGCTAATGCCGGAATCGGAACAATTATCGGGATGCATTTGAGTGAAGATCATAGAAAATCTGCCGAAGCGGCGCATATCAACGTGGTTATTGCCGGACATATTTCTTCCGATTCTCTTGGAATGAATTTGTTTTTGGATGAGCTGGAAAAGAAGAAAATGGAGATTGTGCCGTTCGGGGGACTTATAAGAATTAGCAGAATAAAAAGAAAATAAATTCAGCTTAATAATTTTCAATTAACAATTTACAATTTTCAATAAATTTACAATTAATCAATTTACAATTGATAATTGAAGCTTGAAAATTGATTGTAAATTGATCATTGACAATTGTAAATTCATATGAAATATAAAAAAATAGTATTGAAAAATGGTTTGCGTATTATCACTGTTCCTATGCACGAAACCCAGACGGTGACGGTCATGATCATGGTTGGCGTCGGGAGCCGCTATGAAACGGAAAAAGAAGCTGGAATCTCCCATTTTATCGAGCATATGTTTTTTAAAGGCACGAAAAAGCGTCCGACCACTCTCCATATCTCTGAAGAATTGGATGCGATTGGCGGAGAATTTAACGCGTTTACGGCTAAAGACAAAACGATGTATTTCGCCAAAGTGGATTCGAAACATGTAAGTACAGCGCTCGATGTTGTTTGCGACATATATCTCAATTCCAAAATAGATGAAAAAGAAATTGAAAGAGAGCGGGGAACAATACTTCAGGAGCTCAATATGTACGAAGATACTCCGACAAGAAATGTCAGTGATGTTTTTGAAACGATGCTTTACCCGGATCCTTTGGGACGGGAAATAATCGGAAGCAAAAAAACGCTCATGTCGTTTAGAAGAAAGGATTTTGCCGATTATATGGAAAGATTTTATCGGGCCAATGACACAGTCGTATGCGTGGCCGGAAAATTCAACGAAAAAGATATCCTGAATAAAATAAAAAAATATTTCGGCCAGATGGAAGTGGGAAAAAAGCCGAAGATCGTAAAAGTCTTTGAAAATCAGAAAAAATCGGAAATAAAAATAAAATTCAAAAAAACCGACCAGACGCATTTTGTTTTAGGAACGCGGGCCTATGATTTCAACCACAAAGACCGGTTTGCTCTGGCTCTGCTTTCGATAATTTTAGGCGGGTCAATGTCCAGCCGGCTTTTCATTGAAGTTCGGGAAAAACGGGGTTTGGCCTATTATGTCCGGACGATGGTGGAATCTTACGAAGACGTGGGATACATCGCGACGCAGGCCGGAGTGGAGCATAAAAATTTAGAGTTGGCCGTAAAAACGATTCTGGCGGAATATAAAAAAATATCCCAGGAAAAAGTGAACTCTAAAGAACTTCAAAAGGCCAAGGATTACATCAAGGGCAAGACAGTGATGGGCATGGAGGCATCGGACGAAGTGGCGATGTTTTTCATTGACCAGGAAGTGATGAAAAAGAAAATAACGGCTCTTTCGGACAAATTCAAGCTGATTGATAAAGTGACGGAGGATGATATAATGAGAGTGGCGAAAGATGTTTTTCGAAATGAAAAGCTGAATCTGGCTGTTATTGGCCCGCACAAAGATAAAAGCAAGCTGGAAAAAACAATAAAATTATAAAAATATTATGGAAAGCAGAAAAATTGAAATTTCAACCAGCATAGTTTTCAAAACCATCCTGATCCTTTTGGGATTGTGGTTTGTGTTTCTTGTCCGAGATGTCCTTATCTTGCTTATTATTTCCGTGATTGTCGTAGCGGCCATTGAGCCAGCGGTGGATTATTTTCAGAAGAGAAAAATTCCAAGAAGCCTTAGCGTTCTTGCGATATATATTTTGCTTTTTGCGCTGATCAGCGTGGGATTTTCTCTTCTTATTCCGCCAATAGCCAGCCAGTTCCAGGATTTTTCCCAGAATTATCCGCAGTATTCGCAGAAATTCCGCGATTCTATCGGTCCAATTAGGGATTTTATCGAAATAAACCACATCAATATCACTTCCGAACAGATTTTCAGCGAACTGGGGAGCAATGTTGCCAATTTTACCAAAAATATATTTTCCAAGACCATAGGAGTGTTTTCAGGCTTTATTTCCATAATAGTGGTTTTTTCACTGACCTTTTATATGTCAGCCAAAGAAGACGCAATTACCCAGTTCGTAGCTTCCGTTACTCCGGAAGACCACAGAAAATATGCTGTGGGCCTCACGAGCCGGATAAAAGATAAGATAGGAAAATGGCTTTTGGGACAGTTTCTTTTGATGTTTTTGATTGCTGTTTTTGATTTTATCGGCTTGAGCCTCATCGGTGTTCCGTACGCGCTGATCCTGGCGATATTTGCCGGAATAATGGAAATTATTCCTTACATCGGACCGATTGTTTCGGCTGTTCCGGGGGTGCTTTTGGGATTTATGATTTCTCCGACTGTCGGACTGCTGGCGATAGGTGTTTATGTAATTGCCCAGCAGGTTGAAAATAATATAATCGTCCCGCAGGTAATGAAAAAAGCCGTCGGGCTAAATCCAATTGCCGTTATTTTGGCCCTTATGGTAGGCGCGAAAATTGCCGGAACGCTTGGAGCTATTTTAGCCATACCTGTTGCTACGGCTGTAAGTTTGTTTTTAGGGGACATAATGAATGGGAGAAATAAAGAAGCTTGAACTTAGTTTGAAAAAGCTGATTTAAAAACCGGGCAAAACCCGGTTTTATAATATTATAAGAAGCAATATGGCAGCTGTTGAAATCAGTATATCGTTTGCCGCGTTTCGAAATGTCCATTGACGCTCTTTAGAATATTTGGGAAATTTTGAATAACGATGCGCCCAGGAATGAAAGGCCTTGATTTTGGCAAGAATTTTGCTTTGCCTGAATGTCCAATGCATGAGAGTAATAAAATCCGGCAGGATTGAAAAAAATGTTCCAATTAAGACATTTCTTATTTCCAATAAATCCAGATTTCGAAAGCATATAAATAAAAATATTATGGAAAAACCAATAAACAAATCCAACGCCACTTTCCACCATGTATTTTTGACAGTTGCAACTCTATTATCAAAATATTCGCCATGACGAAAACTATCCAGGAAATAATGGACTGCGAGCGAAGCTAAAATTATTATCCAGGGATTATTTATATTTTTTCCAATAACCGCGCCGGTGAGGGCGTGAGTAGCGAGAATCATAGATTTAAATGGTTAAATTGCTAAATGGTTAAATTGTTGTTAAGATAAATCTAGGCTTTTTTAGCCATTTAACCATCTGACAATTTAACAATGAATTCAGGGATATTATACATCGTTGCAACCCCAATTGGCAATCTGGAAGATATCACTTTTCGGGCTGTTAAAGCATTAGAAAAAGCTGATTTGATTTTTTGCGAGGATACGAGAGTGACAAAAAAACTGCTTGATCATTATAAAATAGTCGCCGAAACCCGGTCTTTCTATGGACACGGATCAAAATCCCGAAAACCGGAACCTAATTTTGAATATATAATTTCCGAATTAAAAGCAGGGAAGAATGTTGCTTTTGTAACTGATGCCGGAACGCCGGGAATTTCCGATCCGGGAAACAGGCTGGTTGCAAAAGCGATTGAAAACGGAATAGCGGTGTTTCCTGTTTCTGGGGCATCGGCGCTCACGACTCTGGCCAGTATTTCTGGAATTGATCTAGCCAAGTTTATGTTTTTAGGTTTTCCACCGCACAAAAAAGGACGGGAAACATTTTTCAAAGAAGTTGCGGGGTTTAAATATCCGGTTATATATTATGAATCCCCGCACCGATTGATTAAAAATTTAGAATTATTAAGAAGTTTATCTTCTGAAAAAAATATTATCCTCGGCCGGGAGCTGACCAAAATGTTTGAGGAAGTCGTGCGGGGGACAGTCAGTGAAGTTTTGGATTATTTTAAGGATAATGAGGAAAAGGTGAGGGGGGAGATAGCGGTAATTGTTTATTAATTTTTTATGGATAAAAACAAGTTTTATATCACAACCACACTTGCTTATGTCAATGCCGATCCACATATTGGTTTTGCGCGGGAGATTGTGCAGGCTGATGTTTTGGCGCGGTTTCACCGTTCAATTGGAGATGAAGTTTTTTTTAATACCGGAACAGATGAACATGGACTCAAAATTTTCCGAAAAGCCCAGGAACTGGAAATAGACGTCCAGAAATATTGCGACGAAAAAGCGGAAAATTTCAAGAAACTAAAAGGGATGCTAAATCTCACTTTTGATAGTTTCATTAGGACGACCGATGAGCATCATGTGAAAGCAGCGCAGGAATTTTGGAAGATTTGCGATAAAAAAGGAGATATATATAAAAAATTATACAAAGTCAAATACTGTGTCGGATGCGAGTTGGAAAAAACCGAATCGGAATTGGTGGATGGAAAATGTCCGCTTCATCCGAATATGGAAATTGAAATCATTTCCGAAGAAAATTATTTTTTCCGATTTTCTCGGTATCAGGAAAAACTTTTGAAATTATACGAAGAAAATCCTAATTTTGTTTTGCCGAAAAAGCGAATGAACGAAATCAGGAGCTTTGTAGAAATGGGGCTTGAGGATTTCAGCATTTCTCGTCTCAAAAACAAAATGCCTTGGGGCGTTCCAGTTCCGGGCGATGACGAGCAGGTGATGTATGTCTGGTTTGATGCGCTGGTAGACTATGTTTCCACGCTGGGCTGGCCTGGTGACACAGAAAAATTTGAAAAATTCTGGCCGGGTTATCAGCTTTGCGGGAAAGACAATCTTCGCCAGCAAGCTGCAATGTGGCAGGCGATGCTCATGTCCGCAGGTCTTCCTAACTCCAAACAAGTTTTTGTAAATGGCTTTATCACTTCTAAAGGTGAGAAAATGAGCAAAAGCCTGGGAAATGTCATTAACCCACAAGATATGGTAGTAAAATTCGGCGTGGACGGAACGAGGTATCTTTTGCTAAGTTCTGGAACTTTCGGTGAAGACAGTGATTTAAACTGGGAAGGAATGGTGGAAAAATATAATGCAGATCTTGCTAACGGACTGGGCAATCTTTTATCGCGAGTGATTAAGCTTTCAGAAAAAATAGACGCGGGGATAGCTCCAAAGGCGAGGCCTTTGGAGTCCAAAGGCCTCGCCTTTGGAGACTTTGGAGAATTTTTTGGCAAGTTGGAATTAAGCCAGTCATTAGAATATATTTGGAAAATCATACAGGATAACAATAAGTATATTGAAGAAAATAAGCCTTGGGAATTGACGCATAATCATCCGGAAAAATTTCAGAAAATTATGGAAAAGCTGCTAAATGATTTATCTTCAATTTCCCAACTTCTTGAATCTTTTATGCCTGAAACTTCTGAAAAAATCAAAAAAGCGCTGGAAACTAAGCAAGCTATCGCATTGTTTCCCAGAATTAAATAAATTTTTTTCAACCCTCCCCTTTAATTCCCCTCCCTTCCAGGGAGAGGAGGAATGTGTATGCTAATTGACACTCATGCCCATTTGAATTTCAATGCTTTCAAAAATGACGTTGAAAAAGTCGTCAAAAGATGCGCCGATCAAAAAATCGGTGTTATTAATGTCGGATCGGAATATAAAACCAGCCGGCGGGCAGTGGAAATGGCGGAAAAGCATGAGAACATGTGGGCGGCCGTCGGACTTCATCCCGGACATTTGAGCGTTCACGATATTGACGATGGCGAAGGACATCTCATAAAATCTGCAGTGGAAAAATTCGATCGGGAAAAATATGTGAAACTGGCTGAATCGAAAAAAGTAATAGCGATAGGGGAGACAGGACTGGATTACTATCATGAAGCACAAAACATAAAACATATAACAGAAGAACAAAAAGAACTCCAAAAGCAGACATTTATCCAAGAAATAGAACTGGCTATAGAATTAGATTTGCCTGTTATGGTTCATTGCAGGGAAGCGTACAAGGATTTATTGGAAATATTGATTGAGCAGAATAAAAAATATGGAAAGAAACTAAGAGGCGTAATCCATAGCTATCTGGGAAGATTGAGCTATGCGCAAATTTTTAATGAAATCGGATTTTCGATAGCGTTTAACGGCGTCATCACTTATGCCAGGGATTATGACAAAGTCATAAAAAATGTAGATCTAAAATATATTCTCACTGAAACCGATTGTCCTTGGCTCACGCCCATTCCTCATCGCGGAGAAAGAAACGAACCGGCTTATGTCAGATATGTGGCGGAAAAAATCGCGGAAATAAAAGAAATCAGCTTTGATGAAACGGCGAAAATTACTGTGGATAATACTAAGAAACTATTCAACATTTAGTTGCTATTTTCATAAAAATTAAGTAATATTGAGCCAGAAAGAATGGCTTGTTTTTGATTAAGGATTGCTCTTTAACGCTAATGTATAATGAATAAAGGAGAAGGGCTATGGAATATGTCATGGCAATTGTTGCATATCCGATTGCTTGGAGAGAGTGGGCGAAGGAAAAATCAAAACCATTTCTTCTTTGCTTTCCTCGCTGGATTACACCAAATCTCATTTCATATTTTAGGATTTTGCTGACTGCACCAATTTGTTACTTCCTTTTTATAGATCAAGTGTTTGTGCTGGCTTTCTGCCTATACGTCATTGCTTGCATTACAGATTTTTTGGATGGAGCCCTGGCAGAAGTAAAAAACATGAAGACTGCTTGGGGCAAGATACTCGATCCAATAGCAGACAAGATTCTTAAGGGCACAATATTTACTTTCCTGATCTATACTGTGTTTTCTCAATGGGCAGTCTTCCAGGTGGTTTTATGGGCTAATATTGGCACTGATGTTATAACTGCCGTATCTGCTCTTGCAGTATCTTGCTGGAAAAAAGATTTTGCCGGCGCCAATAAATACGGCAAGGTTAAGTTTGGCTGTCAGTGTGCAGGCGTATTTTCAGTTATGTTTCAGTGCGTTACACTTGCATTTATAGCCCTTTCACTGTCGGCTATATTGGGTGTTTGCAGTGCTATAAAACATCTCAGGAACTTAAGCTGACTTAAATGTTGGTTATTAGGGCTTTCCCCATTGAGGAAAGCCCTGTTTTTTAAATTTTTCTTGACTAATTTCCAATTTTCCCCCACAATTAAAGGTGGTTGCACAAAACAATATGGAAAATAAAACTGACGAAAATAAGGCTCCTTGGTGGCAGCCCGGTTTGGTACTTTTTGCAAGGCTGTCGGGCTGGATTGCGGTGCCAGTAATTGCGGCCGTTTTCATTGGGAAGTGGCTGGATAAGAAATATAACAGCGAGCCGTGGCTTTTTTTGATTTCAGTTGGAATAGCGTTTTTTCTTTCCATGTTTGGGATTGTCAGAGATTCGATGCGGGAAATAAGGAAAATTGAGGAAGAAGTCAAAAAAAAAGATAATAAAAACAATAGTCATCCCGGGCTTGACCCGGGATCCAGTCAGGAATCTAAGTAGCTAATACTAGATTCCCGCTTTCGCGGGAATGACAACGAATGTCAAATACTTCCGAACAAGTTAATAATCAGCAAAATCAAGAAATTACTTCAGAGTCTACTTTGTTTGCCGAACCAATTTATCATATCGGAAATTTTACCATCACTAATTCACTTCTCAATAGTTGGATGGCGGTCATAATTCTTACCGTCTTTTTTGTTTTAATTGGAAAAAAAATAAAGAGAGTTCCAAGGGGACTGCAAAACATATTCGAAATGATTTTAGAACAAGCCTTGGGGCTCGCAGATAGCATCACCGGAGACCGAAAAAAATCAGAAAAATTCCTTCCTATCTCGCTAGCCCTTTTTTTATTTATCCTGGTAAACAACTGGCTGGGGCTTCTGCCGGGAATGGGAACAATCGGCTTTGTCGAGCATGAAGGATCGCATAATGTTTTTGTGCCATTTTTCCGGGGCGGAACAGCGGACATAAACACGACACTGGCACTGGCGCTTTTTGCCGTTGTGGCTTCCCATGTTTTGGGAATATTGACAATCGGAATTTGGAAACATTTTAATAAATTTATAAATTTAAAAGTTCTTGCTGAAATTCCGGGAAAAATAAAGAAAGACGCGACTGTAATTCTTGTAAATCCCATCCAAGCATTTGTGGGAATTGTGGAATTTATTGGGGAAATTGCCAAAATTGCATCGCTCTCATTCCGGTTATTTGGAAATATTTTCGCCGGTGAAGTGCTTCTGGCTTCTATGATGGCCATTTTTGCCTATATTCTACCGCTGCCGTTTATATTTCTCGAGATAATTGTTGGTTTGATTCAAGCCTTGATATTCGCAATACTGACATTGGTATATATGACGATAGCGACGCAGGATCATGCGGAAGAACACTAAAATTTCTAATTTTCAAACAATTTCTAATTTTTCAATGACTAAATTTTAAAATTGAAGAATTTAATCATTGAAAATTGTTTGAAAATTGAAAATTGTGAATTGAAAATTAATTAAAATTAGCTTCTTATTTTAGAGCGACGTTAAAAATTTACCCCGTCGACTGACTAAAATAAACAAGCTATAAAAAATTATGGATCTAACAATGTTAGCCAAAGCCCTGGCTATCGGACTTGGTTCTATTGGACCAGGCCTTGGAATCGGGCGAATCGGCGCCAAAGCCATGGAAGCCATCGGACGAAATCCGGAAGCAACCGGAAAAATTCTGGTTCCTATGCTTCTTGCGGCTGCGTTCGCGGAAGCGATCGCGATTTACGCGCTGGTTATCGCATTCTCTATCAAGTAATCATAGTGAATTTATTTGACTCCTCTTTTTCAAATTTAAGCGGAGTCAAAATAAGAACATTATAGGAACTAAACAACAAAATGGTTAAATTGCTAAATGGTTAAATTGTTTATAGCCATTTAACAATATAACAATTTGACAATTTAAAATGGAAGAATTAATAAAAACATTCCACATTGAAACCAATCTACTTTTGGCGCAGTTTGTAAATTTTGCCATCGTCCTTTTCGTGCTTTGGAAATTTGCCTATAAGCCTATTTTGAAAACTCTTAATGACCGGACGAAAAAAATCGAAAAAGGTGTGAAAGATGCAGAAACTGCCAGCAAAAAACTTTCCGAAATGACGGAAAAAGAAAAAGAAGTTTTGGTAAAAGCCCGAAAAGAAGCCCAGGAAATCATTAAAAAATCAGAAAACGAAGCCAAAAAGAATGCGGATGGCATAGTAGCCCAAGCCAAACAGCAGAATGAAAAGATGATCGCGGATGCCAAAAAAATGATTGATCAGGAAAAAGAAAAGATGCTGGGCGAAGTTAAATCGGAAATCGCGGGACTAGTCGTCAGCGCGACGGAAAAAGTGATTCATGAAAAAATGGACAGCCAAAAGGACAAGGAGTTAATTGAGAAAGCAATAAAGTAATATACGAATTCCTCCTCTCCCTCTGGGAGAGGATGCCCGAAGGGCAGGAGAGGGGTGAAGCTTTGTAAACGCTTCCCTCTTCCGGTTCGCCTAGGCGAACCACCTTTTCCCGGAGGGAGAAGAGGATAATGAGAAAACTATTTTATGAAAGCTACAGCCATGCAATACGCGAAAGCGTTATATGAAGCCACGAAAGACAAAAATCAAAAAGAAATTGATGGAATTTTAGCTGATTTTGTGAAATTGCTGGCGAAAAATAATCAGGAAAGGCTGGCGGGAAACATCTCAAAAAAATTCGGGGAAATTTATAACGCCGAAAATGGAATTGTGGAAGCGGAAATTACAAGTTGTGAAAAATTAAATGAAGCGATTGAAAAAAAGATAGAGAATTATATTAAAGATAAATATTCGGCGAAAAAAGTGGAGATTAACAATAAGATTGATGAAAGTATAAAAGGCGGGATTATTATAAGAGTCGGGGATGAGATAATGGACGGAAGCGTAGAGAGGCAGTTGAAAGAGTTAAAAAGTATATTAATTTTATAATTTAATCTTCTAATATCATATGAACAAAGACTACATCATTGACCAACTTAAGAAACAAATCGAACACTTTGAAACCAAAGTCCAGACGGAAAAAGTCGGGACGGTTCAGGAAATCGGGGATGGCGTGGCCAGAATCTCCGGGCTTTCCGATTGCATGGCATCGGAAATGGTTGAATTTGAAAATGGAGCCTATGGCGTAGCATTAAACTTGGAAGAAGACCGGGTCGGCGCAATGGTGCTTGGAAATTATGAATCCATCAAAGAAGGCGAGACGGTGAAATCAACCGGGAAAATTCTTTCCGTTCCGGTCGGAGAAAATTTCATCGGACGAGTAATAAATCCGCTTGGACAGCCGCTAGACGGGAAAGGAGAAATTAAATCAGACAAATTCTATCCGATTGAAAAAATCGCGCCGGGAGTTATCACCCGGCAAAAAGTCAATCAGCCTGTGCAGACGGGTATAAAAGCGATTGATGCAATGATTCCAATCGGTCGTGGTCAGCGGGAACTGATTATCGGCGACCGCCAAACCGGAAAAACAGCAGTGGCGATTGACACGATTATCAATCAAGGAAAGGGACCCGCCTCGACTCGCGGAGACGACCGCTCGTCGACGCGAGGCGGGCAGAATATGATTTGCATATATGTTGCTATCGGGCAGAAGAAATCGAAAATTGCGAGAATTGTGGCAGAATTGGAAAAAAACGGCGCCATGGAATATACAACCGTAGTTTTGGCGGGCGCGTCAGAACCAGCTCCGCTTTCATTCATCGCTCCTTATTCCGGTTGTGCTCTCGGAGAATATTTTATGGATCAGGGAAAAGATGTGCTTGTTGTTTATGATGATCTTTCCCGCCATGCCTGGGCGTATCGGCAAGTATCTTTGATTTTAAGACGTCCGCCGGGGCGGGAAGCCTATCCTGGGGATATTTTCTATCTACATTCAAGGCTTCTAGAACGGTCAGCCAAGCTTAACAAAGATTTCGGCGGCGGATCGCTCACGGCGCTTCCGATCATTGAAACGCAAGCCGGCGATGTTTCCGCTTACATTCCGACTAATGTCATTTCTATTACTGACGGACAGATATATCTCGAAGCCGATTTGTTCTACAAAGGAATCCGCCCGGCGCTCAATGTCGGAATTTCGGTGTCGCGAGTTGGGTCGGATGCGCAAATTAAAGCCATGAAAAAAGTGGCTGGAAAAATGAAATTGGATATGGCCCAATTTCGGGAACTGGAAGCTTTTGCACAATTCGGATCAGACCTTGATGAAAAAACCAGAAAGACCATTGAGCAAGGGAAGCGAACGGTGGAGATTCTTAAGCAAGACCAATATGAACCAATGCCAGTGGAAAATCAGGTAGCGATAATCTATGCAGTAACTAACGGATTTTTAGATGATGTGGCGTTGGAAAAAGTGCGAGACTGGGAAAAAGATTTTCATAAGTATCTTGGAAGTTCACAAAAGGAAGTTTTAAAAGCAATTGCGGAGAAAAAAGAGCTGACGGAAGAAATTATAAAGAAATTAGAAAAAGCAATAGGGGAGTTTAAAGAGATTTATCAGAACGGCAACTAATGTTGTCATCCCCGCGAAAGCGGGGATCCAGTAATAAAAAGTAAAGACTAGATTCCCGCTTTCGCGGGAATGACAAAAGCAAAGTGGCTAATAATACAAAAGAAATTCGGCGAAGAATCAAGTCGATAAATAGCACCAAAAAAATCACCCGCGCGATGGAGATGGTTAGTGCTGCCAAAATGAGGCGGGCGATTTCAGCAGTACAAGCCATTCGTCCTTATGCTCACAGTTCCTGGAGCGTGCTGACCAATCTTGCTCGGGCTTTTACGGAATACAACGAGGGACTTTTGAATATTCGGGAAGTTAAATCTGTGTTGGTGGTTGTGGTTTCCACCAATCGCGGACTTTGCGGAGCGTATAATGCCAATCTTTTCAAAAAAATACGACAAGAAATTGCGAATCCCGAAAGGCTTAAATTAAACCGCACAATATCCAGAAAAATCGAATCAAAAGTTTCCAATGAAAATTTGAAAATTGATTTTATTACCGTTGGAAAAAAAGGAGATGCAATGATAGGAAGGCTCAGAAAGAATATTATTGCTTCATTTCCGGATTTGGCTTACAGTCCTAAATCTGAAGAAGTACGACCGCTTGCTAAAATTGTTATGGATGAATACCTTGGAGAAAAATATGACAAAGTAGTGGTTGTTTATACGGATTTTGTTTCCACAATCAACCAACAGACCAAAATCAGACAAATTTTGCCGATTTCCCGAGTGGATATTGAAAAGCAAATTGCAGAAATGGATAGCCATGCCCAGGAACTTGGGCTCAAAATCCCAAAGTTGGAATACAAGATCGAGCCCAGCCCGAATGAAGTGCTGGAACACATATTGCCGCGGCTCATTGAAATGCAGATTTATCATGCTATTCAGGAATCCAATGCTTCAAAAGAATCGGCTCGGATGATTGCAATGCGAAATGCGACCGATGCAGCGGGGGAAATGGTGACGGGACTGACGCTGGCCTACAACCAAATCAGACAAGGCAAGATAACGCAGGAAATCGCGGAGATTAGTGCGGGGAAAGCGGCACTAGAACAGTAATAAAAAATATCCTCCTCTCCCTCTGGGAGAGGATGCCCGAAGGGCAGGTGAGGGAGAAAGCTTTAAATTATTCCCTCATCCGGCCTCCGGCCACCTTCTCCCTAAGGGAGAAGGTGGAATAAAAAAAATTGTTCTTTTGAAAATAAAAAAACCGCCAGTTTGCTTGAGATCAAGCGAAAGGCGGCGCATCTCTTAATTCATGGCTGGGTGGCCAGCAAGAGAATATCTTGCTCTAATTTGGGCGCATTGGAAATGAAAGTATCGGGAAACTTCGTCATTGTTGTATTTCGGTGTTTCTTGTAGCTCCTGTAATAAGCGATTTTCTAGAGAAGTTAATTCCTTGATACTTTTCAGCTTAATAACGGCATCTTTAAACCGATCAAGCTGATTCCAGATTGGGTTCAAGAAATCCAAACTTTGTTCCATCTGATAGCCTCCATTATTTAATGAACAAGTTAATATTAATCACGATTTTAAATTCAGATTATGATTATAAACTATTTTTGTTAAAAAAGTCAATATTTAAACTAATTCACAAATATTTATCCAAAACAAGCCAAAATTAGTCATTAATCAATATTCAATAATTAATTTTCAATCATCAAATCATATGAAAAACCTAGGCAAAGTATTACAAGTAATCGGACCAGTCGTGGATGTGGAATTCGGAGATAAACTCCCGGAAATTTATCATGCGCTGGAAATTAAATTATCCGGTGATGAAAAATTAGTTTTAGAAACTCATCAGCACACAGGCGGAAATAAAGTCCGCACAGTGGCGATGGGTTCGACGGACGGCCTCAAACGAGGAATGGAAGTGCATGATACTGGAGCGCCGATTGCGGTGCCGGTCGGAAAAGGAACACTCGGGCGGATGTTTAATCTTCTCGGCGATCCGATTGACGGAATAAAAGATCCGGTAAAAGCGGAAAGAAAAGACCCGATCCACCGCGACGCTCCGAAATTTTCCGAACAATCCACACAGGCGGAAATTTTTGAAACCGGAATCAAAGTCATTGATCTTATTTGCCCGTTTGTAAAAGGTGGAAAAGTGGGACTTTTCGGCGGAGCGGGAGTAGGAAAAACGGTTGTGATTCAGGAACTTATTCGAAATATTGCAAGAGAACACGGAGGCTATAGCGTTTTTGCCGGAGTGGGAGAGCGAACCCGTGAAGGAAATGATCTATATCATGAAATGAAAGAATCCGGGGTCTTGAAACAAACATCTTTGGTTTTTGGCCAGATGAACGAACCGCCTGGAGCAAGACAACGTGTTGCTTTGTCAGCACTCACAATGGCGGAATATTTCCGAGATGGCGAAGGAAAAGACGTGTTATTGTTTATAGATAATATTTTCCGTTTCACTCAAGCCGGATCGGAAGTTTCTGCGCTTCTGGGACGAATTCCATCGGCTGTCGGTTATCAGCCGACTCTCGCTGAAGAAATGGGAAAACTTCAAGAAAGAATTACTTCCACGCAAAAAGGATCGATTACTTCTGTTCAAGCAGTGTATGTTCCAGCGGACGACCTGACTGATCCGGCGCCAGCTACGACTTTCGGACATTTGGATTCCACAGTTGTGCTAAACCGTGCTCTCACAGAACTGGGAATTTATCCGGCCGTTGATCCGCTGGATTCTTCATCCACAATACTTGACCCGAAAATTATCGGGGAAGAGCATTATAATGTCGCCCGCGGAGTGCAGAAAGTTTTGCAGAAATATAAGGATCTCCAGGATATTATTGCCATTTTAGGAATGGAAGAACTTTCGGACGAAGACAAAGTGGCTGTGACGCGAGCGAGAAAAATTCAGAAATTTTTGTCTCAGCCGTTCTTTGTGGCAGAGCAATTTACTGGAAGCGCTGGAAAATATGTGAAACTGACAGATACCGTAAAAGGTTTTAAGATGATTTTGGATGGAGAGATGGATGATATCTCAGAACAAGAGTTTTACATGAAAGGAAGCATAGACGAAGTTAAGAAACAATAATAGTTGTTATCCCGGGCTTGACCCGGGATCCAGTAAATCCTGAAACAAGTTCAGGATGACAAATGACCAGATTCCCGCTTTCGCGGGAATGACATAATATAATCATGGTAGATTTAAACATAAAATTCAAAATAGTCACTCCCGAACGCACGGTTTTTGAAGATACAGTCGATCAAATTACTCTGCCGACAACGGACGGGGAAGTTACGATTTTGCCAAATCACCGGTCATATATTGCCAGTCTCAAAACTGGCGAGCTTATGCTTCGAAAAGGAAAAGAAGAAAACTATGTTTATGTTTCCGGCGGTTTTATAGAATTTAACAATAATGAACTTATTGTTCTTGCCGATGCGGCAGAGAGGGCGGAAGAAATCGACCTGAAAATTGCCGAAGAAGCCAAAAAACGGGCAGAAGAAATCAAAAAACAAAAAATTACACTGGATGATACTGAATATGCTCGCGTGGCAGCGGCTATTGAACGGGAGACAGCCAGAATTCGAGTGGCAAAAAAGCATTTTACGAAAAGAGGGATGAATCTGGATAATTAATGTAAAATGCAAAAATCAAAAATAAAAATGACAATGCAAAATTAAAAATGGATCAATAATTTTGCATTTTGAGATGTCATTTTGCATTTTGAGATTTGCATTTTGATTTTAAAATATGATTACCCCATTCAAGTTTAAAGACATCCACGCTTGCGAAGCAGTGGTTTTAACTTGCATCGACTTCCGCTTTTGGAAAGAAACCGTAGAATTTGTGGAGTTGGAACTGGGAATCGAGAATTTTGATTTTCCGTCTCTTCCGGGGGCGGCCAAGGCCATAAACGAAAGCAGCGGAGAAGATCTGGCGATGAGCTGCATATCCGTTCCGGTTGATCTCCACCATGCCCAAAAGATAGTTATTATCAACCACCAGGATTGCGGGGCTTACGGCGGATCGGAAAAATTCAATGGAAGCGATGAAGCAGAGCAGAAATTTCATGAGGAAGAGCTGAAGAAAGCCAAGGAAAAAATCCTGGCTAAATATCCTGACAAAGAAGTTATTTTGGCTTATGCAAAACTGGTAGATCATAAAGATAATATTGATTTTGTGATTGTAAAATAGAAAATTTTTCTTGTTGATAAGCTGGCCTTTCATAAGGCCTGTTTTTTGTTATAATGGAGTTATAATAAGTTAACATTAAATAGCATGAACAAAACTCTAAAAATTATTGGAATTGCTGCATCTGGAATTATAGTCTTGATCGCGGCTTATATAATTTTTCAAAATACGATGTCAGGTTTGTTGACAATGAGATCTTCGGATTATTCTGGGATGGGAGCGCCGCAGGAATCATTTAATGAATCTTCGCCCATGGCGACAGGCCAAGTTTTGAGCAATCCATTAAGCGCGTCCAAAATGGCAGGAAATTTACTTCAGGATAATTCTGCGTCGTCAGTTGATCTTCCGGAAATGGACAAAAAAATAATAAAAAACGGGAATCTTAGCCTCAAGGTTGACAATGCGGACAAAGCCAGTGTCAGTGTCACAAAAATTGCCAAAGATAATGGCGGAGAAGTGGCTTCTTCAAATTTCCGCCAGAGCGGAGCAAATGTGAAAAGTGGAAATATAACCGTAAAAGTGCCGGTTGCCAATTTTGAAAAAACTTTTTCCGATCTTAAAAAAGTAGCTAGTCTTGTTATTAGCGAATCAACTTCGGGAACTGATGTAACAGAACAATATGTCGATCTGCAGGCTCAGCTCAAAAACAAGCAAACAGAAGAAGAAGCTTTTACTAGAATCATGGCCCAAGCTCAAAAAATCGATGACATTTTGGCAGTGCAAAAAGAACTTTCGCGTGTACGCGGACAAATTGAACAGTTCCAAGGCAGAATAAAATATTTGGAGTCGCAGACAGATATGTCCACGATCACCATCAGCCTCACGGAAGATGCCAATATTTCCATTGTCGATCGTTGGAGGCCCTGGCAAGTGGTCAAGGAATCAGCCAGTGTTCTCATCAAGAAAGTGCAGGGATTTGTGGATTTTGTGATCAAATTAGTAATCCTGGTTTTGCCAGTGCTTCTACTTTACGCGCTTTTGGTTTTGTTAGTGTATAAAATAGGAAAAAAAATATACTTTAAGTTTAAAAAGAAGGATCAGAATCAAGCTTAATTGTCATTCCGCACTTGATGCGGAATCCATTGAATAAGCTAAAATGAAAGACTAGTTTCCCGTTTTCCTGCCTCACCGGCAGGCGGGCGCGAGAACGACAACAAAAATAATCCCCGTGGAATTATCGGGCGGGGATTTTTTTGGCGGCTACAATTTTGAGATTTTGGCTTAAAAAAAGCAAATAGCAAAACTTGAAATTAGTTGGGAAATAGGATAAAGTTAAGAATATGGACCCCGTTAGAAATCAGTAATTATGTCATTAAATAACGGGGAGTTTAATGTAAAAAACAATGGCAATTTCTAACGGGGCAAGCAAATACGATCCAAAAAATATTGAAGAAAAATGGAAGAAAAGATGGGAAGAAAGCGGAATTTATAAAGATTATGGCAGAGAAAAAAAATTCTATGCTTTGGATATGTTTCCATATCCTTCAGGCGAAGGGCTTCATGTCGGCCATCCCAAGGGATATATTGCTACAGACGTGGTTTCAAGACTAAAACTTCTTCAGGGGTATAGCGTTCTTCATCCTATGGGCTGGGATGCTTTTGGTTTGCCGGCTGAAAATTATGCTCTGAAAAACAAGGTTCATCCGAGGATTGCTGTCGAAAAAAACATTGCAACTTTTAAAAAACAATTGAAATTGTTCGGTTTTACTTATGACTGGGACAGGGAAATCAACACCACTGACCCGGATTATTATAAATGGACGCAGTGGATTTTCCTCAAAATGTTTGAAAAAGGGCTAGCTTATGAATCCGAAGAACCGGTCAATTGGTGTCCAAAATGCAAGACAGTTCTAGCCAATGAAGATTTGGAAAACGGGAAATGCGAAAGATGCGGATCAGAGGTAATTCAAAGAAAGCTTAGGCAATGGGTGCTTAAGATGACAGAATATGCTGATCGGCTTCTTTATGATCTTGAAAGCGAAGATCTGGATTGGGAGGAGTTGATCAAGGAACAGCAACGAAACTGGATCGGGCGGAGCGAAGGCGTGATAGTTAAGTTCAAAGTTCAAAACTCAAAGTTCAAAGCTACAGTTAAAAATTCAAAATTAGAAAATGATGATGAGTATATAGAAACATATACTACGCGGTTAGATACGATTTTTGGCTGTACGTATTGTGTTGTAGCTCCGGAGCATCCAATTGTCCAAAAATTGAAAGATAAAATTGAAAATTATTCTGAAGTGGAGAAATATGTCATAAAATCGCAGTCAAAAACTGAATTGGAAAGAATGGAATTGCAAAAAGAAAAAACCGGAGTGAAACTTAGGGGAATAAAAGTAATCAATCCTTTCAACGGGAAAGAAATTCCGCTTTTTGTTGCGGACTATGTTTTGGGTTTTTATGGAACCGGAGCGGTGATGGCTGTGCCGGCGCACGACGAACGAGATTTTGAATTCGCAAAAAAATATGGATTGCCCATTGTCCAAAGCATCACGCCAAGCATGGATGACTACGAACAATCTTTGAAAGTTCTTGAGGTTCTCAAAAAAATACATGAAGGGGCAAAAAAAAGAGATCTCCAATTCTGGCTATCTTCAGGGCTGGCTTGCATGTTTTATGCCAAAATCATCTACCGAAAAATTGGAGATATCGATATTGTGGTAAAAAATAAGGAAGAACAGGCCAAGTTTGCAAAATACTTGGAAGAAATGGGATTTAAAAAAATAAAAGAAAAAGTTTTTTCTGAAAAATATGTTAATTTTATTTTTCAGGATAAAAATAAAATAGAAGTGGACCTCGGCGTATATCTTGAAGGGCTAGAATTGGGAGAAAGGGGGTTTCGGCAAAGGGAGAAAGAGCTGAACGGATGCAAAACTTTTGTTTTGAGCAAACATTTTAATGAAGAATTGAAAGAATCGCTTTCGCACGACAAGTCAAATGGAAGGGACAAAAGCAAGGACATTGCTGATCTCAAATATCTTGAGGGGAGGGCATATGCAGAAGACGGATATCTTGTAAATTCGGAAAAATATTCGGGCTTATCTTCTGAAAAAGCCCGGAAAAAAATGGCTCTGTGGCTCGAAAAGGAAAAAATTGGAAAGAAAAAAGTGAATTATAAAATGCGCGACTGGGTTTTTTCAAGGCAAAGATATTGGGGGGAGCCGGTGCCGATCATCCATTGCAAAAAATGCGGGACAGTTCCGGTTCCGGAAAAAGATCTGCCGGTAATTCTTCCGGAAGTCAAAAGCTATGAGCCGACTGACACCGGAGAATCGCCTTTGGCTAAAATTTCAAATTGGGTGAATGTTTCATGCCCGAAATGCAGCGGACCGGGAAAGCGCGAAACCAACACTATGCCCCAGTGGGCCGGTTCTTGCTGGTATTACCTCCGCTACATTGATCCTCAAAATGACGAAGTTCTTATTGATAAGCAAAAGGAAAAAAAATGGATGCCAGTCGATCTTTATGTTGGCGGAGCGGAACATGCGACAAGGCATCTTCTCTATGCCCGTTTCTGGCATAAATTTCTGTATGATATCGGCGCAGTTTCAACTGAGGAGCCGTTCAAAAAGCTGGTTCATGTGGGGCTTATTCAGGCGGAGGACGGAAGAAAAATGTCAAAACGCTGGGGCAATGTGATTAATCCGGATGATGTAATTTCAAAATTCGGAGCGGATGCCATGCGGGTTTATGAAATGTTTATGGGACCGTTTGCGCAAAATATTGCCTGGAGCACAAACGGAGTTATCGGAGCATATAAGTTTTTGGAGAAAACTTACAAACTCGCGGATAAGGTGCAGACAGGGAGCGAATTAAAAGCGAATAAAAAAACAGAAATTTTAATTAATAAAACCATAAAGAAAGTCGGAGAAGATATAGAAAATTTCCGGTTTAATACAGCTGTAAGCCAGCTGATGATTTTAGTTAATGAACTTGATAAGGAGGAATCCATCCCAATTGCTAATTACCAATCGCTAATTACGCTTCTTTCTCCTTTTGCTCCATTTATTGCTGAAGAACTTTGGGAAAAATTGGGGCACAAAGAAAGCATTTTTAAGGAAAAATGGCCGGAATATGATCCAAAAATGATAAAAGACGAAGAAATTGAGCTAGTTATCCAAGTTAATGGAAAAGTGCGGGACAAGATGAAAGCCAGTGCGGACCTAAGCGAAGAAGAAGGAAAAAAATTGGCGCTTGAAAGCGAGAAAATCAAGAATATTATTGGCGATAAAGAAATTAAAAAATTTATTTACGTAGAGGGAAGGCTAGTAAATATAGTTATATAAAATTTCTAATTTTCAATTTCTAATTTCTAAAAAATTTCCAATGTTTCAATGACTAAATTTTCAAACGTTTAATATATTAAAATTATTAAATTTAAAATTGTTTGAAAATTGAAAATTGAAAATTGAAAATTGAAAATTAATTTTATGCAAGCGGTAATTTTGGCGGCAGGCAGGGGAAAAAGAATGAAAGGACTTACGCAAACGACAACGAAACCCATGCTTAAGATTAAAGGCAAGCCGATTTTGGAGCATAAAATAAACGCGCTTCCGAAAAAAATAAAAGAAGTGGTTTTTGTGGTTGGCTATTATTCGGACCATATTCTCCGTCATTTTAAAAGATATTATAACGGCCGGAGGATAACTTATGTTTTTCAGCACAATATCAATGGAACAGGCGGAGCGCTCCATCAAGCTAAATGCATTCTAAAAGACAAATTTCTGGTAATGATGGGGGATGATCTTTACCACAAAAAAGATTTGGAAAATTTGATGCAGAATGATCTGGCAATTTTAGGATATGAAGTTGATGACCCAAGCCTTTTCGGGGTTATCAAAACCAATGGAAACGGGCATATGATTGATGTAGTTGAAAAGCCGAAAAATTCTCGGCACAAGCTGGCCAATACCGGAGTTTATGTTCTCAATAAAGAATTTTTTGAATATGATCTTGTTCCTATTGGAGGCGGAGAATTTGGGCTTCCGCAAACGATGGCCAGGATGGCGAAAGATTATAAAATAAAAGTGGAAAAAGCCCGGATCTGGCATCCGATTGGAAATCCGGATGATCTTGAAAAGGCCAAGGAAGTCTTGCATCAATTCTTATAATATGAAGCCAAAAAATATTGTTACAATCGGCGGCGGAACAGGAAGTTTTATGCTTCTTACCGGTCTTAAAAAATACCCGATTAATATCTCCGCTATCGTTTCTATGGCGGATGATGGCGGATCAACCGGAGTGCTTCGGGATGAATTGGGCGTGCTTCCGCCGGGCGATATGCGCCAGTGCCTTGTCGCCCTTTCCGATTCATCGAAGACTCTTCGCGAACTTATGAACTATCGCTTTGAAAACGGAACCTTGAAAGGGCATAATTTTGGCAATCTCCTTCTTTCTGCGCTTGAAAAAATAAAAGGCGACTTTGTTTCCGGGGTTCACGAGGCTTCAAAGATTCTGAACGTAAGGGGAGAAGTCATACCTGTTACAAAAAAAGATACAGATCTTTATATAAAGCTTAAGAACGGAAAAATTCTCGACGGCCAAAATGAAATCAATCATAACTATGAAATAGAGCCTAGAGGAATAGAGAAAATATATCTGAATCCCAAAGCGGCCGCCAATCCAAGAGCGATTAAAAAAATATTGGAGGCAGATGCTGTTATTATCGGCCCTGGCAACCATTATTGCAGCATTGTTCCTAATCTAATAGTTGACGGAATTCCCGAAGCTATCCGCAGAACAAAAGCCAAAGTTATTTATAACTGCAATTTGGTCAATAAAAAAGGACATACGGAGAAATTTGATTTGGATGATTATGTCAAAGCGATTAATAAGTTAGTCGGGAAAGACAGAATTGATTTCGTGGCATTTAATACGAAAAATCCGAGCGGGAAGCTTATTAGAAAATATGAAAGCAAAAAAGAGCTTCTTGTTAGATTTAAAAAAGGAAAAAATAAAAGCAGAAAATATAATGTTATCTGCGCCGATCTGCTTAGCCGGGAAAGCGCGGAATATAATAAAGCTGACGCGATATCATCTGTGAGGTCTTTTATCCGCCATGATAGCGAAAAATTGGCCAAGGTAATTGCGGAGATCTCTGAAATAGGCATATAATAAAAAAAGAAAAAACAATCTAGCGATGAATTATGATAAATAAAAGCCAAAAAACAAGTGAGCAATTGTTTACTCTTTCAGAGGCCAGAAGGGAACTGGGGATCCCTCTGGTTTTGGCAAAAAAGCTGGTTATTTGGGGCGAGATGGAAGCCCAGAAAGCGCTTGACGGAACGATTCGAATTACGGAAACAGAATTGAATTTGGCTAAAAAATTATTAAGCAGCCCCGGAAAGAAAGCCAGTTATTTTTTTAAGGCTCTTGGCCCTGGGTTGATTACGGGAGCATCAGACGATGATCCTTCAGGAATCGGCACATATTCTTCAGTTGGGGCGAAGTTCGGGCTTTCAATAATTTGGATGGCGGCCTGGCTTCTTCCCATAATGATTGCCATCCAGGAAGTCTGCGCCCGGATTGGAATTGTAACGAACAGAGGTCTGGCAGGAGTTCTGCAGAAACATTATAAAAGAAAATATGTTACTTTGGCGGTTTTTTTGCTTATTGTTGCCAATACGATAAACATTGGAGCGGATCTTGGCGCTATGGCAGCATCGCTTGAGATGATCAGTAAAATTGATTTTTATCTGGGCATTCTCTTTTTTGCCTTCATTTCAATTATATTTGAGGTATTCATCGGATATCATATTTATGTAAAAATTTTGAAATGGCTGACCATATCGGTGTTTGCCTATATTTTCACGGGAATTATAATTCGCCCAGACTGGCTGGCAGTGTCCCAAAATTTATTTATTCCCCACATCAGTTTTAGCAAGGAATATTTGTTTGCGATGGTAGCTGTTTTCGGAACGACGATTACCCCTTATCTTTTTTTCTGGCAGGCATCGGAGGAAGTGGAAGAAAACAAACTGATTCACAAGCTCATTTATTCCAAGAAGGAGGGGATGATTCGAAATAGGATAGCTCGAATGAGAACTGATGTGGGAGCGGGAATGCTTTTAGCTAATGTCGTTTTTTTCTTCATCGTTTTGACAACTGCCCAAGTACTTTTTAAAAATGGCGTAACCAGTATAAATTCAGCGGAAGAAGCGGCTATGGCGCTTGAACCTTTGGCTGGGCAGTTTGCGTATACTTTGTTTGCGCTGGGGATAATCGGAACCGGTCTTCTGGCGGTTCCGGTTTTGGCCGGATCCGGAGCTTATGCCATGAGCGAAATCATGAAATGGAGAGAAGGCCTAGATTTGAAATTTCGGCAGGCCAAAGGATTTTATTTGGTTATCGCTTTCTCGATTATTATCGGGATGCTTATTAATTTTTTGCATATAAATCCGATTGCGGCGCTTTATTATTCTGCTTTTATAAATGGAGTGATTGCCTTGCCTCTTTTGGTGGCCATTATGCTTATTGGCGATAATCCGAAAATTATGGGGGAAGAGAGGCATCCTAAATGGATAAAATTTTTCGGATGGCTTTCTATCTTTTTTATGGCAGCAATAATCGCAATATTGCTGCTGTTTTTTGTTTAAAAAAGAAATTTCTTGCCAAGTGCATTTTAGTAAAGTAATATGGTTTATATAAGATTAAGCAACAAATTAATATGGATATAAAAAGAAACCAAACAATTCTTCTGGCGCTAATTGTCTTTGTAGCAGTGCTTTTTTTCGGGCTAAGCTCAATAGGTTCAGAGGACGAGTGGATATGCAAAAATGGGCAGTGGGAAAAAGACGGAAACCCGAAAAATCCGAAGCCGGTTTTTGACTGTAAAAAAACAATCAGCGATAGGGGCGCTTATGACGTATATTGTGAAAAAAACGATGATTGCTCCTGCGGGGCGCATGTGAGCAGAAACGTTTGTTTTGTCGGAAACAAAAGATATATCGATCCAATCAAGAAATGCGATCGACTCTGCGAAAGCGGCATAAAACTTCAGTGTGTCAAAAATCAATGCAAACAAATCTAATAAAGCTAATATGGATTACGATAGGCTAGAAAAATTGCTGGCATCGGAAAAAATGCCAAAATATCGTTTAGATCAAATAAGAAAAGCCATCTTCAGAGATGGCGTTTCTTCTTTTTCGGAAATCTTGACGCTTCCCAGGATTTTTCGGGAAGAACTTGATGAAGAGGTGGATATTTTATCATTTTTTCCCGAAAAAGCGTTAAAATCTTTGGACGGAAGGTCAATCAAGATTCTTTTAAAGCTGAAAGACGGGAAATATATCGAAACAGTCCTTATTTCTCCAAAACCAGGCATTTGGTCGGCTTGCGTATCTTCGCAAATTGGCTGTCCGATGGGTTGCCAATTTTGCGCAACAGGCAAAGGCGGATTTGTGAGAAATTTAACTTCCGAAGAAATAATCGATCAGATTTTGTTTTGGAAGCAGCATCTCAAGAAAAATAAAATCAGCGGCATTTTTTCCAATATCGTTTTTATGGGAATGGGAGAGCCATTTCTCAATTGGAAAGAGGTATCCAAAAGCATAAAAGATTTGACTGATCCGAAATTATTCGGTTTTGGATCAAGAAGCATATCTGTCTCAACGGTTGGCATTCGGGAAGGAATTGAAAAAATAGCCAAGGAATTTCCCCAGGTGAATCTGGCCATTTCTTTGCATTTCGGAAATAACAAAAAAAGATCAGAATATATGCCAATTAACAAAGACTATGATTTAAATAACATTAAAAATTCCATTTCCTGTTATTTTCAAAAAACCAGGAGGAAGATTTTTTTGGAATATATCATGCTTGCGGATATTAATGACAGTCAGAAAGACGCGGATGACTTGATTAAGTTTATAAGGTCCATAGATGATAATTATCTTTTGCATCTGAATCTTATTAAATATAACGAAACTTCCGGAAAATTTGTTCCTTCAACCGGAACGAAAATGAATGAATTTAAAAATTATCTTGTTTCTAGAGAAATAAGCGTCACAATAAGAAAAAGCCTTGGAGAAGATATCCAAGGCGCATGCGGGCAGCTGGCTGGCAAAAATTAAATATTTTTTACCATATAAGTATCTTCCAGTCTATATTCCAGCTTTTTATAGTATCCCCGGACTCCAACACCTGAAATAACGGCGATTTTTTTTATTCCGAAATCTTGTTTGGCAATTCTTTCAGCTTCGGCAATAAGTTTCTTTCCAAGTCCGATATGCTGGGGAGATTTATTGTCCTTTCTGCTTATCTCGGTCATTTTTCCATAAGTATGCACCTCGCGGATGATAGCGGAATTCCTTAATATTGGCATATAATCATACAATTTGTCATTCCCGACTTGACCGGGAATCCAGTTTTTAATTTTTATTTGTTTGGCTAGATTCCCGCTTTCGCGAGAATGACAAATAAAGGGAACTCTTAATCGCAACAATGCGAATAATTTTTTCTTGTCTTTTGACACGAATTGCAAAAATATTTCTTTTCCGCCTGATGCGTTATAATCAATCCGATCGAGAATTATTTTTTCATTTATTTTATAATCCAGCTTTACTTCCCGGCATCGGATGCATTGGCAGTTTGATCTGGGAATAATCAGCTGGCGCAGATTGGATAATTTCGGTCCAGCAATAATTGAAGTGGAGGGAACATCGCGGACCAGGCGGGAAATCCGGACGTAGGGCGGAATGATTTTGTTTTTTATTTCCAAAACCAGTTTTTCAAACTGCTTATCGCTCATCGGATTGTATTTTCCTTGTTTCCAAGCTTTGTATAAATCGCTGTTTTTCACAACAACAGTCGGATAAATTTTGAGCATATCCGGACGAAAATCGGGATTGGAAAATAATTTTTGAAACATTTCCAAATCTCTCTTGGAATTTGATCCGGGAAGTCCGGGCATAATGTGATAATTTATTTTGAATCCGGCGTCTTTAAGAAGTTTAGAGGCTTCTATAGTGGCTTCTACATTATGTCCGCGGCTATTAATTTTTAAAATATCATCAAAAATATTTTGCACGCCCAGTTCAACTCTCGTGCAGCCCAAATTTCTAAAATTAATTATTTCTTTTTCCGAAATATAATCCGGCCGCGTTTCCAGTGTCAGCCCAATAATCCTATGCCTAGCCTTTTCATTTTTTCTTTGCTCGATTAGCAATAAATTTTTTGTTACATGTTTCGTGTTATATGTTTTATGTTTTGTGTATTCATTGCAGGCGCGGAAACATTCAGTGATGAACCAGCGCTGATATTTTTTGGGAAGATAGGAAAAAGTTCCGCCCATGACGATCAATTCGATTTTGTCAGTTTTGTGCCCGTTAAGTTCGAGTGATCGAAGCCGGTTTTGCACTTGGGCGTATGGATTAAATTTTGAGAAAATGGCGCGCATAACGGCCGGTTCATTGGAAAGATAGCTTTTGGGCATTTTGGGTTCAGTCGGGCAATAAAGGCATTTTCCAGGGCAAGGAAATGGCTTTGTAAGGACGGCGACAACGGCTACCCCAGACTGAGTGCGGATGCTTCGGCTCATCATAACCTTTTCGAGATTGGCGCTTGGTTTGATTTCTTTTTTTTCTATCAGTTTGTTATAAATTTCCCGTAGATCTGCATTAGTCGGCAGGGGAAGTCTCAACTTTTTGCAGAGGTCTTTTTTGATTTGCGAAAAATCTTCGGAATTTTTAACATTCCTTTTTATTGCTAATTTTATGAAGTTGTCATAAGCTGGATTCATATGGATTTATTTTGTCATTCCGGGCTTGACCCGGAATCTAGTCGATAAATTAGTTAATTTAACTGGATTCCCGCTTTCGCGGGAATGACAATAGAATTAGAGTTATATGGGCAAGAAGGAAACTGAAGAAATATTTAAGCAATTAGAATCTGGCTACGACGAGATGGCGGGGAAGTTTTCCGAAACCCGGAAGTTTTTTTGGCGCGATTTGGAATTTATCGCTGATTATATTAAAAATGACGATAAAATTTTGGATTATGGATGTGGAAATGGCAGACTCCTGGAAATACTGAATGATAAGGAAATTAATTATACGGGTGTTGATATTTCGGGAGAATTGATAAAATTGGCTAAGCGAAAGTATAAAGGCAAAAATATAAAATTCCAAAAAATATCCAGTCAGAGCAGTCTACCATTTCCTGATAATTATTTCAATGTCTTCATATCTATTGCAGTATTTCATCATTTTCCTCAGAAATATGCGGAGGTTATGGCGGAAGAATTATTCCGCGTGATTAAGACCGGCGGAAAAGTCATAGTTACCGTTTGGAATCTGGAGCAAGAAAAATACAAAAAATATTTTTTAAAAAGCCAGGAAGGTTACATTCCATTCAAAGATAATTATGGAAATGTTTTTAATCGCTACCATTGCCTTTATACAAAAAAAGGCCTTGAAGAACTATTTCTCAAGGCAGGATTTAAGATTGAAAAATCCGAAGTTATTAGGGGAAAAAATATAATACTGATCGGAAAAAAATAGCTTTGTGCCGAAGGAGAGAGTCGAACTCTCATGGGATTTCTCCCGCACGATTTTGAGTCGTGTGCGTCTGCCATTCCGCCACTTCGGCTTGTTCAGTGTAAGTTATCTAAATATTTTCTTCCAATTATAACATAAACAAATATCATCTTTATGCGCGGTCGCCAGAGGCGACTAAATCTACCAATTCCGCTTTACCCGCCTCCGGCGGGCACTTCGGCTTTTTGTGCCTAGCCTGTTTTTATAGTACAATATACTTGATTATGGCAAAAATAATATCTCTCGTCAACCAAAAAGGGGGAGTGGGAAAAACTACCTCGGCTATTAATTTAGCCACCTATCTCGCGGCGGCAGGAAGATTTGTGCTGCTTGTCGACCTTGATCCGCAGGGAAACGCTTCATCGGGATTGGGCATAAATCTTTCTAAATTGGAAAAAAATCTCTATCATTCTATGATAATTGGAGAGCATCCGTCCAAAATAATTCTTCGCACGGAAACTCTCGGCCATGACATAATTCCGGCTTCCCAGGATTTGGCCGGGGCGGGAATCGAACTTGTCCACATGGATAATCGCGAGTTTCGGCTGTATAATGTACTTAGAGAAATCAGGACCAATTACGATTATATCATAATTGATTCACCGCCAAGCCTCGGACTTCTCACGATAAACGGACTGGTTGCCAGCGACGAGGTGATCATTCCGGTTCAAACTGAATATTTTGCTCTTGAAGGGCTTAGCCAGCTTTTAAATACTATCGATCTGGTCAAAGAAAATTTGCAGCCGGATCTGAAAATTATGGGCGCGCTTCTTACGATGTATGACAAGAGAAATCGCCTGGCGCGGCAGGTGATAAAAGAAGTAAGGGATCATTTTCCGGGATTTGTTTTTGACTCTGTTGTTCCGAGATCGGTGCGCCTGGCGGAGGCACCAGGATTTGGAAAGTCAATTTTGGGATTTGACCAGTTTTCCAAAGGCGCTCGGGCGTACAAAAATCTAGCGAGAGAAATAATTGGGATGGAAAAGAAAAGCAGCAATAAAAGTTTTACAGTATAAAAAAATAAAAAATCCGAAGCACGAAATCAGAAATTCGAAACAAATTCAAAATATTAAATTTGAAATGGCTAAAACTGTTTTGAATTTTAAACATTTGAATTTGTATATTGTTTCGAATTTCGATATTCGAATTTCGAGTTTGATTAATTTATGGCTCAGAATTATGGATTAGGCCGGGGTCTTGCCTCGCTTATTCCCCAAAAACGCAAATCCGTCCCTTTTGGCGGATCGCAGCCGGGCGATGAAGCAGAAAAAAAAGTAGTCGAACCAAAAGAAGATTTCAATTATTTCGGCGCTTCTGCGGCTCCTGGGAGCGTTGCTGCAGCCATTAAGGCCAATCCTGTTTCAACCGCGTCTCCTAAAAATAGCGGCGCAGAGAAAGATAATGGCGCAGGAAATGAAATTCGGGAAGTGGAAATGATAAAAATAGTTCCCAATCCCCACCAGCCAAGGCTGAGTTTTAATGATGAAAAACTCGAAGAACTTGCTGGCTCCATCAAAGAGCATGGGATTATCCAGCCGATAACTGTTACAAAAAATAATGGCAATTTTGAAATTGTAACCGGAGAACGGCGTTTTCAGGCGGCAAAAATGGCTGGTCTTAAGACTGTTCCGGTGATAGTTCGGGATGCGAACGAAAAACAAAAACTGGAGTTGGCTATCACTGAAAATGTTCAGCGCCATGATCTTGACGCAATTGAAGAAGCCAAAGCCTATAAAAAGCTGATAGAAGAATTTGAAATGAATCAGGAGGAAGTAGCTAAAAAAATCGGCATAAGCCGCAGTGCGGTAGCCAACAAGATCAGGCTTCTTGGCCTCCCGGTGGAAATTCAAAAAGCACTGATTGCCGGCGATATAACGGAAGGACACTGCAAACTGCTTTTGGCAATATCTAATCCGGAAAGACAGAAGGCTTTTTATGAAATGATTTTGAAAAACAAGCTGACCGTCAAGCAAACTGAAACAAAAACCAAAGAATTTTCAGTCAAGACCCACAAAAGAACATTGCATATTGATCCGGAAATAAAACAAATAGAAGACGAGCTTTCCCAAAAACTGGGTACTAAGGTAAAACTGACTAAATCAGGCGGGGGAGGAAGAATCATAGTAGAATATTATTCGCAGGAGGAATTGAATAATATTTTGGATAAAATTGCAAAATAAAAAACGACCCCTCGGCCATTAAGAAATTTGATATTTTATCTACCTTATTAGCAGGCGGGTTAGAAATTAAAAATTTATAAAAGTATCCCTTCCTTCTTCATGAACCTCCGAATGTGGCTTTTAGCGTTAGAGGTTCGGACAAATTTTAACCAGTCGCGGCTGGGCTTTTTGGGGTCTCTTGACGTGATGATTTCAACAACTTCGCCGTTTTTTATCTTATAATCCAGAGGAACCATTTTTCCGTTGACTTTGGCGCCCATAGTGCGGTTTCCGATCTCGCTGTGCACCTGATAGGCAAAATCGACGGGGGTAGCGTCTTCCGGAAGATCAATGATATCGCCGAGCGGCGTAAAAGCAAAGATGTGGTTTTTAAAAAAATCAATTTTTAAAGTTTCGATGAACTCACCGTCGTCTGTTCCAAATTCTTTCTGCCATTCCCGAAGCTGGCGCATCCAGGCCATTTCTTTTTCCGGAACTTTAGCCTTTTTTCTGAAAAGCAGATCAGTGAAGCTTTTTTTATTTTCGCTATAAATCCAGTGCGAAGCGATACCGAATTCGGCTTCATCATGCATTTTTTTGGTGCGGATCTGGATTTCCAGGAATTTTCCTTCCGGCCCGAAAATAGTAGTATGGATCGACTGGTAGTGGTTGGGCTTAGGAAGAGAAATATAATCCTTGATTCTTCCCACAAGCGGGCGATATTTTTTGTGGACTATGCCAAGAGTCTCATAACAATTGGCCAGTTCCGGAACAATAATCCTGATTCCGGCCAGATCGTAAATTTTATTAATATCCATATCGTGGCGTTCGAGTTTTTGGTAGAGGCTGTATAGGTGCTTGGTACGTCCGGATACGGAAATAACTTTTATGCCTGATTTCAAAAGTTCCTTCTTCAGTTCAAAAACCACTTTGTCAACGTATTTTTTTCTTTGTTCAAACTCCTTGCGGGACAGTTTGGAAACATATTCATAATTTTTGGAATCAAGATGCCTAAAAGCCAGATCTTCAAGGCGAGCTTTTATTTCTCCAATCCCCAGGCGATTGGCGAGAGGCGCAAAAATTTCCATAGTTTCAAGAGCGATGCGGTGCTGCTTTTCTTTGTCGACGCTTTCCAGCGTTTCCATATTGTGCAGCCGGTCGGCCAGTTTTATGATAACCACCCGCACGTCTTCTGCCATAGCTAAAAACATTTTTCGCAAGTTTTCCAGGTAAATTTCTTCTTTGGTTCCCTTGAGGCGCAGCTTTCCAAGCTTGGTAACTCCGTCAACCAAAGAAGCAATCTCATGGCCGAATTTATTTTCTACTTCGGAAAGGGTGGTTTTTGTATCTTCTGGAACATCATGAAGAAGGCCGGCGGAAATGGTTTTTGATCCCATTCCGATCTTGGCCAAAGTTAGGGCGGTGTGAAGCGGATGCTGGATATAATCTTCCCCGGATTTCCTTTTTTGCCCTTTGTGGGCAAGGAGAGCTATTTCATAGGCGCTTCTAATCCGAGCTTCTCTTTTTGCGTCCCCGATAAATTTGGTGTTTTTAAGAATGTCTTCAATTGTGAGGGTTTGAAAAGGCACGAGTTTATTATGAATTTAGAATTTAGAATTTCGAATTTTGAATTGGAATCTGGAATATTGAATTTCGAGGTAATCTCGGCTGTTTTTTATTTTAAATTCTTAATTCCCATTCTAAATTCCAACTTCACAATTCAAAATTCTATTTTATGTAGCTACATTCCTTGTTCGAACACCTGGCTTTTCCTTTAGCGGCAAACGTCATAAGGCTTTTGCACTTCGGGCATTTTTCTCCGGTCGGCTTATTCCAGAGGGCGAAATCGCAGTTTGGATAAGCATTACATCCGTAAAAAATTCTTCCCTTTTTGCTTTTTCGCTCGACTATTTCGCCTTTTTCACATTTTGGACAGGTAATCCCGGTTTTATTTTCTATCTTCTTTATATTCTTACAATTGGGATAATTGGAACATCCCAGAAAGGCTCCAAACCGGCCTCGTTTTACGGCCATTTTAGCTCCGCAAAGTTCGCAAATTTCTCCGGCATGCTGTTCGTCTAATTTTTTTTCAGAATCTGTTTTTTCAGTATAGCGGCAGTTGGGATAATTTGAACAAGCGATGAATTTTCCAAAGCGGCCGAATTTCAAAACCAGGTCTCCGCCGCATTCAGGACAATTGCGGTCAAGTTTTTCCTGAAAAGATTCCTTTTTGACTTCTTTGGTTTTGTTTTTCAGATGCTTGATGAAGGGATCATAAAAACTTTGGATGACTGGAACCCATTTTATTTTTCCTTCAGCTATTTCATCAAAATCTTCTTCTACCGTAGCGGTAAAGTTGATGTCGACAATTTCCGGGAAATGTTCGACGAGAAGATCATTGACGACGAGGCCGATTTCAAGGGGATAAAGCCTTTTCTCTTCGTTTTTTTCGATATATTTTCGGTCGAGTATAGTTGAAATAGTCGGAGCGTATGTAGATGGGCGGCCAATCCCATTTTCTTCAAGAACTTTGACCAAAGTCGCCTCAGAGTATCGGGGCGGCGGAACAGTTGTTTTTTCTTCAACATTTATGTCGGCTGTTTCCAGTTCGTCTCCGGTTTTGAGCGGAGGAAGGATATTTTCCCCGTTGGCTTTCCGGAAGGAGTTGACTTTCAAAAACCCGTCAAACTTTATGGTAGATCCGCTGGCGGAAAGAAGATAATTATTTTTCGATTTTTTATTCTGGGCTGAAATAGAAACTTTGACCGAATCAAAAACCGCGGGTGCCATTTGCGAAGCAATCATTCTTTCCCAAATAAGCCTGTATAGCTTGTACTGTTCGTGTTCCAGATCCTTTTTTAGCTCATCCGGATGCTTATCGGGATAAGCTGGACGGATAGCCTCGTGCGCTTCCTGGGCGTTTTTTGATTTATTTTTAAAAAATCTGGGGTTTTCAAGCGCATACTCTTTTCCAAATTCTTTTTCTATCGTTTTTTTGGCAGAGAGAATGGATTCGAGCGAAAGATTGACGCTGTCGGTTCTCATATAGGTTATGAATCCCTGCTCATAAAGCTTCTGGGCGGTCATCATGGTTTTTTTAGCGGAGTAACCCAGATTATTTATGGCGCTTTGCTGCAGAGTGGAAGTGGTGAAAGGAGGGCTGGGATGACGGAGTGTTTCTTTTTCGGAGATATCGATAATTTCAATTTTGGATTTCTCCAGGTCAGTGGCGGATTCTTTAGCGCTTTTCTCGTCAGAGAAAATAGTTCTTTTAGTTTTATAGTCTCCGGCGAAAAGCTTGATAGTTTTCGCTACTTCCGTCTTTTTTCCGTTCTTTTCTATGATTTCCGCTTTAAATTTTTCAAGATCGGATGCGCCGTTTTTTTTGAGTTCAACAGAAACGTTCCAATATTTTTCACTTTTGAATTTTTCAATTTCCCGCTCCCGTTCGCAAATGAAACGGAGGGCAACAGATTGCACTCGTCCGGCACTGAGACCGCGGCGGATTTTTTTCCAGAGAAACGGAGAAAGCTTATATCCGACTAGCCGATCAAGAATCCTTCTGGCCTGCTGGGCGTCAACCAGGTCAATGTCAATCTTGCGCGGATTTTCAAGCGCCTTAGTTATGGCATTTTTGGTAATTTCATGGAAAACTATCCGTTCAAAATTCTTTTTTTTGGAAAGCCCTAAAGCTTCAACGAGGTGCCAGGAGATAGCTTCTCCTTCGCGGTCTTCATCGGTTGCAAGAATCACTTTTTCGGCTGAAGATGCCTGTTTTTTAAGCTCTTTTACTCGGTTTATAGCTTTCGGAGGAATTTCATATTTCGGCTCAAAGTTGTTTTCAACATCAATCGCCAATTCTTTTTCCGGCAAATCACGAATGTGTCCGTAGGAAGATTTTACGGAAAAACCTTTTCCAAGAAATTTGGAAATAGTTTTGGCTTTAGTTGGAGACTCAACAATGACTAACTTCATGAAGCATGGAACATATAGCATGTAACAAAAATAAAAATGTTATATGTTTTATGTTATGTGTTATATGATTATATAGTTCTGTCCTCCTATATTTTTCACCCAACCCTTGATTTCCATAATTGAAAGCGTTGAAGATACATCCGCTGTTCCCAGTCTAGAGAGTTTCGAAATATTGTCAATATGGATTGGATCGGAAGACAGAATGTCAAGAAGGATTTTTTCATTTTCTGAATCGGGATTTTTTTGAATATTCTTTTTTGGTTTTTCACAAAGAGACAGATCAAATTCTTCCAAAACATCTTTAATTCCCAAAACCAACTTGGCGCCTCTTTTAATGAGATTATTGGTTCCGATAGATTGCGGAGAAAAGATTGGTCCCGGGACGGAAAAAACTTCTCGGTTTGAGTCCAGCGCCATCTGCGCTGTGATAAGCGCGCCGGATGTTTCTCCAGCTTCGACAACCAGCGTCCCTCGAGACAGGCCGGCGACAATGCGGTTTCGCGCTGGAAAAGTAAGCGGGCCGGCTTTGATTCCAACGGGATATTCAGAAAGAAGCAAGCCATTTTCTATAATTTCTCGAGACAAATTGAAATTATTTCTCGGATAAAGGCTCAAGTCATCCAATCCGTTTCCAAGGACGGCAATGGTTTTTCCGCCGGCTTCAAGCGCTCCGCGGTGAGCAAAAGTGTCAATTCCTATGGCCATGCCGCTTACGACTGTAAAGCCGGAATTAGCCAGTTCGCGGGAAAAGCTTTTGGCAATCTGCGATCCATAAGAAGTATATTTCCTGGATCCTACCACTGAAATAAGCGGGGCGGAATTAATAGCGTCTGTTTTTCCCTTTATATACAACAGGTAGGGGGGATTTGAGATTTCTTTGAGCAGGCTCGGATATTCAGGAAAATCAAAAGTTATCATGCTAATTTTCTCCTTTTCCATTTTTTCCCATTCTTCATCGGGATTTATATTATTTCTTTCAAAAACAATTCTTTTTGCTAGTTTTTCTCCGATTTTAGCGAACAGCAGTTCACTAAAATCCGCCTTCCAAACGGCTTCCGGATCAGAAAAATATCCCAGCATCATTTTCATCTTTTGCGTCCCGACGCCGGGGATGATATTCAAGGCATTAAGATATTTCATTTTTAAAAGATAACACAAGGAACGTCCTCTTGACAAATTATCCCATTATGTGTTAGTATTTTGAATCACGAAACGCACAATAATAAAGGGAAATTTAAATATGGCTGAAAAAATCGAAAAAACCAGCGAAATTTTTGAAAAAAATGCTTCAGATAAGCTGAGTTTTTTGATCTTGGTTGATGAGTTAATTTCCAGTCTGCCAGTCCGTTCGCAGGAAATTTTGAAAGAAAGATTCGGGCTTTCTTCAAAAAAAGGGAAAACTCTGGAAAAAATAGGGAAGAAATATAGCATTACCAGGGAAAGAGTGCGCCAGATCATCACCGATGCCATAAAAAATATTTCAAAAAAAGCAGGGGAAGAAAATTTCTCCAGAGCGGAAAATAGGATCGTTTTTGCAATTAGGGAAAATAATGGTATAATTAAAGAAGAAGATATTTTTTTGAACCTGGGCTCAGGCAGCTCGCAAGAGAAAAATGCCTTGGCTTTCTTTGTGCAATGTTCAAAAAAAATATTGATTGTATTTGAAAAAGGAACGCTGGAAAAGTCCTGGGTCCTGTCAAAAGACGTCATAGCTTCAGTAAAAAAAGTTCATGAAAAAGCAAAAGATGTTTTCGGAAAGGAGCAAAAACCGCTCGGAGACGAAGAAGTTTTAGAAAAATTGTCAGAAGATTTTTCCGGTGCAGAAAAAGAGCAAATTCTGAACTTCCTTTCGATTTCGACCGAATTTGGAAAAAATGTGTTCGGAAAATGGGGAATAAAAAATTGGGATGAAATAAATCCCAAAGGAACGCGGGAGAAATTGCATCTGATTTTGAAAGAAACCGGAAAGCCTTTGCACTTTACGGAGATTGCGTCGCTTATCGACAAGCATAAGTTGGGGAAAAAGAAAGCCCATCCGCAGACGGTCCATAATGAGCTTATAAAAGATAGCCGATTTGTTCTTATCGGAAGAGGAATATACGCGCTTAGCGAGTGGGGATATGAAGAAGGGACCATAAAGGATGTCCTCAAGGATATTTTGGAAAAAAGCAAAAAACCCCTGCGGAAAGACGAAATTCTGGAGAAAGTCATGGAGGTGAGAAAGGTAAAGAAAACTACTGTGATGATAAATCTGAACAATAGCGAATTTTTTGAAAAGAAAGAGGATTTGTATTATATCAAAAAATAATTGCAAATCAGCCATATATTTTAAAAACAAAAAATAGTACGCTTCGCCAAATAGTCCGCGGAAACGGACTGTCGCAACGCCGCTTTTTGGCGAGATTAAAAAGATGAATTTAATCGATCAAAATTTTTTAGAAGCTGCAGGCAAGATGTTTTACCATACCTGGTGGATAGTTTTGCCTGCGGCTTTTTATTTTATCTTCAAGGAGCTTTGGAAGGATTTTGTGGCCTTTTTTTCCAAAACCAGTTGGTATAACGTCAAAAAGTGGACGATGGTGGAAGTTATTCCTCCGCGCGAAATTGAAAAAGGCCCGAAAATGATGGAGTCTTTCTTTTCCGGAATCGCGGCGGTGCTTACAACTTACAATACTTTTGATGAATATTTGAAAGGCGCTTTCTGGCACGACCGTTTCGGATTGGAGCTGGTCGGAGAGGAGGGCAAAATCCACTTTTATTTCAGATTTGAAACAAAACACCGGAATATGATAGAAGCGCAAATTTATGCGCAGTACCCGGATGCTGAGATTATTGAAGTCGAAGACTATTACCAGCGCTTTCCGAAAGTTGTTCCAAACAAGAATTGGGATCTTTGGGGAACGGATATGGAATTTACGGCTCCTAATATTTATCCGATAAAAACTTATGATAAATTCGAAGAGTCCGTGACGGGAGAAATGATTGATCCAATGGCGGCGATGTGTGAAGTTTTGGGAACTTTGGGGCCGGGGCAGCACATCTGGCTTCAATATATTCTTCAGCCGCTTCCCGAGCCTTGGAAAAAAGCGAAGTCTCAGCAGCAGATTCTTGATAAGCTGACCGGGCGGGAAAAAACTGATTCGGCCGGAGCACTGGGGCATCTGGGCGAAGTGTTTTCCAACATTTTTAGCGGGATGTTCGGGGCAGTCGAATTTAAAAAAACGGAAAAAAAAGAGCAGGCGCCTCTGGAATTCCGCCTTACTCCCGTTGAAAAGGATGTTTTAAAAGCGGTGGAAGAAAAACTGGGAAAGAATGTGTTTTTAAGCAAAGTAAGAATGATAGTTCTCGCAAAAAGAGAAAATTTTGAAAAATCTAAAATATCCGCTTTTATGGGGACAATAAAACAGTTCAGCGATATCAATATGAACCAGATCAAGCCGGAAGACATTACCAAGACCTATGGAAAAATTTTTTTCATCAAAAGAATGGAAGCTTTTCGAAAAAGGAAAATATGGGCGAGATACAAAACTAGAAACATGGACGGTCCGAAAATTGTTTTATCAACGAAAGAATTAGCCTCTCTTTTCCATTTTCCGGATATGGGAGTGAAGTCTCCGGCTGTGCCGAGAACAGCTTCGAAGCTTGGCAGTGCGCCGTCGAATCTGCCGATTCAATAATTTGTAAATTATTTTTCATTCTGAACAAATTGAAGAATCCTGCGCATAATATGCATTATAACGGGATCCTTCTCCGTCAACTGGCGGATCAGGATGATTGACATTTTATGTCAATCAATTTTTTTGCCAAAACCAATTTCAGAAACCAGGAAAGGATTTTCGGAATCAAAGAAGACGATCGCCGCCGCCATATGTATGTGATTGGAAAAACTGGAATGGGAAAATCCAATTTATTGGAAAATATGGCAATCCAGGATATACGGGCGGGAAAAGGCGTCTGCGTAGTTGATCCTCACGGGGAATTTGCGGAAAAAATGATGCGGGCGATTCCGGCAGATCGGATAAACGACGTTGTTTATTTTAATCCGGCTGATCGCGAATTTCCGGTGGCTTTCAATATTTTGGAAGCGGTGGACGAGGACAAAAAAAACCTGATTGCGAGCGGAATGATGGGAGTTTTCAAGAAAATCTGGCCGGATGTTTGGAGCCCTAGAATGGAATATATTCTCAACAACATGATTTTGGCGCTTCTTGATTATCCCGGATCAACGATGCTTGGAGTAAACCGGATGATGTTCGATAAGGATTTCAGAAAACGTGTTTATCCGAAAATAAAAGATCCAGTCGTGAAATCTTTTTGGATCAATGAATTCGATCAGTGGGATGACAAATTCCGAAAGGAAGCCGTAGCGGCTATTCAAAACAAAGTTGGGCAGTTCCTTTCTTCTTCCGTGATCCGCCACATTGTCGGCCAGCCGAAATCAACGATTGACATGCGGGAAATTATGGACAATGAAAAAATTCTCATTGTTAATGTTTCAAAAGGCCGGATCGGGGAGGATGCCATGCGCCTTTTGGGAGGAATGATCGTGACAAAGATCCAACTGGCGGCGATGGGAAGAGTGGAAGTTCCGGAGGAGCAAAGGAAAGACTTCTATCTTTATGTCGATGAATTCCAAAATTTTGCCACGGAATCTTTTGCCAATATTTTGTCTGAAGCCAGAAAATACAAGCTTTGCCTTGTTTTAGCCCATCAATACATAAATCAGCTGATTTTTGACGGAAATTCCACTGTTCGGGACGCGATATTTGGAAATGTCGGAACCATAGTGGCTTTTCGGGTTGGAGCGGAAGATGCGGAGCATCTGGAAAAGGAATTTGAGCCGGTTTTTATGATGAACGATTTGGTGAATCTCAATAAATATAATATTTATCTGAAGTTGATGATTGATGGAATTGCCGGGGATGCTTTTTCGGCTGCCTCCCTTCCTCCCATGGATATAGCTGATACGGCTGAAAATGAAGAGAAAGCCGTCCGGGTTTCGAGGGAAAGGTATGGAAAATCAAGGACGGAAATAGAGGAGAAAATTGCCCGCTGGAGCGGAATAATGGATATGGATGAGCCGAAAAAAAATAATGTTTTGCCCAGTAGCGGCCTAAATGGAGATAGGAGAAGCGATCAGTCTGCCAGACGGGGAAATTTTAATAATTTTTCGCGCAGCCAAAATCAGAAGAGAATCTACGGCCGTGATGCTAACAAGCCCAAAAGTGTTTTTCAAATGCCGGTTTTGAAAAAAAAAGAAGAAATAAAAACAGTTAGGCTGTCTGAATCTGTTAATTTTCCTGAAAAAAGTATTTCCGAAAGCAAAAAAGGTGCAGGAAAAGTGGTTGAAAAAAACAAAAAAATACCGGAACAAAAAAATGATTTGCAAGAAAGTGTCGATATGTATGAGGCGGTCTGCAGTACGTGCGAAGAAAAAATTCAGGTTCCATTCAAGCCTGATCCAAACCGGCCGACTTTTTGCAAAGAGTGTTTGAAGGATTATCAGAGATCGAGAGCCAGGGTGCAAAAGGAAAAAGAAGACGCAGTTTCATATAGAAGGAAAGAAGGAGGGGGCGATATTCGGAACGAAAAAAACCAACCGGAATTTCCAGAAAAAAAGCATTCACAGCCGGCTGCCTATGTCTCAAATGAAAAGCCGATGAGTCTTTCCCAGATGTCCTATATTGCTCCAAAAAAATTCAAGCCGCAAAGAAAGCGGCCGGAAGTCAATTTGAATGAGGTGAGAAAGCTTATAAACAAAAGTTTAAACGGAAAAAATGCCAAAAATTAGCACGGATTTGAATTTAGGCCAGAAAGTTTCTTCTCCGCTAGCTTTTATATTTTTGATTATTTTAAGCTTTGTTGTGGCCTGGTATACGGTAAATGCAGGGGAGGGAATTTTGGATAACGCCAAAAAATCAAGCATAGTTAATATTGAAAAAAGGGGGAGCGAAAATGAAAAAACCAATCCTAAACCTAATCATTTAGAAAACGTAAAATAATCAAACCAAAATTATGTACACCAATGATGATTTAAAAAACCTGGATTCAGAGGATAAAAAAAGAAAAAGAAATTCTTTGCAGATGGAAATTATTATGCTAGAATCAGAAATCAGCAAACTGGCAGCGGAAAAAAACAGTCTGGACGCCGAAATACGAAAAATGAAAATGGATGAAGAAAGATTTCGATTATCAGCGGACGAAAAGAAAAAAAGATTCGATTTTGTCGATCAAAGCATTTCAGAAAAGGAAGCGGAAGTGAAAAATGTCAGAAAGAAGCTTAATTTATTAATTTAAAATAATGGATATTAACATTCATTCTAATCTTCACAGATTTGTCGAAAAATTTCTAAAAGATAGGGGGGTTGCGATTGATCCCAAGAAAAAATCCGGGTTTGACAACAAAATAAAGTCCGTCGAAAGCGCTTTTGACAACCAGCTTTCCAAAGCTTTCGAAAATGCCGGAGAGAGCCTTAAAAATCTGAAAAAGGAAGACGGCTTTGAAATGGATTATGCGCACGCAAAAGATATTCTGAATGATGTTACTGTAAAAATGTAAATTATTGGAAAAAATATTATGACTGCCAGGGAACTTAGACAGAAATATTTGGATTTTTTTAAGGAGAAGGGACACGCAATTATCCCTTCGGCTTCAGTTGTCCCAGAAAACGATCCAACGACGCTTTTTATCACCGCTGGAATGCATCCGCTGGTTCCGTATTTAATGGGCGAAAAGCATCCGGATGGAGATAAATTGGCGGACGTTCAAAAATGCATTCGTACTGTGGACATAGATGAAGTTGGCGACAATCGCCACTTGACTTTTTTTGAAATGCTAGGCAACTGGTCACTCGGAGATTATTTCAAAAAAGATGCGATTTCCTGGAGCTTTGAATTTTTGACGAACAAAAAATGGCTTGGGCTTGATCCAAAAAGGATTTATGTGACTGTTTTTGCGGGAGACAAAAAAGCGGGAGCTGGAAAAGACGAGGAATCAGTCGGGTATTGGAAAGCTGAATTTAAAAAATTAGGAATAGACGCAGGAGTGTGTGAATTAAATCAGAAAGCTGAAAAAAAAAGCCGCATTTTTATGTTGGGAATGGAGGATAATTTCTGGGGTCCGGCGGGAGAAACCGGCCCTTGTGGCCCTTGCAGCGAAATGTTTTATGACACTCGACCGGAAGAGGGAGAGCTTCAGGGAACTCACGAGGAGTTGGTGAAATCATTCCGCCTTATGGAAATTTGGAATGATGTTTTTATGGAGTTCAATAAGAAAAAAGATGGAACGTACGAAAAAATGGCACGGCAAAATGTAGATACCGGAATGGGCCTCGAAAGGACTGTAACAGTGCTTAGCGGAACTCCAACTGTTTTTGAAACTGATTTATTTTTGCCAATACTTCAAAAAATTGAAGAAATTTCCGGGAAAAAATATGATGAATCGGAAGAAACTAAGCGGGCGATGCGAATAATCGCTGATCATATCAAAGCTTCTGTTTTTATTATCGCTGACGGCATGGAACCTTCCAATGTGCAAAGAGGGTATGTTCTTCGAAGATTAATTCGCCGGGCGATTAGACAGGGACATATTTTGGGAATTAATAATAATTTTACAGCAGAAATTACGAAAATTGTTCAGGAAATGTATGGAGATGTTTATCCAGAAGTTGATAATAATAAAATTTTAGAGGTTTTAAATGGAGAAGAAGAGAAATTTAGAAAGACTTTGGAAAATGGGCTAAAAGAATTTGATAAATTACAAAACTTTATAGCACAAGAATATCAAAAAAATAGTGAATTAAATTATATAACTGGAGGCGAGTTAGCATTTAAGTTATATCAAACATATGGCTTCCCGTTAGAGATGTTTTTTGAAGAATTGGATAGTCGTCAAATTATTTATATAAAAAATAAAGTTGAAGAAAGTTTTAATAAAGAACTGGAAAAACACCAGGAGCTTTCTCGAACTGCTAGTGCCGGAATGTTTAAAGGAGGCCTCGCCGATACTTTGGAAAAAACAACTCAACTTCATACTACTGCGCACTTGATGCTGGCAGGGCTTAGGAAAGTTTTAGGGTCGCATATCCATCAAAAAGGATCAAATATAAACGGGGAAAGGCTGAGATTTGATTTTTCCCATCCGGAAAAAATGACGGATGAGCAGAAAAAAGCGGTGGAAGATTTTGTGAATGGAGCGATAAAATCCAATGCGGATGTAATCTTGGAAGAAATGACAGTCGATGAAGCCAAGTCTTCGGGAGCAGAAGGGGAGTTTGAACATAAGTATGGCGACAAAGTGAAAGTATATACTATTGGCCAATATTCCAAGGAAATCTGCGGCGGTCCCCATGTGAAAAATACTTCAGAGATAAAGGGTATCTTTAAGATAAAAAAGGAAGAAAGCTCCAGCGCGGGAGTGAGAAGAATAAAGGCCACAGTGAATTAATATACAGCATGTAGCGTATAAAATCGAGCGATAAACAGGGAGTGACGCAGAAATTATGCGTTTGCTTCCTGTTTTTTGTCTGAAGCTGGTTTTTTGACAAATTCAGTTAAACGTGCTAAAGATACAATACTGAAAAGTAAGGGAGTTTTGCAAAGGGCAGGACTTTCTTGTTTGAGCGAGGAGAAATTTTTTGAGAAAAGGAGGCAGAAAATGGTGAGAAAGTTCTTTGCAGCGACGGTGTTTTTTTCATTTATGGTTTTGTTTGCAGGTGCGGGACCGGCGTTGGCGTTGCCAACTCTTTATCTGGACACTTTGCCTTCACAAACGGCCGGGGGGTATTATGTAGGGTACTCCGGCGGGCATCTGGACGGGGGACCGCCAATGGGTTTCTTATGCAATGACTTTGCACATACGTCGTATGTGCCGAGTCACTTTGAGGTCAACGTCAGCACAATCCCAAGCCTGACATTCGCCAGATTCGGAAACGATGCAGCGGCGATTTTAAAGTATCAGGAGGCGGCGTGGCTGATGCTGCAGATGGATACGCATCCGGATGATGTCGGGAGCATACAGTATGCCATTTGGAACGTGTTCGCTCCTTCGACGCCAGACTATGGGACGTCGAACGCATGGCTGGCGTCGGCCGCTGGCGCTAACATGTCATTGTATGATTTTTCGTCTGTTCGCATCTATACCGCGACAGGCGCAGAAGCCTGGAACCAGGAGTTCATGTCCGGACACGCTTCTGCCGTGCCGGAGCCCGCATCAATGTTGCTGCTTGGATCCGGGCTCCTCGGCCTGGTGGGGGTCAAGAGAAAGTTCCTTTAGCAGCTAGTGCAGGATGGGGTGTGTGAGACTTAAACAGTCTTCGCGCACTCCGTCCTGTTTTTTTATTCCTGTCTATTGCATTCATATTCCATAGATGCTAAATTTTACATAAGAATAAAGAGTAATTAAAACATATGCCAAAAGTTATAACTGACGAAAAATTAATAGATGAACTTTTAAGCCGGAGTGTTGCTGAAATTTTACCGTCAAAAAAAGACCTTAAGGATCTATTGACGTCGGGGAAAAGAATACGAATTTATATTGGCACCGATCCTACCGGAACATCACTTCACATCGGGCATGCAACTAATTATATAATTCTTGAAAAATTCAGAAAACTTGGTCATGAAGTTATTTTCTTAATCGGTGATTTTACTGCTCGCATCGGAGATCCTTCGGACAAAAATTCAGTTCGTAAACAATTAACAAGGAAAGATGTAAAGAAAAATGTTGAAACCTGGCTGAAACAGATAGAGCCTATAATAAGCATTAAAGATAAAAACAACCCCGTAATAATTAAATATAATCATGACTGGCTGTCCAAACTGACATTTGAGGACGTTGTTAATCTAGCTTCTAATTTTACGGTCCAGCAGATGCTGGAGAGGGACATGTTTGAGAAGAGAATGAAAGATGGCAAGCCGATATTTCTGCATGAATTTTTTTATCCGTTAATGCAGGGATATGACAGCGTGGCTATGGATGTTGATATTGAAATGTGTGGGAATGACCAAAAATTCAACGCTTTGGCAGGAAGAACTCTCTTAAGGAAGCTTAAGAACAAGGAAAAATTCGTTTTTATTACAACCCTTCTTGAAAATCCTGTAACGGGAGAAAAGATGATGTCTAAAAGCTTAGGAACAGGCGTGTTTTTGGATGGGGACAGCAATAATATGTTTGGGAAAATTATGGCTCAGCCCGATGAAAATTTGCCACAGCTATTCGCTGATTGCACCTATATATCAATGAACGAAGTCAATAAAATTAAAAATTCGCTAAAGGATTCTGAAGTTAATCCTAGAGATGTTAAATTGCGGTTAGCTTTTGAAATCGTAAAAATTTACCACGGTGAAAAAAAAGCCCAGGAAGCCAAAGAATATTTTGAAAAAGTTTTTTCACGGAAAGAAACTCCGGATGAAATCCAGGAAATAAAAATCAAAGAAGGAGAAAACATTGTTGATTTTATAGTCAGAGCAGGAATGGCGGAGAGCAAAAGCGACGCGCGGAGGAAAATTGAGCAGGGCGGAGTGAAAATTGGCGGCGAAACAGTGAAAGATTCCAGTCTTGTTATTGGTAGTAGCTTTGACGGGAAGATTTTGAAGGTTGGAAAAAGAGAGTTTCGAAAAATCACCCTTGCATAATTTTTAGATTTGTTGTAGATTACTAATTGTCTAATTAAAATTAAATAGAAAAAATTGCGCAGACTCAAGACTAAAGCGCAATTTAGAAAAAAAGAAAGAGATGCAGGAAGGAAATAGAATTAATAGCGGAAAAACTATTAATTTTGGAGTCCACTTGACTCTTGACGGATACCGAGGCGATCCGGAAAAGCTCAACAGCAAAGAGCTGGTAACAAAATGCCTCAGCGAACTTCCAGAAAAATTGGGGATGCGGAAAATATTCGGACCGGAAGTGGTTGAATGCGGGGAAATGAATTCCAAAGATTCCGGGGGTTTCAGCGGTTTTGTCGTGATTGCGGAAAGTCACATAAGCTGCCACACTTTTCCTTTTAGAAAGTTTGTAAGCATAGATGTTTACACCTGCCGGGAGGAAATGGATAAAGACTTCGTTATAAAATATTTTAGGGAAGCTTTTGATCTCGAGGATGTTGAAACAAACTACATTGTTCGGGGTACTCGGTTTCCATCAGAAGATTTAGCAAAGGTATAATTTTTCGAACTATCAAGCAGAGCGCCAATTGGCGCTCTTTTGCGTCCTTCATGTTCCGGGATATCTGTTTTTTAGAAAGCGGGCGGGGCGGCGCCATAATAAGTTGTCATATCTCGGTATTTATTTTATAATTAACCTACGAGCGGGAAATAAAACATAAATACAAAGCTAAGCCGGTTTTATTATGGGAATTTTTTCAAAAATTTTAGGTTTCGGAAACATTTCACAGGATTTTTTGCTTTCTTTGGATATAGGGACGGAAGTGGTAAAAGCACTAGTTTTTAAAATCAATAAAGAAAGCGGATTAGGGATAGTAAAAGGAGTTGGAAGATCAAGGCAAGGGCTTAAAGATATGCATAGCGGAGCTGTTTCTGATATAAAGGGAGTTATTGATAATTCAAAAAAAGCGATTGAAATGGCCAAAAACATGGCCGGAGCCAGAAAGATAGAAAAAGCTGTCATTGGAATTGCCGGAGAGCTGGTAAAAGGAACAACTACTACTGTTCATTATGAAAGAATTCGCCCGGAAATTCGAATTGATCTTCCGGAACTCAAAAACATTATTCAAAAAGTCCAATGGAAAGCCTTTGACCGCATCAGGCAGCAGCTGGCCTGGGAAACGGGACACAGCGAAATTGAAGTGAAGCTGATAAACGCGGCGATTGTGGATGTTCGGATCGATGGATACAAGGTGACCAACCCAATCGGTTTTCAGGGACGCGACGTATCTATCGCTGTTTTTAATGCATATGCCCCGATGATTCATTTAGGGGCGCTTCAGGCTATTGCGGATGAATTGAAACTGGAGCTGCTAAATGTTGCGGCTGAACCTTACGCTGTGGCCAAATCTATGGGACTTGACGATATAACTGACTTTAATGCGATTTTTATTGATATAGGAGGAGGAACGACCGACATCGCGGTAGTGAGAAACGGCGGACTGGAAGGAACAAAAATGTTTGCTTTAGGAGGCAGGGCTTTTACAAAAAGACTAGCGCATGAACTGGGCGTGGGATTTGAAGAAGCGGAGGTTTTGAAAATAAGGTATTCTGAAGGAAAATTAGGGCGGGACGTCAGTATGAAAGTAGAAAGGATATTGGAAGACGATTGCAATGTTTGGCTTTCCGGCATTGAACTTTCTCTTTCTGAGTTTGCTTCAAGCGATCTTCTTCCTCATAGATTTTTCCTTTGCGGCGGAGGTTCTGGCCTTCCGGGAATAAAAAAGGCGCTTGTATCTTCTGGATGGACGGGAAATCTTCCCTTTGCCAGAATTCCGGAAGTTAGTTTTTTGCAGCCTAAAGACGTGGTTAATATAAAAGATGAAACAGGCGAGCTTCGCGATCCGCAAGATATAACGCCAATGGGATTGGCCAATCTGGCCTTAGATCTGGTTGGCGAAGAAAAAGTTATGGCCGGAATCTTAAGAAGAGCGGTAAAAATGATACAAAAATAGAATTTTGAATTTGGAATTTTGAATTTGGAATTAAAATGCAAAAAATAAAAAATACATAAATTATCATAGTGCCAATTTATTTTTTGGGCTTATATTTATTCTAAATTCTAAATACTAAATTCTAAATTTCAATTTTATGCACCAGACATTCTATATCGATATAGATGAAGAAATCACTTCTATAGTCGAAAAATTGAGAAATTCAAAATCAGGAGAAGTTGTGCTCGTTGTTCCCAAGAGAGCGTTGCTTATCCAGAGCATCGTCAATCTTCGGCTTCTCAAAAAAGAAGCCGACTCGCTGAATGTTTCCTTGAGTATTGTTACTCAAGACAATTTGGGGAAGGTTTTAGTTGAAAAAGCAGGCATATTTTACCAAGAAAGCCTGAAGGAAACAGAAAATGATGAGATAATAAGAAGTGAAAGCAGAATTGGCGAAAGCTATTTTGACAATCGCGACTATTCGAAAATAGGGGACAATCTTCATTCAGAGGAAGAAAAAATGGGAAAAATAGGTTCCGACAGTTATTTTGACAGGAGCAGCAATCTTTCTTCTGAAATGGACAAGGATAAAAAAGCTGTTTTTAGAAACGTTTCTCCGGAACAGCCTTCCTCTTCCAGCCAGCCAAGTAGTGAGAAAATTTTAAATAAAGAATTGGTTTTGGGATTTGGAAATAATGCCAATTTAAAAAAAGGAGCTGTCAGCATAGACTCCTCGCTGTCTTCTTATCAAATGCATCCAAGTCAAGCAGGTTTGCCGCAAGCGCCTGTGCAGGCGGCCAGAAATAATCCCCCGTCTGTTTCTAGGCCTTCCGAATTATTTCCTCGACCAATAGAAGGCGTACGGGGAAATGCTTATGCTGGCCGGTCGGGAGACAGAAAAATAGATAATTTTTTCCAACATGGAAATTATTCTGTTCCGGCAGAAGAAAGCAAAAACGGTTTCAAGAACGCCAGCCTTTCTAAGAAAACATTTAAAGTTTTTTGGATTTTCGGGCTGATTCTTATTTTGCTTGTTTTGGCAGCGGCTGCTTATTTCATAGTGCCCAAAGCAGATGTTGTCATTACTGCGAAGGGGACTCAAAAGGCTCAGGAAGCAGAAGTGAAAGCTGACGCTAAAATTGAAACAGTGAATTATGAGGAAAAAGTTATTCCAGCAGAGGCAGTTTCAACTGTTGTAACGGCTTCGAAAAGCGTAATTCCCAGTGGAAACAAAGGGGCATCGAGTGGAAAAAAGGCCAGAGGGACGATCACTATATATAATGAGTTTAGTTCAGCCAGCCAGTCTCTTGTAGCGACGACGCGCTTTCAATCGGAAGATGGAAAAATATTCAGGCTGGAAAAGGGGGTTACTGTTCCTGGAACGTCAAAAGAAGGCGGGGAAACTAAAGCCGGAACAATCGAAGTGGAAGTAGCGGCAGATGAATCCGGAGAATCCTATAATATCAGCCCTTCAAAATTTACTATTCCTGGATTTAAAGATAGCGGAAACGGAAAATACGAAAAGATTTACGCCAAATCAGAAAAAGCGATGTCTGGCGGAGGAAGCGAAAATAGCTCTTCGGAGGGAGGAAATAAAAAAATAACGGAAGCGGATATAGCCGGAGCAAAAAGCAAAATTTTATCGGATCTTCAAACCCAGGTAAGGAATAAAATCGAAGAATCGGCTGGAGAGGGAATGGTCGTTTTGGATGATGCCATCAATAGCGAGGAAGCGGTTTATACTCTTTCAAATTCAGCTGGAGAAGCAGTCGAAAAATTCGAAATCAAAGCGCAAATGAAAGTAAACGCGCTGGTTTTCAAAAAATCTGACTTGGAAAATGTCGTAGGAAAAATTGCCGCTAATTCAGGAAACGGAAAAACTAGCCTGGAAGGAAGTTCAATGGATATTTCTTATGGCAAGGCAGATGTTGATTTTAAGGCCGAAACTGTTCTAATTAAAGCAATCGGAACGATTAAAAACGGCTCAGACATTGATTTGGAAAATATCAAGAAGGAAATTTTAGGAAAAACAAATGAAGAATTGGAAACATATTTGGGTGCTTATCCGAACATAGAAAAAGTGGATGTAACCTATTGGCCGCCGTTTCTAAATGGAAAAATTCCCCTTTATGAGAAACGGGTCAATGTGGCGGTAGAAGTCGAATAATTAGTGCTATTGACAAACAAATCCGAACCGTATACTATTAACCAAGACGCTCAAAACAAAATAGAATCGTTAATAGAGGGAAAAATGAATTTCAGGAATTAGGATTGATTTCTGTCCCCATTTTTTGTTTTGGCGAATAAAAGCGGTTTTTATAAAAAACAATGTCAAAAGACAAGGAGCTGGTCAAATTAGAGGGCGTGGTTGAAGAAACCTTGCCAAGCACAACCTTCAAGGTCAAGCTTGACAATGGACACGAAATATTGGCTCATATATCGGGAAGAATGAGGGTAAATTACATCCGCCTTATCCCGGGAGACCGGGTTTTGGTTGAAATGAGCCCGTATGATTTGACAAAAGGCAGGATAACTCAAAGGTTAAAATAGGTTTTTATCCCGCACCAATTCCGAACAGAAATAGTTGCTAAACAAGAATTATCACTCGGAAGCGCCTGCGGCTTAATTTTTAAGAATTATTTGTATTGTCTTGTGAGTTGGTGCGGGATGCTCAATTTTGTGGCTGCTCGCTCCGCTCGCAGACAAAATTGGCATGAAAGTCAGAGCTTCAGTAAAAAAAATTTGTGATAAATGCAAGACAATAAAGCGCAAAGGAAAACTTTACGTTATTTGTCCCAACCCAAAACATAAGCAGCGCCAAGGCTAACTGCGTTGCTGTTTTTCATAATCTAAAAAAAGTATGTTGCGAATTGTAGGGATAAATATTCCCGATGACAAAAGAATAGCCGTATCTCTAACCTATATTTATGGGATAGGCGCGAGCACCGCTTCCAAGATTTTGGGCGAGCTGGAAATTTCCGAATCAAAAAGGACAAAGGAACTTAGCGAAGAAGAGCAGAATAAAATCAGGAACTATATTGAAAAAAGGGTGAAAGTAGAAGGGGAGCTGAAGCATGAAATCCGCGGAAATATCAAAAGACTCAAAGAAGTCGGCGTTTATCGGGGAATAAGGCATCAGCGGGGACTGCCGGTCAGGGGGCAGAGGACAAAGACTAATACGAGAACAGTTCGGGGAAACATAAGAAGAACTATGGGAAGCGGAAGAGTGAAAACAGAAAAAACTTAAAATAATATAACATATAACATTTGAACATATAACATGGCAGAAAAAAAGAATGAAAAAAATGAAGAAGCAGAGAGTCAGAAAACTGAAAAATCTGAAGTTTTGAAAGTGGAAAAGAATGAAAAGGAAGAAATTTCCGAAAAGAAGAAAAAGGTGAAAAAAATTAAAAAACAGATTCAAAGAGGCCGAGCTAGCATAAAATGCACCTATAATAACACTATGGTTAGCATCTCGGATGCTTCCGGGAGCGTTCTTGGCTGGTCAACTTCGGGGCTATTGGGCTTTAAGGGAGCGAAAAAAGCTACTCCTTACGCCGCCACCCAAGTTGTCGGATCAGTGAGCGAAAAAGTGAAAAAATACGGAATTCGCGAATTGGAAGTTTATGTCAAAGGAGTCGGTTCAGGGAGAGAAGCATCAATCCGGGCACTTTCCAACAATGGTTTTGATCTAATTTTAATAAAAGATATAACTCCTATTCCTCATAATGGATGCCGGCCTAAAAAGCCGAGAAGGGTATAATATTTAATTTGAACGCAAGCGAATATGGCAAGGGATATAGATTCAAAATGTCGAAAATGCAGAAGAGCCGGAGAAAAACTCTTTCTTAAAGGGGATCGTTGCAGCACTCCTAAATGTGCTTTTATCAGGCGTTCTTATGCTCCGGGAGCTCATGGCAGCAAAATATCCAGGAACTCGAGCGAATATGGAATGCAGCTTTCCGTGAAGCAAAAAATAAAAAGAACCTACGGAATATTGGAAAAACAATTCAGAGGACATTTTGAGGAAATAAAAGGAAAAAAAGGAATAGTGGGAGATCTTCTTCTGGAAAGGCTGGAAACGCGGCTGGATAATGTTGTTTATCGGATGGGGCTGGGAAATTCCCGGTCGCAAGCCAGGCAGCTGGTCAACCACGGATGGATAAAAGTTAACGGCAGAAAAACAGATATCCCGTCCTATAAAGTTAAGACCGGAGACAGCATTTCCATAAATCCGAATAAAAAAAGCAAAACTTATTTGAAAAGCATCGATCTTGTTTTAAAAAATAAAAAAGATTTTCCAGGCTGGATAAGCTTTAATGCAGCCGACTATTCCGGAAAGATAAGCAGAATGCCCGAAAGAGAAGAAGCGGGAATCAATGCGGATGCCCAAATAGTAGTGGAATATTATTCCAGATAAATTTAATCAATAAAAAGTTCCGATCAGGCTGAAAAAACCTGAAAGCGGAACAAACAAAAAAATGCAATCAATTACTATTCCCCAGTCTCCTAAATATACCAAAATTGATGAAAAAAGCGGGAAGTTTGAAATTGAAGGATGCTATCCCGGCTATGGAACGACTTTGGGAAATGCCCTAAGGAGAGTTCTTCTTTCTTCGCTTTCCGGAGCGGCGATAACTTCCGTCAAAATAAAAGGAGTAAAGCACGAGTTTTCAACAATTCCCAATGTGATGGAGGATATTATCCAGATTATTTTAAATTTGAAACAAGTGAGATTTAAGCTTTTCAAGGATGAATCTGTGAAAGTAAGCCTTAAGGCAAGGGGAGAAAAAAAAGTCACTGCCGGAATGATTGAATGTTCTTCCGAAATTGAGGTGGTTGACAAAGATATTCATATTGCCACAATTACTAGCGCAAAAGGCGAGATGGAGATGGAAATGGAAGTGGGAAAAGGAATTGGTTATGTTCCGGTAGAACAGCAGGAAAGGGACAAGAAGGAAGTAGGCGTTATAGCTGTTGATGCCATCTATACTCCCATAAAAAGAGTGAATTATACAATTGACAATATGAGAGTAGGGAAGAGAACAGATTTCGAAAGAATAACTCTAGAAATCTCAACTGATGGATCTATTACTCCCCAGGAAGCCTTTCTAAAAGCGGTAAAAATTCTGGTTGACCAGTTTTCCGAACTTTCGAAAATAGAAAAAAGCGTGAAGAAAGCTGAAAAAGAAAAAAAAGAAGAAAAAATCGAAGTTGTGAGAAAAATAGAAACGGAAGAGAAAGAAGATCCTAAAAAAATTGAAATTGCCGATCTCAAGAATCTTTCTACGAGGACTTTGAATGTTTTGGAAAAGAATAAGATTGCCAAAGCCGGAGATATTTTAAAAATGACTGAGGACCAGATGAGAAATTTGGAGGGAATGGGAGACAAAGGCATAAAGGAAATAAAGAAGGCTATTGGCGACTACGGGTTTAATTTGAAAAAATCGGAATAACGGGTAATTTGCAATTTACGGGTTCTATTCGATTTCCGCTGGATTGCGATTTGCTCATAATTTAGAGCGATCATTATATGAGACATCAGAAACACGGGCGAAAATTTGGCAGGGTTAAGAATCAAAGGCGGGCACTTTTCAGAACTATGCTCGGAAGCTTTATTATGCGCGAAAAGATAACTACTACGGAAGCAAAAGCCAAGGAATTGAAATCAAGGATAGACAAAATAATAAATAAGGCGAAAAAAGCAGAGGCTAAGAGCGATAAAGTGGCAATTAGAAGAGATCTTGGGAAGCTTATTCCTGAAATGGCAGTAAAAAAAATAACGGGAGAATTTTTGAAGGCATTTAGCTCAAGAAACAGCGGATACGCGAGAGTGATAAAAATTGAAAGAAGAAAAAATGATGGGGCCAAGATGGCTGTAGTTGAGTTTGTATAGCCTCTGAGAATTTAAATTTATGAAAAAGAGCAAGAATATCATCAACAGAAAATACAACTTGTTTAACGCCGAGGATGAAGTTTTAGGGCGCATGTCTACCAGGATAGCGACGGTCCTTCGCGGAAAGAACAAGATTAGTTTTATGCCCAATATAGACGGAGGAGATTTCGCTGTGGTTATAAATTCAGATAAAATAAAGACGACTGGCAAAAAAACCGATGACAAAATATACCATAGGTTCAGCGGTTATCCGGGAGGGCTTACTTCTGTGCCGCTTGGAAAGCAAATGGAAAAAGACTCGAGGGAAGTTATTAAAAAAGCAGTTTACCGGATGTTGCCGAAGAACAAGCTGAGGGATCGGATGATAACCAGGCTTTTGGTTTATAAAGACGACAAGCATGATCACAAAATAGGCTAATTTCTAAGAAATATTTGCGGAGAAATCATTATGGCTACAAAGAAAATTAAAAAGGAAGAAAATGTGGAAGAAAAAAAAGTGGAAATCCTCCCTTATTTTTACGCAGTCGGAAAAAGAAAGACTTCAATTGCCCAGGTGAAAATTTTTGAAACTAAAAACAGCCAAAATCAGATAACAGTAAATGATAAAAAACTAGACGAATATTTCACTATATTGAGGCTGAAAGAACAGGTCGCGGCTCCTTTGGCTGCAACAGGGCAAGACAGCAAATTTGATATTTTTGCCAAGGTTTATGGAGGCGGAATAAGCGCGCAGTCTGAAGCTGTCCGGCTCGGCATTTCAAGGGCGCTGGTAAAATTCAATGTGGAACTCAAAAAATCTCTCCGTGATCGAGGATTTTTGACTCGTGATTCTCGGAAAGTGGAACGCAAAAAACCGGGACTTCGAAAAGCTAGGAGAAGTCCGCAGTGGGCGAAGAGGTAGTTTCGCATGATGCGCAGGAAATGAATAAAAATCCCCTTCAGGGGGATTTTTCTTTACCCCGCACCCAGAATGCTCCGAGTGTAAACTCAGAGATGAATGGTTTCAAGCGCGAAGCGAATTGCCCCAATGCTCGTGGCGGTCGCTCGTGGGTGCAGGGTTTACTTTTCTTAGGATTGATAGTATGCTTTAGTTAGTAAAAAGGCTAAATAACAAAAAAGATGACTGAAATATTGGAACACCTGCTAGGATCGAAGGAAAGGGCCCGTATCCTCCGCTTTTTTCTTCAAAATCCGGATCAGCAGTATGAATTTTCCGAGATTGTAAGGAAAAACATGATAAAAAGCTCCCCAGCGAGACATGAACTTGCTAACCTTGCCAACATAAAATTTATCATAAAAAGAACCAAAAAAGGCAGGAACCACTATGAGCTTAACCAGGATTTTAACTTTTATCCGGAACTCAAAAATCTTATCTCCAAATCTAACGTTTATCCGCAGTGTAAAAGTCTCGGGAAAATTGCAAAACTAGGGAATATCAAGCTCGCAGTCATTAGCGGGGTTTTTATAAGCTATCATAAAAGCAAGGCGGATATGATTTTAGTAGGAGATGGAGTTAGCAAGAACAAATTAAGAAATCTCATGAATACTTTGGAAGCGGAGATAGGAAAGGAGATTAATTTTGTCCTTATGACTATGGATGAATTCAAATATCGGCTTAATATGCTTGACAAGTTCGTTTTGGAATTTCTGGAAGGTCCGCACGAAGAAATTATAAACAAAATTACCGGCCTTAAACAGTTTATCGCAAAAAGAAAATCATAATTTATAGGGAATCTACATGCTTTATATACTAATCGGAGTGTTAATATTCGTCAGCGCCTCTTTGGCTTGGCTTGTTTTTGATATGAAAAGAAAAATGGATGGCGGGGAAAAGGGAGAGAAAATAGTTGCAGTTTTTGAACAGCTGAAAATGTTGACAAACCAGAATGACAATTTGCGGCGCGACATCGATAGTAAGCTTTCTGAAACTCACAGGGCGACTAATGAACAGATCAGCCGGACCATTCAAACTGTTCAGGGAATTACCGGCCAGTCAGCCAAGCAGATTGCTGATGTGGTTTCCGGACTTACGAAACTCGAAGAAACGAATAAGCAGGTAATTAATTTCTCGGCGCAGCTTCAAAATCTGCAGGATATCTTGAAAAATCCCAAGCAAAGAGGCGTTCTGGGGGAATATTATCTCAAGGAAATTTTGGAAAATGTGCTTCCGCCGAACGCGTTTCAGATGCAATACGGGTTTGGAAACGGCGATATTGTCGATGCTGTCGTTTTTGTCAAGAAAAAAATCATTCCTATCGATTCGAAATTTTCATTGGAAAATTATGAAAGAATAATAAATTGCAAAGGCAAGGAGGAAAGAGATAAATATGAAAAAGCTTTTAAGCAGGATCTTAAGAATCGGATAGACGAAACTTCCAAATACATAAAGCCGGAGGAGGGAACAATGGACTTTGCTTTTATGTTTATTCCGTCGGAAGCCATATATTACGACCTTCTTATCAACAAAGTTGGAGCAGTACAGGTAAATACTACCGATCTGATAAAATATGCGACAAGGGATAAGAAGGTGATAATTGTTTCACCGACCTCTTTTCACGCCTATCTGCAGACAGTGCTTCAAGGGCTCCGCGCGCTTCAAATCGAGGAAAGCGCCAAGCAAATTAGAAATAACGTCGAAAAATTAGGGAAGCATATCGTGAGCTACGAGGAATATATGAAAAAATTGGGAAATAGCATGGGAACAAGCATCGGCCATTTTAATGCCGCATACAAGGAGCTGGGGAAAATCGACAAAGATGTGATAAAAGTTACTGAAGGGAAAAAAAGCATTGAACCGATTGCTTTGGAAAAGCCGAATTTTGACATATAATATAAAGTTACAAATGGCAAAATTATGCTCGGTTTTGAGAAAAAAAATGAAAAAGACGTCAAAAGCTTGGCCGATCGATTCAAGCTTTTTTTCAACTGCGAATTTTTCAAAAATCGGATAGTGATTTGGGCAATCAGCCTTAGCTTGTTTTTTAATCTGGCTAACTGGTTTTCTATTTGGTATTTCGTCGAGCCAGTTGACTTCCCCATAATTCTCCATTACAATGTGTATTTTGGAGTAGACATGACGGGAGACTGGAAAAAAATATTTTTTCTCCCCGGATTGGGGCTTTTGCTGTTTTTTATAAATTTCTTTCTGGCCTTTTACTTTTTCAAAAAATCAGAAAAAATTGCCGGCCACATTCTTCTTATGGCCGGACTGATGGTTCAAATAAGCCTGATTATCGCCAGTTTTAGCACGATTCTTATAAATTACTAAATTAAATTTGCATGTTTGATTTCCCTGACCCAAAAACTAAAGATCCTAAAGAGCGCAGAATCCAAAGAATTTTGGAAATAATTCCAGGCGCTCTGACCTGGGCGACTCTTTTGGGAATGATTGTTTTTTCCTTTTTTCTTCCGCTCTGGGTAGCGGTTTTTGTCATTTTGTTTGATATTTACTGGATATTAAGAACAATTTTTATCGCTTCTTATTCTGTTCAAGGGTATAGGAAACTCCAGAGAGGAAAAAAAATAGACTGGTGGGAGCGCTGCCAAAACATATCTGATCCTGAAAAATATATTATTTTTCTCAGGGAAAAAATATCAGAAATGAAAAAAATTCTTGGAGAAGAAAATAGTATGAGTTTCGGGGAGAAAAGAAAACTTAGGCATGAAATAAAAATTCGGAAAGAATATTTGAAAAGCGTGAGCAAGCTTTCCGTAATAAAAGACCAGATAATGGACTGGAGAGATATCATTCACGTGGTAATGCTTCCTACGGCCAATGAACCGGCCGAGGTAATCGAACCGTCTATCCAAGCCATTTATAATGCTAATTTTCCAAACAAACAGTTTATTATACTTTTAGCCACGGAAGAGCGAGAGCCCGAAGAACAAAGAATGGCAAAAGTAAATTATCTAAAAAACAAATTTGAAGGGGTGTTCCGTGATTTTATCGTTACGACACATATAGTAAAAGGCAATGAAATGAAAGCTAAGGGATCTAATGCTACTTTTGCCGCAAAATATTTAGCCGGATATCTCAAAGAAAAAAATATTGATTTTAAGAAAGTAATTTTTTCTAATTTTGACTGCGACAGCGTTGCTCATCCAGAATATTTTGCGGCCTTGACCTATGAATATATAACTGATCCGAAAAGACTCCAGAGAAGCTACCAGCCTCTTCCTATGTATCATAACAATCTTTGGGACACCAATGCGTTTGTGAGGGTGATTGTTACCGGTTCAAGCTTCTGGCATATTTTTCAAAGCACCAGAACGGAAGGCATGGTTACATTTTCATCGCACAGCGAACCGTTTGACACTCTATACAAGGTTGGTTTTTGGCCGATAAATATGATAAGTGAAGATTCGATAATTTATTGGAAATGTTTTTCATATTATAACGGAGATTACAAGGTAAAGCCCATATATCTTCCCATATCCTTGGATGCGGTTTTGGCGGAAACTTATTGGAAAACTATAAAAAACCAATATAAGCAAAAACGCCGCTGGGCTTATGGAATTGAAAATTTTCCCGTTATAATGAGAGCGCTTGTTCCAAGCAAAAAAATAAGTTTTATAAAAAAAATCAAGGTAGCTTTTGAGATGCTGGAAGGGCACCATAGCTGGGCAAATGCGTCAATAATATTGGCGATTCTCGGATGGCTCCCTTTGTTTTTAGGAGGAGAGTCTTTTAATCAGAGCGTAATGGCGCATAATCTTCCCTTTATTACCCGTTATCTTATGACTTTGGCTATGTTCGGGCTGATTATTTCTATGTCGCTTAGCTTTCTTCTTATGCCGCCGCGGCCCAAGAAATATTCTCGCTGGAAATATATATATATGTTTCTGCAATGGGTGCTTGTTCCTATTATTTCGCCTTTTTTGGGATCTTTTCCAGCAATTGATTCCCAAACAAGGATGATGTTAGGAAAATACTTTGGGGAATTCTGGGTTACTGAAAAAATGAGAAAATAATCTAACGGAGTATGCCAAAATATCTATTTCCATTTCTGTTTTCCTTTTTGCTCTCAGTAGTTTTCATGGCGCTAGCAGTTTATTTTTCCAACAAGTTTAATTGGCAGGAGAGAAGAGAAAAAAGGCACATCCATAAAAAAGGCATTTCAAGAGTGGGCGGATTGATCATGGTGCTGGTTTTTAATCTGATGATTATATTAAATAGGGACTTGTTTATTTCTTCTGAAATTTATGGAATGATGGCTGCCTCGCTGATACTTCTGGCTGTCGGGCTTTGGGACGATATCAAAGAAATATATTGGAAGATACAGCTTTTTTTTCAGGTTGCCATTTCCGTTCTTGTTTTTATAACAGGCATAAGGATCTATTATGTTACGAATCCTTTTACCGGGGGCATGTTTGAATTCAATTCCAGCCTATTAATATTATTATCTATAGGGATAGTTGTATTTTGGATAGTGCTTATTATTAACGCTATCAACTGGCTGGATGGAGTTGACGGCCTTTCCGGCGGCGTGACTCTTATTTCTATCGCGACTATTTTTTTCTTAAGCCTCAAAAACGAGGTAAATCAGCCTCCAATTGCCATAATTTGCGCAATTTTATCCGGAGTGATTCTCGGTTTTCTTATTTTTAATTTTTATCCAGCAAAGATTATGGCGGGTACTTCCGGATCGATGTTTATGGGATTTATTTTAGCTGTTTTGGCCATTATTGCCGGAACAAAAATTGCAACCGCGATTCTCGTTATGACTATTCCCATAGTTGATTTTTTATGGGTTATCGGAGAAAGGATAAGGAGTGGCCAGTCAATCTTTAATCCGGACAGCTGCCATTTGCATTATAAGCTTTTGAAAATGGGGTGGACGGAGAAAAAAATAGCTTTGTGCTATTGGTCGGTTACAGCCGCAACCGCGGCGGTGGCGCTTAATACCAAGGCTATCGGCAAGGGGATTACTCTTCTGGTTTCAGTGCTAATAATGCTTTTAACTTTAATTTATATAAGCAAAAAAACTTCAAAAAACAATAATCATGAAGCATAAAGTAATCCCGGTATTCTTATGTGTGTCTGTTTTGTTTGTTGTTTTAGCGTGCTGGTTTCTGATTTGGGGGAATAATAAATTAAAAGAAGTTAAAATAGGAAAAATCAGCTTTAAAGCCGAAGAAGTTTCTTCGCCTGATGAAATAAGAAAAGGCTTGGGCGGCAGGAACGGGATATGCGAAAAATGCGCGATGCTTTTCGTTTTTCCCAAGGAGGAGCGCTGGGAATTTTGGATGGAAGATATGCGCTTTGATTTGGATGTAATCTGGATAAAAAACGGAAAAATAGCCGATATTTATAAAAATGTATCCAGAGAGTCAAAAGATATAATGAGGCCGCTCTCAGCATGCGACAAAGCTTTGGAAATTAATTCCGGACTGGCCGAAAAATACGGCTTTAAAATCGGAGATGACGTTGCAGTCCGGTGAAAATCCGATATGCAAAACCCCCTTAACTTTGTATTAAGGGGGTTTTGCTATTAGAAAGAAGTAGAGATCTACTTTTACCCCCGCGCTAATTCCAACTAATATTAGTTGGAATTAG
>ERZ795055.178-NODE-178-length-77169-cov-5.357834_pt1 | contig 77169 bp, 36 predicted proteins | sample MGYA00375139_ERZ795055 | MGnify/ENA primary metagenome ERZ795055 (study PRJEB30184, sample SAMN05720283) | anaerobic digester metagenome | isolation source: active sludge of municipal wastewater-treating anaerobic digesters | place: USA | collected 2015-01-23 ... | reverse complement strand
AACTGAAGGCTGAAAAACATTTCAATCATACTCCGGTCGCTATTGAAGCGGAGGTGGCGTTTGAGACGACCCTTTCAAAAAATACAGGCCGGCGCGCTCAAGTGAAGTTGATCCAGGAGCCGAGATTGATGCTGCTGGTCCCCGCGGCTTTCGCCCCGCGTGAGATCGTTATGCAGATTCTGCACAGAGAAAGCGTTTCTCTGAGGACCAAGCAGATCCTTCAGCTCGCCGTCGGGCGCGGGGTAAACACGTTGGAGGATATCCGCAGGGCGTTTCAGGGCAGCGGGGTCATTTGTGACGGTATCGTGCAGGATGAACGGGCGCGCAGGATCTATATGTTCAATGTCCCACGAAAGATCGGGATCGTAAAGAGCCTGGACGCGACCGTTGAAGACGTCTGGGACGCTTTGCGTCAGGCCGAGCGGATCAACAATCAGCTTCAAAAAGATTGTGTCGAAAAAGTCCATGGCCGAATCGCCGCTGACTTGGTCATGCAGTCTCTGGGGCTGTGGCGCCTGAAGGACCGAAAGGATCGATGCCTTTATAAGATCCTGAACCGACTCTTCCGGTTGAGAGATCCGCAATACGGTTTGGCGCAGGCCAGAGAAGAGGTTGAGAGGGTCCATTCAGGCATGAACGGCACCATCGAAGATGCTTTAAGATGGGTTTCGGCTCCGACGTATTTCTTGAGCCTTTCTGATGGTGAACGCAAGTGCCTCGAGCCGGACATTAAAACGCAGGCACGGAAATTTGGCCCGAAGATCGCGGAACATGAAGAGTTCCAGCTTAAATTAAGGGAGCGGATCGCGCGGCGATTGAAAACGCAGGGCAGCGTCAGCTCACAGGAGATCTTTGATCAATGCGCGCATTGTTGGATCACAGAGGTTTCAGGCAAGTTCGTGCCGCAGATCGACCATATGGAGTCACGCTGGGAGAGATTTGAATTTTTAAGGGCCGCGCTCGCGCAATGGTATCCGATGCTGGAAGAACCCCTGATGTCTTTACGGGATCTGCTTACGGATGGCGTCCTGTCTTTGACCGCGCGCCAGCGGATCGGTTCGATGGGCCTTTCGGTCTCAGAGCAGAAGCTGTTCATGACGGTATTTTTGGACAAGTTCGGCTTTATTTTACCCGCCGGCAAGGCGCCTTCGGAGACCAATTCTTCCGTGCTGTTGGAGCGAAGGCTTAAAAATGCGATCAAGCCGTTCTTTGACATGGGATATTTTGTGGAGCCCTGTGAAGCGTCAAGTTATCAAATGTTTTTACGGGTTTTTCATCCTTACCCACGGCCGGTGGAAGAGGGCTTCTTCAGGGAAGAAGCGTCCCATGCTTTATGGATCCAGCCCCGCGACGGGCATTTTGAGATCTGCTGGGTCTATCCCGGCCTTCCGTTTGGAAAAGGGCTCGGCAGGGCGTTTACCGCGGCGGCGCTTTTGCTGCAGAAAGATTTTTGGAGAGGCCAGCGAAAATTCGTGATCCAGGACACGAACATTAAACTGTGCCGCAGCTTCAGCAAGCTTCCGGGATTCAGGATCTTTTATTGGGCGAACACATTCTGGTTTGTCGCGGCCTTCTTATGGCTGATCGGACGCAGGGATCTGTTGAAATACAACGTCACCGGGCATGTTCCAAAGGTTTCGGAGGAATTCAAGTCCTGGCTTTATGAACGTAATCAGAAAAACAGGTCGGCCTCTAGAGAAACGCGCTCCACCAACGCCGCCGTGTTGTCCGTTCGTAAGGGATCGCAGGCGGACTTCGATGAGCTAAGTCGGCAGGGGCGGGTGTTCGGGGAATCCTTGAAGGCGCATGGCCGGACGCTTCGAAACGACCATGGGAAAAGCGTCTCATCTGCTGAAAATTTTGACCTGACGCGGTCATTTATCATTGATGCCGACGGATACACGATGTATAACTTTGCCGGAAAGGCTTCCGGAAGCCTGCACGTCGCGCTGTGGCAGCGGCAGGGAGAGATCGTCTCTTATGGGTGGTACGCGTTTCCTGAGCGGGCGACCGCGATGTTCAGTTTCCATGTTTTTCCTGCATACCGTGGGCAGGGCGTGGCGAGAGAAGCGCTCATGGATATTCTCAGCGTGACCGCGGATTTTGAAGGGCGTGATGTTAAACGCTGGGCGCATCGCGCGGTCATGAGCCTGAAGGGAAGTGTCCAGCACGACGCGCGCCGGAACCTCTTGCCGTTTTTGCTCAAAAAGGGATTCCGTCCGCTGGAAAATGTGGCCAGCGAACGGGACATTCAGGGGATCATCAAAGGTGAGATCATTGATCTTAAGGTCATGTCCGCGGTCCTTTATCAGCATCTTGTTCTGGAACGACAACAGCTGCCATGTGTCCTGAAACAGGTCAGGGCCAAGACCAATGCTTCCGTTCTTGCGAAAAATGAGTTCGCGGATGAGTGGGGCCATCAAGCGAAATTGATTTTAGGCAGGGTGGGTGACGAGTCTTATTTCTGGAAGCGAACGATCGACGCGTTTATTGCGTGGCTGAAGGTCGTGCTGCGCGTGACGGACCGCAGCGACAGGGCGGTCGTTCAAGAGCGGGAACGGGCTGAAGAGGTTCGCACTGTTGTTCCGTCTGAGGCCGCACGCCCGGCTCGCGTCGGGTCCGTGGTCCATGTTTCCAGTTCGCATGAGCAGGACCCCAACCTTCCTGTTTGGAGAAAATATTTTGAAGGAAAACTTTCCGTGGCCGGGGCGGACCTCATGGGAAAGACCGCGGAAAATTATGCTGAAGAATTCGCCGCGCGGATGAATGACGCGCAGGATGGGGCATGGCAGTCGTTTCGCGCTTCACTTGAAAAAAATCCTGGCGTGTATGATCCGGCCTGGTCAAAGGTCCTGGCCAAGGCGCGCGCTTTACAGGCTGAAACCCGGAATGACCCTGAAGAACCGGTTAAGGTCAAGATGTCCTTGGATACGGCATCGATCATTTTTGAAACAGCTGGAACACAGGCACCGTTGCTTCCGTTGAAACCACAACCTGAACCGGTGAACCATTCACCGGCGGTGCCTGTGATTCCGGCCTCTGCTTTTGCGGCTCTTTTGGCCGTGAGACCTAAAGTGAAGGACGGCGGATCAAGAGGGCGGCCATACAGTCTTGCCGCGTTCGCCGAAAGCCTGCAGGGACTTTGGAAAAAGGCCCGGCGCGTTATTATTTCTTATGGGGACCTGTTCGGTAAGCGTTATGTGCGCGAGATCGCGTTGCGGTCTTCGTCACGGAATTTCGCGTCAACGGGCCTCAGCGATCCTTCGGCAGGCCCTGCCGGCAGGACTAACGCTTCGGTCTTGAAGGATCCGGAAAAGCATGAAAAGCGCGGCAGCTTCAGAAACAAGAGAAGGTTCATTTCTGCCGTATTGGCTGTCTTGGGGGTTGCGTCTGTTTTGTTTATCGAGCAGACAGCTTTGGCGGGCCCGGAAAGTCTGGCCCCGGGTTCGATCTTAGGAAAAGTTCTTGAGGGTTGGAAGCAGTTCCACGGAACAGATGTGGCGGTTTCGATCCTGATCACCGTGCTGGTCTGGGCGTTTTATCGGAGCGTGATCGCCTTCCGGTCCATGCGGGCCCGATTGGGAGAACCGGCATTATTTTCCGGTTGGCCCGGGGTCGCGCGCGTGATCATCGCGAAATTTATAAAGAGGATCGCCTATCCGTATAGCAAGAGCGCGAAATGCGCTTCGGCGGCGACGTTCCGCTCGTTCGCGCGGAGTTCTCGCCGGAAAGAGGTCCGTGAGGCCCTGATGCGCGCTTCGGCCCTGCTGCGTGAGTCGCAACGGTCCCTTCTGGTCAAGCATAATCAGATGCGGAACGGCGTGTTCTTATTATTCCCGGGCCATATTCCGGCGGCGGTGCGCGTCAAGGGTGAGATCGTCTGGTCGCCATGGTGCCCGAGCAAGGAGGCCCTGGCCGCGCATTTGACGGGCGCCATGGGCATCAGCCAGGAAGAGGCGCAGCTGACTGTCGATCTGGTCGAGATCTGCCTTTCCAAGGATGAGGATGTTTGGCCTCATTGGCAGGCTGCCCGCAGGTATTTTAAATCCATCCGTTCCAAGGTCCAGCAGGAGACCTGGAGGCTGATCGGGCGCTCTTCAGAACGGCAACTGAAATCCTATCGCAAATTCGTCGAGGACTTTGTTCTATTGAGGCTTGAACCGGCCGGAGGAGAACAATCCCCCTTATTATTTTCCAGGTTCCGCGAGCGGCTGGTCCAGTTCTTTGGTGAACGGCCTGAAACGGCATATATCGCTGGCTTCGACGGAGAACTGATCGAGTGGCTTTACTCCGTATACGATGGCGAGGACGATGAAACCGCGTTCGTCCAGGAGGTGGTTCGTCTGATGGATGTCGCTAATAATGTGCGCCACGCGATGTCCAACCATGTCGAAGAGGCGCTCAGAAATGCCGGGATCGGGGCATTGAAGCCGACAGCGGTCGTGTTCGCCTTTGATCCGCACAGCGGGACCGCCGCGGACATCCTTAACGGAAAGCTCAGGGTCAATTTTTCTCAATACACATCCAGCACGGCCAAGTTGGAAGAATTATTGGAAACCCTTCTGTATGATATTTATTTTCATATCATTTACGCGGATCAGATGCGCTCCAATGAGTTCTGTTATCAGGCTTCGCGATCTGAAGAAGGCGGAGTGGTCAGGGGAAGCTATTTGAGGGGAGAGACGTATCCGGTCTCCAGTTTGGAGCCGGGTGACCGTATTCGTCTGCATGAACGCTTGGCCAAATTGACCGCGGAAAAGATCGCCGCTCAACTGGTGTTTGGGAAGGATTCCCAGATCGCCGGTTTGAAACGGCGCTTTGCGGCGACGTGTGCCAAATTCAAGTCGGGAGCGTCAGTCGCGGAATTGGCGCTCGAGGTCGCTTCCCGACGGGCGGTCCTTCATGTTGAGGGCCATGCCGGGACCTTGACAGAATCAGCCCGGCAGCTGACGGAGCTTTTGCAGGCCGCATTGCCGGCAGACCCGAAGGAACAGCAGCGCGCCGTGAATTATATCGAGGCTCAGGCTCAGGCCATGGCGGTCTTTTTTGAAAAGATCGAGTTGATCTCTGATTTCCGCGTCAGGCTGATGTCTTCGGCCGCTTTCTTTGGAGAAGGGGCGCATGACCGCCACGGCATAGCCGAGGTCAGCATGAACGGGGTCGGGATCGTTCCCGTCAATCGGCTTTCCTTCGGATGCATTTCAGAGCTAAAGGCCCGTGTCGCGGCCGCGTTGACCGGATTCCGGTACCGTAAAATGGTCAATGACCAGCAGGCGGTGGTCCATGGTCAGGCCAATTTGTTGTTGACCAGCCCGATGGCGCGAGATCTTTTGATCAAGACCTTCCGCTTAAGCGGAAGCCGTGACCCTGAAAAGCGCGCGGATGATGTCCTGGACGGACAATACGATCTTTCCCGTTTTGAGATGGAATTGAAGGCAATGCTGAGCGCGTCGGGATCCCGTTATGTCAAGGTCGGATGGGATGAACAGGGGCGAGTGCTTTGTCCGTTGCTTGACCCGGGTCAGATGAAAGACGAGATCCTGAAGACGCGTTCGCGGGGGCGCGTGATCGTTTTCGCGATCCGTCCGACAGTCGGGGGCCGCGCGGTGTTCTTTAGTTGCCTTCCGGATGACGACGAGAACTTCATCTATTATCATCTTCGCGGAGCGATAGAGTTTACCGGGGATGGAGAGTGCAAGGGGATCATTCTTCAGGGCGGGGAGCCGCGTGACCCGGACCTTTTTATGAAATATCACGGGTATTTCGGCCTGTATTCAGAAAAAGACCTGATGGCGATCCTGCGCAATGATATGATCCTGGCCGCCAGGCGGTTTATGAATAGCGGATTGTTCGATCCGCATACGGAGGTGGGGATCCTTTATATCGATCAGAACGGAGTTGATCAGTCGGAAAAAGTCCGGCTGGTCGACCTTGCCCGCGACATTCTCTACCGTCAGCACGATGCTCCGCAGCAGAATCACCCGAGCTATGTCCCGCAGACCCGCATCCTTGCTTTGGGAGAGGTCCTGTTCTGGTATAACTATTTTCATATGAAAAGCAGGTTCGGGTTGCTGCTGAATTCAGAGGAGCGGGAATACCTTCATGCCGTTAGATCGTTCCCTTATTATGAGAACCTCATGCGCCATTTCCCAATGATCGAAATTTCAGAGGTCGACTCGTTGCCGCTGGTCGACTCTTCTGGGAAAAAGACCGGCGTGAGGGTCGGCGATCTCACGATGCTCCGGTCATGGAAGCCGTTTTTGACAACGAGGGACGAACAGTCTGATAACACAGCGGTCTGGAAAAGCCAGGCCAGGACGAATGCTTCCGTTTTGGTCTCCGGATTTGACGATATTTTGAACGTGATGCCGCGAGAAAAGATTTCCGCGCTTGATATCGGGACAGGGGACGGTCAATTCTGCGCGTTATTAGCTCAGATGTATCCCCGGCGGTTCGATCCTATTTGGGGAATTGATCCATCTGCGCCTCAGCAGACGCTGGCGTTGGAAGGGGCCGTTATTACGCTTAAGAACGTCACATTGGAAGAGTTCAGTCTATGGAAAAGTTTTGAAGGATTCTTTGATGTGATCTTTATCAACCGTCCGGCGATCGATGTGACGGGGGAATTGATGCGTTCCATCGTTCCTCTTTTAAGATCTCGGGGCCTGATTATTGTGAATTATTACTGGCACATGGTCTATACGCAGATCTATAACGGGTTTGAGGAAGAAAAAGACGTCGAGAGGTTTCATGATGATTTTGGCCGAAAGATCCATGAAAGTTTGGATTATTTTTCAGTGAACACCCTCGACGGATATCCGCTGGTAGAGCGTTCGTATTGTTCCGTTCCCGGACTTTTGGTCGTTTTCCGGAAAACCAGCCACCCCGGTATCTTGGGAAGGCGGTCGGAAAATGCAGTGGCTGGAAATCCAGCGGCACTTTTGAACGGCCGGAGCAACGCTTCGGTGCTTAACGGTCATATTCCTCTTCCGCTAACATCAGAATTCATCGAGCGGGCCTCCGTTAAGGTCAGCGTCAGCGGTGACAAGGTATTCGCTGATGAGCTGATGAGCCGGCATGTTCCGGCCATGCTCAGCTCCGGATATCTGCCGGAGATCGGAAAACGCAAAATTCCCGAAAGCCTTGATCTGAATGAATTCCTGATCGCGTCCTTCGAGCGGGTCCGGATCGTTCTTTTCAGAACAGAGCGGTATTTCGAAGATGGAGAAGAGGCCGCAGGCCCTTTATGGACGGAATATGTCTTTAGCGTGGTCAGAGACGAGGACCAGGCCGTGATCGGTCACGGGCTATTGCTGCCGGGACATGAGCCGGGGACTGTCCGCTTCCGCTTTTCGATCTATGGGGGAGTTCACGCGCTCACTAATGGCGGGAAAAATTACAGGGGCAACGGTTACGCTGCCGAAGTCCTCGTCGCGATCATGAACTTGGGTGTTCGCGGACAATTATTCGGTGAGCAGGCGCGAAAGTTCGCGTATTATTTTTCTGATACGGACACCTTCGACCCGCGAAAGACCGCGGCTTTCAATGACATGCAGATGTTTTTAACGCACGCCGGATTTGATGCGCATCTCAAATTCAGCGTCTCGTCGCCTATGGCCGGAGAAGCCAATTCCGCGGTCCTAAAGACCGGCGTTGATAGAGCTAATATTTTAAAGGCCATGAATGAGATCAGCCAATTGTATCATTTGGCTCTTTCAGAAGAGCAGCAGGGCATTATGGAGGATCATTTAACGTCCGCTCATTCTTATTTGAGTGGAGTGGCGGACCAGACAACCGAGGAGGAGCTGAATCTTCTTCATGTGAAGACTTCTGACCGGCGTTCGGCTCAAAGGATCAAAGAGGAATTAGAAAATGGTCAAGCCCTGGCCGGCGCCTATGTCCATTCGAATGGAAAAAGCATCTGGACTTGGCTCGGCGCTCCTGAACAGGCATGGGAGCAGGGTCTGCGGTTTTCTATTGCGGTCAAGGGGCGGACATTGGATATGTCGGGTTATGATCGCATTGAGAAGTCCGTGGAAGAGATGATCCGGCACATCGCATGGACCGATGAACGCAACATCGAATTGTTTTCCGGTTCTCAACAACAGGGTTATGTGTTTGATGTTCTTATCAGAGTTTTAGGGATCGATCTGCTTCAGATGGACCGCAATGTGCTGATGATCAAGAATTCCGCCGCTATCCGGTTCGTCGAGATTTTAAACGATGCAACGCCTGGATCAGAGGTGAATTCCGCGGTCCTGAGCCGGAGAGGCGAGCTGAAAGGGTTGGTTTCTCAATTTGCCTTTGAAATGCAGCGCCGCGGCCGCGTGATCCGCACCCGAATGGGAAGGATCCTTGATATTGAAGAAGACGCCGAGTTCGCGCGCTCCATGATTTTACGCGACGAAGGCTTTGTTACCTGTCTTGTGGCGGACCGCTATGACAGGGGCTCTTCTTTAATGGCTTGGGTCTGGCAAGGAAATATCGTCGGATATGGGTCTTATGTCCTTTCAGAGCACCATTCAGCGTGGATCGGTTTCTGTATTTTTGACGAGTACCGCGGGCAGGGCCTAGGCAGCCGCGCTTATTCAAAGTTGATCAGCATAACACAGAATATCGGCCGAAGACCGGTCGTGCAGTGGAGATACCCGCCGATCGCCGTGCTGAACAAAAAGTTGTATCCGGCGGCCCGCTGGAATCTTTTGCCGTTTTTATTGAGAAAGGGATTCCGGCCGTGGTTTGCGGATATTTCTGAAGGACACATTGATCAAATTTCGGAAGGAAAGGTCATTGGCGCGCGCGTGATCCACCGTTTGATCAATCAACCGCTGGTCCTGACGGACCACGCGAATGCCGCGGTCTTGGATGCGGGACCGGCAGGCCATGAGCCGTTCGCTTACCGCGTGTGGGTAAGAAATCCGCCGGTCATGGCGGAAGGCCCCTTTGGCAAAGCCGTTTTAAAGAGCGCGTTTATGACGGCCGCCAGATGCGCGGAGCTCAACGCGATCATGGAAGAGATTAAAAAGAAAATCCTGGCGGAAGGGTTCTTTGATGAGAAGGATTTTGATGTTGATGTGCAGATCCTCCGCCGTGCCTACCATAGTGAATCCTTTAAGGTCAGATCTAAAAAGACAACCCTTCATTTGGATGAACGGGTTTTTGAAAATCCCTTCGCGGTCTATGTCGCGTTAAAGCATGCCGTGACCGACCTGTGGCTTGAGCGGAACACCCAAGAGCTTCTTTCCCGTGATCAGTCGGGAATGCTGAAGGGTTATGTCACGGTCACGCCTAAAAAGACATCTTTAAACCCCGCTTGGCGGGAGATGTTCACGATCCTCAATGTGAACGTGGCTGAATTTTTGCGTTTGCTGGAAAAAGAACCGGCCAAGGCGAGGGCGTTCGTTCAGTCGTCGGGCAAAGAAGCTTCCGTCCATGGGCTTTTCTGGCTGTATGTCCTGATGCTTTCAAACCGGACACGAAGGTCGCCGCGGCAATGGATCAGTGAGGTGGTGGCCCTTGTCACATATAGTCCGTCCGTTTATCCGGCGATCCGCCGGCGAGCGCAGGACCTTAAGATCTACGCGGATCCGGAAGCGGCCGGAAAGATCGGTGAAAGCATTGAGCGCGCGGCTTTGGGCGGGAATTTCCAGGCTGATATTCAGGCGGTTGAAAGAATGGATTCTTTAAGGGAAACGGAGGATCCTCACAAGATCGACGATCTTTTTACAGCGTTCAGCATTCTGACCTGGACAGCGCATTCGATGGTCTATGACGGAGAAAGATTTGAGCAGCTTCCGCTGCCGTTTTTTAAAGACGTTCCACAAAATCCTCTTCAGCGCAGGTCCTGGTGGAAGCGTTTCAAGAAATTCACATACGAAGACCCTTCACAAACGTCGTGGGACATCGGGAGATCTTCACGTCCGCGCAAGCCAGGGACAACCAACAGCTCTGTTTTGAACAAAGCTCCTGCTTTTTATCAGCCGCTTTCGTCAACGGAGGCCTGTGAAGCCGCGCGGAAGCTTGTCGATGAGATGGGCTATGGTCAGCGCCCGGTCGCCTTTGATTTTAATTTTTCAGATCAGCGCCATCAGATAGAGCTCTTCTTTGACAGCCTGGAGGCGAATGTCCTGTTAAGATTGGACGGGCTGTTCTTTATCCCGTTGGATGCTGTTGATGTTGAGAGCTTTTCCCCCAGGTCTCGAGAGATCTTCCGGCGCTACGCGGGCAATATTATCTTTTTCTCTCCGTCGTCCTATGGTTCGGACAAGACGATCCCGTTAAGCCCGTATGCGCAAATTCCCATTATCGCCATGCTCCATCATATCCGGCATTTCAAAGATTCGATCGTTGTTGATTTTGGTTCGGGTGACGGTCTGCTTGCCCGGACCGCGCTGCGGCTGGGGGCGAAAGCCGTGGTCTTGATCGAACGGGATGAGGAGCTCGTTGAATTGGCGGAGACGATGATGGTCTTTGATAATAGGCCGGACGAGGAATACATTATTCTGAATGAGGACCTGACGGACGCTGATCTTTTGAAAAGGCTGAACGCTCGAAAATGTTTCTCGCAGGCCTCGGTCGCGTTGATCAATATCGGCCCCTGGCAGGGCGGAAAAACGACCGGCGGAGAGATCGTAAATTACGGGGGAGCCCATTGGTCGGCGGTAACGGCCGCAAGCGCGATGCCGCGCGTCCGTCTTTTGGTCGACTCGGGTTATAACGGATATGAGCTTCATCACCGCACTGTTTTTGAAAAAGTTTCAAAACGGCTTGAGCGGCAAGGGTTCCATGTTTATTCACAGGCGCCTGATTATAGGGGATTCCCGTACAAACTTTTGGTCGGAGAAAAAGCCGTGAACAGTTCTGTTCTGGCGGCTGGAGAACCCGTTTCTAAATATGTTCCATCGGAAACAGAGCAGGCGCGTTCAGGATATGGGCAGCGCGTGAATTCCGCGGTCCTCAACAGCGAGCTGGCCGCTGATGTCACGAACAAGGTCCTGACTCCGGAGGTATTTACCAATATCGGTGTTGCGATGTTTTTTGTCGGGGTGGCGGTCTCCATGGTTGCCATGATTTTGTTCTGGCTGGTAAGGACACAGCGTTTCCGTATCAACGGCTTCTGGCTTAAGAGCTATACGCCAGAAGAAATGCGCATCCGAAAGAGCGTGCATGCCCGCATGTTCGATTACAGGATCAACGGCAAGCATTCCCGGAGGATGGCGGCCCAGCGCATGGTCGAGCGTTTTGTGTTTGCGGCCCGCCGGTCGTTCAGATATCTGGCCCAAACCTACGGCAGGCGTAAGAGCCAGGACCGTTTCGTGAAGTTCCTTACAAAAACACAGCAGGACAGACTGGTCACGTTCCTGGTCCTTCTTGAAAAGAAAAAGCTGCGCCTGATCGTGGCGCCGCGCTTTGTGGAGGGGGGCAAGGAGTTCCGGCATCTGGACATGCAGCATGGCTTCGCGCTGGACGGGGTCCTAAAAAACTATGTGTATGGATATTTTGAAGGCATTGACCCTCTGGATTCCAAGGGAAAGATCGTGCTGATGTATTTGGCGGGCGAAGAAGGATTAGTAAACCTTCAGGAATTGGCGTTTTTGCTTATCACCGGCGGGATCTCAATGATGAAACCCGTGGAAGTGTTCATGGATTCGGGGACGATCAAGGAAGTCAAGACTCTGCGCGACCTTTTGCGGGTCGATTATTTTTATATGATGAAAAAACGGCAGGACAAGGCGGACCTTGAGAAAAGGATCGCAGAGAAGGGGCAAACAGAGAATGCTGACAGCGTGAATTCCGCTGTTTTGAATTCCAACGGCAAGAACGGGAACGCTAACGGCAACGGCCATGAGGAAGAAGGCTTGAAGGGGATGATCGCCAGCCTTTCCGGAGAGAAGGACTTCAAGCGGATCTATGCCATAGTGAGCAGGCTGGATAAAAAAGTCCTTAAAGAGGCATACATCCGGCGCTTCAATCTGTTTTCGCCGTATTATGCCGATTATTTCAAGGCGCGATGGGAAAACAATCCCGAGGACGCTCTAAAAGACCTGGCCGAGGGAGAATGGAGCATTGATCATCAACTGGACAAGGAAGGGTATCTCGATTTTGAACGCTATCATTTTTCCAACCGCGAGCTCTTTGCCGAGCTCCCGTCGAATTTAAGATCGTTCGGACTAAAAAGCACATTCCATAAAGCCAATTTGAAAGTTAAGGTTGAATGGAGATTCGTTCCGTGGCTGGGCTTCTGGTTGCCGGTGCAGGTTGCGGGTATCGGCGGAACGTTGAGAAACAACCGCCGGGTGAGCACCTTCATCAAGGATGGGCAGATCGTTTTCATGGCCTATGAGACCGTTCGCGGGCAATGGGAAGATATTATTAAGGAATATCAGGCCCAACAATGTTTAAGCATTCTGCCGGAGGACGGGCGGCTGGTCCTTCCATCTGAACGCATGCGGTATAAGCTGAATTTCGGCAAAAGGGCTGGCGAGATCCTCTGGTTCGACCTGCAACCTGACGGCGGGCTTAAGGATATCCAATTTTTGGGCGATGAAAACCCGCAGGAGGTGCTTTACGCGTATCAAACAGGGGCTGGGGGTTCCGTGAAAGAAATGCTGGGGGTCGGTTTATCTTTCCGGGGCGCGGCGATGGAGGGTTTTAGAAGATCAGGACGGTTCTGGATCGGGGAATATGTGCTGCCAAAGGCTGAAAGGGGGAAGAGCATCGTGCGTTTCCGCATGAGGATCGCTCCTTATGCTGACCTGACGGATTCTTTTTATTATTGGTTTCCCGTCGAGTTCGAAGAAGGTCGCGTGAAGGTCGCGTTTGACATGTCCGGCGTCCCGTATTATCTGGAAGCGGCAAGCAAAGACGGAAAGAGGAGGCAGAAGATCTTTACATCCCGTTTGATGCTGTTTGACGGAGAAAATCCTGACGGAAAGACCATTGATTCGTTCAACATCGGGATCTCCCAGCAGCGGCTGGTCAGGTCCATGCGCTGGGCGTTCATGGGTCCTCAACAGACCATGAAGGTCACGCGCCTTTCCCTTCAAGAGCTTGAAGGCCCGGAGATCATGATCGGGGATTATCTGGTGATCCTGCCGGCTGATTATAAAAATCATGAATACGCGGAAATTTCTTTTGGAGAGCGATCAGCGGATGCCGAATATCCTTTCGCTCCTGCTGACCTGTATCTTGGAAAATATGAGTCGGAAGATCCTCATGACCCGGCCAGCCTGGCATTCAAGGCCCAGAAGAAATGCCAACTGTCCTTTATGCCTGAAAAGGGCGTTGCCTTTGTGGCCCGGGAACATCATTCTCAAATTATTGCACAACAACCTTTATGCCCCCGTGATCCTGCGGCGCTTATTTGTCAGTTCTGTGAACGCCCGTTCACGGATGCGACGCTGGCGGGGAGATTGGCGGCGATGCCGATCGGCGAGCGCATTAAGGCTTTAGCTGAAGACAGGGGGATGTCTGATCCTGAAATGGCCAGGGCCCTGGAATTTAAGGATGCTTACACATATCGTTTGAACCTGCTGGGCAGCAAAAGCGATGGGCAGTGGCTGGTCCGTTATATGCTCCCGCTGTCGCTGCTGTTGTCCGTGGATCCTTCCTGGATCATCCTGGGCGTGAGCCATCAACAGGCGGCGTGTCAGTGCTCATGGGGCCAATGGTTAAGGTTTCAGCGATTGCGCCAGGGCAAGACTTTGCAAGAGATGGCAGGCCGGATCAAGATGATCGATGCCCGTATCAGGCATGTGAAAGATGCCAATTTGGCCCAGCTGCTGGTTCAGTTCGAGCTTGAACGCCAGGTCCCGGCGGAGGATATTTATGGTTTTGTGGAACAGGCTTATGGCGCCGAAGGCCGTCTACCGCCGCCATCCCAGAAGCGCACGTCATTCCATTCGAATGTTGGGGAGGAACTGATCACCAAGATCGAGCGGTTTATTTTCAAAAAAGACCTCAGAACGGCCAGAGGGGCACGATTAAACCAGGCGGTGTTTCCGTTTGAAGCAGTCCCCGGCGCTATTAAATCATTTGGCCGGGTGCGCCTGCTTATCCCTGAGGTCCCTGGGACCGAAGAGGTTTATAACTATTTGTTGACGGTCAGGAAATTGCCGTTTTTGCCTTTGGCTCTGGTTGTTTATGCGCAGATCAGTTCGGATGCGGATGTGTGTATGCATTATCTTCCGGTCGGGGCGTATCTTCCTTCGCCGGAAGGGCCGCAGTTTGTGAAGTTACGCGCGCATTATGTTTTGAAGGCCCTTCAGGGCAAGCGTGTTCCCGCCCGGTGGGCGAAGGTCAAGCTTCAGATCTATTCCAGGAAAGACACTGTTCTTGGGGTGAATGTGGATGCCAGCACGGAAGGGCGCATGCTGTATTTCCCGCGTTCATTCATTGAAGAAAAGGGTTATCACGCCGGGGATTGGGTCCTTCTGAAAGCCATGGTCCTGCCGACCGGTGAACGGGTCGTGGGGATGTATGGGATCCGTAAAGAGGGCGCCGATGACCGTCAGATGGACCTTTTGATCATTTTCCGCCCTGAGCTGCTGCGGATCGACCGTAAATATTATATTCCAGTCGACGAGAAAGAGGTCAAGGAGGTCCCGCTCATGCCGTCCTGCTGCGAACAATGGCGGCGGCTTTTGGCTGAAGCCCAGATCCTGACGGACGAGGAGCAGGCCGGGCTCTGGCAGCGAAGGTCGGACAAGGACGCTTATCAAAGATTGATCCTCTCGTTCTATCCGGATATCGAGCTTTTTGTTTCACGGCACGCCTATGGACGCGACAATGACTGGCTGGATAATTTAAGGTCGACCGGGCTTCAGATCGTTGTCACGCAGATCCATCAGTTTGACCGCTCACGTGGAAGATCGTTGCGCCAATGCATCGGAGAGGCCCTGGAGAAAAATTTAAAGAAAGATACCCGCCAGATCCTGAAGTCCACCGGGCATATCCATTTGCACGCTCCGGTCACGGGTAAAGATAATGAATTCACATGGCTGGATGTGATCTCGGCCGCCGAAGCAAAACGCATTTTAGGGCAGGTCCCCAGCGAGGTCCCGGTCGAGGATGAGGACTTTGAGCCCTCGGATGACACGGCTGATGATGTCTTGGACCCTGATGAGAACGGCTACACGATCTTTGAGCCGATCGAAGCTGTGAATGGCCACGGCCGCAGCCAGACGGAATTTCCATATGAGGGGGGGGTCGAACAGCTGGTGAAGGATTTGGCCGAACACCATTCAGAAGGGTATCTTTTGATCTTTAGAGAATGGTACGCGGGCGAGAGTCATGATCTGATCGCAGAGCATTTTAATCTGAGCGTTGAGGAGGTCGGGCAGGTCATGCAGGAAATTTTTGACACGATCCGCCAACTGATCGAAGCCCAGCAGAACGGGATCGAGAGCGAGGAAACGGATGGGACGAATGCTTCTATCCTGGGGCCGATGGCCGCCGGGGTTGGGGTATATGCGGGGGGCCGCATGAACGCCGCGGCAGAGCGGCGCACGCGGAAGGCGTTGAAGGAGGGGGAACTTCTTAAATTTAACAGCTTATCTTCCGCGGCCTTGCCGGGGCCAGTGGATATCATGGCGCGCGGGCTTTTGAATGATGAGGCGGTGAGAATTTTTGTTCCGCATATCCTTCTTTCAGGAAGGGCCCCGCCGGTGCTCTGGTTTGAATCCCGCCGGTATTTTGTTGTGTCCGCCGTTCTTGATGGACAGATCATCGTTCCTCTCAGCCTTTTGGAGCATTCCCTTTTGGTGAAATTCCTGCGTTTTGAAATGGCAAACCTCATCAGCGGCGAAGAAGACCCCTCTGAAGGAGCAGCTTTGGCTGAGAGTGCATGGCGGACAATGCCTGCAAAAGGGTCCGGATTTTTTAACGGAGGCATGAACGCTTCCGTGCTTACACCGAACCCGCAGTTGGTTTCCGTCAGCAGTTTTCATCTGGCTTTAAAGCCGCACGCGGCGACGTTCTTCCTGGTTCAGGGGATCCTGGACCGTCTGTTCGAATACGGAAAATTTTCATTGAGCTTTAGGCACGAACCTTCCAGTTACGAAGAAGAATTTTTGGATGAAGGGGCCATCGCGGACCTGTCAAAGTTTAACGGCGAGGCGGTGGTCTTTGAGATCAAGGACGGCGAGAGGAGAAACTCGGAAGATGATCATCATTTCTTCCATGGGATCCTTTTTGCGGTTTTCGGCAATAATCGCCTGGCTGAAAACACTACGGCGGGAGATTATTATGACGCGCTCATTAAGAAGATCGACGCATTCATTGAAGAGAAACAGGGGGGCCAGGTTTCAAGGGAGGGGTCCGGAAGGAACAGCTCCGTTCTGGGTCTGGATGAAGAAGGGATCGGCGGAACATCCCACATGTGCCTCGCAAGGTCCGCAGACATGGTGGCCGATCACCGCCCGGGTTATTTGTATACGACATGCCGGATCATCCTTTCAAGGGCTGACGCGCAATCATCCTGGGACGTGCGTTTGCGCGAGATCTTTTTCTTTGCCCTTGAGCCGGAAGAATTTTTACTGCTCCAGGAAGCGATCAGGGGCAATCCGGACGCGAATTTTATGCTGCTTGAGCGTTCTTTTATTGAGCGCTACGCTGGCTGGCCGCTGAAGGCCAGGCTTCCAGCGCAGGATGGGTTCATTTCAAAGCATCATCAGCGCCGCAAGGTCCGGATCAGCCATGCGTGCCTGCAGATGTTATCAAGGGGGGGTGAAATGGCCGTGCCGTTATGGAAGCCCGATGAGAAGGTGGAAGTCAGGGCTTCGGGCTCCTGGAGGATCGAGGCGGCCGATGATCTTTATCTTGTTGTTTTAAATAAGGCGAAACGCACTCAAGGTGAATGGGTTGTCTCTCCCTTTGGCGGACGCTACCGATTTACGGAAGGCGGCCGCCGTCTTTTGAAAAAATATGGCGTGAACTTTATCCGCAAAGATTCTGATAAGCAGGTCATGCGGGGATCGATTGTCGCAGAGGAAGCGGAAACATTCCTGCGGCTTTTCGTTGCAGGGCAGGGAAGGGAGGATAATCCTTTGCGCGAATTGCAGGAGGAGTTCTTCTTCGAAGAGCGGGTGTTGCAGGAGCTCCCGGTCCTGGCGGAGCAGCTGCGCCATCATTATTTTCTATGGAGAACAAAAAGGAACGGCTATCCTTCCACCAACGCCGCGGTGACCGCGAAAGAATATCACGCGCGGATCAATCAGTTGGCCTGTCTGATGGATGCCCGGATCATCCGCCAGAATGCGCTCCCCTCGCTTGAACGCATGGCGCGCTTTAATCATCCCTCCGTCGCGGCGCACGCGGGATATATGGCGCAGGTCCTTCGCAAACGGTTGAAACTTTTGAAAATCTGGGCAAGGACTGCCGCCTTTGAGCGCCGGAACGAAAGCGGCAGTAACGCCGCTGTTTTAAACCGGCCGGATGATGAGGGCTCGATTCCGGAGACGGGATCATGGGAGTCTTTAGGCATGTCGATATTCCGGTTCTGGCGCGCTTACGCCGAATGTGCATTTTTGCCGTGGATGGTTATGTTCCGGGATTTTTCCATCGGATTTAATGTCAAGCCGCTTTCAAAAGTGGGCATGGCCCCGGAAAGGCTTGAGACGATATTGGAACGGCTTGGCTATCCGAAAGCCGCCCGCCCCGCGCTTATTAAAGAGTTTAAAAAGTTGTTTTCAGCGAAACAGTTTGAAGCTTTGCAATCGGAGGCGCTCACAGCCATCCGTTCAAAAGATGTCCTTCGGCTTGGCAGGTTTTTGCGCAGGCTGTTTTTCCTTCTGGAGCAGAAAGGGCGCTTGTCATCCGATAAACCAAACCGTCTTCTTAAGCTTTTGGTCAACAGCCTTGCCGGCGAGGACATTGCTCGAGTCATTGAGGAGGCGGCCATAACCCCACAGAGGAAAGCGGACCTTAGGAAATTTATTTTTGCCTGCACCGCGATCTCGCAGATGGTCTATGTCCTTCTGACCTTGTGGGGCGTTGAGGCTGAGGGCGCCGGGACATCACAGCATGCGGCAGCCATTCTTCCGCTGGACCAAACGGGTGATGTGTTCATCGTCGATTTTTCGTTGGGCCAGACACGGCGCCTGCGCCTTGACGATCATTATCGAAGAAAAGGCGAATATCTTCTCTTAAAACCGGATTCTAAAACCGACCCGCAGCGGCTGTGTGAACTTTGGCGGCGATTTGAAGGCCGGTCGCTTTTCTTGGGAACGCTCGCCGGAAGAGAATTTCTGTCCCTGTTCTACCTTTCCATCCATTCGGCGAAAGGCCTGGGGCTGACAGCCTCGATCCTCAATAACATCGGGCTGGTTTATGACAGGACCGGCCAGCCAGACAAAGCGATCAGGTTCTATCAGCAAGCCGTTCAAAGAGACCCGGCGGCAGCGGAAGCCTATCACAATCTTGCGACACTTTATACTCAGGCGGGCCAAAGGCGCAAGGCCATGGCGCTTTACCGTAAGGCGATCAAGTTCAATCCGCACCTTGCTGAGGCCTGGAACAATCTCGGCATTTCTTATTCGGAAACAAAAGAGCATGACCGGGAGATCGCGGCCTTAAAACGGGCCATACAGGTGCGTCCTTATTATGCCGAAGCCTATAACAATCTCGGCGTGGCTTATGCTGACGCCGGAAAGGTTCAGGAGGCGGTCCTTTGTTACGAAACAGCGATCGCGCTTCAGCCCAACAGTTTCAGAGCCTATCGGAATTTAGGTGATATCTATTATTCCATGCGCAAGATCACCGCTGCGGTCCGGAATTTCAGCAAAGCGGTCCGCATAAGCCCGATCTTGATCAAGATGGTCCCCAGGGAACTTCAGTCTAAGGTCATCCGTGAGATGAAAAAACAGAAGACGACGGACGGGACTAATGCAGCGGTTTTGAACGATGACCTCGTTTATCCGGCCGGCAATATGGACGATCGGAATTTTTCGTCAGAGGATCTCCCTGAAACAAGACCCGGTCTCGTCACGATGAACACGCAAGCCGGGTCAGCCCTTTTGCAGGTCCTGAAATACAGCACAACGTTTACGGTAGTCTACGAGGAGGAAATGCTCCCCGGAGATCTTAAGCGGGTGAACGGCGGCTGCCAGGCTGATATTTATTATTCGGCAGAACGCGACCGGTTCTACAAGATCCGGCGTTCGCTTGTCTGCTCATATTACACGGCACTGCGAAACCGGCTGTTGTATCGCGGGCTTTTTAAGACGGCGGCGTATGCCTGGGTGATCGACACAGCGCGTAAGATTTATCAATACTCCGCCGGGCAGAAAGCTGCTGACGGACAATCTTTCAGGGATATCCTTTCGCAGGCCCGAAAGAACGGCAATCCGCGCGCCGGTATTTTGAAATATGTCACAACGGCTTTAAAAGGTTTTAGATCTGTCTGCTGTTTCTGCATTGTCCTCGCGGGCAGCGGGTTTATCTTCTTCAGGTCCGTCCGGGCCGAGAAAGCGCTGTTTTATGACAATTATTTTAAAGGGTATGAAAGCATGCTCAAACACGGGTTCGTGCAGCGCGGGTATGTGGCCGATTACCGGTTGATTCAGGCCCCCGCGTCGGATCAGAGCGGGACCTTTAGATGGAGATGGCTTAACCGCGACCGAAAAGCCGTGGAACAGGTGGAGGTCGTTGAGCTGGCGGAGGTCTTAAGGGACCTTACGGATGAACAGTTTTTCGCGGCGGTCGAAAGGTATATTGCGATCCAGCACGCGCTCTGGCGTGAAGGCTTCTTCAACCACGCGCTGGGATTTTTGGGTAATTACGGTTATCTCAAGAAAGACAGCCGGATGAGCGGGCCGCTGGTCTTATTTGATCCGGGCGAGGTCAGTGAAGAGTATGGTGGCGATCTTGAGAAGGCGCTTACGGTCATCGCGCAAAAACAGGAACGGGCGTATAAAGAGTTGAACGCGATCAACCCTGCCTGGGCGGGATATTATCAGAAAAGGCTTGCGGCGGAATTTAACCGGAAAAAATTCCTTGAGCTTTGGCGAAGCGGCCCTGTCCTTCAGATTGAGCCGGTCCAAAGTTATTCGACCAACGCCGCGGTGCTGAACGTCACGGACCGGGGAGAGGCGAAGGAAGGAGGCGATCCCCGCCTGGAGTCGATCCTCCGCGTGGCCCGGGCGATCAATCCAGCTTTTGATGAAAGCGCTTTGCGTGAGCACTATGCTTCACGAAAAAGTGAACTCGAAGAAAGGCCGTGCTACGGGGCCTCTTGTGTTCCTTGGGGAACGGAAACGATCGATGGAGCGGTTTACGCTGAATTTGTGCTGGATTATGTTTCTTATAAGATCGATACTCCGGATGAAGCCGCTGATTTTCCGCCTGACATAAAAAATCGTATTGATCATGATGACATGCTGGATTCTCTGAAAAATGATTTTCGCGTTTTAGGCGCGTTCAAAATACACGAGACAGACTCTTATCCTGAAATTGACGCGATCGATCATTATGGCCGTGTCTATCGCCGTGTTGCGCTGTATGTTCCGGTCGAATACAGGGATTTTATTTCTCTTTATCTGGCAGTTGGTGAGAAGACCATGCGAATGATCATGTTCGGCATGCCCAAAATATCGAGCAAGGAAGACCTGGCGGGATTTTTAAAGCAAAAAGGAATTACGGGGGCCGTTGTCGATGACGGCTTTTTTGCGGTCTTTGAAGCTGTTCGCCGGATCCATCCACGCGTCGATGTTCGGCTGTTGTGGGAGGCTTATCAAGAGATCGCGGCTGATTTTTCGAAAGGGGCGAAGAGCTCTCCGGGCGCGGTCGTGGTCCTGGACATCGAGTCGGATGAACACAGCCGTTATGGCGGGGATGAATATGACAAAAAAGAAACGAAGGGCTTTTTCCTGGATTTTCTAAGGGATGAGATGAAGATCCCGGGTGTTTATCTGAGGGAAGTGGCTTATACGAGTCCCGTGAGGGAAGGGAGCTCCGGTGACTACGCCCTTAATCCGGATCATTATTTTACCCAACATCGCAGGCAGTCCTATGTCGCTTCCCGTGAATTTGATCCGTTGCTGCGCGCCTGTGTTCTTGCAAGGGAAAAAGGATTGCCGATAAGAAAGATCTTTTTGGGAGAAACGGATGACTATCAGCAGATGGTGGACGAAGGGGTCAGGCTTTTAGGAAAGGAACGCGGAACAGGCGTGCTTGGGAAGAAAGAATCCGGTTTTCTGTTGTTGGATCGGCTGGCGCTTCCTTATCCGCCGGGCATCGCGCTCTCCGAATCCCTGGTCAAAAGAATTTGTGAAATGTCCGGTTCAAGCCGGCAAGCCCTTATGGACTGCCTTTATAAAAAATTGGCGGGCATCGGTATTGATACTGAAAAAGACATGCTCGCGGTCCGCAGCAACCCGAAACGATCCATGCCGGGAATTTTCACGACTTGCCGGACGCTGGACATGAAATATTTGTTAGCGGATATCTTGACGGTCGCTAACGCCTGGTATTCGGAGCGCGCCGCGGAGTACCGCAAGAAAAATGGCCTGTCAGAGGCGTTTGATCTGCCGATCATTGTTCAGCTTTGGAAGAGCGGAGAATCTCCGGACCGTGATTATTTAAAAAAGAGAGGAGCGGACCCGAAGCCGCCGCTGTATGCGTCGGGCGTCCTTTCCACGCGCAACCCCAATAATAATGAGAAGAAGCTTTATGGCCGCTACAAAGTCGACAGCCACGGCGAAGATCTGATGACCGGAGGAAAAGAGGGTGAGGACGTTAATGGCCTTGAGACGGAAGCTCCGGATCTTTACCGCCAGTTATTATCAGCCGCAGAGACTTTGGAGGCTGAGGCTGGGCCGCAAGAGATCGAATTTGTTGTGAATGATGGAACGCTTTATTTCGTCCAGACCCGTAAACTCAATTTTTCTGCCGCCGCGGAGATCGCTTATATCCGTGAGTTGCTGACCACCGGAAAGATCACAGAGGCCCGCGCCATCCCGCTGATCGAGGCTCTGCATGAAAAAATCCAAAAGCGGAAAGTTTATAAGATCAGGGAAGGTTTGCAGTTGCGGCCCATTGCCGGGGCGTTGGCCTCCACACCCGGGGCCATCCGGGGATATCTGGCGTTTGATGAGGATGGCGCGAAACAATTGATGGAGGAAGGGAAAGCGGTCATTTTCGCGGCCTGTTTCAGGCATCAGGGAGAGAGCTTTTTAATGACCATGCTGGATTATCCTTTGGCCGGTTTGATCACCTCCTACGGCAATGGTTCATCTCATGAAGCTGTTTTGTGCCGCCTTGCTGGGATCCCCTCGCTTATCCGGCTAAGCGGATGCGAAATTATGACCGGTTTGCATCCTGGTATCAAGGGCGCGGATGGTTTGATGCTTCATGCGGGCGATATGGTCATTATTGACGGGGATAATGGGATCCTTTATGAAGCGCCTGAGGAAGATGTTCTGCAGGAGAACGGGGTCGTGTTTGATGCCAGTTACGGGATCGATATCCCGGCGATGCGGAAGGCATTTCTGACGGATTACGTCCATGAAGATGGGACTTTAAAAAGCGGGATCAGCCGCCAGCGCCTTGTGGAACTGAACCAGTCGGCGGTGGACAAGTTCAAGGAGCTCGATGCCAAAGGCGACAGGAAGGGAGCGTTTACCGCGAACCTTGAAAAGCATTTTCTGCACGGGTTGTTGGACCTGGTGCCCGAAAGCAACGCCGCGGTGCTTGGCCGTGTCAGTGAGGATTTTCAAGAAGAGATCGAGCAGGCATGGGCGAACGGCGCCTGGGAAACGGTTGAGCAGATGCAGGGCATTTTGCCGAGGGATAACGGATTTAAGCTCGTGTGGCGGGCCTTCACGGCTCCGTTGGCGCACGCTCCGCCGGAAGGGGCGGTGGTTTCAAGGGTCCACAATTTCTCTCAACTCGAGATCTATTTTTCCTCACCTGATGTTGCCCAAAAGTTCGCCTTTGATTTCCGGCCTGAATTGCTGCTTGCCCTTCAGACGGTTTCGTATCATGAATGGCTGAAGGAGTGGGAGGTCATGGATGACGATGACAATTTCGAAGAGCGTCTTAAGGGTCATTCTCTGTATGGTCAGATGGCCTGGCGGATCGAAGAATGGTTCAGCGGCCAGAACCGCGCTCTTTCTTTCAAGAATATTCCGGATATGCCGTCGGTTCGTGCTGTTCTTGAGGATCCTTTGGCGAGGGAGGTTATGTTCGGATTTGAAGATGAGAACATTCCGGTCGGCGACCTTCGGCGCGTGCTTCAGAAGATCTTGAAGGACCGCATTCCGGTCCATGAGGGCCCTTCAAGGATCTTGAACATTCTTCAGGATGAAGCCGTGGGCCTGGCGCAAGACCTCGCTGATAAATCTTACACGAGCCGTTTTGACACGTATCTTCTTTGGCGCATCAGAAAAGTCTGGGCCATTTTAAAGTGCCTGGAGATCGTTTCACAGGCACGGCCGCAGAACGGCCATAAGCCGCGCGCAGAAGAAATGCTCGGATGCTGGGCGTTCATTCCGGCCCTGGCCTTATCGATCGTTTCGCAGGGCGGGCAGTTAGCTTCTGTTTCCTGCGGAGGGGACGCTTTGCCTTTTCTGATGAATACCATCGGGCTCGTTCTTTTAATTGCCTGGATCATAAGGGCGTGGGATCGAAGGATCATCTATATTTGGTGGCAGAAAGACACATTTTTAACAGCGGCCGTGTCTTGTGTTTCCACGTTCGGGCTGCTTCCTCTTCTTTGGGGATCGATCAGTGAGCACCAGGGACAGTATATTTCCTGGCTGTGCGCGATTGTTGTGTTCTCTTTAGATCTTGTGCTGTGGACCGCGCTCGGCTGGACCGGATACAGGCAGAACAAGCGGGATAAAAAAGAAAAGGCTGATGAGCATCCCGGAAAAAGATCCGGGACGGGTCCGCACGTGAATTCAGCGGTCTTGCAGGAGGCGCTTCCTGAACGCTGGATCAACACCCATCCGCAAGATTATCCTGAACTGGATGATGAGATCGTGATCTCCGAGCGGTTCCTGCGGGTTCTGGGAATGCGGCCGACCCCGCTGGTGCGTTTGGAACGCATGAGCCGCATGTTCAGTTCGGACCGACCCAGAATGATATTGTTGAAAGATGAATCCCGGCGTCTGGGGCAGAGCTTTAAGATCCTCGGGGTCTTGATCGAGGTCAACGCGGTCTTTGTTGACCGGATCCAGCTGGCGATGGAAGGAAAGACCCGTCTCACGCAACCGTATTATATCGTGACCCAGACCGTCGGCAATCACGGGATCGCCATGGTCACGGCGGTCAGGATCCTTATCGAACATTACCGGAAAAAATATCAGGGACAGGACAGTGTCTTAAGGATGCTGGACCATATCGAGCCGGTCGTGTTCACGGTTTGTGATCAAGAGCTGCCCGATGCCAAACGCCTGGGGCTGGAGCGGGCTCTTGAAGAATATCGGATTTGTGTTCGAAATGATCATAAGGGAAAACTGTTTAATCGATACGCGGATTATCCTCAGGCGGAGACCGGACGTTCGCGGTTCATGAAAGAAAACCGCGGCCATGCTTCATACATGGAGCATGGGAATTTAAAGATCCAGTCCGGGCACGCGCTGGCCGGCATCGAGATCGTCGAGCAGCTCACTGAGATGGGTTTCAAAGGCAGGCGCGCTTCGGTGATCGTGCCTGTTGGCGCCGGCGGGCCGTTGGGGATCATCGGAGGTTTTAAACTTGCCGCGCGCCGGATGAGGTGGGCGCCTGTTTTTGGCATTGCGGCACAGAGCATTTCTTACGGCGCGTTGGTGAGGACATTGAAAGATGGAAAGCCCTATATCAATCAGCCCGTTACTGAGCAGCGCGTCGCGCTGGATGGACGAAGTTTTATTTTTGAGGACGGGATCGCGGTCACGCGGCCGGATCCGAAGGCTGTTGAGACGGCGCGCCGCATTGTGGATTTTGCCGCCACGGTGGACGCCCGCAAGGCGTTTGAACGTTCGGCGCCGCTTCTTTACACGGAGCTGAATGATTTTTACAGCGGAGCAGATGTCATGGTTGGAGGGACAACGTCTTTGACCGCGGAACTTCTTTTTGAACATTTTGACGGCCTTGACCATTCGAATCAATTGTTGACGGCTGGCCCGGCTTTGGATGAAGCGGAAGTGATCGTCCTTTTGGGAACGGAGGGTAATGTTGCCTCTGATCTTTTAACGGAGATCGGACGCCGGTCATCAATGGCGTTTAGCAAAGGAATTTCTACAAATGCCGTCGGGGTTCGGATCCCGGGCATGAATTCTTCTGTTCTGCGGGAAGGACGAGATCTCGTTTCAGCATTGAAAAAAGCGGCTGTTATGGGAAGTTTCCTTCTGGCGGATGCGGCGGTTATGGCTAATGGGGTCGATCAGGATATTCATGAATTGGGTAAAACGATTGTAAAGTCCGCAGGGTCGGTGGCCCTGTATGCCGCTTTAGCGGTTTTAGGCGTCATTCTTTTTCGCGCGATCACGGGATGGGTCAAGACGCTTCCTGAAGAGGACCGTTGGGCGGATGTTCAGAGGCAGTTGGAAGAGGATAAAAAATCCGCGGCCGCTTCTGAACCTGGAACCTTGAAACAAGCTCCGGAAGAGCCGTCGGTAAGTTTTATCCGCGGGCCGCAGGACCTGCCTCCTTCAAGCACGCCGGTCAGAGACAGCCGGGATGTTTTACGGCTGCGTCCTGTTTCCGGCGGAGGGGAGCATCAGATCGTATCCGCCGCCAGGTATCTTGACCGCTGGATGTGGCAGCATCGGAATCGTTTTCCGCGTGTAAGGAGTTTGAAAAAGATCCGGATCCCGGTCGTGACCGGTGTGGCGGCGTCTATCTTGAAGGAAGGCAGCTGGACGCCCGATGAGATCAGGCGGATGTTCCGTGTGGCTGAAGATGAAGCGGCAGAGAACGATGACGGATTCCTTGAGGTGCCCATTGATGTCCTGACCCTGAACTGGTCGTCCGGGCGGAAAAGGCTGGACACAGACGCGCTGGTGGAAGCGGCATTATCCGTTGCCGCCGGAGGGCGTTTAAGAAGCTGGATCCTGCCGGGGATGCTGATATTGCGGATGTTCCGGGGAGTCGGAGACCTCAAGAAGACCATGGGGTCCTATATTGATGATATCCAGATGGAGGAAGACGGCAAGGCGGCGATCCCGCAAAAAAACAGGCCCGTGTGGGAAGAGCAGTCCGTCGCGCTGGAAGAGGGCGGGCGCACGCCGCTGGGGAAGGGTTGCTTTTTTGTTGTTCACACCACAACGGTCTTCGGTTCAAGCGAGCCGATCTGGCTTTACAGCGTTGTGCGTGACGATGTGCCGATCATCAATGGACTTCGGCTAAAGGCCCCGAATTTTATTGATGTCGATGGGACGTTGCTTGCCACGATCGTTTCGATCAATAAAGATTCGGTGCTTCTAAAAGTCCTGGCTCCGGGCAGTTCCAATGTATCGTTGAATGATGACGGAACGAATGCCGCGGTGGTGGAAAATTGCCCTCACTGCGACCGGAATTCGCTGGCGTTAAGCCGGCCGCTGTTTGAAACGGGATTTTTCCGCATTGTCTGCGATGCCCATCCGCTAAGGGAAGGCCACGTCCTTATCATTCCCAAAGAGCATTATTCCTGCGTCGGGGAATATCCTGAAAACGTTTTTGCTGAGTTTAAGGATGTTTTTGCCCGGGTGATCGGGTTTTTGAAAAGTGAATTCGGAAATGAGCGGATCGCGGTCTTTGAGCACGGCATCGTGGGGCAAACCGTGTTCCATTCCCATGTTCATCTGATGCCATTTTCAGGCAAAGCGCAGGATATTGTCCCTGAAAAAAATGTTCTATCCGCGGCCCGTTCATTGAAAGACATGGCGCGGCGATTTAGAGATGAAAAGGCGTATCTGTTTTTCATGATCGGAAGGCAGATGTGGTTTGTGGACACGCGTATAGGCGCGCCGAGATTTTTCAGAGACCGGTTCGCAAAAGCCCTGGGTGTTGAGGAACGGGCGGACTGGAAAAAAACAGAACAGTCGGCTGATCTTATGCAGGCATTCAGAGCGGAGTGCGAAAGCCTTCAAAAGAAATTTCAAACAAGCGCATGGAATCCGGGGATCTTCGGATCTGCGGATACGAATGCCGCAGTGACAGGGAATCGTTATGAAAAGAGCCTGGCGAAAGAAAGGCCTTCAGGCCGCCTGTGGATGCGGGCTGTTTCGTTGGCTGCGATGCTGTCGTCAACCGCCGCTTTCGCGGCCAGGCCTTTGAGCGACACCAACCAGCTTGCTCAGGTGTCTTCTGACGCGTGCGCATTTCCGGCGCGGACATTCCTTGAAGAGGTCGAGTTTAAGATCTGCGGGTATATCCCGTTCTCAGCGGATGGAAAGATCGCGGATATTTCTTTTTCAGGCTGGGGCGAATTTTTGATCACGGCCGTTTTGCTCATCCTGACAGCCGTTGCGCTGAAGGTTATTTACACTCCTAACATATTGAAGAAATTCGCGCTGCCGGAAGGCGTTCAGCGCGGTGTTTTGTCCGTGATTTGGGCTGGTCTGGGAGGATTGTTGGGGCTCATCGTTCTCGGCGGGTCCGACCACGGGATTTTAAGCGCGGTCCTTGGCGCCGGCCTTGGATGGTTCGTTCACAAGGTTTGGAACTTACGTGAAACAATTTATCAGCGCGCGGCAAAAAGCACGGTCATTGTTTATCTTGCTCTTGTCCCGTGGGTTCTTCCGGCGGTTCTGACCGGAACATTCGTAAACGGCCGGGCAGTATTTTTCCGGCCTGAAAATTCTCCGGCGGCTGAAGGAATTCTACAAAAGCTTGAGAAGCCGTTCCCCGAAATCTATCAGATTGCGCGAAAGAGCGAAGTTTCGATCATATTGGCCCCGGGTTCCGTCGGGCCGTTGGCGGAAGTGTATAAACCCGTTATTGGGGCTGTCACGGTGAGGCTGGATGAGCGGGCCGTTGATCTGTTCCCCGAACAGGCGGCTGCGAATCTCGCCCACGAACTAACGCATGTTGCGCAGCGCAAAGGAAATTTTCCAGGAATTTTCGGGAATGTGATCTGGGCTTTTGAGGGAAGGGACCTTTTGGCGAATGAGAGCGAGGCCTATGAGGTTGAAAAAAAGGTGTATGACAGGATCGCTGGAGGCGCTACGTATCAAACGGTAAGCATGGTGGATCTGAAGGCGTTCTATTCTGAGACCAGTCGGGATTATGTGGTTTCGTTCTTTAAACGGATCGGTTCTTCCGTCGGGCTTGTTCTGGTGTTTTTATTCTGGCCCCGGATCATCCTTCGGTTTAGAAGTCTCGCGAGAGGAGAAGTGTTGCGCGGCAGGGTGTCTGTGCTGGCGGATGGTGAAATCATCAGAGACAACGGATCATGGGCAAAGGAAGGTGATGGCGGGCGCAATTCCGCCTGCCTTTCCGCTGAGCTTGACACGGTCACGCGTGAGATCCTGGATATTGATTTTCCCGGGATCATCGCGCGTTCCAGAGAAAATTGGCTGCGGCTGCATCGAGAATTTTTCGGCCATTTCGCGCCTGACGGAAAGGCCTCTGACGAGGAACGAATGGCCTGGGAAGAGGCTTTGAAGACGATCAATCGAACAGCATCTTTGAAGGCCGGAACGCCGCCGATGAGGCATATTGATTTTGTTCAGCAGGCGAAAGATCTGAATAAGAGCTTTGAAATTGAGCTGCGGCAGACAGATTTCTCATATCAGCCGCGCAAAAGTCTGTTGCTGATGGCCGCGATGGTCGGGCGTATTTTGGCCGGACGGCAAGCGGAGGAGGCGCCGGCGGCCGTTGTGGGAGCGGAGATTCAACGCGTTCTGACTGAAGCGAATCGCGCTAAGAATTATCTGGGTTTTGTTTTTCCGCAGGCAGCCGGGGTCTTTTGCATTGATTATTTGACTGCCGGACTCGCTCCGGCCGGTCTGTCATCGGGGGCAGAGGACGCCTCATCCCAGGCCGGCGCTGCGAAGTGGAAGAGCGTTACGCTTATTCCAGCCTCCAGCGAAGCTCCTTTAGCGTTTCTGCGTGTTGTTTTTGACAGGCCGGTCCAGATCATCGTCGCGGGAGAGGGCTGCCCGGTCTGCGATTTCGCGCTGCTTCGTGATTTCAGAACGTTTGGGCGTTTATCTGCGCTGCGGATCACTCAAATGAAAAAAGAGGATTTTGAAGCAGAGGAGGCTTTGCGGGCGTTCACTTTTGATGAGAATACGCCGTTTGCGGACCAGCAGCGCCGGCGTTTTGCCTTTCTTAAGAGAATGGCCGACCATTTCGCCTGGCCGGTTCTGTATCGTCCATATTGGTTTACAGCGAAAAGGTTCGCTGAATCGGTGGGGCGCACGCCTCAGGAAAGATTTTTTATTGAGAAGTTCTTTGCGCTCGGGTTTATGTCCGGCGGCGGCAATGAACGCTGGCCTTATGACCGGGAGATGATCGAGTCGGGTGAAACAAAGGACTTGGTGAGAAAGTCCCTGGAGATCGAAAAAGAGGCGCAGAAGCTTCAAGTCAGGATCGGTTTTTATCAGCGCTTTGGGCTCCCTGAAGCGGCCCAGGCCCCGGGCGCTTCGACCCGTCAGCAGATCTTTGAGCAGGGCAAGCAGGTGAAAGCGAACGCGCTTCAACTGGCCGCGGACCCGCTGTTCGCGCCTTTGATGCGGATCTTTGTTACTCCCGACGGAAACAAGGGATGGCTGGTCCATGAACGGGAGGTCAATGAGATGGTCAAGCGTATCGATCAGCAGATCGCCGCCGTTCTTTTGGCCGCGCGTCCGGCGATCGAGGCCGCCCAGGCGCGTTTTTCGAAAGATCATCAACAGATGTTCTTATGCGCGTTGACGCAAGCATTGTTGAATATCATTCTTGGCAAGAGCAAATATTCCAACCGGGAGGAAATAAAGGCTTCCTTAGCGGCCGGTTATGGCCTGTCGGGAGTTGAAATTCCGTCCGTGAAGAGCGTTTTGGATGTGGCTTTTCAAGAAAAATTTGAACAGGGCCTCGAGGCATTTTCCAAAGAACTGCGGGATGTTCTTGAACCGAACCATGATGAAGCCATCGGCGAGGAAATCGCGAAGAAAGAATCTTTCCTGTGGGATTCGCTGGCCGGGCCGTGGGCTCAAACTTTAAGCCTTGAACTTGATCCGGTTTTGGCGGAAGTCCAGGGATTGCGGCAGCAGCTTTCCGATCCATCTCAGATAGAAGCCTCTTTGGAAACAGCGCTCCAATTGCGCTCAAGGATAAAGGAAGGCGATGTCGATGGGGCCATGACCGCGGCGCAACGGTTGAGAGCGCAGGCGAAGGATGAAAATAAAACCAGGATCGGGAACATTCTGCGCGAGTTCGCCGTTTGGGCTGTCGGCCGGATTGAAGAGAGGCTTAAGGCTCATGATGATCAGCGGGTTGAGGAGATAACGAGACGGAGCCGCGCGGCGCTGCAGGGGTTTCCGGTTTTAGATGAATTCAATCAGCTTTTGAAATCAGCCCGTCGACAACTGATCGAATCAGACGGCAATGCTGTTCAACCCGTCGCGCAGGATGAAAATGCGCGCGCGGCGCAGCAACTGCTGCAGGAATTCAAAGACCATTTTCATGCCGGCCGCGACCGCCTGATCCGGGAATTCCTGGAGCTTGCCGCGCAGGGCCGTGGCCTTGAATTTGAGGACCGGGAAAAGCTTCACCGGTATTTTCTTCATCATGGCGGCGGACTGAATTATCGGGCCAAAGAATTGCTTGAGTCGGTCGAGAGACGCAAAAAGAAGGGGACCAACGCGAGCGTGTGCGGCGAGGATGCTTCCCGTCAAGAGGAAGTTCTTAAACATGACATGGAATATGCCAAGAGCTGCGGGGTTCCGCTGGATTTTCTTCAGAGCGCCAGGGATTTTATTTTTACGAATTATGTGAGGATCGCGTGGGAGATCTTGAAGCATCTTAAGGCCGGATATCAGGGACAGGATCAGCTGTCTTCCGATTATCGCGAGGCATTTGTGCAGCTTTTCCGGCATCACGGGATCCGTTCGATCCTGGATATCGGTTTTGAATTCGGGGAATTCCTGCATATGTTCTATCCGGTCTGCCGGGACGCCGGTGTCAGGCTGTTCGGCCTTGAAATGGAAGAGCGCCGAAGACTGGTTGTCCGGGCGGAAGAGGCTGAATTTGTTTTTGGTGACGCGGAACAATTGAACGAACATCTGCCTGGGCGGACGTTCGATCTCATTGTTGCCTCCGGCGTCTGCGGGTTCATACAGTTCCATGCCAAGACTGTTGCGCCAGCATGGATGCCTAAAAATCATCGCAGTTTACGCGAGGCCTATGAGAGCAGCATGACGATCGTTCAGCAGGGAGTCGGGGCGCTCAGCGAGCATCCTCGGGCCGCCATGTTCGTGGCGTCATTCAGCTCATTTCATCTGCTGGACGCTTCTGAACTGGAGCGAAAGGGAGTGCGGGTCTTAGTATGGAACACGGAAGAAATGCGGGTCCGCAAAGAAACGAATTCGGGCCAGGCGATCGAAAGCTCTCAGCAATATGCTTATGACAGGTATCAGGCCCGACGGATATTCAGCATTTGGAATCATGGTTCCAATGTCGCGGTGTTCGCAAAAAATAATAACGGGAGCTCTGACCCCAAGACCAACGCGAGCGTTTTGGACCCGCCAGTGATGGCTCATTTAAATGGATGGACGCCTATCGAACGATTGAACTTTGACAGTTATTTGACGTGGGTCTTTAAGGCCGCGAAGAGAATTCCCTGGAGCCGGGGCCGGTCAACACGAGGGGTGCTTACGGTCTATTGGCTGGGTGGGGTCAACGGTAAAACAGACGTCCCTCTTGCGACATATCAGGGGCGCAGGGCCCATTTTGAGCGCCAGCTGAAAAATCTGAAAAAAGCAGCTTCGATAGCTGAACTTCGAAAGGTCACAGGATTATTGCTTGAGCACGGCTTTGTGCCCGAGCCGGAATTCGGATGGTATGCCATTCAGGTTCCCGTAGGGATCACGCTTGAAAAATGGGCGCAAAGAAATCAGGGGGATATTATGCCGGCGCGTGTTTGGCCGCTGGTCCGCGCGGTCTTTAAAGCGATGATGGTGATGGAGCGGCATGGTTTGATCACACAGGACTTTTCGGATAGGAACGTGATTATCAACGGGACGGAAAAGCGCCCGATCGTTCACCTGCCCGATCTTGGCAGCGTGGTTTCCCATGACGAAAAGGATTTAACGGATGAATTGATCGGAGTGACCCAGGCCTGGGCCCCGCCGGAGGTCAAGTCCTACAGCCCGGTTGCTGATCCGAGGGTCCATGTGTATCAGATGGGCAAGTTTCTCTACTATTTAGCGCTTGGCGTGTCTCGTCACGCTGAGTTGGCTTTGAAGGACACAAGTCCGCAACAGATCCATTTTATGCTCGGAAAAAAGTCCTGGGCGCCGCTTATTCCTGTTCTGCTTAAGGCCCTGGCTGTGTCGCCGGAGGATCGTTACGCGAGCGTGGCGGAGCTTTATGGGGATGTCAGAGGCCTGTTTAGCGGAGCGCCGGAATATTGGCGGCCTGTCCGCTCTCAGGAAATCGAGATCCCCATCAGGATCATTTATGATCAGAGACAACGTGGCAACGCTTCTCAAGGAATGAATTCCGCGGTCCTCGAAGGACGGGCAGGGGAAGAAAAAGGTTCGGCTGTCCGCCGGTCGCCGGGTGAAGTTCTTCATTTGGAGGTCCCTTCCGGGAAGTGCCCTCCAGTGTTAAGGGATTATATTTCCGTTCACAACCGGATCTTGGAATTGAAGGAGGCCATTGCGCTGGGATTTTTGGAAAAGACGATCGCTCAAATCGAAAGTGGCGATGATCAGGGCCTTTTGGCCAAGTGGCGGGCGATGGAGGCCGGCCTGCGCAAGGTCTTGACGGGCCGGGGGTATGGCCTGAAGATCTTATCGGAAGATCACCCGATCACTCAGGGCCGCGCCGGTTATGTCATTGGGCGCACCATCTGTTTTTCTAAAGCGGAAAGAGTGGCGGATATTTTGATGTATCTGGGGCATGAGAGCGTGCACCTTGTCAACTGGGAGGAATCCGAGGCGCGCAAGATGGATGTGCGTTTGATCATCTGGATGAAATCTCTCGTCGATGCGTTGCGCCAGAGTCCGGAGGATGCGTTTAAGCAGGCCGCGGACGCGCTGGAAAAGATCGCCCTTGATTTTGAGCTCGATATCCACACCGCGCGGCTGCAGCTTGAAGAACAGGGGACGGAATTTTTGAAGGAGCATGGGCTAGGGATGATCACGCAAACGTCCGGGTATTTAACGGCAGTGGCTCAGTCCGCGAGCGGGGTGATCGAATCCTTGCCTGATCTGACGGCGGGATTCTCCATGCGCTTGAAGGACGTTGCGCCTTGCGCAGCGGCTGCATTTGTGCTGGAGTCTTTGTATGAGTGGAATATTTCAATTCTAAGAGAGAGCCCTTCTCCGGCGGAAGCGACCGCTGTCAGTGAGGCGACCCGGTCTTTGGCCGAGGTCTTCAGTCCTGATAAGAGATCATTATCTGTCGCTTACGCCAGAATGAACCAAGGTTACGCGAAAGGTGAGACTTCCTCGGATCAGGTCCTGGCTGAGTTGGGAGCTTTATTGGAAAAGATGGATTGTGTTCTGGAAGGGGTCCGTGTGAAGGACGAATTGACGGCCCTTCTCAAGGAAGTCCCCGGCCTGACAGAAGAGGACCTCGATATTTTGCGGAGCATGAGCGAGTACACCCTTCAACTGCAAGCGGTGCGGGCTGATACGGATAATCCGACGAGACTTTCGTGGATCAAACAGATATTCGCCGACCATTCTTCTTTGAGCCGGCTGATGATCTTGTATTTTCGGACCAAATTTGATCCTGAATTTCAGGGGGGCCGGGAGGCTCGGGAAAAACAGCTTCAGGAGATCCGAAAGAATTTTGTGGAGGAAATGTCGGTCTCATTCCGGGGGAATAATTTTATTCACGAACGGGAAGTGATCGCGATTGCCTGGGAACTTTTGGACGCGACGGTAAAAACGGATTTTTTTGTGGCGGACCGCATATCCTTAGGGCTCAGGCTTGACCCCAAGAAGATGAGTATTTTTGAACGGAATAAAAAAGATTTTCCGGATGTTCCCTACGCGGTGATCTGGGTGCATGTGCCCTATGGCGGGTACGGTGTTCATGTGAGGTTTGAGAATGTTGCCCGGGGCGGCTTGCGCGAAATGGTGGCTGCCCGGACCCAGTTGCGGAATAAACTGCTGAATGAATGTTACAGCCTGGCTTACACACAGAATTTTAAGAATTTGATCCCCGAGGGCGGGTCCAAGGGGGTCTTTATCCCGGCGGAGAATGTGAACCCGGTGGCTGTGGGGATCGGATATGTGGATTCATTGATCCATATGATGCAGGATCGTCCGGAAATCATCTGCGGGGGATCCATCGCTGTTGTTGATCCTTTGGAATTGGGGCCGGATGAAGGGACAGGGCCTCTTTCCACTTTGGCGACGGTCCGTGGCTGGCAAAAGGGCTTGAAGGAATGGCGGCTTTTGATGACCGGAAAGCTCGCCGTCCTGGGCGGATGCCCGCACATGGACAATAATGTCAGCGGTCCAGCTGTTGTTATTTCTCCGGATGGCGGGTTTTTGTCCCAGGTTGGCACTAACCGCGTGACTTCTCAGGGGGTGATGAAGAATCTAGACGAATCCTTGAAGTGGGTTGGTATAGATCCCCGGAAGCAGGGCTTGCGTCTTGGGCTTACCGGTGGGACCAATGGTGATGTGGGGAGCGGAGACCTGATCATAGCGATCGAGCGTTACGGAGAAAAAGCCAAGATCATTTATATCAATGATCATACGGCTGTGATCTATGATGAGGCCGGCATTGACCAGCAGGAGCTTTTACGATTGGTTCATGGGGGGAAAGTTCTCAGCGAGTTTGACCCTCAAAAGCTAAGATCCTCGCAGGCATTTTTTGTATTGACGCCCAAAGAATCCCAGATGGTGACGCTCACAGCCGAGCAGATCAAAAATATGAACCGGCAGGCTTTCGCCACGCTTGCCCAACGTTATGGGCGCGAAAATGTGCAATTGGTTGATTTTGACATCGCGGTCAGTTCAGAGTCAGAGCGGATATCGATCGTTCCGGCGATCCTTCGGGACAACATGATCTTTTTGGGCCGGGTCGACGCCCTGGTTCCGGGAGGGGGACTTAAGGACACGATCCGGCATGAAGATATGGATGGCCGGGTCAAGAACGTGGACATGCTTCTGGATGAGAAAGGACAGACGGTCACAAAAATCGTGTGTTATGGCGCCAATGTTTTTGCCACCAGGCCCGCCAATGACCGGATGGAAGAGATGGGGATCCTGGTCGTCCCGGACGAAAAGGCCAACAGCGTTGGGGTTTCGGTGTCGTCCCGCCGGGAAGTCGATGGGAACCTTCTGTTCAAACTGGACGAGCTTAAGAAGGCCGACGCGGAGTTCATGCCGGATCTTCTGGCAAAACTTTTGGATGAGTCCGTTCAGAAGCATTGGCTTTTGATGCGGGAGCGGTCCGCCCGCCCGGGAGAGCGCGTGGTCACGCAGATCTCACCGGACGTTTCACGGGAGATCATCCGCATCAAGAATCTTCTCATCGCGGCGGATGTCCTTAAAAACCATCCGGATCTGGCTCGGGCCTATTTGAGGAAGTATTACCCGCGGGCCGTTGAGCTGGAGCGGGTTTATGCGAGGATCCCGCCGGAGCGGCTGAAGAGCACGCTGGCCATAACGGTCGCGATGGATGTGGTTTTAAATGCCGGCATCAATTATGTGCGCCAGACAGCGTTGACGACAGGACGCACGGATGTTGAGATCGTTCTGGCGTATGCCGTTAAATCTGTGGAGAGCGGCCACACTGAGAAGAAGAAAAAGGTTTATGCCTTAAATCATGAACTTCCGCTGAGCGAACAGATCGGGCAGCTCAGCCGGATCGAGGGAGATCAGCAAGAGCGGGTCTTGAATGCGCTCATGAAGCCGGAAGCCTCTTCTTCGCCCAAAAATTGGGCGGTCGAAGAAGACTTTGTTGATCTTATTCGGAGGATCGTAAATTTCACGCCGGTCCAGGAAATGGAAGCCCCTTCAAATCAGGATGAACAGGAGTACTGCTTTGAAGTCCGAAGAACGATCTTAACAACACCGTGGCGTTGCCCAATTTATGCGGCCGCTCTGGCTTTGATCGCGCAGATCATTGTGGGTCGGCTGAAAAAAGAATTTGGCAATGGCCGGCGGTGGCAGGCCCGTGTTGTGCATGGCGTCGCAGAAGGGTATGCCGGACCGCTTTCGGATATTGATGTTTATGTGGACATTTCACAAGAGGATGTTCCTGTGGCTGAGATCAAGCGAAGGGCGGTTGAGCTCGATCAGGAAATTCTCAATCAATTACAAAAAGCCGGTCTTTTTTCGGGGTCACGAAATTTTATTGATATAAAAGTCAATCGGCCATTGACCGAGAGAGAAAAACTTTATCACACAGACTTGAAAACTATGGTTTCAACGATCCTGAGTGATTGGTGTGGTCATTGCGCCGATCCGGCTTTGAATCGACTGCTTTGCCGTTACAAGGATAAGTTCCTGCAGGATGAAAAAGAGAGCGGCGACCCGCAACACATAAATTCAGCGGTGTTACGGAAGCACGAGGGGAGGCAGCCGCAAAAAGTGGCTCTGTTGAGTGTAAATGATTTCGGGAAAAAAGATCGGTCGTCCGTTGAAGCCATGGCCAGGATTTTAGAGGAAGGCGGAAAGATTGTTGTCGGGGAACGCAACATGGCCCGTTGGCCGCGCGCCGTGCGCGCTGTTTTGGGAGACGCGAGTGTTTTTGATTTCGATTTCAATCCGGCGGGGGTATCGGATGATACGCACGCAAGAGAATTGTTCCACTCGCTGGTCCGTGAAGGGTATCTTGTTTTTGTTGAAGGAGGCTATGTCTGGGCCAAAACACCCGACGAGGAAGAGTTGTCTTCTTTGGGATTTCAAACGCGGGAGATCGATGAGGTCTTCCGAGTCTGGCGGACGACCGAACCCGGACGGGCGGTGACGGCTGTTTTGGATAAGCTTGAAACGGAATCCTCCATCTATGCCGTATTGTGCGGCGGAAAACTGGACAGCTGCCTGTTTGTGGTGTTTTTAAAGATATTGCACTATGCCTCTCGGCGCACAAAAGACCTTCGCGTGATCATTAATGAGGAGGCGGTGAGCTTTTATCCGGGAAAAAGCGTTGAACAAACTTTAAAGGAGCGTTACTTTCCCGCCGTCAGGCGTTTGGGAATAGAGCCGTCTATCGAATATTTTGATGAAGAATCCACGCAAGGGCCATCAGGACAAAGGCCTGCCGTGAGCTTCAGGATCTATCCTTCAACATCAGCGTTTCGGATGGATGTTCTTTCTGGCGGGGATCGGTCTTCCGTTCCGCAACGCGCGACACGGCTTGGCTGCTGGGCCTTTGTTCCGTCGCTTATTTTCGCTACATCAGCTCAGGCCGCGCCTCATCCTGCGCTGACAGGAGGGGGGGACGGATTGCCGTTCTTGATCAATCTGGCCGGGTTTGTCTTTTTTGTCGCCTGGGTCATGTCGGCCTGGAATAAAAGGTTTTTGTACGTTTGGTGGCATAAGGATTTCTTTTTAACAGTCGGATGGGGGCTGACGACGGTGTTTGGCCTGTTCCCGCTTTTTTGGGGCACGATTCCCGATGAGCAAGGCAGGTATGTTTCCTGGGCGTGCGCGACGGCGTCTCTTTTCTTGAATCTTGTGTTAAGGGTGGCCACAGGCTGGATGGAGTATAGGGAAGGGAGGAGGCATGAAGAGGAACGACAAATAAAGACGGGAGAGCAGAAAAAAGTTTTCAAAGATCCTGATACTTCGAAAGACTCGAAGGAAGGTAAAACCAACGCCGCGGTGCTGAGAACGGATGAGGCAACGGGCAGCAGTCAACCCTTGGAGCAGCCGGCGCCTTTATATATGGGAAGCGACCAGAAGACCCGGAGTTCTCTCTTCAGGGTCGGGGCGCCCGTGTGCGCAAACTGCGAGATCTTTTTTGTGCGCGCTCTCCGCAACCGGGCGCTTCAAAGAGAAATCGTCTGCGATGGAGAGACGCGCCGCAATGGGAGCCGGTATTCGAGGAAAGTGTTTTTGCATCGCCAGGAGGGAGACCTTTCTGCCGGAAGAGAGATTGAGTTTGCTGTTTTACCGTCCATAAACAGGCTTGGATATTATGGAAAGCCCCTCGGCCTTCTTTTGACGCCGATTATGATCAATGGACGGTCTTTGCATGGGATGATCGCACTTAAGGAAAGGCTGTTTGGGAGATGGGTCCTGCGCCGGCATTCGGCGCTTTTACGCCTGCTGGAGCTCAATGGTTTCGGGCCTCAGATATGGGACAGGATATTCGCTGATGAGGCTTTGACTTACGAGGAAATTGAAAAACTCCAGGGACTTAAAAATTTTCTGCTCGGTTCTCCGCTGCGGATCCAGGTCCGGCAAGGTATCGATATTAAAAATCCTGAGGAATTTGCGGAGTTGTGCTACAAGGGGACCGATCATCCGTTTTCGTATATTGATGTTATTCCTGCGCAGGAAGATTTAAAGAGAAACCCTTCTTTGGCGGGAGAGGAGGGGCCTGATCGTCGCAACTCGTCCATTTTACCGGAGAGAGGGGCAGAGGCTGTGGCTGACACAGACGCAGTGCAGGAGGCTGATGAGGAGTCGGGCTGGTCTGTCGTCCGGGAACTTTTAACCAGCCGCTTATATCTGAAGAAGACGATCCTGGAGAATGTCCCTGTTCCGCCGCCTGCCGTGCAGATCAATGCCAGCGATCTTTGTAACAATCATTGCCTTCAGTGCATCGGCGCGGTGCTGGACCGGGAGAAAGGTTGTCCTGCAGAACTGGAAGCGGCTGCGAAGGTCATGCAGTCCGATGAGATCGACATGCTCATCAACGATCTTGAAGCGTATAACGCAAAATTCCCTCCGGAACAGCGGACACGGCGTTTTCATTTTTCGGGCCACAAGGGGGAGCCTTTGGTCAGTCCTGCGACGCTGCATGGCTTTCAGCGGCTGCAGGCGGCGGGGTATGAGACAGGGATCATCACCAACGGTCGTTTGATGAAGCCGGAAGCGCGGGCCATTCTGCTCAGGAATACGTTCGTTTATGTGAGCGTGTATGGATGGTCTCCAGAGAGCTACGATGCCGGAGCCGGATTGAGCGAGGGTGTGGCATTTTTCCAGATGAGGGATAATTTGCGGGCGCTTCTTGAGGAGCGGCGACTGCTGAACAGCCGGACTGAGATCAATGTCGGCGTGCTTTTGCATCGGAATATTTATCGTGAAGTAGAAAAGATCGCACGCGATCTCAAAGCCATGGGGATCGATTCCGTGCGGTTCAAACCTCCGATGGCGACTGATGAGGGGGCTCTGGCGCCGGAGGAGTGGGCAGAGTGTTACGCCATGGTCCGGCAATTGAAGGCCGAGCTTGACAGCGATCATTTCAAGATTTACGTCATGTTCAGCGAGCAGAAAGCCGGCGAATTGACGGCGAATAAATTCGCGCGATGTCTGGCCCACCCCATGATCGCGGTGATCGGACCCAATTTGAATGTCTACCCGTGCGCCCATACCTGCGGGTTCGGGATGCCGTCCTTCGGAGACCTTCACGAGGAGAGTTTTGAGCAGATATGGAGCGGGCCCCGGCGTTTCACCTTGATGTCCGGAATGGTTCCTGAGCGTGATTGTCCGGTTTGCCCGCACCAGGCCGGCCTGTTGAACCGTTATCTGGAGTCTGCCCTCCTCGATCTACGCTGTGCGAAGGAAAGCGGAACCAACGCCGCGGCGCTTGCTTCAGCGAACGATTTTTCGGAGGAGCGGGGCCGTGAGGCGAGGGAAACACTGAAAAGAATTTCGGAACGGTCCGGAAATATTGATAGGGCGATCCGCATGGCATGGCTCAAAATATTTTTGCGTGTTACGGATCAAAGCGATCGCGCGGTTGCGGCGCAGCAGGAGAGCATCGAAAGGCGTGAATGGCGTCGATCGGCTCAGCAGCGGAGCGCAAGAGTGGGATCGGTGGTCCATGTTTCCAGTTCTCATCAACAGGACCCCAACCTTGATGTTTGGCGGGCGTATTTTGAAGGGAAGCTCGCGATCACAGCAGCTGACCGCATGGGAAAAACAGCGGAAGATTATTTTAAGGAGTTTGCCGGCCAGTTCAATGATCAAGCTAATGAGGCCTGGCAGAGGTTCCGCCGTTCTCTGGAAGAAAATCCTGATAGTTATAATGGCGTCTGGTCAAAGGTCTTGGAATACGCCGTGACGATCCATTCAGCGAAACAGGCTTCCGGTTTTGAACCGCTTCGATTAGAGCCCGCGCCGCTTTCTGATTATCCTTTCGAGGCACAGGAAGCTCTTCGGTCGATGTCGCCCTTCAACGTGGACCTGAGGCCGGCTCAAGACGTTCCATCCCTGCCTGTCCTGCCGGGGTCGTTATTTCTCTATATGGCGCCGCTGACATATTTGGGACGCCGCAGGGCGGTATCCGAGGTTTGTGAATTTTTGACCGTTCATCTCGGGATCTCGAGCCATCGCCGCAGGCCGACGCTGGGGATGGCAAGTTTTGATTCCGGGAATAGCGCTTCCTGGTTCGGGGTGGCGATCTTGAGGGTGGCGCTGATCTACAAGCTCATCATTCAGACCTTTTTTCTTTAGCGGACTGGTGTTTTCATAAAATAAGTTCAGACCAAATAAAAACCGTATAAATTTTGGATTTTATGTATAATAAACAAGCCTAAAGTGGTTTTATCGGAAAATATTTAGAAGAATGAGAGGAAAAAATGTACAGACCAGAAATTCGGGTGTTCGACTGCACGATCCGCGATGGCGGGCTCATGAACAACCATTTATTCGACCACAGTTTTGTGCGGGATGTTTATAAAGGATTATCAGAAGCCGGGGTGGATTATATCGAGCTTGGGTATAAGAACTCCAAGGAGCTGTTTTCACCGAGTGAATACGGCGCGTGGAAATTCTGCGAGGATGAGGAGATCCGCAAAGTGACCGAAGGGATCAAATCGAGCGCCAAGATTTCGGTGATGGTCGATATCGGACGGGTGAACATGGCGGATATCAAACCGGCGTCAGAGAGCCCTGTTCATATGGTCCGCGTGGCCAGTTATGTGAAAGATATTGATAAAGGGATCGCCATGGCCAATGAATTTCATGACAAGGGTTACGAAACGACGATCAACATTATGGCTATTTCCAAAGACCGGGGCCCGGATTTGCAGGATGCCCTTCGTCAGATCGAGAAGGAGAGCATGGCCGATGTTGTTTACATCGTGGACAGCTTCGGGTATTTTTATCAGGAAGATATCGAGTATTTGACCAAGCTTTATAAGGGGATTTTGAAGACGCGCGAGATCGGTTTTCACGGGCACAATAATCAGCAACTGGCCTTCGGCAACACGATCGAGGCGATCATCCATGGGGCGAATTTTTTGGACGCGACCATTTACGGGATCGGCCGGGCAGCCGGTAATTGCCCGATGGAACTGCTTTTGGGATTTTTGAAGAACCCGAAATTTGATATCCGCCCTGTGCTGGACCTGATCTCCAGGGATTTTGTTCCGCTCAGGGAGAAGATCGAGTGGGGATATGTGATCCCTTACGCGATCGCCGGGATGCTCAACGAACATCCCCGCTCGGCGTTGGCGTTGCGCAAGACGGAGAAAAAAGAGAATTATAGAGATTTTTATGAAAGCCTGACGAATACGGGGCTGGATTAAACAAGACACCAGGACACTAAGGCACTAGACACTAAGGGTTTCAGTGTCGTAGTGTCTTAGTGTCATAGTGCCCGAAAGTTTGATGAATCTTTCCGAATTCAAAAAACTTCCTATTCTTGGCATCCTGCGGGGGATCGAACAGAAACATGTATATCCCTTGACGCGGGCCGTCGTCGCTTCCGGTTTAAAGTTCATTGAGGTCACGATGAACACGCCTGGGGCTGAGGACATGATCCGCGAAATGATCGCCGTCTCGGCAGGGGATCTTACTGTCGGCGCCGGCACGGTCTTAGATCTGGAGGATCTCAACAAGGCATTGGCGGCCGGAGCACAGTTCATTGTTTCGCCGGTGCTCGTGGAAGAGGTGGTTGCTTCCTGCAACGAGCTCAAGATCCCGGTTTTTCCGGGCGCGCTCACGCCGCAGGAAGTGTTCAGCGCCTGGAACGCGGGCGCCACGATGGTCAAAGTTTTTCCTACCAAACAATTGGGCCCGGATTATATCAAGGAACTTAAAGGGCCGTTCGACCAGATCGAGATGATGGCCTGCGGCGGCGTGAACAAAGACACGATCGCTGAATTTTTTAAATGCGGCGCTTCGGCCGTCGGATTTGGCGGAAGCATCTTCCGCAAAGAGTGGTTTTCCGCCGGCCAGTATGAGCACATCACAACCGCGATCCGAGAATTGATTGCAGCGGCACAACTTTAAAACTTCTGACACTGCGGCACTAGGACACTCAGACACCAAGACACTAGAATCTAAACCCGCAGTGATAAAAATCCACAATTTTTTGTTTTGAATTCTGCCGCCAGCGGCAGAATTGGGCTGGTTTGGCCTTTTAGTGCCTAGTGCCTGTCTCGTTTTAGGAAATGCGGCGAATCTCCCCACTGATTGTAGCCTATTTTTTCTCCGATGGAATCAATGCGGTTTTCCAAACATCCCCGGCAGAGCAGCGCGTTCTCATCCAGGCAGGGTTTGTTGTCGTAAAGGCGGTAGCTTTTGCGGTATTTGGTTGGCGTCATGTTGGGCATGATGATGTTGGCGCCTGCCTTGAGGCCCAGTTCACGGCCTTCGGGAGAAAGGGATTGAAGGGCGGTCGTTGAGGCGATGTTGACGTCTTTCAAGAGAATACGGGTGAGGGCGATCATTTTTAAACCGAGTTCCAGGTTTTTCTTTCCGTCAAAATCTTTGGCTTCTTGCGCCAGAGGAGTGTCCTCGTGGACGATATAAGGGCCCATGCCGATCATGTCCACAGCCTCTTTTTGAAAGAATAAAATATCGTCAGCCAGATCCTCGAGTGTCTGAAAAGGAAGGCCGATCATAACGCCTGTTCCGACCTGATAACCTTCCTGGCGCAACATGCTGAGGCATGCGAAGCGTTCTTGAAAGCTGTGATCGTCAGGATGGATCTTTTGATAAAGAGATTCATTGGATGTTTCGATGCGAAGCAGGTATCGGTGCGCGCCCGCCTTGAACCAGCGCTGTAATGTTTCTCTGGATTGTTCTCCCAAAGAGAGCGTGATGCCCAGGCGCCCTTCGCTGACACGCTTGATCTTATGAATCGCCTCCTCAATGAATTGAGCGAACGCTTCATCCTGACGTTCCCCGGATTGAAGGACGATCGAGCCATATTTCATCTGGTCAGCCAGGTAGGCGGTCTGCGCGATTTCATCGATGCTCATCTGGTAGCGTTCGACTCGGCTATTGCCTTTGCGGATACCGCAGTAGAGGCAGTTCTTTTGACAGATGTTGCTGAGCTCAATGATCCCGCGGAAATACACGGTTGTCCCGACATGCTCGCGTTTGATCCTGTAGGCCTCAGCGTAAAGCTCTTCCAGGCGGGAAGGGTCGGTCGTTTCAAGCCATTGGAGAAGGTCGTTCCTATTCATTGGCTTCCTGCCTGTTTGAGGTGACAAATAAAATGATTCCGCCGCCCAAAAGCGTTGCGTTCTCATCAAAAAGAACAACGGACTGGCCCGGAGTGACGGCTTTCTGAGGTTCGTCAAAAATGATCTTGGCCATTTTTTGGGGAAGGACTTCCACCCGGCATGCCAGCATTTTTTTCCCGTAACGGACTTTCGCGAAAGTTTTCGCCGGCAAATCTTCCGTGAACAGATTCATATTCCCAGCCAGAAGCGTTGTGGATTTAAGAGCGTCTTCATCGCCGATCACGACTTCATGGGTGTCGGCATTTAAGGAAACGACATACTGGGGTTTCCCGAGCGCCACGCCAAGCCCGCTGCGCTGGCCGATCGTGAAATGGATGATGCCCGGATGTTGTCCCAGGATTTTTCCCCGCGTGTCGACGATATTTCCCGGTTCGATGGTCTTGATCCATTTTTTCACGAAGTCTGCGTAACCTTCATCGGAGACAAAACAAATGTCCTGGCTTTCGGTCTTTTCCGCAACAGGCAGCTCTGCCTTTTTTGCGATCTGGCGCACTTCCTCTTTGGTGTAGTCAGCAAGCGGGAAAAGGATGGATCTCAAGTGTTGCCGTTCAATACAATAGAGAAAATAGGATTGGTCTTTTTGCGTGTCTTTGGCCGGGGTCAAAAAAAGCTGCCCGTTGATGTCAGCAATTTTGGCGTAATGGCCGGTGGCCAGAAAATCATATCCGTTATCTTTAGCGTATTTCAAAAGTTTTCCGAACTTTAAAAAGCGGTTGCATTCGACACATGGATTCGGAGTGTGCCCTTTGGCATATTGCCGGACAAAATCCATTACGACATGCTCCTGCATGTCCTTGGAAAGATCCAGGACGTAGAATGGGATCTTTAAATGCCCGCAGACGGCCTTGGCATCGGAGATCGCCTCGCGTCCGCAGCAGCGTGTTTTGGGGTCATCAGGTCCGCTGTCCGGAAGCCCCAGGCACATGGTGATGCCTTCCACCGCGTAGCCTTGCTCCTTGAGAAGGAATGCCGCTGTTGAAGAATCCACTCCGCCGCTCATGGCGACTAAGACGCGTTGTTTTTGATCCATATGGTTTTCTTTGTTTTCTACGGGGCCGCCCGTGGGCGTTCATTATATCGAGTTTAGAATGAAATGGCAAATTAAAGAGCAGGGGCGTTATGCCCTGTCCTTGAGAGGCCTGGAAGAAGAACTTTCGGAAGAAAGATATTAACTGCCGAACGCGAAGGTGAGACCGGTCAGGATCGTGAAGTCCGGAGCAGATTCCGAAATGCCGATTTTTAGTCCGGCATCATAAGTGAGACTGCCGTTGATCGCATAATTGAATCCGATCAGCCCGGAAGAGGTGCTGTTATCGAATTTTCCGGACAGGATCGTGTCGCCGGCGATTTCTCCCAGGACATTGAGGCGCTCATTCACAGCATATTCCATGGCGAAGCCGTAGTTCAAGGTATCTTCAAGCTCGTGTTTGGCGGAACAGCCCATATTTACATGATACGTGAATCGTTCAAATGTTTTTGAGAATATACTGGTGAGCGTGTATTCCGGTCGTCCGGTGCCCAGAGATTTTTCATCGTTACCGGATTCTGTCTTATAAGAGAAAGACAGGCTAAAATCAGGCAATGTGTCGTGTTCGCGCGAAACGCTCCATTTGGTCGTGAAGATCAGGTCCGAAAATCCATCCGGATCGCCTCCGTCTTCCAGCTCAATGAATTGGTAGGGAATCTCGACCCCGAAGTCCAGATTTTTTAGAAGGCCGGTCGTGAGGACAACGCCGTGATTGTTCTCCCGGTCTGAAGCGTGGACATATTCATAACCGTATTCGGTTTCAAGCGCCCCGACAGCTACAACGCCGGCGTCATTGGTCGCCAAAGGTCGAGCGGCCCATGTGTTTGAAGTAAAGAAAATGAAAAAAGCCCATCCTGTGGCGTATAGAATCTTTTTCATAACAGATCCTTTCGGTAAAAACGGGTCTGATTTTCTGACATGCCATTAAAATTTTAATTAAAATCACCGCGGAGTCAATTGGTTTTTCACGGGTGTGGAAGCAGCGGGACTATCTTTCGTGCCTACGACCGCGAAGGCCTGCTGAACAGGATGTTTAGGAGGAAAGAGAGGGCGAAGGATGTCCCGAATCCCCACAACAGGCTGTTGGCGAAAAAGAGGGGCCATTCCATAAAGGGCATGGTTTCGTTCACCCATCGTGTCCAGATGAGACGGCCAGGAAGCGAAAGGGTGCCGGCAAAAAAGCTGAACGGCTCGATCGAGGTCGGAAAGGGCATGGCGCTGTCAAAGTGGCTCATGGAAATACCGAAGGACGTCACGATGCAGTAGAGCGCCATTCCGGCGTGGATGAAGGAAAAGAAAAATCCCCAGATGAGAAGGGTTGTTTGCTTCACTTCAAGTCCTTAAAAACTGTTTGTCCAAGAAATCCAGCGACATTTCCACCACGGTCGGCCGGCCATGCGGGCAGGTAAACGGGTCCTTGCAGTTTAAAAGCTGTTCCCGCTGAAATTCCGCCTGCTGCGGCTTTAAAATATCTCCGGCCATGATCGAAGAACGGCAAGCCCGGCGGGCAATGGTTTCGTGGTCGCAGCGCGCCGGGTTGTCTCCGGCCAGAAGTTCACGCACCGCGCTTTCCGGATCTTTCACCAGGGCCGGATGCGCGTGAATGGCTATCGTCTCATTATCAAATTGGGACGTGGAGAATCCGATCGTTTCGAGCGTCTCTTGAGCGTCTTGCCAGGCGAGAAGTTCCTGCGGTGAACTCTTTAAAAGATAAGGGGTTAAAAGACTTTGCACTTCAACACGGCCCTTCTGCATCTGCGTGATGAACTGCTCGAACATGATCCGTTCCTGCGCGGCGTGCTGGTCAGTCAAAAGAAGGGAAGATGCGGATTCGAATAAAAGGTATTTGTTGAGAAGTGTTCCGATGAAGTGCGCGTTCTCTAATTTTGCTTTAAGCGATTGGTTCTTGTGCTCAAAGGCGTTGGCCCAGTCGGAGCCGGGCAAGTGTTGAGGGAATGTGTATTGCTCAGTCGCGGGCTGTTCAGCTGAAGAAAAGGGCTGAATATCAAAACTCCGGTCGATCACGTTCTCGAGATCTTCCCGGCGGCGCATGGCTTCATCGATCAGCCCGCGGATGTTGGATCCGGCGGAAGAAAAGCTGCTGTTGTCCAGGGGAAGATCAACGGCCTGTTTCGGTCGGCTTGCCTGCATCAGGGCAGCTTCGCACATTTTTCGCAAAGAAGAACACACCGCTTGCTCATCTTTGACCTTGACCTCCCGTTTGGTCGGATGGATATTGACATCCAGGGTGTTGGCCGGCAGCGTCAAAAACGCGCAAAAGAACGGATAATGCCTCGGCGGCAGGATCAGGCGGTAGACATCATTGAGATGAAAACTGATATTTTTACTCTGCACGGGGCGGCCGTTGATGAAGAGAAACTGCAGGTCCCGTTTGGAGCGCAGGATGTTGATGTCGCTTAAAAAAAGACGCGCCGTCAGGTTTGTGGTCTCAAAGGACCGTTCGGTTTGAATAATGAAATCTTTGTTGAGATTCAGGACGTCGGTGATGCGGTTTAGATGGTCATTCGAAGGCGAGAGGTCCAAGAGCGTTTTTCCGGCGTGGACCAGTTTGAACCGCCGGCCGGGATAGAGCAGCGTATAGGGAATCACAATATTCAGGATTTGGGAGACCTCGCTGGCGTCGGATCGCAGGAATTTGCGCCGCGCGGGAGTATTAAAGAACAGCTCCTTGACTTCGATCTCGGTCCCATCCGGCATGGCGGCTGGCTTAAGTTTGAGCTTTTCGCCGCCCCGCAGATGGATCTCCCATCCGTTGTCGGCGTGCTCTGTTTTACTGCGCAGCGTGATGTCCGAGACGGCCGCGATGCTGTAAAGCGCCTCTCCTCTGAACCCAAGAGAATGGATATCAAACAGATCATCCGCTGTCTGGATCTTGCTGGTGGAGTGGCGCTTGAAAACGGTCTCGATGTCACCTTCATCGATGCCGCAGCCGTTGTCTTTGACGCGGATCGAAGTCTTTCCTGCCTGCGTAAGTTCGATCTCGATCGTGTCGGCTTGAGCATCGAGCGCGTTCTCTAAAAGTTCTTTGATGACGGAAGACGGGCGGTCCACCACTTCACCGGCGGCGATCTTGCTGATAATATCTGGAGCTAAAACATGAACTTTGGGCATGATCAATTTTTCCGTATTTTATTTTTAAATTCGTGGATCTTGTTCAATGCTTCAAGAGGCGTTAAGGTGTTTAAATCCAGGCGCTCAATCTCCTGGCGGATCTCAGCAGCAACGGGATCGCTGTTTAAGGCGAACAGGTCGAGCTGTTCTTCCTCTTGGGCCGAGTTCTCGCCGTGTTCGATCAAGGAGGCCTTGATATTTTGTTTCAGCTCGAGCTGAGTCAGGATCGTTTTGGCCCGGCTGATGACCGCAAGCGGCACGCCGGCGAGTTTGGCCACGTAGATCCCGTAGGAGTCATCGCTGCTTCCGGGAATGATCTTATGCAGAAAGACCACTTCATCCTGCCACTCTTTGACCGCGACGTTGTAGTTTTTGACGCCGCCGTATTTTTCGGCCATGGCCGTCAGTTCATGAAAGTGCGTCGCGAATAAAACCCGCGCGTTGGTTTTTTGCAAGTATTCCGCCAGGGCCCAGGCAAGGCTTAAGCCGTCAAAGGTCGAGGTCCCGCGCCCGACTTCGTCCAGGATCACCAGGCTTTGGTCGGTCAGGTTATTGAGGATATCAGCCATCTCGTTCATTTCAACCATGAAGGTGCTTTGGCCGCGGGCGATATCATCGTGGGCCCCGATGCGCGTGAAAATTTTATCAACGGTCCCGATATGCGCCTGCTGCGCCGGGATATAGCTTCCGATCTGGGCCAGGATCGTGAGGATCGCGATCTGGCGGATGTAGGTCGATTTTCCGGCCATGTTGGGCCCGGTCAGGATGACCAGATGCTGTTCGCTTTGATCCAGATATGTGTCATTGGCCACGAACGCGGAATCGATCGAACGCTCTACGACCGGATGGCGGCCTTCCTTGATGTCGATCACGGGGCCGCTGGTGATATCCGGGGCGATATAGCCGGGCTGCTGGGCAAGCTGTGTTAAAGAAAAAATAGCGTCCAGGCGCGCAGCCTGCTGGGCAAAGGAATGCAGGTTTTGAGAATGCCGTAGGACTTCGTTTTTAAGTTTGATCAGGATCTCAAGTTCAAGCGCCAGGACCTTGTCCTGCGCGGTCAGGATCTTTTCTTCATAATCTTTTAGTTCCTGGGTGATGAAGCGTTCGGCGTTCACCAGTGTTTGCTTGCGGATATAATTCTCCGGCGCGTGCGCGAGATTGGCGCGCGTGATCTCAATATAGTAACCGAAAACGTTATTAAATCCGACTTTAAGAGAATTGATGCCCGTGCGTTCGATCTCGCGGGCCTGAAAATTTTGAAGCCATTGCCGGCCGTTTTCCTGAAGGTCCTTGAGTTCATCCAGTTCCGCGGAGAACCCCCGGCGGACGACTTTGCCGTCATGCTTGGAAAGGGGCATATCAGGATTGATGGCGTTCTCTAAAAGGCGGCGCAGCTCCGGGATGTCGTGGACCTCGAAAAGGGAGTTCTTTTTTGCGAGCGGTTCGACCGCTTTCTGCAACTGAGGGATGAGGCAGAGGGCGTTGCGGACCTGCAGGATATCACGGGCATTGGTGTATCCGCAGGACAATTTAGAAACGCTTTTCTCGATGTCCGGCAGCGCGCTTAAAGCAGCGCGCAGCGCATCTTGAATGCCGTGTTCATCCCGCAAGAGCGTTACAGCGGCCTGGCGCTTTAAGATCTCCGCCGGTTTTTTAAGGGGGTGATAGAGCCAGAAATTCAGTTTGCGTTTTCCCAGAGCGCTTTGGGTGAAGTTGATCGTCTTAAAAAGGTTCGGGATCTCAAGCCCTGAGATGGCTGCCGGCGAGATGTAGGCGAAATCATCATCATTAAAAAGCGAGATGCGGTCAATATGTTTTAAAGGCTGGCGGTTCATTTGCCTGAGATATTCCAAAAGCGCGCCGGTGCTTGAAATGGCCAGGGGCAGATCCTGGATGCCGAAGCCCCGCAGGTTCGGCAGGTGAAAGTGTTCGCAGAGCGTTTTTTGAGCGATCTCAGTGTTAAAGCACCAGTCTTCATGCGGGCTGAAGGTGATCGCGCGCGTTTTCAGAAGCGGGTGGTTGCGCAGATTTCGGATCATTTCTTCGGACCTCAAAGGATAAACGCATTCAAAGACCGGCAAGCGCGCGATGATCTCCGTGCAATGCTCGAGCGACTGGTATTGGTTGGCGCGTATTGTTCCGGCTGCCGAGTCGATAAAAGAGACTCCGACCGCTTCCTGTTCCGGAGCCAGGCAGAGGACGTAACGTGAATCAGAGGAGTGTTCGTCGAGAAACGTTCCGGAGCTGATGACGCGGATCACATCCCGTTTGACGATGCCTTTGGCCGTGGCCGGGTCCTCGGTCTGCTCGCAGATCGCGACCTTCTTGCCGGATTTGATCAGTTTGGCGATATAGCTGTCTGCGGAGTGGAAAGGAATTCCGCACATGGGAACGTGATTAGCGGTTCCTTTTCCGCGGGCCGTGAGAACCAGGTCCAGGATGCGGCTGGCCTCTTTGGCGTCTTCGTAGAACATTTCGTAGAAGTCCCCCAAGCGAAAAAAAAGGATACAGTCTTGATGCCGGCTTTTGATCTGCCGGTATTGTTGGAGCATAGGGGTTGCGGTATCAGCGGACATGTCTTAACTTATCGGGAAACGGGTTAATGCCATTTGAGGATTTATATTATCACAAAACAAATAAAATAGAAACGGTCTATAATTCATCCGGCGTTAGAAATATGTTTCTGCGTTGACAGTGTTAAAACGGGGGTGTTATAATCCGTTTAAATAGAAAAACTTATAACAATACTAGGATTATTGAATGACGCTTAAACAAAGACTGAGTGTTGTTTTGATCTTCAGCATTTTTTCATTTTCAGGGCCGATTTTTTCTTTTGATGCTTCTGCTGAAGAAGGAATGGTCGCCAACCAGCTCGTCAAGGACGGGATCGTATTTTATAATAGGGAAGATTATAACAAAGCCGCTGATGCCTTCAGCAAGGCCCTTTTGGCTCAACCGGACCACCCTGAAGCGTTAAAATATTTGCGTTCTATGGGTTTGGAAGACGGTCTTTACGGCCACGGCAGGTCCCTTTCCGCAGAAGTCGTTCGTATTAATCAAGAGATCCAGCAGTCTCAGAACGAGATCAACACTTTGAAACAGGAGGCCCTGGACCGTCAGCAGGAGTTTTCGGCAAGGCGGCAGGAATTGGAGCAGATGATCGCCGAAAAAGAACAGCAAAAACAGGAGATCCTGGATGATGTCGCGGTCTTTAATGAAGCAGTCGCGGAAGAGATGTCTGAACAGGCCCAGGCCATCGATAGGCTGCAGTCTGCCAACACTCAACAGTCTCAGGAACTTGATACGCTCAATAAACAGCTTGCGACAGCCGAGAAACGCGCCGTCGAACAGGATGTCGTATTTCAGAAACAGGAAGGCTCCATCTCGCAGTTGAGGAATCAACTCATGGGCCTGGATCAGACATCGCGGCAGGAGGCTTTGGAATATTCCCAGCGGATCGCCTTGCTTGAAAAGAACAAACAGGCCCTCGAACACGAAAAGTTTAAAATGCAGGATCAATACCGCGATGACGTGAAAACATTGGAAAAAACGGTCATGCAAAAGGACGCCGAGCTCACGCTTAAAGACTATAAACTTGCTTATACGGAATTTGACGCCGCCTCTAAAGAAGCGCGTCTGATCGAAAAAGACCAAAAGATCCGGAATCTTCAGAAAAATTATTCAGAGCTTTCACAACAGGCGGAAGAGTTGAAGCGCGGCATTGATCAGCTTAAACGTGAACAGCGTTTTCGGAAATCATTGGAAACGTCGCCCCATCCGAAAACCATTTTGGTTGACCGGATCCGGAAACAGGACACCCAGATCCTGGAACTCAAGGACCGTCTGGTTGAAGCGCGCGAGCGGCTCAAACAGATGAATTCAAAGGACCAGGCCAATAGCCAGCAGATCGCTCAGTTAAATCAAGAGATCCTTACTTTTGAGCAGGATTTGCAGACCAAAGAACGGGAACTGACGGTCTTGAAGGATGATAACAGTGTTTTGGAGGCCCGCCTTCAGGATGCCCAGGAAAATCTTAAGACCGTCCAGGAAATGCTCAAAGAACGGGAAGAGCAGCTGCAGGACCTTGAGTTCAAGAATTAGATTAGACCCCGTAAAACATTATGGAATTAAACCGCAATTTAATTATTGAGAAGATCGAGGCCTTATTAGGGGGCCAGATGGACAAAGACGCTGTTTACCGCTGGGCCTTGGGGGTCGCGGTATCGGAAGACTTCGCGCAATTCTGCAAAAAAGATCCTGTTGCCGCCCAGGTGGTCCAAGTCCTTATTGACATTCATCACAATGATGTCAAGAGCATTCCCACGCTTAAAGCGTTGGCATATTACCGCTTATGTCTTAAAGGAGAGCGGGAATATTTACCGTTGGGTGAGATCAAAGACCGTGATATTGAGGCTCCGGCTGGGAATTTGGAGGAAGTGCAGGGGCTTGGGATTGTTGAAGAAGGCGTTAAGACGTTTATTGATAAGTTCGCCAGGAGTTTAAGGATCCTGACGCTTATTTTTGGAGGAATTGTTTTTGTGGCGTCATTTTTTTATGTGATCATGGAAGCGGCTCCTGGTCAGCCGGACAGGGTCAAGTCGGCCTTTAAGACGTTCGTGTTGCTTATTTATAGCGTTTTCGTTATTCTTCCCCCGAGCTTTCTTGTCAAAGAAAAGGCGTTTTTATGGTCCGTGCCAATCCTCTTGTTCGGGATGATCTTTTCGTGGTATTATAGTTTGAACATTATTCCCGGAATGTTTTCCGGGATCGTTGAGCGTTGTTTTCTAAGTGCTCTCATCATAATTCCTGCAACCGTTGCCTTTATGCTGCTGTTCCGCGCCAAAGGTTTCAGGTTTCGAAAAAAGCATACGGATTTTTAAAACGCAATGATCGAGGGATTGAGGATGTCAAAAACAATTCTAGTCATCGAAGACGACCCTGATATCATCGAGCTTTTGCAATACCGCCTTGAGCATAACGGGTTTAAGGTCTTGACGGCCAAGACAGGGGGCGAAGGCCTGCGTCTTGCGGAAGAGCGCAACCCTGACCTTATTACGCTGGACATCAATCTGCCGGAAGTCAACGGGTTTACCATTTGCAGCATGTTAAAAGGGAATGAGGACTATAAACATATCCCGATCATCATGTTGACCGCCAGGGATGCTGAATCAGACAAGATCTTTTCTGAGCATATGGCCCCGGAGGCGTATATCACTAAGCCATTTGAAGTTGAGGATCTTCTGGTCAAGATCAAGGAATTTTTAAAGACTTAAACGGCCTTCCTAACAATCTCGCCATGGTTTTTGGGCCCTTCCCGGATCCTGTGTTGATCATCGGGTGTTAATTTATTTTGAAAAGTATTTGAAAACAGGTCCTTCGCGATTTATAAGTGGAGAGAGCGGGCGGCCCATAAATGCGGGCATGGGCGCGGCGTCTAATGGTGTTTTGAATTCATATTCTATCGACATGAAAAAGAGAACAATAGTAATTCTTGCTGGAGCGATGACGGTCTTTTTTTTCTGCGTCACGGGAATTTTGGCAGAGCCGTTATCCTTGGGAGACCGAGAGGGCCTTAAGGATTTGGGGCTGGATTATCAATTCCGTGAGATCACAGATCCCCGGCTGAACCGCGTTCATGTTCTGAAGATCGACCTTGCTCTTGGGAAGGTCCGTATTGCAACTGTTATTGCGGATGATCCTGACGGTGAGGGGCCGGCTGAGGCGGCTTTGACCAGCCCGCTTAAGCTTGCTTCAGACCAGTCGGTCCTGGCGTTTGTGAACACAAATCCTTGGAGCGGTTTCGATGATGGCTCAAAAAAGAACGATCATGGCTGGCTCGAAGGGCAGCCTGTTGACATCCATGGCTTCGCGGTTTCGGATGGACAGATCAGGAGCCGGCCCAGGTTCAATCGTTCGACCATTTGGATTGATCGGCAAGGGCGGCTGTTCATGGGCAATGCTCCCCGGGAGGGCACGGCGCTGGAAGGAGCCGCCGGTTTTAAGCAGATCGTAAGAAACGGCGCGCTCGTCCTGTCATCAGGAAAAGAGCGTCATCCCAGAACGGCGATCGGAATGGACCAAAAGGGAGGCATGTTGTGGCTGGTGGTGGTTGATGGACGGCAGGAAGGGTATAGTGAAGGAATGGATCTGAATGAACTGGGGCGTTTGATGCTTGACCTCGGCTGCTGGAACGCCATCAATATGGATGGAGGAGGAAGCAGCATCATGGGACTTGTTCAAGAGGATGGAGCGCTGCACATCGTTAACAGTCCTTCTGACCGGCTTTTTGGGATCGTTCATAAGATCCGTCCGCTTCCGATGGTCCTGACGGTTCAAAAGAAATAGAACGCGCCTCAACTCAATGGCCCGATCATGTTCTGTCCAAACAGCGGTATTGGATCGCTTCAGCGATATGTTCTTCTTTGACCTGTTCGTTATTCTGCAAGTCCGCAATGGTGCGCGCGACCTTGAGGATCTTATCATGCGCCCGCGCTGAAAGCTTGAGCTCTTCGATCGCGCGATGCAGAAGTTTTTTCCCGTTCTCGTCAGGAGCGCAGAATTTTTTGATATGCGCCTGTTTCATGAAAGCGTTAGCGAACACGGAAGTCCCTTTAAAGCGTTCGCGCTGGATATCACGGGCCTGGATGCAGCGTTCTTTGATCCTTTGTGAAGGCTCCGCGGATGACGTTATAAAAAGGTCTTTGGCCGGTAGCGCCGGAACATCCAAATGGATATCGATCCGGTCCAGAAGGGGGCCGGAGATCTTGGCCATGTAACGCTGGATCTGGTAGGGGGAGCATTGGCATTCTTTGGTAGGGTCAGTGGCAAATCCGCAGGGGCAAGGGTTCATGCTGGCGATGAGCATGAATTTGGAAGGAAAGTTTACGGTGCGGCTGGCCCTGGAAACCGTCACGCAGTGGTCTTCCAGAGGTTGACGCAAGGATTCCAGGACGTTTCGGTTGAATTCCGGCAGTTCATCCAGAAAAAGGATGCCGTTATGGGCAAGCGTGACTTCGCCGGGCTTGGGGTTCGATCCTCCGCCGATGAGCGCGATATCCGATGATGTGTGGTGCGGCGATCGGAACGGCCGCGTCGTGATCAGCCCTGTTTTTGAAGGAAGGAGCCCGCTGATCGAATGGATCTTGGTGGTTTCTAGAGCTTCTTCCAAAGACATTTCCGGCAGAATAGTAGGGGCCCTTTTGGACAGCATGGTCTTTCCGCTTCCAGGAGGTCCGATGAGAAGGCAATTGTGCGATCCGGCTGCGGCGACCTCCAGGCCGCGCTTGACCATGGCCTGGCCTTTCACGTCGGAAAAATCCCCGTCATATCGTAAGGACGAAGTTTGAAAAAGATCCATTACGTTGATCTGAAATGGTTCGATGGGGATTGCTCCGGATAAAAATCCGACAGCTTGTTTTAAGTTTTTGACAGGATAGACGTTCAACCGGTTTGAAACCGCGGCTTCATAAGCATTGGCTTCCGGAACAAGGATGCCTTTGTATTGATCCGACGGCGTCGAAAGGCAGATCGCCAAAGTTCCCGGTATTGGATGGAGAGAACCATCCAGGGAAAGTTCGCCCAAACAGATGAATTCATTGATTGATTGCGAGGAGAACTGTTCGGTTGAGATCAGGTAGCCTAAGGCGATCGCCAGATCAAAGGCTGCGCCGGCCTTTTTTGTGTCTGCGGGAGACAGGTTGACGGTGATGCGCTTGGATTTGAAATCAAAACCGCTATTTTTGATGGCTGAGCGGACTCGTTCCCGGCTTTCTTTAACGGCATTATCCGGTAGGCCAACAATGGCGGTTGACGGGACGCCTTTGGTCACATCCACTTCAATGGTCACCGGATAGGCGTCGATCCCGGAAAGGCCATAACTGCGTATTTTTGTTAGCATTATGTTCCCTCTCAAAATAATAGGGGAGTGTTTTGGGTGGGGATGAGGAAGGATTTAATACAAACGTAAGTCCTTGAAAATAATAGAAATTATACTAAAATAGGGGTTCAAAGCTCAAGGAAAACACCTTGCTTTTTAGGGGATGCCTCTTTATAATGTAAGCTAACATAAAACCTGAAAAGCGTCAAATTTTTATCTTCCGGCGTTAAGAATTAATATTCTTTATAAGGAGAGGTTTTTGATTATTCATAATAAGGTTTTTTTCATTACGTTGATCACGTGGGCGGTGGCTCAGGGCCTTAAGGTTTTGCTGGGAGTTGTTCAGGAGAAAAAATTCAATTTTCGTTGGTTCATTGGAACGGGAGGCATGCCTTCAAGTCATGCCGCGGGCGCGGCGGCTTTAGCGACGACCTGCGGATTGGACCAGGGTTTTGATTCGGGGATCTTTGCGGTGGCCGCGGTCTTTGCGCTGGTCACGATGTTCGACGCGCAAGGAGTGCGCCGGGCCACAGGACAGCAGGCAGAGATCTTGAACCAGATCATGGAAGATATTTATTGGAAAGGCCGGATCGAGGGAGGACGTTTGATCGAGCTGATCGGGCATTCCCCATTTCAAGTCTTTGTCGGCACACTTCTTGGATGCAGCCTGTCCGCGATTTTATTTCATGTCTGGAAGTAGCGCCACGACTAAAGGTAAAGGAGAATTAGAGTGAATCGTAATATTTTTATCGCTGTTATCATTGGTATAGCCGTGATCGTTTTTGTTCTTGTTCTGGGGAAAGGGAAGAATGGCGAAACAGCCGCCCCCACAGTGTCCCCTACGGTGAAACAGGCACAGGAGCTTTACGAGCAAGCACAGAAGATCGAGAACAAAAAACCGGCAGAGGCTAAAGAGATTTATAAAGAGATCCTGGAGACATATCCGGATATGGAGAATATTTCCAAGGTTCAGGATCAGCTGCATCGGCTGAATATGGGGCTTTTGTTCTCGAAAGAAACGGTGGAAGGGAAAACGTTGGTCCATGAGGTGGTCGTGGGGGATACGTTGGGAAAGATCGCAAAGAAATACGGAACGACCATTGAGCTGATCAAGAAAAGCAACGGGTTGAAAAGCGATATTATCCGCGTCGGCCAGCGCCTGCGGATCTGGCAGGGCAGTTTCAATATTTTTGTCGATAAATCCCAGAACATTCTGCTCTTGAAAGATGGCAATGAGGTTTTAAAAATGTATGTGGTCTCCACCGGTGAGAACAATTCAACGCCGGTCGGAACGTTTACCGTGACATCGAAGCTGGAAAACCCGGTCTGGTTCAATAGCGGGGTGGTTGTTCCGCCGGAGAGCCCGCAGAACGTTTTGGGGACCCGTTGGCTTGGATTTGAAGAGGCTCCGGGTTATGGCATTCATGGGACGGTTGAGCCGGATAAGCTTGGCCAGCAGGTCACGGCTGGTTGCGTCCGCATGTCCAATGAAGACGTTGAAGAATTGTATAGCATTGTTCCCCGGGGGGTTAAAGTAACGGTCGTGGATTAAGACGTTTCCCTGTTTCGTGCTTGGGATGCCGCGGGACAGGGAATTCGTTTCTTGTGAAAGGTGAATGGGATGGATATTTTAAATTTTGAAAAACCGATCGCTGAACTTGAATCAAAGATTGAAGAGCTGAGGACATTCGGGAGCGAAAAGAACGTTGATCTAGGTTCGGAGATCTCCAGGCTTGAGAAGAAATTACAACAGATGAAGAATGATGTTTATGGGCAATTGACGGATTGGCAACGGGTCCAGATCGCCCGTCATCCAGCGCGGCCGTATACGCTGGATTATATCAATATGCTGATGACGGATTTCATGGAGCTTCACGGGGACAGGCTTTTTGCTGATGACTTTGCCCTGATCGCGGGATTCGCGAAACTGAACGGTCATAAAGTGATCGTGATGGGCCATCAAAAAGGGCGGGACACCAAAGAAAATATTATGCGCAATTTTGGTTGCGCTCACCCCGAGGGCTATCGAAAGGCTTTACGGGTCATGCAGCTGGCTGAGAAATTCAGGATTCCGGTGGTTATTTTTATTGATACGCCCGGGGCTTATCCGGGTTTGGGTGCTGAAGAGCGTGGGCAGGCTCAGGCCATTGCCACGAACTTAAGGGATATGGCAGGAATTAAGACGCCGATCATTGCGACGGTCATTGGGGAAGGCGGGAGTGGCGGCGCGTTAGGGATCGGCGTTGCGGATCGTGTTTATATGCTTCAGAACGCGTATTATTCTGTGATTTCGCCGGAAGGATGCGCCTCGATCCTTTGGCGCAATTCCATCAAGGCCCCGGATGCGGCCAAAGCCTTGAAACTTACAGCTGAGAATCTTTTAGATTTCGGAATTATTGATGGAATTATTCCGGAGCCTTTGGGCGGAGCGCATCGAGACCCGGAAGCGGTCGCCAAGGAGCTGCGAAAGGCGATCCTCAAGGAATTGACCGTCCTTTCTGCCCTCTCGGCAGAACAGATCGTTGAACAAAGATATCAGAAATTCCGTAAAATGGGTGATTTTGAAGAACGTCTGGCGCAAGCCAAAGTTTAATCCATGTGCTTGCGGGGCGCAGCCTTCAAACATAGCAGGCTGTTATGTCTAACCGTAATATTCTAGATCTGTCACTTCCAGAGTTAATCCAATATTTTGAACAGATAGGGGAGCGCCGTTTTCGCGCCCAGCAAATCCTCAATTGGATCTATCAGCGCGAAGCTGTTTCTTTTGAGGAAATGCGCAACCTGCCTGGTCCGCTTCGAGAACAATTGAAAAAAGATTTTGAGTTCGGCTGGCTGACCGCTGAGCAGCGCATTGAGGCGGAAGATGAGACCGTTAAGTACCTTTTTCCTTTGCGCGATGATCAGAAGATCGAGACGGTGGCGATCACGGCCCCGCAGCGATTGACGTTATGTGTTTCTTCTCAGGCAGGATGCAAGTTCGGTTGCCGTTTTTGCGCCAGTGGTTTGGGAGGGTGGCGACGCCAGCTTTCTGCCGGGGAGATCCTTGCCCAGATCTTGGCGGTCAAGAAAGACCTTTCGCATCGGAGGGTGACGCACGTTGTCTTTATGGGCACGGGGGAACCGTTGGATAATTTTGACGCGGTCATGGCGGCGATCGACATGATCAATTCACCGGAAGGGCTGAACATCGCAATCCGCCGGATCACGATCTCGACCTGTGGCGTAATCCCTCAGATGAAGGTTCTGGCGCAGGCGGGGCGCCAGATCGAACTGGCGGTGTCCTTGCATGGTTACAGCAATGAGACGAGGGACATGCTGATGCCGGCCAATAAAAAATATCCGCTGAAGCTTTTGATACAGACATGCCGGGACTATATTGAGCAAACCCATCGTCAGGTGACGTTCGAATATATCATGATTCCGGGAGTGACGCTCACTGAAGAGGCGCCGGAAGCATTGTCCGATCTGCTGAAGGGAATGAACTGTAAGGTCAATCTGATCCCGTATAATCGCGTGGCTGAATTCGATTTCCGCCAGCCCACGCGGTCTGAAATCTTTGATTTCAGGGACCGGCTGATCAAGGCGGGAGTCCATACAACTGTGCGTTGGTCAAAGGGTGAGGATGTTTCAGCAGCCTGTGGCCAATTGAGAAGGGGAACGTGCAAATGACAGAGCCCAGAGAAGAAAAAAAAGGTTTTCGAACGCATATGGCGGTTTGTTTGGCGGCGGTTGCCTGCTTGTTCGGTAGGGCTGTTTTTCATGAATTTTCGCTGGAAGACGTTGCGTTTTTAAACTGGGGGATCATACAGGATCCAAGAAATTTTTTACGTTTCTGGACCACGATCGCCGGGCCGTCCGTCCAAACCTTCAGCTACACGCCTCTTAAGACGGCGTGTTTATCTTTGATGTATCTGGGTTTCGGCACGCAGGCCTATCTTTATCATGGGTTCGCTTTGATCGTGCATGGGTTCGGTGTTGCCGCGGCATATCAGATAGCCCGGTTCTTTACAAAGAACGGGACAATTGCGCTGTGCACGGCTCTTTTGTTCGCGGTCCATCCGCTCCATATTGGAGGGATGTCCTCTTTGGCGGGCATGGTGGATATGTTGGGGCTTGTTTTGATGTTGTGGGCCCTTTGGCATTATCTGATCCTCCGGGAGAACGATGAGCATGCGTCTTTTCTTTGGGTCTATGTTTTAGGTTGCGCGGCCATATTTATGACGGAAGCCGCCGTTGTTTTTCCGCTTTTGCTCATGATCCATGAAATAGCGCGGCCGAACGCGCGCGGCCGGCGTTATTGGAGAACGGCGATCATGATGGCTGCTGTGGCGTTGTTGTATTTTATCGGGCGTTATTTTTTTGTTGTTACCGAAGATGTTGTGTCTGCTTCCGCCGGATCTCTTCAGGCTTTTTTCAAAGGGATCATCTGGGCGGTCGGCATAGGTTATCCTCAGGAACTGCCGGAGCGATTTCTTTATGGGGCCATTGGGTGCCTCGCATTTTTGCTGAGCGGTCTTTGCGTTCTTAAACAAGAACAAAACGAAACTTATTCGTTCCTGAAATTGATCGGAGGCTGGCTGCTGGTCTGTGTCTTGCCTTTTTTGATCATGGGGGACTTTCCGGTGTATGTTGCCGGGCGTTATTTATATGCCGCGGCGTTTTTTTGGTGCCTGCTTTTTTCGTCGCTCATCTTTATGATCATGCAGCGTTCAATCGATCGTCCATTAGCGGTAAAGGCCGGCGCGTCGCTGGTCATGTTCTTTATCGTGTTCTATGGCGCGCTGACGTTCTATAATCTGGGGTTTGTCAGTTTGCCAGTTGCTTTTTATGAGCGGATGGTCAAGCTTTATCCTGATGATGAAAAGATGAGATTGGACCTCGCAAGGGCGTATCAGGCTTACGGTGACCCTGCTAAATCTTTTGTGCAATATTCGCAGCTTATCAAACGTGACCCTAAGAACGCGGATGTCTATTTCATGATGGAGCGTTCTCTTGTCGCGGTGAAAAATTATGAGATGGCGCAGGAGGCCCTTCAGCAGGCGATAAGGATCAAACCGGATTTTGCTGAAGCTTACTATAATCTTGCGGGGCTTAACGCTTTTCTGGGCCGTTATGAGGAAGGGCGAAATTACGCGCTGTCCGCTGTGCGGTTATGGCAGCAACAGGGAAAGATCTTGGAGGCCGGTCAGGCCCTGGACGCTTTTGAAGGGTTTGTGATTTCAAAGACCCAGCCGGAATCTCAAGAAACAACTAAGGGGTCAGCGCCCCTTGATCCATCATCTCCATAACGGCTTCTTGGATGACCGCCTGAATTTTGGGGTGGCTCATGATCTTCATGAACGCGGGGTTGGACATTAACGATGTCGGGTCCGCTCCGTTTTGAACCGCTTTGCTCACTTCGGGATCCTCTAAAAGTGCAACAACGTCAGGGTCGGTCAAAAGATCTTGAATAGTTTCCATGATCTTCGGATTGGACATTAACATGGCTTGCATCTGCTGCATCTGCTGAGAGTTTGCCATGCCGTTCGCAGGCGCAGCGGGATGACTGCCTTGCTGTGCGCCGGAAGATTGCCGCGAGATCTCACTGACCTGGCTCTGTGGAATGGAAATGGTGCCTAAATTCGAAGTCTTGATCACAAAATCACTTCCGGATGCGCCTACGATCTGCCCTTTGATCACAGAACCGTCCATTAACGTGATGGTTTGTTGTTCAGCTTGGGCGAATGCCTGTTGCGCGCAACAAAGGCAGCAAAGAACGCAAAAGAAAACAAAGGAATGTTTAAGATTCATAAGAAAAGTTTAACACAGAACACGGTGTTCTGCTAATAGTTTAATCCGTGCAGAGTGGGCTTTTTGGGCCAACCCGGTAAAGGCCGCTTAAGGGGACCCGCTGCTCAATGGCGCCTTGATGCCAGAGCTCGATGGGGTGGCGTCCGATCAATTTTAGGCAGTAACGGGATTTGATGAAAGAAGAGAACGATTTTTCCGGATCATAGGAATATAAGCCGTTGGATGTGATATAAACCGCCCCGCCTTCAGCAATGGCCTGATCGAGCGTTTTTTGGAATTCTGCCATTTCTTCTTCTGGATAATGAGAAATATAAAGGGGACGACCGATGATCTGTATGGGGCCGTAATATTTGAAGAAATCGCTCCCGTCGCTAATGATGAGTTGTGCGTCAAGGCCAATGGTCTTCTTGACCCAGCGCACAAAATCCGGTGTATAGGCGTGGTCGTGGCGGGATTGCAGCACGGGAAGGATCTGCACTAACGGAACGGTCATCAGACACAAGGCCCAGAAGCACAGGACCGTTGCTTTGATCCATCTTTTATATCGGAGCAGGCGGTCACAGCTCACAGCCATGGCGATGCAAAGAGGCAACAGGCAAATGATAAAGAAGCGCGGCAGATGAAAATTCAAACTGGAGAAGAAGTAGAACGGCAGTGAGAACCATATCAGCAAAATGATAGCGTCATCGCGCCGTTTTTCTTTGATCAGGAAAAAGAGCCCGCTAATACAAAGCAGCACCCCGGCCGGCGTTATGGTGGAAGAAATGAATTTAAAACAGAGCGGAAGGAATATCCAAAAATCGGTGGCGATATGCGCCAATAGCTCCGAGTCCAGGAAATGGATCAAGTTGTGCCCGCGCTGACTTTTGATAAGAAAATCCTGCTGGATAAGCGGTGCGTAAAAAAGCCCGGCGGTCAACATTGCCGTGCCGGTGAAAAGAACAATAGCCCCGAGTTTTTTTCTGAAGCGTGAGTCTTTGACTGAAGGATGGACACAAAGCAATGCGGCCACAACAGGCAAGAAAAAAAATGCGTCTTGCGCTCGGGCCGCGATTCCGAAACCAAGGAATATGGCGGGCAGGATAAGCGATCGATGGGTCTGTTTTGGAAGATATCCTTTCCAGATCCCGTAAATCCCCAAAAGGGCAAAGAAGAGCGCCGGCATGTGCGTGTTGCCGTAAACAGAGTTGGCCAAGAAAATGGGAGTGGCGCTAAAGAGCGCGGCGGCAAAGAAAGCGGTATTTTCATTGAACCATATTCTGGTCAACAGAAAGAATACCAGCACGGTAAGTGAAGAAAAGACAACGCTCATCATGTTAACGGCAAAAACAGGGTCTGATAATCCCAGGGATTGAAATGTCCACACGAAGAATCCGTTTAAGATGGCCGCAAGCGGAAATCCGTGGCTGTGAAGGTAATGGACCGTTCCGGTCGCGGCGGTCTGCTGCGCCTGCATGACAAGGCTCATGCAGTCCCCGTGAAAAGGCCCTTTGCTGATGAGCTCCCAGCGAAGGAAAAAGGACGCAAGAAAGATCATGGTAGCCAAAGTATAAGGAGAACGTGTTCGCATGAGCCCTCAAGATAAAGAGTTTGGTCTTATTTTAAAGACAAACGCATTATAACACAAGCAGGCAGAATGGTTTTCTTACGGCAGTGTTGATCGAAGGAATAGGAGCAGGATCTGGATCGGATATTGAGGGTAGAGCGTGAAGCGTGAATAATGAAAAGTGCTGGAGGTGGGAGTCGAACCCACGCGCCCGTAAGGACACTGGTTTTTGAGACCAGCGCGTATACCAATTCCGCCACTCCAGCAAATTTTCAAAAGAGCATAGAGAATGTTTGCTGAGGAAGAAGCATATGCCGCTCCTGCAGCAAATTTAAATATAAGTGGAGCCGAGGGGGATCGAACCCCTGACCTCTTGAATGCCATTCAAGCACTCTCCCAGCTGAGCTACGGCCCCAACATTTTTGCGAGAAAGATCCTTAATGAACAAAACACTATATCAAAGCCTCATGTTTTTGTCAATTCGAAGAACGACCGTAAACCACATTTTGAATCCGGTTGACAATCAGGAAGGGGGACTTTAAGATGAAAAGGATTTTAAGGCAAAAAACATGAAATCCCGCATAATTCATATCCTTAAGAAGGCCCATGGATTTGTCTCCGGGCAAGAGATCGGTCACGAACTGGGCTTGAGCCGGGCGGCGGTCTGGAAAGCTGTTACGGAGCTTCGTCGTTGTGGTTACACGATCAAGGCGCTTCCTCGCAAGGGGTATTCTTTGGAAGAAAGCCCGGACAAACTTTATTCTTGGGAAATCCAACCTGAGCTTAAAACGAAATGTTTTGGGCGATCCATCGTCCATGAGGAGGCTGTTGGATCGACTATGGATCTTGCAGCTCTTTATGCTGACAGGGGAGCTGAACATGGAAGTCTTTTTTGCGCTGAAACCCAGACCAGAGGGCGCGGAAGGCTGGGCCGACAGTGGAGTTCTCCATGCGGGGAAGGGATTTATGCTTCGTTATTATTGCGTCCTGGTATTCCTTTGATAGGCAGTCCGAAAATGGTCTTTGTTGCCGGCGTTGCGTTGTGTGATGCGGTTTCATCTTTGACGGGGCTGGATGTCCATATTAAATGGCCGAACGATCTTCTGCTTGGCACGAAGAAGTTGGCAGGGATCCTAACGGAACTACGGGCCGAATCCGGCCGTATTGAGCGCCTTATTATCGGGATCGGGATGAACGTTAATACGCCGAAGAAGGAACTTCCGCCGCAGGCAACGTCGTTGTTCGCTGAAAGCGGAAAGAAATATTCCCGTGTGCGGATATTGAGCGATTTTTTGTTTTGTTGTGAGCGGCAGTATGAACGGGTGTTGAAGGAGGGATTCGATCCTCTTTTGTTGGATTGGAAGAAGCGCTGCCGGCTTTGGGGAGAACGAGTTGTGGTGGAAATGGATAAAGTTTCGCTGCAAGGCGTTGTCACAGATCTCGCATCGGACGGAGGATTGATCATGAAAATGGACGACGGCCGTGAGAAAAAGATCGTGACGGGGGACATTTTGCGTTTAAGGAAAAGTCATGTCAACTGAGCAGATCAACGGGATCGATTGGTTCTATGAGGTCCGGGGCAAGGGAGATCCAGTTGTTTTTCTTCATGGCTGGGGAGCGGATTCGCGGGTCTGGAGGCAGCAGGCATCTTTTTTTTCTGAGCGTTATCAAGTGATCCTGATCGATCTTCCTGGCCATGGCCAGACGCCGTGGCAAGAGATCTCGATCGATGGGATCGCCTCCTCGCTCCTGGAGCTTTTGCGTAAGGTATGTGTTTCTCCTGTGAGCCTGGTTGGAAGTTCTTTGGGAGGGGTCTTGGCACTTAAGGTTTTCGCACAGGGACCGGAGTTTATCAGGTCCTTGACATTAACGGGGTCTCAGCCGAGGTTCTTAAAATGTGACGATTATCCGTATGGGTTAAGTGAGCATCAGATCGTCCGGTTGGCCGGGCATTTGGAACGTAATTATGAAAAGGCCATTGACCAGTTTTTTGTTTCCTTATTTACGCGGGAAGAACGGCAAAGCCTTTTGTTCCGGTGGCTTCGCCGCTTTAAGCGTTCGGAAGGATTCCCTCAAAAAGAGGCCATGCTGAGCATTTTTGTTCAGTTGAAAGACTTAGATGCAAGACCCGTTCTTAAGAATGTTCATGTGCCTTTCCAATTGATCAACGGCGATGCGGATCTGGTCTGTCAGGCTGGAGTGGAAAGGGTTTTCTTAAAAGATATTCCTGGGGCAAAGATCGAGCTGTATGAAGGTTGCGGGCATTTTCCGTTCCTGATCCAGGCGCATCGATTCAATGTTTCATTGAAAAAATTTTTGGAAAGTCTTAGCACCTGAAAAATGCTTGAGCGAAGGCGGTCCAGGACTGTGTGAGACCAGATCAGAGTGGACGTTTTCTGTAGTATCGGATATAATGCTTGCGATCTTGCCGACTGAGGCGGGGTTATAATCCAATGGATCTGTTTTTCGAAAGGAAGAGATATGGGATTGCGGTTGGAGACGGAAAATCTTAAGGGTTTTGTTGAACAAAAGGACATTCAGGCTTTGAATGAGGACGTCAAACGCGCCCATGAGCAGCTTGAGGGCGGGACAGGCGCGGGAAGTGATTTTACGGGATGGCTGCATTTGCCGTCTTTGGTCAAGGATGGTTTTTTGGACGAATTGGTCGCTTTAGGCAAGGAGGTCCGCTCGTATTCAGACTGCCTGATCAGCATTGGGATCGGCGGTTCTTATCTTGGCATTCGTTCGACACTGGAATTCCTGCGGGGAGAGGCAAAGTTGCCGGTCTATTACGCGGGGCACAACATGTCCGTGGATTATATGCAGGCCTTAATGGAAGAGGTGCGTGATAAGGATGTCAGCGTGGTTGTGATCTCAAAGTCCGGGACAACCACGGAGCCTGCGCTGGCATTTCGGATCATCAAAGAATTCTTGAAGAAAAAATACACGGAGCAGGAGCTTCAAAAACGGATCATTTGCGTCACGGACGCCAAAAAAGGCGCTTTGCGAAAGATCGCTGATCAGTGCGGATACAGGACGTATGTGATCCCGGATGATGTCGGGGGACGGTTCTCGGTCCTGACGCCTGTCGGCCTTGTTCCTTTGGCGATCGCGGGGGTGGATGTGAAATCGCTGGTCAAGGGCGCGCGCGCCGCGGAAAAAGAATATAGCATTGCGGGCGTATCGAACAATACGGCGCATGCTTACGCCGCGGCCCGTTTTCAGTTATTTCAAAAGGGAAAACTGATCGAAGTGCTGTCGTCTTTTTATGACAATATGCTTTCGGTCAATGAATGGTGGAAACAATTGTTCGGAGAGAGTGAGGGCAAGAACGGCAAAGGGATCTTTCCCGCGTCGCTGATCCTTTCTACGGACCTGCATTCCATGGGCCAGCTCATGCAGGACGGTGTCCGCAATATTTTTGAAACATTCGTGGATATTGAACGGTCGAACCATCAGATCCATATCCCCAAGGACCCGGAAAATATCGACGGATTTAATTGCGTGGCCGGGAAAGACCTGGATTTCGTGAACAAGCAGGCTTACAAGGCCACGGCCGCCGCTCATTATGAAGGAGGCGTCCCGAACATGACGATCGTGCTGGATAAGCCGGACGCTTTTCATTTGGGGCAACTTTACTATTTTTTTGAAAAGGCCGTTGCGGTTTCAGGTTACCTGCTTTCTGTCAATCCGTTCGATCAGCCGGGAGTCGAGTCTTACAAAAAGAAAATGTTCGATCTGATCGGCAAATAAGCGTTCCTTTCAGAAAAAGACCGCTGCTGTCGGATTCCCGGCGCAGCGGTTTTTTATTTGGAAAGGATTCTTATTTTCAGTGTTGCAGTCTCTTTCAAAACCTTTTATGATACAATCAAACAGTTGGTTATTCAAAGACGGCAGGGATATGAACACACAAAAAACATTATTTACTGGGGTTGTTTTTATTGTCACGGCTTTCATGTGTCTGCTGGGTGTTTTTTACATGATCGTTCAGCAGAAGCGTGACAAAGAGACGCGCTTGGCTGAGATTCAGCAGGAGATGGCGGTTTTGGACACGGAAAAAAACCTTGTGCAGAACAAGGTCTTTGAGCTTTCTCAAACAGCCGGCCGGGAGATCGAACTGGAACGCGTCCTTGAACGCGTGGGCGATGAGGAATTCGCGCAGGAACAGGCCCGTCAAGAGGGCGATCTTTGGATCGATCGTTCGACCGGAAGCTGGGTCATTACACTGGGAGCCTTGAACGGGGTCGCGTCGGGGCAGATGATCGGTGTTTATGATGATGAAAAACGCGTCGGAACGGTCAAGGTCCAGACGGTTCTGGATGTGATCTCCTACGTCCAACCTTTTACCAACGAAGCTGATTTTACGAAAGTTGTTTACAGGGTCGTTATTCAATAGGTCACGCGCGAGCCGTTGAGCCAACGGGGGCGGCTGCTCCATTCCACGGAGAATCGCAGTTATTTTCTCAAATATTTTCAAGAGGACTATGATCGAAGAGAGGGAGGGTGATATGGGACGTATCGGTTTGGGTGAGGTCCTGATCGTTGCGTTGGTGATCGTTGTGCTTTTCGGGGCGAAAAATCTACCAAAGATCTTTAAGGCATGCGGAGAGGGTTTGAAAGAGTTCAAGCGCGCGGTCAAGGACACGGATGATAAGGACGATATCGGAGGCCGGAACAGTTCTTCCGTCTGATCCATCGGAGCAAAGGCTGATGAACGCGGAGACGGACATGCCGTTCTGGGAACATGTTGAGGAGCTGAGGCGCCGGTGTGTTGTTCTGCTTGGCGGATGGCTGGCGCTATCGATCGGATGCTATTTTTGCACGGACTGGATGCTGGAAACGATCTTAAAGCCTGTTGGAGAGGTCATTTTTATATATCCGGCGGAGGCTTTTGTTGCCCGCTTGAAATTGGCGTGCTGGGCGGGCTTTGTTTTGAGCGTGCCATTGATCTTTGTTCATGCCTTTTGGTTTGTCCAACGTGAATTGCAGGGACGCGCCCGCGCTGCTGTTATAAAGTGGGGATTGTTCTCTTTTGTCGGGTGCGTTATGGGTATTATTTTTGGGCACATGCTGCTGGTTCCTTACACGATCGGGTTCTTATTGGGTTTTGGATCTGAGATTCTAAAACCAATGATCACGGTTCAGCAATATCTTGAGTTTTATCTTTCCCTGATCGCCGCGTCTCTTTTTATTTTTGAATTGCCGCTGGCCATGGTCATGCTTACGTATTTAAGGGTGTTTGAACCACAAAGATTAAGCTGTTACCGCCGCCATGCCTATGTGGGGATCTTTATTCTGGCGGCTGTCCTGTCGCCGCCGGATGTTGTGACGCAGCTTATCCTGGCTATTCCACTGTGCGGGCTTTATGAAGTGGGGCTGGTCTGCGCGTATTCTGTTAAGAGGCATCGCTAAAAAAAGAAGGGATGGCCTGCAAGAGGACCCTTAAGCGGGTCCCCAAGGGGAAAGAACGAGGCCTTAAAATAAAAAAATGTTTTGGAAATCCGAAAAAACACGTTATAATCTGCTAGAATCTTTTGGTTAAGGTTGCATAAAGGAGGATGCCATGAAGATTAATGATTTAAGGGAGCTGTTAAAGAATAAAGACGTGATCGAGGAGATCAACCGACACCTTTGGATTGAGAGTCAAAAAGCCGGTTACAGCATCGGGATCGAAAGGGCAACGGATGAGTGGTTGACTCTTTACGCTGAAGGGTGGATGAAGTATCACATGCCTGAGAAATACCAGAAGATGCAGGAGAGAAAGAAGTCGGAGCAGGAGAAGAAGACGGTTATAAAAAAGAAAACTTCCACGAAAAAGGGCTAACGCTCTGATCGTTTTGAGAAATGTCTTTAAGAAGGACGGGTCGTTTCAGGCCCGTCCTTTTTTATTTGTGCTCTTGACGAAGAAGAGGATCGCAAGAAGGATAGCGGTCAGGCCGCTGGTCCAGGCGCCGGCAAAGAAGGACGAGGGGGCAAAGACAAAGCGGACGGTGTGGTTTCCGGCGGGAACAAAGACAGCCCGGATAAGATGATAGGCCGGATAAATCAAGGTCTCTTTCTCATCCACGAAGGCTTTCCACTCGGGATGATAGGCGTCACTCATGATCAGCATGCCGTCGTGCTCAAGACGGGCCTTTATCACGACCTCATGCGGGGAATATGTCATGAACTCAACGTAAGAACGGTCAACAATCGGGGTCTTATTAAGCCGTGATATCAGGGCAGAGTCGTTCGGTCCTTCGAGGATGGCGATGCCCCGAAGCTGTGTTTTGAATTGTTCGATAGCGGAGAAGGTGTCCTGCGCGCTTCGCGTGAACATGGCGCGATGAACGATAAAGGCGCGGTCGAACACCCGGGGCCTTTTATAAACGCGGACCTCTTTGCGGTAAACTTCCTTTGCCGTCTCCTCAATGTTCCTGAAACGCTGGAAAGGGCGGACAAGCCCGTCATCGGAAGGCAAAATAATATATTCGACGTTGAGAAGATTGAGAATGTCCTCTTGGCCCTGAACTGGAAAGGCGCGAAGCGCAGGTGACCGGAAGTCCTTCGTGAAATGTCCGGGGACGAGAATGTTGTTAATGAATTCAACGAAACGTTTGGGGGCCATGCCCAGAAAATATCCCAGGTCATCGACGCCATATCCAGATGCTGTATTGGGGTAGAAGGCCCAGAAGTTACCGTAACTGCGGATAGGGACGGGTGATGTCTTAAGAAGTTCAATATAAGGGACCGGAGGGAACGAATCAAATTTTTTTGGATGTTCCCGGTGCAGGTAGGAGAACAGTTCAATAAAGATAAGCCCGACCAAAATTCCCCCGAACAGGGTCCTATTTAAATTTTTATATTTATGAACAATGGTCAATATGAGCAAGAGCGATAGAATGCCAAAGCAGTAAAGTGCGGCGCGCAGGCTTAATTCAAAATGTTCGGATGTTCTGTAGATCCAGAGATGCGCGGCGGCGATCAATAGCAAAACGCAACTGAGAAGCGTGGCGGCAAGCAGTGTTTTTTTGCGGCTCATTAAAGTCCTCACGCCCATGCCGGTCAGGACGGCAACGCAGAAAGCCGCTATCGGCGGGGTATGTATGGCGTAGCGGACGAGGTTGAAAAGCGGAAGATATCCGATCCAGTTGATGTAAGGCAGGCTGTATTCTTTGCTGATGATCAAGAAAGCAGTGATCGCGAAAAAATAATTCAGGCCGCGTTTTTGGTTTTTCAGGAGGCTCAAAAGCCCTACGATGATCGGCAATGTTCCCAGATAACCTCCCCACCATCCAGCGAAAACCCATTGAAAGGTGATCGCCTCCTTTTGAAAGAAGTGGGGCAGGGCGAGCGTGATGGCGCGGTCAGCCTGCTCTTCCATCATGGTTCCGGCGTTGAAGGGATGCCCATGCCAAGAGTCCATTAAAAGGTTTCTGAAGAATGGGAATAAAAGAAAGGCGGTAAGTCCTGCGCTTAGAACGTATGCTTTTGTCAGATGCCCACAGGCCGATAGCGTTTTCTCTCGGGGAGCTTTAAGAATGCAGGCCCTGTAAATAAAGAACAGGATGCCGAAACTGTTCACCAAAAGGATATGTTCAGGGTGCCCTCCCAGGATCGTCAATCCGATCACGCAGGTTAAGCCCACCATGGCTTTATGTCCTGGCCTGCGGAAGAGATTTTCAATGGCGATGCACAATAAAGGAAGAAGGATGTCGACATTGGCCGTCCAGTATTGAAGAAGGACCATGGGGCCGCTCAGCATGAAGGTGATCGCTGATGCCAGGGAAGGGATGGTCTTGAATTTCATGAACCGCATGAACCAAAAGGTCAGAAGGCCGGCCAAGAGCAGTCGGGTGAGGATGAGAATGTCCCAGTTGTAGCGGGACGGAAGCAGGTAGAGGATGAGATTGAGCGGATAAAAGATCGCGGTCTCGATCATGCCGACCAGAGAATATCCGCAGGCCTGGTGCGGGTTCCAGAGAGGGAATATTCCTTTGCGCAGATTATTTTTGACGAACTGATAAAGAGGTTCTTCGAGAACGGGGGAATCCGTGCCGTTAACAGGTATAAAGCTGGGGCGGTTAAATTCCTGCCCATAGACGCCGGTCGGCAGGGCTTGTGAATTGGCCGTTGAGACCTTGAAGGTTTTATCCAGGAAAACGATATCGTAAAAAGCGATCACGAGCAGGATCGACAGGATCAGGGGGATCAGCCATTTGGCGGAGCGCTCAACAGGATTCATAGTGATTGTATTTTATTAAGAAAACCAAGAGAGGGCAAGAACAATAGAGAACTGTTTTTAAATACAAAGCCCCCTGAATTTTCAGAGGGCTTTGCGAGAGGTCAGTCGCTAATCAAGATTTATTTTTTCTTTTTGGCGACTTTTTTCTTAGCAACTTTTTTCTTGGCGACTTTCTTTACAACTTTTTTCTTAGCAACTTTTTTCTTTGCAGCTTTTTTCTTAACGACCATGGCCTCTCTCCTTTGTTGGTGTTTTGCCACATACAACTTAATAATAACATACTGTGATGGTGATGCAAAAAATATTTTGTTTTTTTTCAAGAAATTTTGAAAAAATTTTTGCCTGAGAAAAAAATTTCTTTTCAAAAGCCGTGTTTTTAATAGAATATATATCTCGACGGAAGAAAATGAATTTTGTTTTTAAAATTTTTTATTGAAGCATTGTTCGGAAGCGTGGAGAAAAAAATGAGCGGCGGATTGTATGTTCACATTCCATTTTGTCAGAAAAAATGTTTTTATTGCGCGTTCGCTGTTTCGGTCTTGAAGCATCACTGGGTCGATGACTACCTTTCAGCGCTATCTGATGAAGCGGGCCAATGTTCATCGGGAACGTTCGATACTGTTTATATCGGAGGAGGATCGCCTTCGTTCTTGGATGAGAAGAACATTGCCCGACTTTTCGGGACGCTCTCTCGATGCTTTGATCTGAATCATGCCTCAGAGGTCAGCTTTGAAATGAACCCGGAAGATGTTTCGCGCGCCAAGCTCGACGCGCTCCGTTCTTTTGGCGTGAACCGCGTCAGTTTGGGGGCGCAGTCTTTTTCAAACGAAGATCTTTCTTTTTTAGGGCGCTGTCATGACCGGGAACGGATCTTCAGCACGTATGATCTTTTGAAGGTCCAAGGATTTCGCAGCATAAGCATTGATCTGATGTATGGCCTGCCTGGTCAGGGGCGGGTCCAGCTGTTAAAGGACCTGGACGCCGCGATTCATCTTTCACCCGAACATATTTCGCTCTACTCGTTGACCCTGGAGGCCCCGAGCAAGTTTTCAGTTCATCCGCCGGATTTGCCTGATCCGCAAACAAACGCAGATCTTTTTTGTTTCGCGAAGTCGCGTCTGGAGTCAGCCGGTTATCGGCATTATGAGGTCAGCAATTTTTGCCGACCGGGTTTTGAATCGCGGCACAATCTGAATTATTGGCAGGGCGGGGATTATATCGGCCTTGGTGTGGCGGCGCATTCTCATCAGCAAGGCCGGCGATGGTGGAATATCGATCAGACCAAGCGCTATATTGAGCGGGTGAAGAACGGCGCTTCTCCTTGCGCCGGGGAAGAGGTCTTGGATGCGGAAGGACGTTTGCGCGATGCTTTGGTCTTTGGCTTGCGAATGACCGATGGTGTTTGTCTTTCTCAATTGGAAGAACGGTTCGGGGCCGTGATCGATGAAAGCAGGCAAAAACAATTGGAGGCGATGGCAGAAGAGGGATTCCTTGATTTTGATAAGGGCAAACGCTGTGTCAAAGCGACCTTAAAAGGAATGCTGGTCTTAGATGAACTGTCCGTGCGGCTGATCTGAACGATTTTCAGAACGCGGCTTTATTCTTTGCGGCAATGCGCTGGGTGTGCTCAAAAAGTTGGGAAAAACATTTCCAGATCGCGTCACGGTATTCCGGTTTCATCTTGAGCTTTTTAACGATCTGCTCGCTGCGCTCAACGCGGGATCTGATCTGGTCAAGAGCGTATTGGAGGCTTCCGGTTTCGACGAAAATTTTGCGGATGGCGCGAAGGTCTGCCAAAGAGATCTTGGGTTTTGAAAAATAACCGAGAAAATTCTTCCGCTTTTGGCCTTTCAAGGAATTGTAGGCATGGCATACGAGGATCGTTTTTTTGGACTCCTCAATATCACTCAAGATAGATTTTCCGATATTTTTTTCTGTATCGAACACGCCGATAATATCATCCTGGATCTGAAAGGCTTGACCGATCAAAAGGCCCAGCTCCGCCAAAAGTTTGGTTTCCTTGGGCCCCGCGCCCGACAGGAGGGCGCCAACGACCAAAGGGCAGTCAAAGGTATAACGCGCCGTCTTGAGAGAATAGTTGAGAAAGACATCGTATTCTGAGACTTTATTGATCGGTAAAACCCCGTTCAGCGTATCGACAAATTCCCCCATGGCGGTAAAGGCTGCTGTTTGCACGAAGTATTTCAGGGCCTTTTCCATGCGCTTGGGGGTTTCTTTAAAGGAAAGAAAGGCATCGATCGCCAAGGCGTAGACAATGTCTCCTGCGATAATACCCAGGTCAATGCCTAACTGATCGGGATTGCGGGAGGGAGCGGCCTTACGCAACATCCTGTGCATGGTCGGTTTTCCCCGGCGCAGGTCAGACCGGTCAATAATGTCATCGTGGATCAGCATGAAATTATGCAAAAGCTCGATGCAGGTGGATGCGTGATAAATATCCGTTGTGATATCCTGATTTTTACGTGAATAGCCCTGGTAAGAAAGGATCAAGAGCACGGGCCTGATGCGCTTGCCTTTGCGCAGGACAAAATCCTTGATGCTTTCAAACAGGAATGGATTAATCGTGAACAGGTTGTATTCATCACAGGCGCGATCGACAAAATTTTCAAGGCTGGCGTCGATGTTTTTGCGGATGTGTTCTAGCATAGGGGGGTATCGTAACACACAAAAAGAGGGAGTTCAATATATTTTCGGGGCCAAAAAAACAGGATAAGGCTGTTGCTTCTTCGTCCGGATGATATAATACAGCAAAAAGGAGATGCGCATGAAAAAGGCGATCGTTGCCCTGTTGTTTTTGACATGTTTTATGGCCTCAAACGGGTTTTGTGAGGATTTTGTTTATTTGAAGAATGGAAAGGCCGTTTCCGGAGAGATCGTTCAGGAAACCCCCTATTCCATTAAGATCCGTAAAAGCAATGGTTCGGTCGAAGGGTTTTATGCCGATGAGATCGAACGTGTCGTTCGCGGAAATGACTCATCCGCTCAATTGACGGGGGCCCCGGATGAAAAGGCCGTTTTTCCTGAGCTTTCCGCGATTCCCGATCGGAAAAAAGAACTGATCCTGAGATTTTTGAAAGTCAGCGGAGTCTATGAATCCGTGTCCGAGTCCCTGGACAGCGTTGTCAAAAACCTCTCTGAGGATAAGCGTGCGGAAATCCGTAAAATCCTCTCTGTGGATGATCTGCTCATGCGCGTCGTGCCGATTTACGCAGCCTATTATAATGAGGAAGAGATCTCCGTATTGATCGATTATTACGGAAATCCTGTCATTCAAAAAAACATGAAATTGACCCCTCAAATTCTGCAGAGCGTCTTAAATGAGGTCATGAGGCATTTATCTCAAAAACTTCAAACATTGACTCCCTGATCGCTTTTCGTTAAATTACACAACATATTGATTTTATTATAGTTAGAATATCAGACGAATGTCTGGAAAACTTTCGCGCGAGGAGCATCTTAGATTCAAAAACCTATTATTTTCAATGGGTTATGAATTTTATAATAGAAATGATGGCCTCTTTGCGTATTTTAAGTTGCTTTTAAAAAAAGTTTTTGATATATTATGGAAGTTCTTAAAAATATATCTATTAAATATTAGTAACGATATTTAATCCCACCACACGTGTAAAGAATAGGAGTCGAGGTATGATTGAACGCTACACGCTTTCCAAAATGGGTAACATTTGGACCGACGAACACAAGTTTTCAATTATGCTCAAGATTGAAGTCCTGGTCTGCGAGGCCATGTCAAGGCTCGGTCAGATTCCCAAAAAGTCTCTGGAGAATATCAAAAAGAACGCAAGGTTCAACATTGACGAGATCCGCGAACTGGAAGAAAAGACCAAGCATGATATTGTGGCGTTCATCAACAACGTCGGGAAATATATCGGACCGGAAGCGCGTTATTTTCATATGGGGTTGACGTCTTCGGATCTTTTGGATACCACTCTTTCAGTGCAGTGCGTTGAGGCCTGCGATATCCTTTTGGCTGATATTAAGAAGTTCATGCTGGCCCTTAAAAAACAATGCAAAAAATATAAAGATACGACCTGTATCGCCCGCACGCATGGAGTTCACGCGGAACCGACGACGCTGGGCCTTAAACTGGCCAACTGGTATGATGAGACCCGCAGGAACTGTGAGCGTCTGGAGAGGGCCAGGGACGAGATCAGTTTAGGAAAACTTTCCGGGGCAGTTGGAACATATGCCAACATTGATCCTTCGGTCGAAGAATATGTCTGCAGCAAACTTGGTCTTAAACCTGTCAATATTGCCACACAGATCATTTCCCGGGATATCCACTGTCAATTCATGACAACGATCGCTTTGATCGGCTCTTCGTTGGACAAATTCGCAACGGAGATCCGCGCCTTGCAGAAGACGGAGCTTCGTGAGATCGAGGAGCCGTTTTTCAAAGGCCAGGTGGGGTCTTCTGCCATGCCGCATAAGCGCAATCCTGTGACATGCGAGCGTATTTCAGGGCTTTCTCGTCTGTTGCGCTCTAACGCGCAGGCTGCTTTTGAGAATATCAATCTTTGGCATGAACGGGACATCAGCCATTCATCGGTCGAACGGGTTATTTTACCGGACAGCACGATCGCACTGGATTATATGTTCCACAAATTCACGCCGATCATTGAGGGCCTGCTTGTTTATCCCAAGAATATGGTCGAGAGCTTGACCAAAACAAAAGGGCTGATTTATTCTCAACGCGTTCTGCTGGAACTGATGAACAAGGGCCTGGCGCGTGAAGAGGCGTATGAGATCATCCAGCGCTGCGCGATGCAGGTGTGGGATGAGAGTTCAGCTGATTTCCGCGACGTGTTGATCAGGGATCGAAAAGTGCGCAAATATCTTTCGGAGTCGAACATTAACGCTTGTTTTGATATTAAGCATTACACCCGGCATCGTGATTATATTTTCAAACGGGTCGGCCTTAAATAATAATGTCTTTGGCTACAAGAAAGGGTGTGAGTATGGAAAAGCGCGAGAAGCTTTATGAGGGCAAGGCCAAGATCATTTATGCCACGGATAATCCTGATCTGGTGATCCAATATTTTAAGGATGATGCCACGGCGTTCAACGCCAAGAAAAAGGGCACGATCCAGCAGAAAGGGATCGTTAACAACGCGATCGCCTCCAAGCTGTTTGAATATCTGGGCTCTCATGGAATACCGACCCATTTTGTGAAAAAGCTGAGCGAGCGGGAAATGCTGGTCAAAAAAGTGGAGATCGTCCCGTTGGAGGTTATTGTGCGCAATGTGGCGGCCGGGTCTTTGTGCCGTCTTCTTGGGCTTGAAGAGGGGAGGGCCCTTCTGCAGCCGACTTTTGAATTCTGCTACAAAGCGGACGCCTTGAATGATCCGATGATCAATGAGTCCCATGTGCTGGCCCTTGATTTGGCCAAAGAAAAGGAAATGCTCAAGATCAAAGACATGACGATGAAGATCAATGATCTTCTGAAGAAATTTTTTGCTACGCTGAACGTGAACTTGATCGATTTTAAGCTCGAGTTCGGACGATATAAAGGCGACATCATTCTCGCGGATGAGATTTCTCCTGACACGTGCCGTCTTTGGGAGATCGGCACTAACCGCAAGCTGGATAAGGATCGTTTCCGTCAAGATCTCGGGAATATCGAGGAAGCCTACCAAGAGATCATGGCGAAAGTAACCGGTTAAAACAATACGAAAGCAAAAGGCATAACGGGCGCCAGCGCAAGGCTTTGGTATTCAGCTCCAGGCGATAGAACGCGCTCTTGCTTTATTTTTAAAATATGTTCTGGCGAGTTGAAGTTCGTGAAAAATCCGATGTGTTTGACGCTCTT
>ERZ795055.170-NODE-170-length-79443-cov-28.588477_pt1 | contig 79443 bp, 70 predicted proteins | sample MGYA00375139_ERZ795055 | MGnify/ENA primary metagenome ERZ795055 (study PRJEB30184, sample SAMN05720283) | anaerobic digester metagenome | isolation source: active sludge of municipal wastewater-treating anaerobic digesters | place: USA | collected 2015-01-23 ... | reverse complement strand
CCTTCGGTGACGTAGCGGAAAACCGAGACGACTGCGTTCTTATTGCCCTGCCGCAAAATCCTACCTTCGCGCTGCTCCACGTCGGCGGGTCGCCACGGCGCGTCGAGATGATGAAGCGCAATCAAACGCTCCTGGACGTTCGTGCCAGAGCCCATTTTCTGCGTGCTGCCGAACAGTACGCGGACTTTGCCGGCGCGCACGTCACGAAAGAGCGCGAGCTTCGAGGCGTCGGAGTCGTATTCCTGAATGAACGCCATCTCCCGTGTTGGCACGCCGAGACGTTCCAGCTTCTCCGCCATGTCTCGATAAACCGAGAAGCCCCGGTCTTTCGGCGTCGAGAGGTCGCAGAACACGAGTTGAGCGGAACGCTCCGCCGCTGTGGCCTGCCAGATACGGTGAATGTTCTCGACGGCCAGATTGACTTTGCCTTGCGGCTCGTCCGGTGTCGCGGGCCTCATCAGCCGGAGATCCAGCGCCGCCTTTCGCCCCTCGGATGTGATTTTCAGCATGTTATCTTCGCTGGGGTCAACCCGGCCGGTTTTCAACCTGTCAGCCCGTGCCGCGAGTTCCTGGACGAATGCCTTCAGCTCCGCCGTGGCGGGGGCGTTGCGGATCGCAGGCTTCTCACCCTCAAGCTTTGGGCAGGGCAGGTTGAGCATTGCAGCGGTCTGCACGTCGGCGGACTGGCGAAACATCTGCATCAACTCTGGCACGTTGATGAACCGGGCAAAGCGCGTGTTGAGGCGATAGCCCGCGCCGTCCGGCGAAAGTTCCATTGCTGTCACCGGCTCGCCGAACGTCGCCGCCCACGAATCAAAGTGATGCAGGTTGTGCTTCTTCAATTCATCCGGCTGGAGATACCGCTGCATCGTGAACATCTCGGCCATGCTGTTCGCGATGGGCGTACCCGTTGCGAAAACGACCCCTCCTCCGCCGTTGAGCGATTGGACATGCCGCACTTTCAGATACATGTCGAACGCCCGCTCGCTCGCCGTCTGCGGCAGTCCCGCGATGCGCGTCATTTTGGTGACGTAAAACAGGTTCTTGAAGTAATGGGCCTCGTCCACGAACAACCGATCCACGCCGAGTTCCTCGAAGGTGAGCGTGTTGTCCTTCTTGTGTTCGGCGGCGAGGGCTTGCAGCCGAGCCTCCAACCGCTTCTTCGCGCGTTCAATTTCTTTTACCAGGCGGCGGTTTGACGAGTCCGCGTGCTGGCGTTTGATCATTTCCAACTCGTGTAGCTGCTCCTCGAAGAATCGTTCTTGCGTTTCGCGCGCCAACGGGATGCGCTCGAACCCTGAGTGCGTGACGATGACAGCATCCCAATTCCCGGTGGCGATACGACTAAACAGCTTCTTGCGGTTCTGCGATTCAAAATCCTCTTTGCCTGCGACCAGGATATTCGCGCCGGGATACAGAGTGAGCAGTTCGGTCGAGAACTGGCCGAGCATGTGGTTTGGCACGGTGAACATCGGTTTCCGACCAAGTCCAAGCCGTTTCAATTCCATTGCGGCGGCGACCATCGTAAATGTCTTGCCCGCGCCGACGACATGGGCGAGCAACGTGTTTGGCGTTTGCAGAATCCGCCAGACACCAGCCTTCTGGTGTCCGTGCAACTGGATTGCCCCGCTCGCGCCGGGCAACGTCAGGTGGTCGCCATCGAACGTGCGGACGCGCGAGTGGTTGAACGTGTCGTTGTAGAGACTACAAAGGCGTTCGCGCCGGCTGTCATCCGACCAGACCCATTCCTTGAATCGCTCTTTGATGCGCTCCTGTTTTTCGCGCGCCGCCTCCGTCGCCTGCGCGTTGACCACGGGCTTTTTGTCCTCGTTGAGGTCATAGACGGTGGGCGTCTTGAGATTGAGCGCGTCCTCGATGAGTTCGAGGGCTGTGTAGCGGTCTGTGCCCCAATCCGTCGTGTTGGCGGTCGCTCCCTTCGCTTCCCAATTGCCGTTGATATGCCATGTGCCGAGCGCGTGGATATGGCCGACCTCGACGCCGGACGGGATGTTGAGCAGCCCATTGGCGAACTCTCTCACGTCTTCGGGCGGCAGCCACGCCGAGCCAAGCCGCACGTCAATCTCGTTGGCTGCCAGGTCTGCCGGCTGGACCGATTTCAACGCCTCGACGTTTTCGGCGAAGCGCGGGTCGGTGACAGTTGCGGCATCCGCAGCCGCGAGTTTCTCACGCACGTTGCCGGATAGATATTGGTCGTCGGTTTCCCATTCGTTCGTTTGGGGATTCCGAAAAATAAGTCCCTTCAGGTCGGGCAGAAATTCCTCGGTGGGTTTGTTGAGCAGCCCGGCCATGTGGTCGAGGTCAACGCGCCCGCGCTCATTCAGGGAGACAAGCAACGCTTCCTTCGGCGTGCCGACAGATTCAACGGGCTGCCGGTGATGAATCGTGCGCTCCGTGAAGATTGTGGCTTTGGTCGCCCGCTTTGTTTCGTCGTTGTAATTCTCCAGCGAAAGCAGCAGCGGCAGGTCGGGATCACCGTCGAAGGCGCGCTGATTGGCGCGGAGGTTGACCGGTCCAAAGCGGGCAGTAAACCGGTCGTAAGCGTAGTTTAGCTGTTGTCGCGTCTCCACGACGCGTTCTTCGGCACTGCCATCAATTTGGGCACGCAGACAATCACGAACGGCGTCGCGCACCGGAATCAGGCCGCGTATTCGAGAGCGGGTTTCAGACGGCAGGTCGTTCAGCGGGCGAAGAACATTTTCTTCCCGGATGCAGACCATGCCTTCGTGGAGGCAATAGGCATTAGGTTTGACGAAATCCGGCGCGGGTATGGCTTCCTCGAAGGTGGGTTCAGCAATCTGGTGAGCGTGAGCCTGGTAAATGTCTTGTGGCAACCGCTCGACCGCCTGCGCCAGCGCCTCGCTCAAGCTGCGGCCGTCCGGTTCAAGCGTCGGCTCGTTGTCGCGATACATGCGCCCGGAGAGCCGCATCCGGCCAAGCATCATCTCCGGGCGGTCAGCGAAGTATTCATTGATGGTGAACGCTTCGCCCAAGTCATTGGTGTGACTGGTGGTTTCTTTCCACGCCGGGCCGGTGGGCGGTTCGCCGGGGCGGAGCTTGCGGAGCATCACGATGTCGGTCGTGACCTCCGTGCCGGCGTTGCGTTTGAAGGCGTCGTTGGGAAGACGAATTGCCCCGAGTAGCTCTGTCCGCGCGGAAAGCAGTTCACGGAGCGTGGAATCGAGCTTGTCCAACGTGCCGCGAGAAGTGATGAACATGACAAGGCCGCCCGGACGAACCTTCTCCAGAGCCGCGGCAAAGAAGTAATCGTGGATGGGCAGCTTGTAGCTGTTCCAGCGGGGATCGTGGACGGTGTAGTCGCCAAAGGGGACGTTGGAAATGGCGAGGTCGTAGAATCCGTCGGCGAGTCTGGTTTGCTCGAACGGCTGCGCCCGAATGTCCGCGTCGGGATACAGTGCCTTGGCGATGCGTGCGGTCAGCGGGTCAATTTCAATCGCTGTGACGGTGGAGCGCCGCAGCGCATCCTCCGGCATGATTCCGACGAAGTGCCCGATACCGCACGCCGGTTCGAGGATGCGCCCGCCTTTGAAACCGAAACGGTCAGCAGCCCGATACATCGCGCCGATGACAGTCGGCGAGGTATAGTGCGCGTTGAGCGTCGTCGAACGCGCGTGTTCGTATTCTTCCTCGGACAGGTTTGCTTGAAGCGCCGCCCTCTCCTTGGCCCAATCGCGGTTGTAGTCGTCGAAGACCTGGGGCATCGCGCCCCAACCGACGTATTTGACCAGCACGGCCTTTTCCTCGGCGGTCGCTGGTCTTTCCTCCGCATCGAGCGCGCGGAGCGTTTCGATGGCTTTGAGGTTTTGCTGAAACTTCTGCTTTGGTCCACCTTCGCCCAACCGATCGGCTTCGGTGATGCGGTAGCTGTTGAGATTCCGGGGCGGTTCTTCCTGGTGGCGACGCGCTACTCTTCGGGCGGGAGCAGGATGTATTTCTCCCGCACCATCTCCCAAGCCTGGTCGTGGGCTTGTTGCGCCGTTGACCCCTGCTGCATCAATTGGGTGCGGATCGTGGCCATTTCGTCCTTTGTCTTTTCCTCCGCCTCCAGAAGCGTCTGATGCAGAAGACCTTTCCGCTCCAGTTCGCGCACCATCTTCGGGCGGTGTTCCCGCCAGTGTCTCTCGGCCATTCGGCCGTATTGCGTCAACGGTGTCATGTGTCGGCCTCCGGGTGGCAAACAGGTCAAGCTGCCGGTCCAAATCGTGATTGTTGCGTCGGACTGCCATGCGAGCTTGGTCGGTTTTGGTGCATCGGGCAAGGCGCGGTTAATTCTGGGGCGGGCCAGACGGGCGACGACGACGGGTAAACTCGCGGAGATCCATGCCCACTTCCTTGCCGACGAAATGCCGCTTCTTGGGAAACAATTCCTGCTCCATCACGTCGAACACCTCGGCGAAAAATTCAATCTGCTTGCAGGTTGCCGGACTTCGCAGGGTTTCGATGTTGGCCAGAACTTCGCGTGTCATGTTGATACAACCGAGCAAATGCAATTCGGCAACGAGGTCGCTCTGTGACCAGCAGCGCTGATTGCGCAGCCAGGCGACCTTCCTTCCGATTACATTTGAGTCCTTTGGCATTTAGTTTTTTGAAAGCCATGACCAGTGGCGTTTCAGTTGCCGGCTGGAGCTACAGCCCGCGACGCAACGGGGCTGCCGGTGGGTGTGGTGGGGGTGTTCAGACTGCCGAAGCTGACGAGGCACTCGTCGGCAGAGAGCGCAAAAAAGACGCGGTTTGGCAAAAAAATCGTCTTCATAGGCCAACGACTCGCATACTACATCAAAGCGCCACCAGATGATTACAGGACGATTTCGCGTTTGCCGGTGAAAGCGAGTTTCGTTTCCAAATTGTAACTTTTCTCGCCGCAGCCCTTTATTTATGGCCTGGGCTTCAGTAGCATCCGATGCACAAAACAGAAGAAACCTATGCTCTACCACCGCTTCGCGTATTCGATGCCTCTGCGCGGCAAAGAAGAACCTCAGCCGTTCAAGATTCGGGACGGCGCGGCGTTCAGCGAAGTCACCGCGCCACTGGCCAAGCTGGGTTACGAATACGGCGAAATGCTGTGGAATCCCCCATACCGTCCGCGAAAATACAAAAAGGTCGGCAAAGAAAACTACCAGTATATCAAACCGAGCGATCTGGTTGTGCTGACCACGAGACCGCCCTTGAGCGATAAAACCCACGGCGACAAGAAGAAGATGCTGCGAAGTTGCACGCACCTGGAGGATCAGGTTTTCAAGGCGTGCCGGAAGTATTTCAAGGTGTGTGCCCGCTCCCACGTCGAAATTCGGAAGAAGATTTGCGGTAAATTCGAGAAGGGCTACCTCGCTTTTCACCAGCACAAGGGCGCACGGCTGAAGTATTTCCGGCGGGTGGACCACCACAAAACGAAGACACCCGCGAAAGGCTCGCACACGGCCATCTGTTTTTTCCTCCATGTGAAAACGATTCCCGAATATGGCTGTGGACTGTTGGTTTCGTTCGGCATGGGCGGCTGGGAAACCCTGATTTGGAATCGAATCGTCAGAAAACAGCATCCTGATTGGCTCAAGCACCCTTGCTTTGTCGTCGGGGAGTTCGACATGAACGGATTGCCGTCCAGGCCGGCAAACCTGAACTTCGTGGATCAGATCAAGGTTGATATTCTGCTGGATCACAAGATTAAGGGTTGAACTCCCTGGCTCGCCCCGGCTTGGACTCCTTCACGAATCACAAGCCGGGGCGTGGCGGCTGGTTCAAACACCGACGGCCTCTCCTTTGGTTTGCACCTGGCCCTGCGTGCGGGCGACCGCACGCCTTGTGGAACGGGCGATCTGGGCGATGACGCCCTCCTTCTGGTCGTCCGGCAGGTCTTTCACCAGCGTCTCGTAGGCGTTTTTGAGCGCGGGGTTGGAATTGATGCGCTTCATCAAGCCTTCGCGCATCCGCTGCTGGCGGTCGAGTTCACGCACCTCGTTGAGGACGACGGTGCGCTCCATGCGCTCGCGGGGCATGGCTTGGACGTAGGCCCAATACTTGGGGTTGTCCTTGATGTAGGCATCAATCTTCGCATCCACTTCCGGGTTGGTCCGGAACGTGGGCTGGTCGGTGGGGGCGGCATTGCCGCCGGCGCTCGGTGGCGCTGAGGTTTTCGGTTTGCTCATAACGATTCGTGTTTTTGGTTGTTGTTACGCGGCATTTGCCGTGTTCGCCGAACCAAGGCGATGAGTCCGCCTCGTTCCGGCAAAGTGTCTTCATGGTTTCGGTATGTCGGGTGATTCGAGCGTGAACGCAGGCACGTCGTTTGTCGTGGGCGACGGGGCGGCTGAAACCTTCTGAAGTTCCTTGGCGAACTCGACGACACGCTGCTCGTTGGTCGCGAGACGAACACTCAAGAGAGCGCTGTTGCGCGCCACGTTCTTCATCTCGACAACCACCGCCTGCAACTCGCCATAGGACTGCGCAAGTTTTGCGGCCTCCAGCATTACGCTGGCGGTCGCTTCCCGCTGGCGGTTCATTTCGGCGACCAAGACATCGTTGGTGGGCGGCGGAGCAAACGCGGCATCGGGCGGCGGATTCAGCAGATTGGCCGTGTTTAGCGCGCCAGGATGCAGATTCCAACGCGCAGAGACTTCGATCCGATAGACGGGGTGTCGCTCGTGCATCGCCTCCGGGTGGTTCGGATCAACGTAGCGCCCGACGTGGTAGGCGCGAACAACCTCGCCGTAGCGAACGGCCTCGACCGGCTCGACGGCCGGCGGCGGTGAGGGGCGGACGACAAGCTGCGGGCGCGAGGCGCACGAAGTCACGAGCACGAGTGGAATGAGTGCGAGATATTTCATGGTCAATACATCGGGGTTGAGTTTGGTGCAGCCGCGTCCGGGATTGGTGTATGACCTACACCGAACGCAGTGGTTGGGAGAAAGGCCGGAGAGTTGGTTTTGTCCTCGTCGGCGAAGGGTTTCAGCGTGCCGCCGATCACGGCCTCGCTGCGGTCAATGGTCTGGAGGACGTAGAGGTAGAATTGCTTTCCGCTCGGCACGCGGACGTAAAAACCGTCGCGCTGAATCGCTTCGTAAATGCGCTGCGCATAAACCGAGAGGACCTTCTGCGCGCCTTCAAATGGCGCATTGGCCAGCGAGGGGCTGTTGATCGGACCGAAAACCGTTTGTTGTTTCTCCGTCAGCGCGCCCGCCGCGCCGGAAAGGAACGTCGCGGCAAACAGTTTAATATCCGCCATGTTGTCAGACTTGATGACGCGTCCGCGCAGCCCGGCGCTGCCGTCCGTGATGCCCCAGCCTTCCTGGTCGCCGGAGAATTCGCGGTCCAGCGCGATGGCCTTCAGGCGCAGCTCCTCGCCACCCTGCCAGACCAGCGTCCAACTGCTGCCACTGGCGATGCGCTCGCGATGCCGGTCGGGTTGCGCCGAGCCGTGGACTTCCGTTCCAGCGGGAATCACCAACTTGCCCCCGTGATAAATGTTTTCGGTCACGAGGCCAACGATGGGTGTTTGGATCGAAGCCGAGTCCACCGTGATGACGGTCTCACAAGAAATCAGCCGACCGTAGGGTGCGTAGATCGAACCGAGCGATTTGGGTTCAGGAACACCGGCACTGGCGTCAGCGAACAGACTGATTGGTGCGAGCTGCGGCGCGGGCGGTTCTTGTTTCGGTTTCTCGACCGCGACCCTTGGAGGATCGTTGGTCCTCACTGCCAACTGCTGTGGCTCTGGTTTCGGTGGCGGCGGGCGAAACGCCTGCATCGGTCGCTCAATGCTTTGCACGACCTGGGGCTTGTCGGTCGCGTTGGTTGTCAGGTGCGTGACCCGAATGTCCGCCTCGCCGGAATTTGACCGGTCACGGAGTGCGCTGAACAGGAGCAAGCCTCCGCCAAAGATGGTCACGAACAAAACCAGCTTTCCGGTCCGGGTCTTGAAGAAGTTTAGAAAATCGCGGGGTTTCATTGTCTTCCTTTGGGTGAGCGAACGGGTTGCACAGGCATGGCGGGAGCATTGGTTGAAATGTCGGGTGGCGGTGGCGGCGAAGTCCGCGTCACCAACACCGTGAACTCGTTCTTCATGGAGAGTTCGTTCCGCCCGCCATCCGGTGTGCCGGTGACAGCGAAATAGACCGTGCTGGCCGCGCAGCCGGGCAACACGCCGGGCGCGTCGCTGATGGACTGGAAGTAGAGCCGGTTGCCAACGCGCACACAGAAGCTTTCCGGCATGTAGCGAATTTCCCGTTCCGACTTGTTCCGCAACGTGACATGGAAAACGAGCGTGTCCTCGGGATTGAAGCGGAACACTTCTTCGATGCGGATTTCGTAGTCGTTGAAGTCGGTGTTCTGCGGCTTGTCACCGAACGTCCTGACCTCCGCTCCGGCCACGGCGTCCGGTTGTTGCTTCTTGAGCAACGGAAACGCCTTTGCCTTGTCCAGCAACGCGAGTAACCGCGTCGGCGTAACCTGTGGCGCTGGTTGGACCACCTCTGTCGTTGCGCGGTCTTCGAGATTCAGCGCAAGCACCGGCGTATCACTCTCGACCAGTTCAAAAACATACGTGCGCTTGTTCCACCTGATGTTCAGATTCGTTGCTGCCTTACGTGCGAGCGCGCGGACGGATAGGAAAGACGAGCCTTTCGTGTGCGCGAGTTGAAACTGTCCTGGCGTCTTTCCGTCGGAAGTCACCCCCACCGCATCAATCGCGGCAATCGGACCGGGAAGGCTGATGGTGGTGACGCGATTCGTCGCGACGGGCACGGTGACGACAACCCGCTCGTCGAGCGTGACCCGCTGGATGGCTTCGGGCGGTTCAGCGAACGCGAGTGTTGCGGCCAATAGAAGAATGCTAATTGCTGATTTCATATTTGAAGTCGCCGACAGCGGTGGGGAAACGACCGTTGGCAGCCATGTTGGGGTTGCGGAGCAAACGGAGACTCAACTTGAAGTTGAACGCCTCGTTGAAAACTTTTTCCTGAAAGATCCCGGTGCGGATTACCTGGCCGGAGACAACGACGAGCACCTCGCTTTCGCGCGTGGCGAGAATATCAATTTTTGCAATCTCCGGTTTCTGGTGAAGCTGCTTCGAGCGAAACTCGACTGCCTCGCGCGTGCGATGGTCCTGTGCTTTCTGCAAAGCTGACTTCAGGAACATCTGCCGCAGCAAATCCGGGTGGTCGAAGTCCTTCGGGTTGCGCTCCAGGAACGTGACGGTGGCCAATTCCGCCTGCTGCGCGTGCAAATCTTTTGCCTCCGAAAACTGAAGCAGCGGGCTGATGTAGTAAGTCTGTGCCGGGTCAATGATGACGACGCGCTCGCGCTGCTTGAACTGGTTGATGATGTGGTAGCGGTCAAGCGCGGCGAGGACCGACACGGCGACGGCCACAAAAAACCAGAACCACGGCAGGCGGTCTCGTTGGGCGAACAGTTGGGTGGGGTCGAAGCACTTCCTGGCAACGCGCACGGGAGCAGCGCCGTTGCCGGTCGGCGTATGGCGGGGATTGAGTTCGGTGGTTTCCATAGTGTCAGTAGTAATGGCCTTTGGTCTTGGCGATGAGTTCGCGGACGGACTTGTCGCCGGTGATGTCGTCGCCCGGTCGCCCGCGAGCGGAGCGCGGCGGCAGTCCCGAGCCAGCGATAATGATTGCTCCCGCGCTGCCATGTCCGGCGGCGCTGGACACCGTGCTGAGAAGCGCGGCCAGGCCCGCTGCGCCGGCGGTCACTGCCGGGATGCCGATGGGCGCAGCAACGGCGGCTGCGCCTGCGGTGGTGGCGGCCGTCTGGAAGAAACTGCTGAACGCTCCGGCGATGAGTTGTCCGCCCGCGAGTTCGCCAGCGACGAGAACCTTTTGAATCACCAGCGGCGCGGCGATGGTGCTGAACACAATCCAGAACGCGACCACGGCGACGCCGAACGTCGCTTGCAGCGAATAGAACGAGGCTGTCGGGTCGAAGAAGCGCGACGATGGGTCAGTCATAAAATCGAGAATCCCCTGGGTGATGAGCGCGGCGACGGCCCAGCCGAGCGGCCAGAGCAACACGCCAGCGATGTGCATCAGGTAGCGACCGCCTATGGAACGCAGCGGACGGATGGCCATGAAACCGATGAGTAGCGGCGAAAGTGCGTAGGCGCTGAACAGAATGAATTTCTGGATGATGTAAGCCCAGAACAGGAGCAGCGAAGCGAACTGGCCAACGAGCCAAAGGATGCCGGTGATCAACAGTTCGACGGTGAAAGCGTTGAGGTCGCCCAGGATGTCCCACCACGAACGGTCGCTGCCCGTGTCGCGTCGGACGGCGAGAAGTTGGTTGTATTGGTCGTGAACGTTGGACGGGTCAACGCCGAGACCATCAAGAATGGAAGTTTGCAGGAGTTGCTGCGCTTGATTGCCCCACTGCGGAAGCATCACGAGCAGCGCGGTGAGCACGAACAGGCGAACCATGTGCAGGATGAGCGTCTTGCCCGTGAACCCGTGGAGGACGAAGAGGATCGTCCCGACGATGAACAACATGAACGCAACGATGCGCAGCAACTCGTGCAGCTCGGCGCACTTTTGCAGGAACGTGGGGAAGAGTTGTTCAAAGGTTGCCATACGTCGGGACGATTTGAGGTTGCGCCAAGTGTTGGCTATGGATTCGGGAACGCGGTGGGCGCGTTCATCAGGCGGAACGTCTGCCCGTATTTCTGCACCGCTTCGGTGAACTCGGCGTGTTGCTGTTCCTTCTTCGCCTCGATCTGGCGTTGTGCGTCGTTGCGGTTGGCCACGTCCTGCACCAAGGCGGATGCCGTGGCTTGATTGATTTCGTAGTCCGTGTTGTTGAGCGCGGATGACAGGCCAATGAGAACGCCGGTCAACTTCTGCACTTCTGCGTCCGTTGTGGCGCTCTTGAGCGCTGTGGTGGTCCGGGCGATTTCTTCTTTGAGCGCGATGCGCCGGGCAGTTGCGTCGGTGGAGACGGACAGGAAATTGTCCGTGGTCTTCTGCACAGCGGCGACGGGCAGATATGGCGCTTGCTGGCGCGTAACAGCCGTCCCGTTGGGCGTGTTGAACGTCGTGCCGATGCTCGTGAACAGACCGTTCGCGTTGTAGAGCATCGCTTGGCCCGCGTTGACGGTGCTTTCAAGTGTCGTCAGCGTTTGGCCGAGTTCGATCTTGCGAAGGTCGGTGACAAGCGGCTGAACCGTCGCGAGCACGACCGCCTTCGGATCGCCAAACAGGCTTTCGTAGTGTTTGAACTCGTTCAGTTGGTCGGTGAGCGTTTGGATCTGCTGCACCTGGTTCTGGATCATCTGGATGTATTTGGCGATGTTCTGCGCCTGAGCCATGATCTGCTGCATGTTCATGGTCGGGTCATAGACGATCCACTGCGCGCGGGCGGAAATCGTGACGCCAAGCGTCACGAGTGTGAGGGCAATGAACTTTTTCATGGTGTGTTTCCTTTCTTTCTGCGGTTGCAGGCACGGCCTGCTATTCCTCGATGCGGAGGAGTTTTGTTGATGGTTGGAACGTTACCCCGTCAATCCGCTGCTCTGGCAACTGCACGGGGTAAAGGCGGACGCTGCTGACCTGATTGCGCTGGCGTTGCATGGACACGTAGAGCCAATACTGCTGCTTCACGGCGTCGCTCTTGCCTTTGTCATATCCAGCGGCGTAAGCCTTCTCGGACTGCTTCTTGGCGGCGTAGTGAAGCCCCTCGCTCACGATGACGCCGCCCGCCGCGCCAGCGGCGGTGGCAAGCGGATCGCCATTGGAGAGTTCGTTGCCGAGGTATGCGCCGCCTGCGCCGAGGGCCACGTCGCTGATGGGGCGCGTGGCCGCGCAACCGGCGAAAAGGCCAGCGATGAGGATGACGAGGAGTAGCTTGGATGCGTTGGTGATGAACTTGGTTTTCATGATTGTTAATGGGCTTTGGATTCGCCTTCGTTGCGGCGGTTGGCGTGATGGATGATTCCTTCGACGACACTTGGACTCTGGCGAAGCTCGCGAGCGCGTCGGTCGAAGTGCTCGCCACTGGATGAACTGCAATAGAGCATCTCCGGCGAGGCGACGTTGTGAACCGTCCCGCACAAATTCCGCGTCGCGTCAGTGTGCAGGTAGGTGAACGGTGAATACTTCTGGCCCGTCTGATGGTCGGGCAACGGGTAATTCATGATCGCGTGCTGCGTGACCTCCGGCAGCGCGATGTCCTTGCCCATGTCGTCCAGGTCCGCGCGGTCGTTCTGGCGCATGATGAAGAACTGGCGGCTGTTGCCGAACACGGCCGAGCGGATGCGCGACTGTTTGAACCGCGCGTATTGCTGAACGATGGAGATGTTCCAGCAATTGAACTTGCGAAGCTGCGCGTAAGATTCTTGAACGATTTCCTGGCCGCCGGGAATGTCGAGGAATCGGGCGACTTCCTCATAGACATTCCGTTTTCGCAGGGCGCGCGGCAACGTCATGATGTGCTTGCGCGCGTGGTTGGTGATGAGGAAACCGGCGGCGGCCTTTAACTCCTTCGCCGATTCCGGGATGTAGCCCAACTCGAAGTGCGCGATTTTACCGGTGAGCGAAAGGTTGCTCGTGCCGTCGAAGAGGCAACCGTAATTGCCGTCGCGACACCACGGCAGGATGAGCGTCGCGATTTCCATGATCTGGTCGCGCTCCGCGCCCATCGGATCGAGCATCATCAATTCCTGCAACATGCGGTGCGTCGGAAACTCGTCAGGCGTGAAATGAGCAAACGCCAGGTTGCGGACCTCCTTGCTGGTCTTGGGATCTTTCAGGAACTTCAACGCCTCGGCTTCGTCGAACTGGCGCAAGTAACTCTCGGCCTCGTCCGGGTGGTTTGCTTTCCAGTCGCGGAAGTCGGCGAACGTTTCGAGGCTGGTCGCGCCGGGCGGCATCCGCTCTGCGCGGAATTGCTGGAGGGCCAGCGCGTGCCGCGCGATGTCGAGCAACTGGTCGTGGCGCTTCTTCTGCCAATCCTGAAACGCATCCTCGTAAAGCAGGTTGAGATACTTGGCGATTTGCGCCTGGCGGAGCATCTGTTTGTCCTCCTGTGCCGAAGTGCCAATCATGCGGGCAACGAGGGCAGTGGAGGCGGATAAATGATCCGGCGTGAGTGGCAGCCCTTTCGTGTCGAGGTAATTGATGGTCAGGTCGCCGTCGGGGTGAATGATGATGGGCCGCGCGCCTTCCTCGACTGTCGCGGTGTAAATGCCGTAGCTGAGTCCTTCCTCGATGATGACGGTGTAAGCGAAATATCCCTCCGTCTGCGAGAGCAGGTCGCAGACGCTGACGGACTTGCCCGCACCCGACATGCCCAGCAAGACGGCATGTTGGGGCGTCTTGTTGTCGGCAGAGCCGGAGAACGTCTCGATGCCGACGAGATTGTCGTGCGGACCGTCGTAAATCGCCTCGGCGGTCGCCAAGTGCCCGGTGAACGTGCTCGTGACCGGCAGCATGTCCGCCAGGAAGCGATGCTCGGCGTAGAGCTTCCGGTGTTCGTAGCGTCCCCACGTCCAACCTGGCCAAGTTTGGAAGAACAGGTTCTTCGAGGTGCTGGGCAGGTTGCTCTCGAAATACTGCGCCGCGTTCATCGAGTTGATGGCGTTCTTGATTGCCCCGGCCTTGGCGTTGAGGCCGTCGCGAGTCTTGTCCCAAACGCGGATGGCAAGCATCGCTTGGAACGGAATCGTTTGGCCCTGCATGAGCGCGTGGATTTTCTTCTGCTTCTTCTCCATCACAGTGAGCAGGGAGATTTTCTTTTCGCTGGCGTAGTCGCCGGCCACGCGGTCGTGCTCCTTCTCTTCCTTGCTGATCTCCTGTGAAATTGGAAGCGGATCAACATTCACCGTGATGGTGTAGTCGAGCAAACGCAGGTTGGTGAGCCGCTGGATGATGCCGGGATACGTCGTGCGCGGCCAGCGGGTCAGCACAATGAGGCTGTGGTAGTGACCATCAAGGAAGAAACCGAAGTCGGATTGTCCGTTGCCTTCGCTGTGCCAGCAGTTCTCCTGAATCGAAAGTTCGGGCGCGAACCCGTCTGCGGGGTCGAAGTCGAACCGGTCATTGAGCGACGGATTGAGAAACCGTTTGTAGTGCCGGAAGTGATCGAGGTCGGACATTGGCAGGATACGCGCGCCGCCCGAACCGAAAATCTCCAGCAGCAGCCGGTGACTGTGCTCGAACTCGGTTTCGAGTTGGTCGAGCAGCGTGTTGTAGTATTCGCGGCGCGCGGCGGCGGTCTGGAACGCCTTGGGCACGTTCTCCAGCGAGCGCGAGATGTAGAAGATGACGCGCTGACGGCGGAGTTTACGTTCCGACATCGCCTGCCAGTAACGGCTGAACCGCTCGTTGCGGGCGCGCTTTGTCCATACGTTGGGAACCTTCTCTGTCTCCTGCTGATAGCGCAGCAACTCCCCCTTGTAATCGGAATCGCAGAAGTATTGCACTTGCAGGCGCTGATGCTCGTGAAGCGAGGCGAGCAGGAGACAGAGTTGGTCCTGAAAGTCGTTCAGGTCGGCGGCGGGGCTGTTCGTGAGGTCCGGCGCTTCAAAAATGAAACCCTTGGACACATAACCGCCGCGCCGAAGATGGTTGAAGACCATCATGCCGCGAACAAAGAAACCGTTGGGAGCGCGCTCAGGCATAAATCAGTGTTGTAGTTTTATTGCAGACCGAAACGGCGACTCTTGTTGAAGATCGTCCGAGTCGCGCTTGAGTTTTGTGAGGTCATCCACGAGTTGCCACACGGTCCGGGCGCGGCCGACTCCATGCACGGCAACGGTGGCCTCCTGAATGTGGGCGAGCGCCCGCTGCATGTGGACGCGCGCAGTCACCTCAGCACAGTCGAGGTCCAAGTTTGCGCGCAACGCGGCTTCCGCTGCGTGAAGTTGTCCAAGCAAAGCCTGGCGCTTGGCTTCCCGATTGTTGGCTTCGGCAGGATTCATAATTGTTCCTTCGAGAGTGGATGACGTGCAGAGCGGGTTGTCTGCACCTCGGGCGCAAAGCCGCTGCCGGAAATCCAATGCTCGAAGCAATCGCGGTCGTATCCGGGTGGTTTGCCCTGTCGCAGACCGAAGATGTAGGCGAGGCACACGCCAACCGGCAGCAAGGCGACGACGAACGAGGTCAGGAACGAAGACTTCAGCATGACGAGGAGCACGAAAAATACGGTGATGCCCGCGCCGATGCCGCCCACGAGCCACCAGAACAAACCTCCCTCCAATCCCCACGTCCGGCCTTTGGAGTCGGACGCGGCGTTGGTGTCGGTGAGGCGGAGGTCTGTTTTCATGGCGGCTCGGGGCGGCGGGTGGCGGGTTGTGTGCGGCGAGATCAGAAGTTGCCGACGCCGACGCTGCTGTTCGCGTCAATGCCGAAGATTTTGTAGAACGCAAAGATGACCGCCGGAGCAGCGGCTATGATCGCGCCGCCGATGATGGACATCTTGCCCTGGTCAACGTCGCCGCGCCGGATGGCGAATCCGCCGTAGATGACGCAGGAGATGCCGAGCACGAAGCCGAACATCATGATTACGGCCAGGCTGTTGCTGATGCCGGTCTTGAGGTCGGTGGAGTTGAACCCCGTGCCTTGGGCGAGAGCCGGAAGGGTGTTGAGGGCGAGGATGCCGGCGGCCATGAGGATCGAGGGCAGCCGTGAGCGGACTTTTGGACTGATTTGTTTGATGAACTTCATACGCGTTTGTGTTATTGTTTTTCTGTCGTCTCAGCGGCTTCTCCGCCGAACACGCGATGACAATCTCACAAGCGCGCGAAGTGGTGGTGTATGTCCTACACAACATACACGCTCAGTCCGGGCTACAAATCAGGGATGAACAAAACGACAGACCCGACGAAGCTCACCAAACTCCACGAATTGACCTCCTTGCTGCCGCGCGAAATCCGCGGCCAGTCCCACGCGCTGCCACGAATCATCTCCTCGGTGAGGCGTGGCGAACTCGGCCTCACGAAGCCCGGTCGTCCGCGCGGAAGTTTTCTCCTGCTCGGACCTACAGGCGTCGGAAAAACAGAAACGGTTGTGGTGCTGACGACACAGATTTTCGGTGCGGGCCAATTGTTCCGCTACGACATGAGTGAATTTCAGAATCAGGAAGCTCTCGGGCTGCTGCTTGGCGCGCGACTTGGTGAAGTCGGCTACCTCGGCGGCGTGCGCGAACGCGCATCCGAAGGCTCACTCTTGTTTGATGAAGCTGAGAAAGCGCACCCGCGCGTCCTGGACATTCTGCTGCAACTGCTGGATGCCGCGCGGATCACCGTCGCCACGGGGCAAACGCTGGATTTCAGCGGCTTCTATATTTGGCTCACGTCAAACATCGGCTCGGCCGAATTGATGAGCCTGCAACATTCCAACGATGCGACGTTGGAGCGCCATGTCCTCACACGGGCGCAACAAACCTTGCGCCCGGAAATCTTCGCGCGCGTCAACGAGAAGCTCGTGTTTCATCGGTTGAGCTACGAACACCAATTGGAAATCGCGGAAAAGTTTCTGTCCCGCGAGATTGAGTTCCTCGCCGCGCGCGGTCACAAGCTGGAACTCGACAAGACGGCGCTGCCGTTTCTCGTGCGAAAGGGATTTCATCCGAAGCTCGGCGCTCGCCCAATGCGCGATGCGGTCGAAAAACTCGTGGGCGATGCCGTGAGCGAGTGCTTACTCGAAGCGCGGCCAGCGTGCGGCGTGCTGGCGTTGGATGAAACTCGGGACTGCCTCGTCGTCCTCTGACTCAGCCGAGGTAGAGATACAAATACGACTCGCCAATGTCCTCGTCCGGTTTCACCGCGCCCAGGTCGCGCTTTCGCAGTTGCGCGCAGACCCGTCGAACGGCCTTCCTTTTCGCGTGGCTTTTGGGCAAACGCACCAGCAGAGAATCCGCGAACTGGTCGCCGGCCTTGTTGTTGTAGATGTCGGGAGCAATCACCCTGGCCGCGCCAGCGTGGTAAAGCTGTTCAATGAATTTCGCGGCGTCGCGCTCACGCTTGAAGCGTCCAAGTGAGTGGGTAATTCTCGCTCCACCATTCCGGTGTAGCCACGCCTTCGCTTCGCTGTGCTTCGGCTTCTCCAAGAGTGACTCGACAAACACGCGATAAAGGTGTTTTTGCATCGCGCCGTTTTTCGGCGGCACTCTTGCCGGTGTGCCGCGAACTTTCGGCAGCGTCTTGTCCTTCGCGGCCGCTTCACGATACTCGTCGGCGCCAACATCTCGACCGTGAAGGTAGAAGCGTTCGGAAAGCAGCGTCCCGTCGCGCAGCCAGATTCGGTTTCGTCCGCAGAACTCGCCGCGAACCGTGGAGACCTCCATTTGGAGTCGGCCGTTGTCGTGCCAGGCTCGCTGAATGCCCGTGCCGCGAGTTATTTTGAATTTGCCGAGCAAACGTCCCGCCTCATCCCATTGGCGGCAAATGCCGTGAAGCTGGCCGTTTTGGTAGGGTTCTTCGGACGCGAGCACGCCGTTCTTGTGCCAGGTGCGGTGGACACCATGCCTGCAACCATTCCGCAAGGGAAGTTCCTCGCGGAGCAGTCCGGCTCGATAAAAGTGTCGCTGAATGGTGGTGCTCACCACACGGTTTTCTGCATCAGACCGACATCCCCAACGTCCGGCCTCATTGTTCATTAAACACTCTTGGAGCTGGGCAGGCCAGCGTTCTTAGCACAATAGCGGGGCATTTTTCATGCTGCAAGCCCAAGTGAATTCGGTCGGTGGTCAAAAAGCATAGGCCGAAGGGGTTTCCCGGAGTTGAACAGCGACAGCTTCCCGCGATGAAAACCTAGAGGCAAAACTCCCCGGCGTCGGCGGGCGGGTCAAAGGAGGAACGGAAGCGGGAGCGCCTAAGCGAGCCGACCCGTAGTATCCTTGACGCGCCCGACGCCGCCATACAATCAACCGGGCTTTCGTCGCGCTGTCATTCCAGCCAGCCGAATGGCTTGGCAGTTCTTCAATCGGTGATAGAAAAATACTAGATGCACCACTGCTGACGAATTCGTCAGCCCGTCCGCAATTGCGGACACTCGGCTTCGGTCTGTGGTCGGCGAGCGGGGAAAGTGGAGCGGAGGACGGAATGAAGCGGATAGCGAAATGAAGCCGGAGCGCAACGCCGCCGCCGAGCCGCAGACGGAAGCCCGCCGCTCTTGCGGCCCTACAGCATGCAAGCTCGTGACGAGCGCGCGGTTTGCGAAGTGGAACGGGCGTGGTCGAGAGGGGGACAGGGACGACCGGCAGCCCGTGGAGCGGAACAAACCGCGCGTTGGTCACGGCGACGCGGGTGCCAGGATTGCATTGGCCAATGTTAGGCTTCTTCGCAATCAGCTTTGGCCCCTTCCAATGCACGCGGTTCCAGTTGTTGTTTTGAATCTATTCAGACGCCTCAGCAGCTAAATTCATTACCTGCTGACTTAACAATTCATCCAAAACCTTTGAACGGCTTCCTTGAGAAACTGCCGCATAGCGGTCTTCGAGCCGCTCCTTAAGTTTGAAAAGCCGCTTGGTTGCCGTTTGGGTAAGCGTTGAATAGCAGACGCCTTTGACCGTCGCGTGGTCAACATCGTTTGATCGAAGTGTTTTTTCGAGAGAAGCGGACGAATCAATCCGACTGCCGATCACAAAGCTGTGCGTGAAGAAATGTCCAGTAATGCAACCGCTATTCCGAATTGCGTCAATGTATTCTTCTGCTTGGGCCAACTCCTTGCGTCCAATTTGCGAGTCGCCTTTTTTTAATTCCAACAGCAATACCCTCCTAATCAGTGCCAAGCCGTTGCGCGAATCAAATTCCTCCAAAGCAACGGCACTGATTGTCGAGTCGGCCAGCATCAATAAATCAGGGCGCTTGCGCCAATTTGGATAATCTTGCGGGGTGCTTTGAACCTTGAACACGACATTGACCGCGTTTTTCAGGCTCACGTTGGATGCGTATTCGTTTGTCTCAAATTCAGGCCCGAACAGCCACCGGGCGTCTGTCACCAACGGGTGAAGGGTGTGCAATTCATCCGTTTCCTTTTTGCCCGCCAGAATCTCAATCGCCTTCACTGTTGCAATGCGGTGGTCGATTTCTTCCAACACCGTTAACGCATCTTGCACCGACCAATCCGATAAGAGCTTTTCCAAAGCCTCAACGTCGTCAGGTGGCAACGCAGAAAGCTTTTCCAAAAGGCGCTGGCCGCTTTTCGTTTGCTGCAAGTTGATGACTGCCTGGACAGCAGTGGAAAGAGATTCCGGCCTGATGGTCGGATCGCGTTCCACCACAGCCTCAACAAACGCGGCGACTTCAATTCTGGCCGCACCGCTCAAAGGTCGGATTGATGACAAATTATCTTCAAAAGCTCGGCGCTTGGTTTCATCAATTTTCTCCTTGGAGAACTCCTGGTATTTCGCCAGCGCAAAATCGTTGAGCACCTTGAAGAAGTTGTTTCGTCGTTCGCCTCTCTTAAACCCTGACCAGTCCGGCTCCAATTCCAACTCCATACAATCGCACCGAACGAGGATTGTGAACCTGCGACCAAAGACGGTGCGGGCATCAATCGGAGCGTAGTTGCCAAGCGTCCAACTAGGCTCGCCGACAAGGCGATTCTGAACCCAAAATGCAAATCCCTGCTTTTGCTTTGTTCGCGCGCTCTTTTGCGTGTCAACCAATATGACTTCGATGTCTCCACAGTCAGGCACGGCCAACTTTACCGGCTCTTCAGCCCCAGGATGCGAAGCCAGTGAAAGCGCAATGCCATTGACCGAAACTCCAAACCGAGGATCGTGGATAAACCGCGCTGAAATCGTTTCTCGGATTGAATTTGCGTCCGGGAGATTACGCGCGACCTCTGCTTCAATCGTCGTTCCAAAGCCGTTGCCCTTGTGGAGTTTTTCGGATCGGATGACAAAAGGATGCTCACCTGTGGACAGCTCAATTCCGAATTCGGCGCGCGTTCCTGATTTTGTCGTAAGCACGACATACTTGTCAGCAAAGCAGAACATTCCGTGCCGTCCGATGCCGTTGCGTCCGTAGGCTCGCCGTTTACCTCCATTCGAACCGGGTGGGAATTCGACTTCAAGCCCCTGATGCTTTTGCCGATTGTATCCGAGCTTCATCCAACGCTGCTTAAACTCATCCGGCGTCATGCCTATGCCGTTGTCTGTCACTTTGATCAAACCGCCTTGCTGCGTGGGAACGTCAATGTTGACGGTGGTTGCCCCCGCATCCCATGCGTTCGCCACTAATTCGGTCAGAGCATATTCAGAATCGCGGACGATGTTGCCCAAACTCCTGACGAGGTAATCGTCCTCGAACAACGAGCCTTGGATAATCTTTCGATTTGTGCTCATTTTTACAGGTCTGCGTGATGCTTGTCGGCTACTTCGTCGAAACGTCGTCATTCAAACCAAGTTCGCGCAGCGCGGATTTGGTTTCGTCGAGTTTCTGCTTCGACACCCCGCCATCGGGCGATACTTCAACTTTCACGGTCAGCTTCAAGCCGCGCGCGGAGGCAAACTTCGAGAGCACCTTCGTGTAGAAGTTCATCCATTTTTGCGGCGGGATTTCTCCGCTCCACGACAAGTCGGAGGCGCTGGTTGGAATGAGCGGCGGTTTAGTGACGACCGGCGGGGTGACGGGCGGCACGACTTTTCCGGTCGGGTCAGCGGGCGGGGCATCCGGCACGGTCGGGGGCGGCGTGGCCCGGGTTTTCAAGTAAGCCTCGGCAGTTTCCTTGGTGATGACGAAGACGTCATCTGACAACTCAACGTCGGCGGTCATCAGGGCCTTGTTGTAGCAAAACGGTTTGTATTCGCCCGAGGCGGTTTTGCCGACATAACCCAGAAGGCCATTGCCGACACCGCGCGAGATGGTTTCCTTCAATACGTCGGGATTCGTAAGTCGCGGAAATTGAGGCGACGCAAAAAACGCATCCCGCACCGATTTCGTTGACCACTCCTTGAAAGCTGGCGGCCAGTTGCGAATCAGGAACGAGGGGCTGATTCCCTTGGTTTCCAAATCGCCGTCAGAACTCAAGCGAGTGACGATCAGCGAGACCAAATCTGTCGCCGCGCTGGAATGGACCAAGCCAAGATCAACCCGCTTCACGGTGTTGTCCTTGCCGAGCAACATCAAATTCTTGTAGGTGCGCCAGATGGTTTCTTTGAGGTCACGCCGCGCCTTCTTGAGATTCTCCGCGAGTTGATGAACTTGGATTTCATCCAACTTCAAATCGTCATCCTCGATGGCTTCCCATGCGAGCACCTTGCGTGCGTCTTCGCGCAATGTGTCCGGGGCTTCTGGCACGCAGAAAATGATGGAACTCTTGAAAGTGCGCGACGATGTGCCGTATTCGCGGATCATGTTTTCAACGAATCCAGTCGTTCCTTTCTCGTCCTGCAATGACTGGTCCGGCGATAACACGACCAGTGTGACCGCCGGGCGGTCCGCGATTTGAATTGTCTTCTCGGCGAAATAGATACGCTCCAAGCCGTTGCCGGTGGAGAACACCTTCTGGATTTCCTCGCGTATTTGTTCCTCGACCTGAGCAGACGGAATCGTGGCACGCCGGTCGGCGAACCGCTTGTTGAGGTTTTCTTTGAGACTGAAATGGTAGCGGTTGCGCTCAACGGCGAGGTAGTAACAGCCTTCGGTCAGCGCCTCTAACGCGGTTTCAACATTCCCGATGTCCAGTCCGGGTTCGGCCACGGCGAAACGGATTTCCGGCACGGTCGCGTCGGCCTTCGCCTGACCGCCGTTCGACTCGAAGAAAATCGCGGTGATGGCTTTGCGATGTAGGCGGGCGTTCTTGATGGTTTCTTGGGCCTCGGCATCAAGCCGGGTCGCGTGGGAATCGCGCTTGCCGCAAATATCGGTCGTCACCGCGCCTTCCAATTTTGTCTCACCCAACTGCTCGAACGTCGCGGAGCGAAACATCGCGTCGTCCAGCGGCGCTGTGCCAAGCCCGATGATCGAATCCTTGTGCGCGCCTTTGAAACCCTCTTGGTATGCGCGAGAAACCCAAAGCGCCAGCAACCGCAAGATGCCGCGCGTTTGTTGAAAGCGCGGCAGCGCCTGCCATTTTCGCTCAAAGACGGAAATGACTGCCGGATGAAACGGATAAGTCGCCAGAAACGCCTCCCGCGCTCCGTCCACGTTGAATTGGCTGGGCAACTGTTGCCGGTGCTCGACTACCCAATCAGCGTATTCGACGCACGTTTCCAACGCCTCCTTCGGCAGCATCACCTTGCCTTCGCTCGTGACGGCGCGTTCGTCCCACTCGAACAGCCGGCGGCGGATGATCTCCGAAGTCTCGGCATCCGATGACATGACGATGGCCTTGCCGAGCCGGTCGAGAACTTTCTTGAACCGCTCGAAATCAGACTGGTCTTCCGCCGTCATTTCCAATTCCGACGCTGGAATGGAAACGGCCAGCACGACGTTCTCGGTGCTGCGCGCCACTTCCGAAAGATTTTGCAGAAAGTTGTAAAGCTGTCCGCCAAGTCCGCTGCGGCGGTTGCGGCTGACGTAGTTCATCAGCTCGTCCATCAGGATGAGGCACGGTTTGTCCTTCGGCAAAAGCTGACGGATGACTTCACCGCCAGGCGCTTCGCCCTTCTTGTCGTGTTCGGCGACGAAAGCAAACGACTTCTCGCGGCCAAGCTGCCAGGCGATTTCGCCCCACGGTGTTTTGCGAAGCGGCGAGCCGTCTTTGCCGCCGCGTCCGGTGATCGAATCGAACTCAGTGCCTACGAACACGGCGGCTTCCGCCTTCGGCACGCCAGCGACGCCTGCTTTGGCGAGCAGCGTTGACACACCCGCCCACTTGTTCGCCGCCGAGCCGCTGCGGGCAAGATGATAAAGCAGCGTGAGCGCGTGCGTTTTACCACCGCCGAATTGCGTAGCGAGATTGAAGACCGCGTTTGTCTCCGTTTTCTCGCCAGACAAGCGCCGGATGACTTCCGATGCGAGACTGGCAAGATTCTTGGTGAGATACGTCCGCTCAAAAAATCGTTCTGGTTTCTGGTAATCGGCAGGAGCTTTGCCTTCGCGGACCTGATCAAGATGAACGGCGAACTCCGATGCATCAAGCGGTTTGCCCTCGCGCAAATCTTCGCGCGGGGTGACGACTTTATACCAAGGCTTGAGGGACATAGTTTAGCAGGGATGAACGCTTTGAAAGTCCGGTTGAGGTCGAACCACTTCCCAGACGTAACAGCAAGCATCGGTGGGCTTCGCTACCTTCGGCGAGCGTCCAGCAAGTCGCACGGTGATGGAATTGGGAACTTGAGTTTGACCGAAATTGTGGGCCGCCTTCACCCACCGCGACCGCAATTGGGCAGCACCAGTGTGGATCTGCTTTGTGCGTGTGTGGTTATTGAGATCTGTTGATAAAAGCCCTCTGAAGGCATACTTCTGCGGTTTGTTCGCCCCTCGTCCTAACTGGACTTTTGAGCTTAGGAAATTGTCCCCTTCAAGGTTCTTTCGGAATCCAGCGGTGACAAACCACCTGCGGCATCGTTCGGGCTCGCGAGTCGACTGAAACCAAAGCAGACGATATAAATCGTCAAAGACCTCTTGCGTAAAATCACGATTGGCAGTGACGAACTTTGTTTCCACAGCGTCGCTCATGTATTTTTGTGCGGCATTTGCTTGCTGTCGAAAAACGGCAAAGTCCAATGAACGCAGCCTGCCGCCCTTCCTCTTTCCTTGGAACTGAGTCGGGTATGAATACTCCGGCGCGAAGTGTTCGGGCCTAATCGAGAGGCAATACTCCCCTACCGGTTGCGAAAGATACGCCTCGCAAAACAACTCGGAGCGTCCGCAGATGCTTTGATACTCAAGCCAGTGAACGATGGCCTGTGCGAGGTGGATGGGATTTAACTCGCTCAAAATCCAAGCCCTTTCTTCCGCGCCAGCACACCGTCAACCCAGCGCTTTTCTTCGGTCTGCGAAGGATAAAGAGCGGAGAGAGCCTGGGCAAGACGCCAGAAACGCTGGTCGCGGCCTGCGCCGTCTTCAACGAGGAATCGTTTCAATGCCTCGCTGCGACCGGCGGCAAAAAGAATCATGCTCTGATGGATGCGGTCGAGAACCGTTTCGCCGTGGCGCTCGACTTTGGTTTCGCCAAACGTCGTGCCGCCGTCGTCCGCCTGTTGGAGAACTTTGAACAAATCCATCTGCGGCTCTTTCTTTTTGCGGGCGGTGACGACCTTGCCTTCGTCCTTGCCGAACAGATGGCGGGCGCGTTCGCCGACCGGGAGCAGGCGGGCCTGTTCGCCGGAGACTTCCACGAGGCTGCCCAAGTCTTCCAGATGCGCGCCGAGTCCTTGCGCGATCTTGCGCGCGGCGTCGTATTCCAAAACAAATCCACCTTTGGCTTTTCCGCTGTTGCCGGATTCTTCGTCGTCTTCACCTTCACTGTCACCGGAAGCTTCTGCTTCGCCGTTTGAACTTCCCGCGTTCAACGTCCAGAGCCACATGGCGGTCAGACGCGCGTCTTCCTCAAAGCCGGTCGCGTCCGCGCCGGTGAAAATCATCGTGAGAGCTTCCTTGGCGACGGCGGCCCAGACTTGCTCCAGATATTCCTTGAGCGTGACGGCCTCGCCGCTGGCTTTCTCCACGCGCGAATAGCGGGAGAAGATTTCCAGGGCCGGGCCAAGACAAGCGAAGATGGCATCTGCGCCCACCACGCCTTCCTCGGCCAGACGCGGCATCCATTCGTGGATGCGGCGGGGCAACTCCTGCAACACGTCGCGCCAATCGCCGATTTCGTCCGTGCGCACCGCGCCGTCGGGATTCTCGCGCGGGCGGCAGACGAGATGGACGGAGGAGGCGAGCCGCGCTTGGCCTTGTGCGGCAACTCGCGTTTCCATTTCCGTGTCAATTGGCCATGAGCCGGTGATAATCCAACCGGCATCAACAACGGCTTTCAAAATCGCTTCCCAACTCGCTGTCGTCTTGCTGGCGAAAACAATTGTGCCAACGCCGTCGGGACGAACAACGCGGCGACCTTCGGCAAAAGCTTTTGCCAATTCGCGTTCGTAAAATGCAATGTCGTGAGTCGAGTTGCTCAATTCGTGCGGGCGGTCAACGACAATCTCTGCATCCTTCGGCACAACCTCGCCTTTGAACAAATCAGGATGAACACTGAATAGATTGCGCCGCAGCCAAACATAGAAGAAATCCGAAAGATATGCGTATGGCACAGCATCGTAATATGGCGGGTCGGTGATGAGTGCGCTCGCAGAGTCATCAGGCAGCGGGTGAGCAGTTGCAGAAGCAAGTTGCGGCGACGATTCTTTCCAATCCGAGCCAATGCCCGCGAGAATGGTTGCAAATCGTTCAATCATCACTTCCCACGAACCGCTTGAGTCGCCGATTGGAACTCCTTCTCCAAAATCCCAAGTAAACGGGACGGCTTGGCGGCTAAACAGGTGACGCGGGCATTCAGCAACAGGCTCGTAAGGGCAGAGCGAGTTCGCGAGGTCTGCAAGTTTGCTGACATTGAGTGCAAGGCACGTTGCCACTGCTGCGTGAAAGCCCGTGTCTCCATTTGTGCTCTTTGCAATTCCTTCGACAAGTCGTGTGAGCGTGGTCAACGCAAGAAGCTGCCGACGGGTGAAATGGTCAGTCCACGTTTCTTGCCCGTAAATCATCCCCCAAGTATGGCGAATGCCGCGCAAGTCGAGCTTCTCGTCTGGAAGAAAACTAACTGGCCCGACGTGCGCTTTCATTCTTCGCTCCAACTCTGCGCCAGCCGTTTGGACTGCTTTCAAATCCGCGTCCTTTGGCTGGCGATAGAATCTTCCAACTTCAGAAGTCCGCGTTGACACTACGCACATGAGCCGTGCGTGATTTGCTCCGCCACCCCTAGCTTTGAGCTGTTCACGCACGCGCGCCACTGGCGTCGTATATCCGCAGCACAGGCACGTTGCCGAACCGCGTTTCACCGTGCCGTCGAATTTCGGGTCTTCAATTTTCTCTTTGTGGTCGTCCTGATTCACCCAGCCGCCGCGTTGCTTGACGATGATTTTGAAATCCACGCGCTTGGCCTTTTTGTTCGGCACGAGTTGCAGGGCCACGGAGCGGTTGGTTTTCTTGGCGAGCCAGAGGGAGCGGATGAGCGGCACTTCCGCGCCGCAGCCCGGGCCTTCGCATTGAATCGTCCGCGCCCAGAGATAGGCGATGGGCGTCGCGCCGTCCGCGTCCTTGGGATAGAACTCGGCGAGTTCCTTCTCGGCTTCGCGCTTGATCCACTCGCCCCATTTGCGGACTTCATCGGCGAGGCGCTGGCCGTATTTGGGAATGTATTCGAGGACGACTTTGTTGAGCAGCACCGGCACGGGATTGAGGTCGCTGGCAAAGGCGTCCGCGCCCACGCGCAAGGCTTCGAGCGGAATCGAGCCGCCGCCGGCAAACGGGTCAACCACGAGCGGTCGCGTGCCGGGCGCGCCGCCCAGCGCTTCGTGCGCCGCCTGCGTGAGCGCGCGGCTGGTGTCGAGGTATTCGCGGACGGTGGAGTTGTCCCAATTGGCGAAGTCGGCGATGAAATCGAGGAGGGCAGACCGCAATTCTTCTGGTTTCTTGAAGTGTTCGGGGAAGCGGCGGGCTTTCTCAAAGCGCGGGCGGCTCGCCTCGCTGAGCATCGCCTGGCGGTCGTGGCTGGTCCACGCCTGCATTTCCTTATGGGCGGCGGTGCGGAACGTAGCCGGGCATTGTTCGTCCGCCGGATCGGGCCAAAGCGCCGCACAAATCACCGCGCGACACGCCGCCAGCGGTCGTCGCGCCCACCAAATGTGCAGCGTGGAGATATGCCCATGCCGGATGGACTTCTCTCGCCGCGCATGTTCGGAGATGCGGCGGATGGGCAGGTCCACTTCGATGAGGCGTTTTGGGTAGGACACTGTCATTGTGATCCCTTGAGTCGGAAATAGCGCTGGCCGTTTGCTGGCACGATGACGGTGTGGATGTAATTTGAACCAATATCGGGTACAATGTCCTCAGCCGACCATCCGGCGTTAGCGATGTTGGTGTTTCCTTCCAGGAGAAACGCTCCGACCCGCGCGGCCCATTCCAGTTGCACGCCGGCTCCTACACTCCGCGCTGCTAAGACCGGAGCGGCGGGTGGGGGTTGAACTTCAATTTGGAGTACTTCGACTCGCTGTAGTTGGCCACTGCTCGCAGTAATCGTCAGGACATACTTTCCCAGGTTGGTGAAAGCCATCGCGACTGAATAAATGCCGTCATTGGGGACCAAGTCGCCGTGCGTGCCGTCGTCGTAGAATTGAGCGTAGTTGGTTTGGCTGTTGGGTGTGCTAGACTGGGCACTTACCGAGGCGCCCGTTACGGCGTTTGTTCCGTTCCGCAAATTGGCCCACAGGAGAACGCTTTGTCCCGGCGATACAGGTTGTCCTTCGTTCGTGGAGCCGACGAGCAATTCTACGGGGCTTGAAACGAACACGACTAGAGAATACGGCTCACCATTGGTAGGCACATCAATTGCGTCAACTTGTGCCCGCCAAATGCCAGCGGCTGGTGAGTCTATTACATACCAAACAGTCCCGAGCGCGTTTGAGTATTCCAAAACGGGGTAACTGCCGGGAACAATCTGCGTTCCAGAAGGAGTGAACAAAGTCAGTGCCAGTTGACTACCCGGGTAATCAAGCCTGACACTCAGTTTACTCGCATCGGTTCCGATAGGCACGTTCTCAATGTGCTGCTGTGCCGTGAAAATCGTGCCGTAGTTGTTTTGTGCTGCGACGGCATACACATCGGCATCGCGCCAAAGCTCATCGTCTGATGGGCAATTGTTGAGTGGCGGAAAATTGGTATTCAAGAGGTAATTTACGACACGCGCAACCACAGCACTGTCTCGCGGAAGGGAAGTGTGACCGAGCCAAGGATAACAATCCATGCTACTCGCACCGGGGAGTTTGCTCTGAGCCAGAGCAACAACACTGTCACCGTAATGTGTCCAAGCGTGGGTGTGAACCACGCCTCGATTATCAACGAGGCGCGCAACAGTCTTGCCGGGGCCCAAGTGTGGGTTTTTGAAGTCAGGAGACAAATTTGTCCGACACGCTAGATCATCGTTTGTGCATGGATTGTAGCCTGCGATCACGCGGTATATCACACCTGGCGAGCGCGGAAGACTGGCCAGTGTCTTTGCGGGCGCACCTTCGATCCGCATCCCTGTAATTGCACCGTCGCTTCTCACGTCTTTGTAGCCGACGCTGGCGAGCCAGCTCAACACTTTGAGCGGAAGCAGTCCCGGATAATCAGCAAGGGCCGCGCCTTGATTGACTGGAGCAATGCCGATCCACTGGCGAACGCGGCTACCGTAACCACTCTGTTGCTCCATAGCTAATCGCGTTACCATCGCGCCCATTGAATGGCACACCACATCCACTTTCCCCGTGTAACCGCTGTGGCGGTAAAAGTCGAAAGCTGCGGCCACCTTTCCAACATAAAGTTCTGGACTCAAACTTCCGTCGGGGTGTTTCCCGTCATCTTCCAAGAAGACCTGGCGATAGGGAATTTGGTGGGAGTTCAGCGAAGCGATCAACTCATCCCAAACCCAAGTCCGTTTGTCTGGACGCCAGCCATGAACGAGTATGACCGGCACTTTGACCGGTTGAAGGGGGATGTTTGTTTGGACGATGCTGAACGCCGGGATTGCAAGAAGGTTGGTGACCGAATCGTAGCCAGGGCTGGCAACGATCAGTTGATAGGTGTTGGCAGGGATATTCTGATACATGAAAGCGCCGTTGTTGTCTGCCGTTTGAGGGACATTGCCGAAGCGGACGGACGCCCCAGCGATGGGTTGTCCCGTGGCGGCATTTGTGACCACACCGTGGAGGCAACTGTTGACGCTTTCCTGACCGGAGACGGAAGCGGTGCCGGTGCAATCATAATACTCATCATTTTGAGAGTACCAGAACGGGTAAGGCAGAGAAATCCACAGACGGAGGAGATGGCTGCCGCCATAATAGTGGAGGCGATAAGGGATGGCTTTATCGTGGTCGCGTGTTGAAGTGATTTGCCAATAGAGGTCCTGAACCCCTCCCGCGCCGGTTTGCCCCTCATAGCTGATGGGCAGCGAAATTGGGACTGAAGTATAGCCGTAGGTGTTGTCAAAGTCGTTAACCAAGGAAGGAAACGGGTCGTAGTAGGTCGCATTGCCCCAAATGTGAACGGTGCCAGTGACCTGACCGCTCGTGCTCGTGAAGTTTGTGGTATTGCAGCTTGGTTGGGACGGCGTGAACACCAAATCTACCGTAGCACTCACGGTGATGTCGTCGTATGTGCCATCCCCGTAATCAATGATGAATCCTTGGTTGGTAAAACCGCCCGTCAAATGCACCGTTAGAGGTGCAGCCAACACGTTGCCGCCGAGAAATGCGGCCGAAAGAATTGCGATTGTGAAACTTGCTGTCTGTCTCAGCAGGGTGGACGATGTTTTCACTGTCCGTGGTCCTTTCCGGAAGTGCTATACGGCGGTGCCTCCTCCTTCAGTTCGACCGGATGTTTCACCGAATCCTGACGTAGCCGGTAATGCTCGACCTTGACGATGGGCTGCCATTCCAGCGTCGAGGGGTCGTTCAGTATATTGAGCGACGGATTCGGCGTGCCACAGTGGAAGACGACGTAGAGCCAGTAGTCTTTGCGCAGGCGGCGGGCGGTGTTGTATTCGTTGGTGGTCAGAGCGATGTCTCCGGTGTCGGCGCGGCCTTTTACTTCGATGAAGCGCACGTCAATCGCAGTCTTCGGGTCTTCAGGATGCGGTTTGCGTGAGACGAGGTCGAAGCCGCGATTGTCCTTCTCAACGCTCTCGACCACGCGACCCTCTGATTCTTCGTGCTTGATGGCAACTTGAACCGCAATGCGCTCAATTTCATCATCGCGCACCATCGGGGCGATTTGCGGAGATGTGCGTTCCGGGTGCGGCAACACCCACGCGCGTCCGAGATGGAGAACATCACCAATCATGCACTCGGCTTCACGTCTCAGTTCGGCGGTGCGCTGCTCCAGCCGGCCATTGAGTTCGTCGAGCTTGTCCTCGACCTTCTTCATGTTGGCGGCCATCAAGGTCTCGTCGCCAAATTGTCCCTGCTCATGGATTTCCGCCATGCGGAGATTCTGGCGGTGAATCAATTCGGTGAGACTGATTCTCAAATGCTTTTCGATGGTCGCCGTTTCGCGCGTCCGCTGTGCAGCGACTTCGGCGAGAAACGGATTGAGGGCCGTGGCAACGAGGAATCGCTCTGCGGCGGCGCGGTCGGGCAAGCCGTCGCTGTCAGGCACGTTCGTTTCCTTCGATGCGAGCGCCAGATCGAGGAAGATGGTCGGCTGGCGAATGTTCATCGTGCCGCTGTGGTCTGCTTGCACAACAAAAATGCGACGGTGAAGCTGGTTGTTACGTCCGTCCTTGATGGACGCGGCGAACACGTCGAGCCGGTAGGGATAGGCGTGATGCAGGTCGTAAAAAACCGCGCCGCGCAGCAAATCTTCGCGGACATGCTCGGTTACGTCTTCGCGGACGGCCTCGAAGAGCGGATGGCCGGGCGTGACCCATTCCAACGTGGGATCGCGCTTCAGATATTCCTTGTCGAAAACGATGGTTTTGTATTCGCGCCCCAATTTGCCGAAGCGAGGTTCGAGGCGTTCGCCGACGGGCCAGAGTGAGCGAGGCACTTTGCCGAGTCTGTAAATGTGACCGCCTTCGCGGATTTCGTTGGGTTGCACGCCGACGATGGGCGCAGCCTGGGTGAAGAAATCTTCGATGACTTCGGGCACAAGGCGGCGTTCCTTGGCCTCGGCGGACTTGCCGATGATGGAGGAAAGGTTTAGTTCACGTTTGGCAAGTCCTTCCAAAGTTGAATTGGTGATCTGTTCCAATCGCTTTGTGTCCACCTGCTCGACGATGCGCTGCTTGATGAGTTCCTCGTCCATCTGGTTGTGCGCATACATATCGCGAATCATTTTCTCCAACTGGTTCGCGGGGAAAACATCGCCCAGGACGTTGAACACTTTGCCAGTGCGTTTCGGGTCGAGGTCGTCCTCGATGGCCTGGATGCGCTCAAACAATTTGTGAAGCACGCGGCCTTCCCGCGTGCTCGTGGAGACGAAATTGAAGATGAGACAATCCTTCTCCTGCCCGTAACGGTGGATGCGACCCATGCGCTGTTCAAGCCGTACCGGATTCCACGGGATGTCGTAATTGATCATCAGCCAGCAGAATTGCAGATTGATGCCTTCACCGGCGGCTTCGGTAGCGACGAGCACCTGCGCAGACTCGCGGAATTCGCGCTCGGCAAAGATGCGCGTGCCGGGCGTGTCACGGTCGCCAATTTTCATGCCGCCGTGAATCTGCGTCACCGTCAGTCCCCACTCGCGGAGTTTGCCGAGCGGCCGTCCTTCTTTCCCGTCACCACACAGGAAATCAAGCGTGTCCTTGTGCTCGGTGAAGATGAGTAACTTCATCTTCGGGTCTTGGAAGATGCCGTGCTCTTTGATGAGTTCTCGTAACCGGACAAGCTTGGTTTCGACTTCCCGTTTTTCGAGCGACTGCGCGAGTTGAATCAATTTTGTCAGCTCGACGATTTCATCGCGCAACGCTGCCGGGTCGTAGGACGCGACCAAGTCTTCGAGTTCCGCAACAATCTCCTGCTGCTCATCTTCGGGCAGTTCTTCGTAGTCGTCTGGCAGGCGCTTGTTAATCTGCGACTGACGAAAACCCTCGGGGTCGGCGAGAATGTGTTCGCGCTTGTCCTTCATGCGCTGAAGGCTGCGGCGCACCGCATAGATGCTCGACGCAAAACGGCGCTGAAGCATCGCCATCGTGAAACCGAGCGCGCGGCCACGGGCGGAATCTTCCGATGCGGCCTTGATGGACTGGTCTTCGACGAATCGAGTCAGCGCGTCGTAAAAATCAAGTTCGTCGAGATTGATTTTGAACTCAGTGGTGCGGACGTTGCGCTTGGTGAACAGAGCCTTGACCTTTCCGGTGTCGGGGTCGGGGAAGGAAACGAGCGCTTCCTTGACGCGGCGAAGATAAAACGGCGCTTCCTGTTTCTTCATCGCCTCTTCCAAACTTTTCACGTCGCCGTAAACGTCGCGGTCGAGCAATTCCAAAAACAGACAGAAGTTGTCCGGGTCGCCCTTGTGCGGTGTGGCGGTCATCAGAAGATAATGGTCGGTCATCTTCGAGAGTTCCGCTCCCAGGTCGTAGGCGAGCGTCGTTTTGTCGCGGCTCGCCGCGCTCATTTTGTGCGCCTCATCCACGATGATCAAATCCCAATGACTGCGGAGCAGGCTTTCCTTGGCATCTTCAATACGCGACACCCACGAGACTGATGTGATGACCTGGTTTTTATCCTGCCACGGATTCGATCCGTAATTCGCCCGCAGCACGTCGCTGCGGATGATTTCGAAGTTCTCGCGAAACTTGTCCTTCATTTCGCGCTGCCACTGAAACGAGAGATTGGCCGGCGTGATGATGAGCGTTCGCTTCACGAGGCCACGAATTTTCAATTCCTTGAGGAGCAAACCAGCCATGATGGTTTTGCCCGCGCCAGGATCATCCGCGAGAAGAAAACGAATGCGCGGCAGGGCCATGAAATACTGATAGACCGCCTCAAGTTGGTGCGGCAGCGGGTCAACGCGCGCGATGGAGAGCGAAAAATACGGGTCGTATTCAAACGCCAGCGCCAAGCGCATGGCTTCAACGGCAAGTCGGAATCGCAGCGGATCGCCGTCGAATGGCTCGGTGTCAGGCGTGGTTTCGAGCGCGGCGAGCTGATCCGGCGTGAGAATGGGTTCGTAAACTCGCGATGTATTCAAACCCTTGGCGATGAGCTTCACCGCGTCCCCCATTGGAATGCAGACGATGGTTTGAACCGGTTCTGGAAAAATCGGCCCGCGCAAAATCTTGTTCGGCTTGAGGTCTTCGGCTTTCATCGAGAGCGCCCATTCGCGCCGTGTGCGATTTACGCATGATGCAGGAAAGTCGCGAACACTGCACGGAGAAATTCAGGTGGCGGCGCGGCTTTCAGGCGAGCACCCTTCGTGGGAGTGGGCCGAGCTTTCTGGTCTTGTCCCCCCATCACACGATCCGCCACAGTTCTTGTTGCTGGAAGACGATCATGCACCCGTCGAAATCCGACTTCAAAGTTGCGCGCACGTGCGGAACGAAACTTTATTACCGCAGGCTACGCTAAGCGAGTTGGTATTCAAATTCAGGCGTTGATCCAAATGCTCGGTGATCCTTTTTGTTTGTTCAAGCCGCTTCGGTCTGTAATCGGTGAGCGGGAAAGTGGAGCGGAGGGTGGAGAGAAGCGTGTAGCGGAACGCAACCGGAGCGCAACGCCGCCGCCGAGCCGCAGACGGAAGCCCGCCGCGTTTGTGGCAGTTTGCGAATGCCCGCTCGTGACGAGCGCGCGGTTTGCGGAGTGGAAGGGGCGCGGTCGAGAGTGGGACAGGGGCGACCAGCAGCCCGTGGAGCGAAGCAAACCGTGCGTTGGTCACGGCGAAAGACCTCGTGGCGCGGCATTGAAAAAGCAGAGCATTGGTTCGGGTGCGTCTTGATGCCACGTGCCGAGAGTTTTCGGGTAGAACGATGCCAGTACTTGGCTCGAATTGGTTACTCAAATTCACGTTTGAGAAAAAGAAGTGCAATTGGCATACTCACTTCAACCTGTGGATGTTCAGCAGATGTCAAATGCAATTTCATGATTACCGAGAAAAGTGAAGATCGGAGCGGGTTTCCGCGCACTCACTGGAGCCGCTTGGCGGCAGTGAAGGGAGATGTCAGCGCCGAGCGCAGGGAGGCGCTTGATTTTCTCGCACAGCGCTACTGGAAACCCGTGTATCTTTACGTGCGCCAGCGCGGATACGATGAAGAGGAGGCCAAGGACTTGGTCCAGGAGTTCTTCCTGGTTGCCCTGGGCAACGACCTTTTTGCCAAGGCCGACCCGGCCAGGGGACGATTTCGCAACTTTCTACTCAAATCGCTCCAGCATTTTTTGGCTAATGCCCACCGGGATGCTCACGCCAAGAAACGACACCCCAACGAGGGATTCGTGCCAATACATGAAATGGCCTCGGAATCCGGCCCTGTTGTAGTTCCGAAAGATACCAAGACTCCTGATGAAGCGTTTCATCGGAACTGGCTTCGCGAATTGGTTCTGAGGGTGCTGCGGGCGTTGGAGCAAGAATGTGAAATCTCTGGCAAGCAGGCTCATTTTGAGATGTTCTGCCAGCGCTTGGTCGCGCCGGTTCTGGAGGGCAGCCCGGTGCCATCTCTTCAGGACTTGGCGGAAAAGTACGAACTGAACATCAAAGCTGTGGACGGTCGTTTGGTCCGAATTCGGCGTGACTACCAACGCTTGCTGCGCCAGGAGATTCGGCAATATGCGAGTTCCGACGAGGAAGTAGCGGCTGAAATCCAAGATTTATGGCGTTTTATGGCCGAGTAAGGAGTTTGAGGACGAACGCTGTTGTTGCAGTCGATTTTCGCAGCATCCAGAACCTTGATGCTGTCGCGCAGAATCGCGGATTGTTCAGTTTAGTATACGAGTGCGTACAATTCGACGGTTCTGGTTCGGAGATTGAAGCAATTAGCTGAGCAGGCTGCGGGTGTGAATTGACGAAAGGTGAATCATTATGAGTATTGGCTGCAAGATAGGGATACATCATTGGACTGGCTGCAAATGCACGACGTGCGGGAAGGTTAGAGACCAACAGCACGAATGGCAAGCCGACTGTGAGAGGTGTAGCCGGTGCGCTACTGAGCGGAAGGGTGCTCACCAATGGGACGGGTGCAGGTGCACAACTTGTGGGAAGACCCGGGACCAGAACCATGACTGGGCGAAAGACTGCGAGCGATGTAGCAGGTGCGGCGCTGCGCGGAAAGATGCTCACCAATGGGATGGGTGCAGGTGCAGAACTTGTGGGAAGACTCGGGACCATGACTGGGCGAAAGACTGTGAACGGTGTAGCCGATGTGGTGCTGAACGGAAGGACGCTCACCAATGGGACGGGTGCAGGTGCAAGAGCTGTGGGAAAACCCGAGATCAGGACCACGACTGGGTGAGAGACTGCGAACGGTGCAGCAGGTGCAGCGCTACGCGAATGGATGTTCACCAATGGGATGGTTGCAGGTGCAAAAGTTGTGGGAAGACCCGGGATCAGGACCACGACTGGGCGAGAGACTGCGAACGGTGCAGCAGGTGCAGCGCTACGCGAAAGGATGGTCACCAATGGAATGGTTGCAGGTGCATGGTTTGTGGCAAAAACAGAGAACGCGGACACGACTGGGAAAACGGTAAGTGTAGTCGTTGTGGTAAGGTGAGGTCAGGTAAGGTCGTGACAAACATTGACATCATTTTCGGAGAAGGTGGCGTCTCCTATCGAATTGATACCGATGGCGAGTTAATTGCAGAAAAGTTTACAATGATCGCGGCAAGACGCGAACTTATTGGCTGTGGAATTCGGTTCGTGTTTGAGAATATTTGGCTTAATAAAGGAGCAGATTATGATACGACACTGGTCGCGGTTGCTGGAGACCTGTCGGCAAGGTTGTCTCCGCGTTTCTTGATGATTAGCGACATGAACGAGATCGCTGAGGCTCAAAAACGCGATCAATGTACTAACGATGCGGTCAAGAAGATTGCAGCAGGTGGATTTTTGTGTGTTGGCGAAAATCCGATGGCACGTTCAGAGCGTCTAAAAGCGACGCACCTATGAATTCGGTTTGCCTGTCGCTGATCGTTTGGCCGCATGTCGAATGCATAACCTAGATTGCAAAGTAAACCACAATAATTATTGAAGAAGATGAGAGTCGGTTGCACCACAGCCACGCCACCTTTGTCTTGGGAAAAGACAACCTGGAAATGAAGGAACACTATGCCCGTGAGAATTACCTTGAAAGTCTCCCAAGGCGCGTTGAGCGGGCGGGAGTTTGTTTTTGAGGAAACCACCTCCTGCATTGTCGGCCGGGCAAACGATTGCTCGCCACAGTTGCCGACCGACGAGGCACATAAGACAGTTTCACGACATCATTGCCTGCTGGACATCAACCCGCCTGACATTCGTGTTCGCGACTTCGGGAGCTTGAACGGCACCTATGTTAACGGGAAGAAGATCGGCCAGCGCGAAAAGGGCATGTCGCCGGAGCAAGGGGCGAAGATGGCCTTCTGCGATCATGATTTGAGGAACGACGACCAACTTCAGGTTGGCGACACCGTTTTTCGCATTGCGGTGTTGGTGCCGGCACGGTGCACCGATTGTTCAACGGAGATTTCTGAGGAGAAGAAGTTGCAGGCGGAACGGTTACCGGGGGTGTTCCAATGTGAGAGTTGCCGGAAGAAGGCCGATTTAGCCCAGCGCAAAGAACCACCCAAAAAGAACGCCAAAGTTTGCGCCAAGTGCGGACGGGATGTCGCTGCCGAGATAGGTGAGAACCGTCAGGGCGAATACGTCTGCGCTCGCTGCCAGCAGGATCCGCTGAAAATCCTCAAAGGGATGCTCGACAAGGCCAAAGCAGGGGGGGGGGATGCGGAGAGTATTCGCGGTTACAGCATCGAACGGGAATTGGGCCGGGGCGGTATGGGAGCAGTGTATTTGGCGAAACACCAAAGCTCGGGCGAGTTGGTCGCGCTAAAGGTCATGCTGCCCAAAGTAGCGGCTGACCAGCGATCAAAAGAGTCGTTTTTGCGCGAGGTAAGCAACACCAAGGCGCTAAAGCATCGCAACATCGTCGAATTCCGGGAGTCGGGTTGTTCGGGCGGCACGTTCTTTTTCACCCTGGAGTATTGCGCCCAAGGCAGCGTAGACAAGTTGATGCAGAAACGTGGCGGTAAACTCCCGGTCAAAGAAGCGATGGCTATCATCTGCGATGTCCTAGACGGGTTGGAGTATGCACATCATGCGAAAATACCGAATGTGAAGCTCAAGGACGGCAGCTACGCCGAAGGCCACGGATTCGTCCACCGTGACCTCAGCCCGCACAACATCTTGCTAACGGAACTTCGTGGCGCGACGGTAGCGAAGGCGTCGGACTACGGCTTGGGCAAGGCGTTCGACACGGCCGGACTGAGTGGGCACACGCGTACTGGCTCCACCGCAGGCAAGCCCTGGTACATGCCGCGACAGCAGGTCGTGAACTTCAAGTATGCCGGCCCGGAAGTGGATGTCTGGGCGGCCGCCGCGTGCCTCTACAATATGCTAACCGGCGAAACCCCGCGTGACTTCCCCAGAGGCAAGGATGTCTGGCAAGCGGTGCTTGAAAATGAGCCCGTGCCGATCCGCCGCCGTGACCCAAGCATCCCGTCCCGCCTAGCCGAGGTGATTGATAAAGCATTAATTGATCGTCCGGCTATTTCCTTCAAGAGCGCCGCTGAATTGAAGAAAGCGTTACTGGCAGCACTATGAACCTGACTATCAAATATGCTGGTTTGACTGATCAGGGGCGTGTTCGCACGGCAAACGAAGATAACTGGGCTGTCGATTCTGAGCAGGGTTTATTCATCGTTGCAGACGGGATGGGCGGCGAATTCGCCGGGGCGCTGGCCTCAAAAGTGGTGGTGGCAACATTGCCCGGGTTGGTGCGACGATATTTTGGCACAATGGAGGGATTGCCAAAGAACAAGGCCAGGCGGCGAATGGCAAAAGCGTTTGCCACATTGAGCACGCAACTTCGGCAGCAGACAGATAATGAACCTGGGTTAGAGGGGATGGGTTCCACGGCCGTGTGTGCTCTTGTTCGGGATAACCAAGTCTTGGTCGCATATATGGGTGACAGCCGAGCGTATCGGCTGCGAGCAGGCTGGTTGAAACAACTCACCAAGGATCATTCCCTAATCCAATTGCTGCTCGACTCCGGTGAAATCACCTCTGAAGTCGCCGCCACGCACCCGGCCTGCGGACGCCTGACACGCAACGTGGGGATGGAAGGTGAACCGCTGCCACAAGTACGCTTACTGAAGCTTAAGCCCGGGGATCTGCTGCTGCTCTGCACAGATGGTTTGACGGGAATGCTGGATGACCGGCAGATCCAATCAATTTTAAACACCCCCGCGCCCTTGGAAACGCAGTGCCAGCGTCTGATTGACGCTGCCAATCAGTCCGGTGGCAAGGACAATATCACTGTTTTGCTGCTCACTATTGAGGGCCGAGAAAGGAGAGAACATTCGGTTGGCTGCCAAGCAGAATCCGGAGGGATTCAGGGTAGTAAACAGAAGAGCATCGGCCACCGCGCCTCCAGTGATTGCGAGAGTCGCAGCGCCCGACAGTCAACAACAACAAAGAAAACAAGAAAGGTGATAGCAATATGTCAGACATAAAATTAGAGCCTGTAGCAGAGTCACAAGGGCCGAACTGCACTATTAAATTGCTTGGCGTCAAATGGGGACAACTCAAGCTTTTTTTCAACATTGAGAAGGTCGAGGAGGACGCGGATAGCTTGGTTGTGTTTGACGTGCCACCGACCAACTCAGCGTCATCGCCGTCTGGCTGTCTATCGACCACACTCAAGAATAGCTGCGGTTGGAAGGGTGTGAAATTGGTCTGCAATGAACCCGTAAGAATAGTCGGAAATGACGAAGTGTTGTCCATCTTGGCTGGAAAAAGCTCCAACCCCGTCGCCCAAGTTATCCGCGCATCTTCAGAGAAGGTTTCAATGAAGGGGGCTGTTCGAATTGAACAGTAGGTCACTCGTGGGAACACAGAAAACAAAGGAAAGCCCCTGTCCAAAAATTCGCAAAGCCATAAACATCCAACGCTGTCAATTGTATGAAAGTCCAATTATTGAAACAGTGGAATGTGGAACAAGTGGAGCCTGTGGTGGCTATCTCGCCGGATGGTCGGTCGGCAATTGCCAGTTCAGGAATCGGCAAGACCGTCGATCTGATTGAGGTTCCTTCTGGAACCGTAAAGAAACAGTTAAATGGTCACAAAGGTGATGTTAGCTGTCTGGCGATTTCACCTGACGGTCTTATGGCTTTATCAGGCTCGGTGGAGGGAGAAGTTCGTCTCTGGAATCTCGTCGACGGAACTGTTAAGACAAGTTTGACAGGGCATTCTGGTCGGATCACTTCGGTTGAGTTCTGTTCTGATGGGAAAACCATGCTTACCGGAAGTTGGGACAAGACCTGCCGATTGTGGAGTCTGAGTTCCGGGGAATGCATTCACACTTTGCAGGGTCATTCGGCTGAAATATCAGGAGCGTGTGCTGCCCCCAACAAAAACTGGGCCATGACGGTCAGTTTTGATGGCACTGCCCGGCTCTGGGATCTGACCCGGGGTCAATGTGCAGGCCAGTTGAAGCACAACCACAAATTGACCTGCATTTCGGTGAATGCCGAAGGTAGGTGCCTTGTCGGCGACACTGAAGGATGCGTTGGTCTGTCGGAAGCTTCGCCAACAGAGTGGGACATAAAAGGTCCTTTCCAGCGCCCAGTATCGAATGTTGTTTTGTCCGCAGACGGGACAACGGGTTTTGTTGGCCTGGCTGGTGGGCAGCTCTATGCGTTCAATTTCCAGGAAAAGAGAGCCAGTCAACTATTCAAGTTTAGTGGCCGACTCCCTGAGCAACTGCCCTTTGGTTTGAATTTTTCCATGTCACAAGATGAGCGCTATGTAATTGCCGCAAGGGCGTGCTGTGCCGTGCTGGTTGAGTTGTCCAAAAATTGACAATGACCGAGGTGGTGTTTCGAATCTCTTGTATGACGTTAATCCAATATTTCCTTGACGGACATAATGTTAGCTGAACTTAATTTTTCATATGAAAACGAGCTTCACCATCAATCCTCCTCCTGGATCGTCGCTTTTTAAGCTGCTTGGGTGGCAAGGTCGCCCCATCTCTTACAACGGCGAGGTCGTGGGCAGGGCCGACATAGTAGATGTCAAGACAGACGGCAGAGTGGTCATCACAGCCGACCTTGATGCCGCCTATGCAAACAAGCAGTTGGGATATGATTTCGTATTACGTGACTAAGTCGCGGGTTTGAGCAGGCACCGAAGCGACGGCGCGGCGAGTCACGTTGCGAACGTCTCGCGTGAAGATGCCAGAAGCCGGAGCAGCAGTCTCTCTTTGTTGCCCCGCGTACAGCCACCTCCAGGCGCTCGCATTTGAGCCGGAATCTTCTCGGTAATCCCTGTTGACTCCTGGCCGCCCTGTCTCGAAAATATGCGCATGTTTACCCAACATCATTCGGCAACGGTAGAACGTCACGCCTCCGGGGAGTGGTTCAGAGCAGATTCTTATCTGGGTTCGCTAACAAGTGAGTCGACTGTGCTTTGTGTGCTCACGTCATTCATCGGAACGGAGTGGAGGTAGCAAATGTCCAACAACAAACAGTCACTGGTCAAAGGCAGTAAGTGGCGGGATACCGAAACACAGCGGGTTTATACGGTACTATCTTCTGCTAGTGTCGTTGCCACGGGCGCGCAAATGGTTATGTACGCTGACGGTGCGGCAACAATGATGATGCCGGAAGAAAGGTTCCTGAAAATCTGTCAACCTATCTCTCCTCAGTGAGGGCTGGTGCAGGCAGAACATTCGGCGGATGGCGAATGCCCTTGCTTGCGACTCTCGGCACGCAACTGCGCCAGCAGACGCAAAGCGAACCGGGCATGGAGGGGAATGGGCTCAACGGTTGTGTGTGCTTTGGTGCGGGGCGACCAAGTGCTTCTGGCGCACATGGGCGACAGCCGGGCTTGCCGGCTGCGAGCGGGCCGGTTGATGCAACTCAGCAATCTGCACGCGATCAATAGTGGACGATACTGTGGAAGGAAAGCCAAGCTGGCTTGCAGAAGACAAAGGGGGAGAAGCCGGGCAGTGTCTGGATATTTGGCCGCCGCAAATCAGCGTTTAGGTACTATTTTTAGCCCTACTCTGCGGGCAGCCAGGAGTACATTAGTTTCCTCGGTCAGCTCGGCCAAGATCGGCAAGAGGCCAGTGGTCGGCATCAGATTAAGCTGCCGGTCGGTGAATTTCGTAGCACTGGGGCGTCTTGCAACTGAATTTGAACTTCCGGAAGATACGCTTGATCCAGCCCTGTTTTGGTAAGCCAGTCTTAGCCAATTAGTTGGAAATGCTGGTGTGGTTCGCCTTCCCTCAGCGTGAGGCGCTTTAATTTTACTAACAACGTGCGCTTTCGCCGACCACTGTCATCTATGGTTTTCCACGCAGAACTCGTGCCCTAGTCGTGTAGTAAGGGGTATGTGGAATTGGTATCGCACGATCTGGCCGGTTGTTGGGCTGTGGAGGTGTCCTCCGCAGGGGAGGTGGGTGCTGCCGCTGCTGCTGGGCCTCCTGGCTATCGGATTGTTCATGGATAGTTTTCGCGGCGCAGCGCGAATCTGCGGCGAATTCTCCCGTCCAAAGGAGCCATGGAAGGAAGCCGTCGAACACGGGTTGGCCGTCTCGATGAATGCCTTGGAGCGTGAAAATGGAGAGGTCGGCAACTTGCCATTAATGGACATTCGCGGCGCGGTGTTCGATTGGCGAAACCGCGACTGGATTATCTGGGGGGACAAATCGACCAACATTTCAAAAGGGCTTCCCCTGGACGCCTTGCGCCTTTCGATTCGCGCGGCCACTCAGGAATTGGAACCTCCAGGTGTGGACATTCGGCCCAGCAAAGGATCGGCAAGCGAAACGTCAGAACAGAGAGTGACGTATTTCGGAGGTGTGGAATCCACCGTGGTGGGACAGTGGTTCTTCGATTTTGATTATTGGATGAAATCCGCCGCGCTTGGGCAAAGCGCGATTCCCGCGCAGGGAATACTGTCCTATTCGGAAAGATTGGAGCGTGAGACGGATGTGGTGTTCTCGGAATACTTGGGCCAGAGTGAACCCTTGAGTCGCTGTCGTTTCTGGCTAAAGAACGGAACGTTTGTGGCAGTCGAAGACGACTCCGCCCTTGTTTTCAAAAGCACACCGATGCTCGTCTGCGCGGAGCGGATGGACAATCCAGGCCCGGCCCAAGTTAAAGGTGGCGTGGCGGAGATTCGGTTTGCGGAAGATTTGACTACAAACCTGCACAGGTTGCAGGCCGTTGCGCCTGTGCTCGAGATCGAGGAGTTCGCCAAGCTGTTGAGTGCCGTTTCCTGGTTGGTCAAGATTGACCCCTATCGTGATCTCTCCGCATGGCGCAATTCTGCGACGAAACCTGTTGACACCAAGAGTCACGTCGCGACGTTGCGCAAGAACCTCCGCATTCCGTTGCCGGACCAGGCTGATGGGGTTCGCAAGGTTTGTGCGGTAGAGCTGTCTGGGGGGGTCGAGATCGGGTCCAGAACGGATTTTCGCAAGGCGGCAGACACGACTCTTCGAGAGCTCGGCGACGCGATTCTTCTGGCGCGGCCCAGCCAAAAAGAGCCGGTCTGGAGCTTCTCGTTCTTTCCAAGCATAAAACATCAACAAACAAACTGAATTATGAACCCTAAAACATGCACTAAAACGTTTGTCACTTGCAGCGCCGTGATCGTCTTCATGGCCTGCGCTTGTTGCCCATCGCAACTTCTCGCATCTCCGCCGATCCGGCGGGATGTCGAGTTGCATATTCGGCATGCTGTCCAGACGGGGGACTGGAAAGGTCTTGAGTCAGCGGCAACCGAATGGATGCACATTTCTCCCGATCGAGTTGAAGTTGCGCGGTTGCTGGGCTATGTGCTGCTTGCGCAAGGTCGCTCGGCTGAAGCTGAAAAGTATTTTCTCCAATCGGAAGGCCTTGAAACTGTGCGTTCCGCCAAGTCGTTCCCGTTGCATCCAGATGCTGCGGCCATGCAATCTCCAGTGGGCTTGCTGTGGAGTGCTGATTTCGCGGCTCGTAACGGCGACACTCATGCGGCCAGGGAACGCGCTTCCGATGCTCTGGCGCTAGCCCCTTCACTTTCGGTGGCTCGATTGTTTCGCGCCAGTCTTGATGTCCGCGACAATCGCCTCGATTTTGCCCTCGACGACCTAGCCAAGATCAGAGAAGACGACCCGGTTTGGAAAGAGGCTAGGTTGCTTCAAGCCCTTGTCCATCTCTCGCAAGGAAACACAAAAATGGCCGAAGCCGAGTTGCAGCCTCTGATTGAGTCCAATCCTCCCCAGCCTTTGGCACTCAATGCGATGGGAGTAGTCAAGGCGTTGGCGGGAAGGTGGCCCGAGGCAACCGAAGCCTTTGCGCAAGCATTTTCCGCGTCACCACAGTTCGCGGATGCTAAACGCAACTGGCGTCTCGCTCGTGGGGCGGCCGATGCGCCCGGCAGCGTCCTTGCCCTGCGCACGGATGTAATGGAAGCAAATAGACAGGCATTGGACGCTATTCGCCAAGGCAATAGCCATTCGCTGGCGGCAGCCTGGGACACAGCGGCCAGCGACACCATGCGCGATTTGTCACCCTATGCTAAAGGCGCGGGTGCAATCGGAGCCTTGACTAAGAACCCGGCGCTGGCGATTGGAGGAACGTTTTCAGGTGACTTTCTGAACCGGGCAGGTGAGAGGAGCTTACAGAATGCCTCAAGGAATGCTGTGTTGGTCAACCGGGCAGATCAAGACTGGGACCGCAGTATCGGTGAGATTATGCACATCGGTGCGACATTATATCCCGGAAGTCCTCAAGCGCGGGCTTACGAGCAACGGCTGGCTCGCGTGCAGATCAGTCCCGTGGCCTGCAATGACACCACGATCGGAAGATATTCAGAGTTGGAATCTCGTGGCGGCGTCAAGGCTGAACTCACCGAACCGACGCGTGCCAAAGACGGCAGTATCGTGTTTTCCAGTGCAGATTCCTCGCTTGAGGCTTTGGTTGTCGCATACCCGATCTTCATCGCCAGATAGCGAACAAAAGAGGCTGGCAAATTAGTCCGGCTTTCGTAGTCTTTGCTGCAATAATCTCAAACATGAATCAGAGGGCAGATTCGATTAGAAGCTCTTGGCGGCAGGAAATCCGCCCCTGTTCGAACGTCCTTGTGCTCGTAAATGTCGTTGCGTTTCTCGGGTTTGCATTTTTGAACTTATCGGAACTGTTTGCCTGGCAGCGGACGTGGGAGCTGTTCGGTTTGTCCAGAACAGGGGTTGTGGATCACTGGCGCTTCTGGCAATTCATCAGCAGCCCTTTCGTCCACGGGGGGCTCACGCATCTTGCCTTCAACATGCTGGCGCTGTGGATGCTGGGTCCGGATGTGGAAAATGCGCTTGGGCGCGTTCGCTTTCTGCTCTTTTGCCTCTCCTGCGCGCTCGTTTCCGAGTTTGGTTTTCTGCTGCTGGCCGGGAACCGGGGCGCAATCCTTATTGGATGGTCGGGTGTCATTTTCGGCATCCTGGCCGCCCAAGCCGTGCTCCGACCAGACAGCCGCCTGCTGCTGTTCGGTGTGTTTCCGTTGAAAATGAGGCACGCGGTATTTCTGCTCGGAGCGATGGAGTTGTATTTCACCTTGGATGCGACTCGTAGGAGCGGCACTGCTCATTTGGCCCATGTGTTCGGTGCATTAGGGGGCTGTGCCTGGATGTTTATTCTTCGTCGCCTCGCGGACCAAAGAGCGAAACGACCGCCTGTTGCCAAGCGAGTGCCCCTGCCACGCCCCCGTTTTCGCCCGGATCGCTCGGACATTCCGCACGAATTGTGAAGAGAATAATTGACGCTTATGAATGATTCCACCAACCACACTCAGTCAGCGGTGACGAACGCTGACATTGAGGATACACAGGCAGCGCAGGGCTCGGCAAAAGGGAATATGTCAGACGCTCAAAGCGCAGATGTTCTGCGCAGCATTTCTGCTCCGACCGGTCAGTAAACGGCTGTTGAGCGCAACGTGAACAACAAAATAGTCACATAAGACCGAGAGCCGACTATGAATATCGGATGCATGATTGGGCTACATACCTGGAACGGCTGCAAGTGTGGCAACTGCGGTAAGACCAGAGATCGGGAACATGACTGGAGCAAGGACTGCGAGCGATGCAGCCGATGCGGTGCCACCAGATCAAATACGCATAGATGGGTGGGCTGTTCCTGTGCGACATGCGGAAAGACACGGGACCAAGATCACAACTGGAAAACAAATTGCGAGCGCTGTGCCACCTGCGGTCGCACACGTTCTGAATCGCATGACTGGAAGACCAACTGCGAACTCTGCGCGAACTGTGGATCAACTCGCCAAGATGCTCACAATTGGACTGAAGACTGCGAACGTTGCAGCACCTGCGGAGCAACCCGCAAGGATGCCCATGACTGGACGAAGGACTGCGATCGTTGCAGTCGATGCGGTTCTACCCGTTCTAGCGAACACCAGTGGGGCGGATGCAAGTGCAGTCTCTGCGGTAGGACGCGGGACCCGGAACACCCAGACCACGACTGGAATGCCAATTGCGAGGGCTGTAGCCTGTGTGGCGCGATACGAACCGGGCGGCATCAGTGGGATGGCTGCAAATGCAGCATTTGCGGGACAATCAGAAATCGCGAGCATGTCTGGAAGGATCATGTATGCACACGCTGTGGCACGACCTTGAATCGGAGCGAGATTTTGGCACTTGAGGAGGAAGAACAGTTCAAGCAACTACGCCTTGCGTCAGGGCAGGATTCCAATACGGGCTTTGCGAATACTCTGGTGTGCTTCAGGAGGCTCTTTGATATCTACACTGGAATGCTCAAGCTGAATGCAAAAGACAAGTATGCACTGAAACAAGTTTATCGTCTGTGTTGTCAGTGGGAGCCTGTATTTAGCAGTAAACAGGAAAAGGAGAATCTCCATAAGTTCTACGGTAACGTGTCCTGTGAAATGAAATTCAAGGATCCTGACTGGTTCAGAGCGCTAAGGGTCATGGCAGTAATCTACCCAGACTACACCAGCGAGCATATACGACGACCAGCTGCTGAGAACACATATTCAATAATCTACAGTGAATGCAAGCAAATGGCGGCCTATGCGCTAGAATATTATCGAGAAACGGAAAGGGGTCTGGAAGCGGCATGCCTCTTCGCGGACAACGCGCTCTGGAAGCTAGGAAAGAGTAGCGAAGCTAGCAGCCAACAAATATACGCACGCGAAGCTATTCAAGGCTTTAACACCGCGTTGAAAATAATATGTGGCAACGAGGACAAAAAACTCGATGCACTCGTTGGCTTGTGGGCTCTCACGGGAGAAAAAGAGCATATCGACCGCGCCATACTCATCAACGCGGAAGAGGTTTATCGAGCAACTTTTGGCCGGGTCGGCAAGGCCCCGCCTGGAGGTGCCGTGAGAGAAGGCAAATTGAAGCTGCAATGAAACTCTCACCCTCCATTGATTTGATTTGGCGACTGGCTGCCGATGAGATGGCCGCCGGCGAATTTAGCGAAATTCAACCTGAACACTTCGCAATGGCCATGCTGAAATTCGCTGAGGTGTCAGTCAAGACGCCTGAAGAGTCCGGTGAACAAGCTGAGATCGCCAAGGTACTCTCTGAAGAAACGCAGTTGATTCGAGAGGCGCTGCAGAAGTGTGGCATCGAGGGCACGAGTGCCCGCCGCAAGTTGCGAAAGCAACTCGGAAAAGGTGACGCGCCCCACAAGGGCGCAAAGATCCACCGTTCCGCAGCGAGCCGGACGCTGTTCGAGTCAGCAGCCGCACTGGCATCAGAATCCGGCAGCGCGACGCTTACTCCGCTGCACCTTCTCACGGCGCTGGTGCAGTCGCCAACGCCAGCCATCGCCCAGGCTGTTTTGGGCAAGGCTCAAACACCACCGCCTCTCGCAGCTTTGCCACTTCTCGAAAAGCACGGTCGGGATTTGGTGAGACAGGCTGCGGACGGCAAGATCCGGGTACAAAGGGGAAGAGAAGCCCAATGCAAGGCGGTGACTCAGGTGCTTCAACTCAAAGAGCGGAAGAGTGTGTTGTTGGTAAGTAACAGTGACGAACTCGTCGTTGACCTTGCCAATACGCTTGCCGGTGTGATTGCGGCAACGAACGCTCCGGCAGAACTGAAGAATAGACGATTCATAGACATCGCTGAAAAGAGTCGCCTTGATGAGTTGAAGGGAATGCGCCCTTCACGAGAGGAAGAGGCGGAGGAACTGGAAAGGATGCGGCAATTGCTGGCCGAAGCGGCGGCTCATCCTGAAGTCATCCTATTGGTCCCGGCGGTGCGGACTGGACCGAAAGAAGTGAGTGGAGCGAGATGGTCCAATTTGCTTCAGGAAGCGCTGGCGAAGGGAAAGGTGCAGTTCATTTGCCGAGTCGCACCAAAGGTGTTCACGGAATGTCTCCGCAAAGACCCGATTTGGAAGAAGCACACTCGGGCCGTCTGGCTTGAACAATTAAAGCAAGGCAGCGTGCCAAGAGAATTGTGAGGAAGCATGTTTACCGACAAAGCACAAACCATCATTGATCTGGCTAAGGATTTCGCCCACACCACGGGAGCAAAGGAGTTGAACCTCACGGCGCTCGCGCTGGCCATGAGCCGCCACATCGAAGGGAGTATTCTTCTGGCGGAGTGTGTGGGCATGACCCCGGAAAAACTGCGGGCCGTACTGCCTGCCACTGGTGAACCGGCTCGGTGCCCGACCAAGTTGCCTGTGGTAGAGCCAGTCCGCGCTCTCCTTCAGGCTGCAAAGGAACTCGCCCAGGAGGTGCCGGATCGCTCGCACCCTGGGCTGGTCGATCTGCACCATCTGGCGTGCGCGCTCGCAATGTCACGCGAGGTGTGCGCCATGTTGAACACAACACCGCTTGCGAAGGAAGACGCGATCGCCCGCCTCAATAGCTGGTGCATCGAGGAGGCACTGAATCCCAGGCTGGAGGAGTTGACCGCACGGCTGCGAATTTTGCGGGCGGATTTGTCCGCGAAAGTTTTCGGCCAAGACCATGCGGTGCAGGCTTTCGTTGAAGGTCTTTTCAACGCAGAAGTCGTGGCTGCTTCTGACCAGCAGCGAAAAGCCCCGCGGGCAGTGTTTGTATTCGCCGGGCCGCCGGGCGTGGGTAAAACATTCTTGGCTGAATTGGGCGCTTCGCACTTGAACCGTCCGTTCAAGCGGTTCGACATGAGCGCATACTCCGACCATCAACAGCACAACGGCTTGGTCGGTTTTGAGGAGAGTTACAAGGGTGCGCAGCCAGGTGCGCTCACCGGGTTCGTGGAGAAGAATCCAAACGCCGTGTTGCTCTTCGACGAGATTGAGAAGGCCCACCTGAACACAATCCAGCTCTTCCTCCAGATTCTCGACGCCGGCCGGTTGGAGGACAAATTCCTCAAGCGCGACATCAGCTTCTCGGACACGACGATCATCTTCACCACTAACGCCGGGAGGAAGCTCTACGACCACTCCAGCGACAATGGCGTGCGTAGCGCCAATGCGGCGTTCCATCGCAAGACCATCTTGGACGCGCTGGAAAACGAGACGGACCCGCGGACGAGCAAGCCGTTCTTCCCGCAAGCCATCTGCTCCCGCATGGCCACGGGCTACCCGGTGCTGTTCAATCATCTACGGGTGAATGAGCTGGAGCGTGTGGTGCAGGCGGAATTGGGCCGTGTAACAGGTTTGCTGGAGCGCCAATACCGCAAGCAGGTGAAGTTACATGAACTGCTGCCCATGTGCCTGGTCCTGCGTGAAGGGGCGCGAGCCGATGCCCGCATGTTGCGATCCCAGGCGGAGACGTTCCTCAAGACGGAGCTGTTCAAGTTCTGCCAGTTGTTCAACACAGACCGACTGGAAGAGGTTTGGGAAAAGGTGGACGGCTTACAGGTGGAACTGGGTGAGCGCATCGAGAGCTTTCAGCCAGAGATCCGCTCGTTGTTTGAAGCGGGCGAACGGCCGCGGGTCTTGTTGGTAGCGGGCGAGGACGTAGCAGAACTTTACCGGGAATCGGTGAAAGATGTGGTTTGGCGTGTTGCCAAGAGCGCCCCGGATGTGATGCAAGTGTTGGCGGACGAGGAAGTGGACATGGTGTTATTAGACTTGTCTCTGGGCAGCGATCTTGGGCAGCAATCCCAAACGATGCAACAGTTCGATCATATTCCGGCTGGCGCTCGCGGGTTGGATCAGGGACAGGAAATTTTGCGCCAGATTCGTGAGCGGCTCCCAGCCATGCCGGTTTACCTTCTTGCGTTGGCGGAAACTGAAGAATCCGGTACTGGCACAGTGGACGACGAAGTGTTCCTGGCTTGCGCCCAATCCGGTGGTGCCAGAGGGGTGATCACAAGTCGTTTCATTGATGGCATGGTCAAAGGCTGGTCAAAGCAGAGGGATGAGTTTGTGTCGCGTTTGATGGAGATCGCCCGCCGTTTGCACCGGGAGAAAGCCGCCGCGCGCCTCGCGCAGGAACGCAGGGTGCTCGGTTTCGATACCGTGCCGCATGTGGATGCTGCCCAACGGAAAATCAGCATCCGCCTGCGGAACCTCCGCCTCACTCGCGCCATTGCGGCTGCCGATGCCGGCGAGATTCTGGAAGAGGTTGAGCGGCCTCGCACACGCTTCGATGAGGTCATCGGCGCCGACGCGGCCAAAGAGGAACTGAAGTTTTTCATTGATTTCCTAAAGAACCCACGCCGGTTTGCGGCGCTGGGGCTCAAGCCGCCCAAAGGCGTGTTGCTCCACGGCCCGCCGGGCACTGGCAAGACCATGCTGGCACGGGCAATGGCTGCCGAATCCAATGTGGCCTTCCTCCCGGTTTCGGCCACCAACTTTGTAACCATCTGGCAAGGCAGCGGCCCTCAAAATATACGGGACCTCTTTGCCCGCGCGCGCCGCTACGCGCCGGCGATCATCTTCATGGATGAAATAGACGCTATTGGCAAAGTGCGCACGGGTGGCGTTAGTGGTCAAGCCGAGGAAAACACCCTCAACGCGCTCCTCACAGAGATGGACGGTTTCAGCGGACCGTCTCCGGATCGGCCCGTCTTCGTGCTGGCGGCGACTAACTTTAGTGTCCAGACCGAAGACCAGGAGACGCCCGACCGGCGTTCACGGGCGCTTGATCCAGCTTTGGTCCGCCGCTTCTCGCGAACGATCCTGGTAGACCTGCCGGACAAGACGGCCCGCCAGAAATATTTCGCCCTGCGGTTGGCTACTGTGAAAGGGCCGGCTATAGCCGAATCCGTGATCGAACTCTTGGCAGAAAAATCCACTGGCATGAGCATCGCCAATTTGGAGCAGGTCATTGAGACGGCTGGACGCAATGCCCTTCAAAAGAACCAGGAATTGAGCGGGGACCTGTTGGTTGAAGCGCTCGATACCGCCCGCGAAGGCGAAGCCAAGGAATGGTCGCCAGAATTTCTGGAAAGCACGGCGCGGCACGAAGCCGGGCACACAATCATGTATTGGCTTTCCGGGTGGTATTCGCCCGAAGTCTCCATCGTCGCCCGAGCCGATCATGGTGGCGGCATGAGACACAGCGAAGAGGAATGTCGGCGGGAGTGCAGAACGCGCGAAGAGATGCTTGCTGGTATCCGTACCAGTTTGGCAGGCCGAGCGGCCGAGATTCTTTACTATGGCAAAGAACAAGGCTTGAACACTGGAGCGTCCTCCGATTTAGATAAGGCCACTCGAACCGCTCGCGCCATGATTTGCCTTTACGGCATGGAAGAAGACTTCGGCCTGGTCGCAACACCGGAGCTTTTCAAATATGCCGAAGCCGTGAGCAGCCCCCTTTATCAGCATGTCAGTGAAGCCGCGAACAAAATACTGAAGGAGCAAATGGACAAGACGTTGCAGTTGCTTAAGGAAAACCGACCCCATCTCGACGCGGTGTCCAAAGCCCTGCTGAAGAAGAACCGGCTTTACCGGAAAGACCTGGAGGAGTTGCTCCCAGCCTATGGGACGCTGCCGGATCGAGAGAAATAACAATTGCCACGCAGAATTCACCATAAAACCGGTAAGTAATCAGCAGCACCTAACCATTAATTGCGTCAACAAACAAATAAGCACTATGAAAACAATGATCGTAAGAGGCAGCAAGGTAAGAATCACAAACCATGAATCGTTGAATGGCAAAACAGCGGAAGTTCACGATTTTGTGGAGAAGGGCAAGGATCTATTTATCGCTGTACGAATTGAGGGAAGTGACACTGACATCTATCTAAGCATGGATCAAATAGAAGTCTGACATTTTCCGTCAAACATACGCAACGGGGCAGAAAGTCTGGCACGCGATGAAAAGTTGAAAACAAACAACAATAACAGAAAGGAAAAACACAAGTTATGTCATGGATGAGGCTCGACAGAATAGCAGCGCCGGAAGGTGATCGTTGCACTGTTACTCTAGCTAACGTGGAGTGGGACCTTATTAAACTGTATGCTCCTATCGACAAACTCGCTGAAGACTCGGGTGGAGTGCTTGTAATTGACGTGCCTCTGACCAACTCGACGAAGCCCCCTGGCTTGCTCGGAGTGGAACTCAAGAATGAACGCGGATGGAAAGGACTGAAATTGCTTTGCCGTGAGCGCGTCCTGTTATTTGGGAATGACCAAAGCCTGTTGATCACCGCCGGGCCGCAATCGACTCAGGTTGTTCAAGTGTTCCGCGCCTCCTCAGCAACAACATCAATGAAGGACTCAGTTCGCATCGAAGAACAAATGTGAGAATCGTAACAAGATAGAAATCACAGAGGATAAATATGAGTATTAGCAATTTGTCCGCCCTAGCAGCCTGTTGAAATATTCGCTTCGTAAGGTTGAATAAAATGTTGGCACAGAGTGTCTGACAAGCAATGTTTTGCGAGAAACAAAAGGCAGCGCAGGCTGAGTTCTGGGTCCCCACGCACCAATTGTCCAAGTCTCCGAAGGCGACTTTCTATTCCAAGCTGGATGAGACCTTGGAGAGCTTTGGTTTTGCAGAGAAGGTGCGCCAACTGTGTGCCCCCGCCTACAAGCAGACCAACGTTGGCCGTCCGGGAATCGATCCGGTGGTGTATTTAAAGATGACCATGGTTGGGTTCTTCGAAGACCTTCCCAGCGAGCGGGCCATTGCAGCGCGGTGTGCCGATTCCATCGCCATTCGCCGGTTCCTGAACTACGAACTGGATGAGAACACTCCCGATCACTCCAGTTTGACCATCATCCGACAACGCCTGGGTTTGGAGGTTTACCAAAAGGTTTTCACGCTCTGCCTACAGGCGTTGCAGGAGCATGGGTTGCTGCGGGGCAAGCATCTGGGGATCGACTCTTCGGTGATGGAGGCCAACGCGTCGTTGCGGGCTTTGGTGAACCGAAACACCGCCGAGCAGTATTGGGATTATGTGAAGCGCCTGGCCGCGGCGCAGGGCATTGAGCCGGAAGATGCGGCGGCAGTGCGGAAGTTTGATCGTCAGCGCCCGGGTAAAGGCAGCAACCAGGAGTGGGAGAACCCGCACGACCCGGATGCCAAGATTGGGCCGAAGAAGCACGGTGGAACAGACATGATCTACAAACCCGAGACGGTGGTGGATTTGGATACGGGAGCCGTCGTGCAAGCGGAAGTGCAGTCGGGCGATCACGCGGACCACCAGGGGCTGGCGACCACGATTTTGACGGCACAGCAGAGCATGAACGAAGCTCGCGGCGAGCCGACCGATATTCTGACCGTTGAGACCGTCACTGCGGACAAGGGCTACTACGCCGTGGAAGAGTTACAAGCCCTACAGCAGGAAGAGATCAGGACCGTGATCGCGGACCCGGTCGCAAAGCGTCGGTTCGACAAGCTTCAGCCCGAGCAGCGGCAGGCCGTGCAGGCGGCCGTGCGGAGCACCCGCAGCAAGTATGGCAAAGCTTTGCTGCGTCGGCGCGGCATGCACATCGAACGGAGCTTTGCCCATATTTTGGATTGCGGTGGGATGAGACGGGCGACGCTGCGCGGGTGGGAGAACTTGAACAAGCGCTTCAAACTCGCGGCGGCGTTCTACAACCTATCCCAGCTGATGCGGAAGCTCTTCGGATTTGGGACACCAAAGCAGTTGGCGGCCCTGGCGAGGGCCGTTTTATCCCTTTTCAGCCACTTACTCTCTTGGGCTGCCACCGTAACAAGCGACCTCGTCGCTCAATTGCTGATTGGAAGTTCAAAAACATCCAACGACATCCTTGGGCCGCTCACGGTATGGCGTGTGAAATTTCGGGGTTCTTCAACAGGCTGCTAGAAGCAAAGGTAGAGAGAGGCTCTGCGGATCTCGCATGCTTCGCGCGCCGTGAGATAATGCTCCTTCGCATGGGTGACGATCCGAGACAATCACGCTGGTCCGCACCGCCGGGCTTCCAGTTCCTGTTGATCCAAGTCCGACTCGACAAAACTGAGTTTATTTTTGATGCAGCCTCCTCCACTGTCATTATGGCGTCCGGTGTCGAGGTAAACCCTTTTGGTGCAGTTTTCATGGGTGGTGAGGTAAATGGCGAACCGGTCGTCGCAGCCACCTTCAATGCAGGTGCCCGTTTTGAACCCCCAAGGATTCCTAACCAGTTTGGATCGGTTGCGGTTGTGCCCACAGGTGATGTTCCTCGCTTCTTGTGCACAAACGAAAAGGTCTATCGACTGGCTCCGCTTGGGCAGCCGGTGCCACTATTGCCGCAATACGAAAATATGTCATTTCTCACCGATATCAGCTTCCATTCCGATCTTGTGGATGCTGATCGGGTAGGCGCTCTCGACGGTTGGGATGTATACGATGTCCCAATTGGGAAGCCAGGACTCCTCGCAAAGCGAAAAATGGAAGATCAATTTTACGCCGTCTTTCGAATTAGTCACGCGCTTTTCCGTGAAAGCGCCACTCTCGAAACTACATCCATCGTCGGAAAGGGCAGAAGTGGTCGAACACACGCTGTAAAGGGACTTCTTGTGTGGGTGGGTAGCAATGGTCTCCCGCCCCACATGCAAGGAAACCAGTCGCTGGCAGGACGATTCGGCATGGGGCCGGCTGGGCTGCGAACGCTCTTCGGCGGTCTTAACTTTGCGCCTAGAAATTCTTATGTTGGGCCGTATACTACAGCCGGACTTAAGTCATCGAAACTCGTTCTGGAGCTCGATTCTTCGGCCTTTGAAGACATTATTGACGTTGATGTCACCACGGGATTTGTGCTCAAACCGCTTTCTTGATGGCTGAAGAAGACCACAATTGGAAACAAGCAAGAAAGGAAAAATGACCGAGACAGAGACATTGCGTGATCTATTCAATAGATGCGATGTGGCGCTCGCAAAGTATCCTATTAAGCCCTACTCTTTCGCAACCGCATGTCTCCAGCTTGCTGAACTCGGCGACTATGAGACGTGCGAGGATGTTATTGGCCAATGTGAAACTAGTGCCAAAGCTTTAGACGAGCTGGCCCACCTCATTGAATGCGAACAGTTTATGCAGGTGGTCATTCTTCTTCTGTTGAGTAAGAGATGTCGAGATAGGAATGGCCTGGTTAAGCGCGTACTGATGGTGTGCGAGCATTTCACACACCTTGTCTGGCAGCATGGGGTTTTCGAGCCGCGATGCGCAGAAGACTTCACGAACATACGCTCTGTACAAAAGACGGTCGAAAGAATGCTTCCCGCCGAACACATATCTCAGGAGATAGCCGAATGGTATGCTCTGCGGAAGAATCAACCCAAGCACGGCCCGTTTACTCTGAACGCACTAGCCGAGTTTCTGAAGCTGTCGGACAACAAAAACGCGTACAAAGTCAAGTATGGTGCGAAAGGACAGTGGGTGCCTTATGCGACCGCTCAACTGTTTTACCAGGAGCTGCGGCCATTAAATAGTTAGCAACAAATGACCTTGACTCAGCAATACTTTCGTCAGCAACGGAAAAGGGGTGTGTTGCTGTTGAACGGAGCAAACCAATACCCCGTGGAAACATAAAAGCATGAACAACTGCGAAAACGAAACAGCAGTCATCAACACAAAGAAGTTAGACGAAAGCACTTTGGTAGACAAAGATGGTAGAATTATAGGACTCTGGTTCAAGACTCGGGAAGAGGCGACCAACGCCGATTTGATGGCGGGGATAATGGTCCTACATCAAATGATGGGGAGAACAATCGAGCAGTCCGACTTCGATGCATGTCGCAAGGGCGTATGTATGATCACGCCCAAGGATGGTGGCTACGGAGTCTTTTTTCCGTCCGCCAAGTAACAGATGGCGCAACTGATGTGGAACAAAGATCAGATGTGACTGTAGGCCAAATGAATGCCGAGCTAATTCGTGCGAGCTGGGGGCAGCTCATACATTGCCGAGGGGCAAATGTCGGAGGGGAATGTGATGTTCCAGCGCAGAATTCATCGGCGGACAGGTAAGTAACGACTGTAGTGAGAAACCGAAAGGTGAAGCAAAACACAAATGAACAAACAGAGAATTACAAAATAGGAAAGGAAATAGTAATGAGTGCGGAGCAAATAAAGGACATGGACGCAATCTCGGACGCTGAGATACAGTCGATTCTCGAATCGGCAAACCTGGGAATCCCTGAAAAGCGAGTGGTTTTCGACTATGGCGGCAAGAGTGACCGGCTACTGGAGGTGGTTAGAAAAGAGACGTCATGCGCACTCTGTGGGAAACTGCCCTGCGGGGACGACATATCAATGGTATTGGCGACCGGTCGCAACAATGGCAAAACAATGATGGTTCAAGGCGTATGCAAAGAGTGCCAGCCCTCAACCAACGGGCAAAGCGAGCTTAAACTCCATTATCGAAGCTATTTGGCGATGCACAAATTGCAACCGCGGATTTTGGTGGTTGAAGACGGCGTGGCAACGCCGCATGGCGCACCTTTGCCGGTGAATACGCAAAATCCTTAGAGCGTGTCTGAAAAGTAAGTGAACCCATACAACTCAAGCGAGGCGACGGAGTTGAATGCGAATCATCGCCAGATGAATCCACGATTCAGCACTGGCTTCCGTGCGTTCGTAATCCCGCACCAGTCGGCGATGGCGCATCAGCCAGCCGAACGTGCGCTCGACGATCCACCGGCGCGGCAACACCTCGAAGCCGGTGCTGGCAGCCGGGCGCTTGACGACCTCGACTTCCAGCTTGGGCCAATGGGCGCGCACCCATCCGGCAAAGTTTTCGCCACTGTAGCCGCCGTCGACCCAGAGCTTGCGCAGCCGTTTGAACCAACCGCCGACTTGGCGGAGCACCTGTTGCGCCCCATCCCGCTCCGGACAGTCCGCCGGGGTCACAATCACCCCAAGCACCAGACCCAAAGTGTCCACCAAGAGATGGCGCTTTCGCCCCTTGATCTGCTTGCCGGCGTCGTAGCCGACCGCGCCGCCGTGCCCGTCGGACTTGACGCTTTGGCTGTCCAAGATGGCGGCGCTCGGCTGCCGGTCGCGCCCTTCGTCCACGCGCACGCAGATGCGCAAGGCGTCGTTGAGGACCGCCCAAGTATCATCCCGGCTCCAGGCGCGGAAGACGTGATAAACGGTTTTCCAAGGCGGGAAGTTTTTCGGCAGCAGGCGCCACGGGTTGCCGCCTTTGAGCACATAGAGGATGGCGTTGAGCACGACGCGGCGGTCGGTTGGCGGGCGACCGAATTGCTTGGCTTTAGGGAGCATGGGTTTCAGATAGTCCCATTGGGCATCGGTCAGATCGGTTTCGAAGGAGGCGTTTTGCATCGCCCCGACGCCGGCTGCGCCGAAAATGGGGTCGAACCCAAGCACACCCCATGTCAAACTGATTCATCACTTTCCCAAAGTTTTTCTGCGCCTCCCCACTCGCTGGGTGAGGTGTCGTTCTCAGTCGAACTCACTTTTCAGACACGGTCTTAGTAGGCGCAGATGAAGATTATTCACCAAGAGTAAGTCAACAATAACGACAATCACATGCAACAGCGCGATCAAAAGGACTGAACAATGCACCTTGACACAATTCCATTTGAACCGAACAGCTCATATATTGCCGAGGGACAAATGTCGATGGGCGGCGCGATGGGCGCGACGATTACAAACTACAAGATATCGATCGAGACGGACGAAGTTGGCCGAGTCCGCACGTTCAAAGATGGCGGCCCGGCATCTAATCCAAGCCTTGCCGATATCTGGAACTATCTCAAGATCAAGAACGTGCAGACAGGAAAGACTTGGGACCTGCGATTGCACACGTCTGTGTTGAAAGCTTCAGTTGACATGGCCAAGCAAGCGCTGGCTGAAGGGGCAGATGTCAATCTTCGCATCAAGCAAGGGTCAACCGCTCTGCATTGGGCGGCGGCCAAAGGGCGGGAGGAAATCGTTCAGTTGCTGATTGATCACGGCGCGGATGTGAATGCCGTGGATGAACTGGGCTGGACACCGGCCTTCCTGGCGTCCAATTCAGGGTTTGGCGCAATAGCCCAATTACTGGTTAAATGCGGAGCCAAAACCCGAGCGATGGTGAACGGCCGGGAAGCTGAGCTTTTCACACCAGGGCAAGAACCGAATGACCAACTGATTGAAGCTGTGGAGGCTGGTGATCTCGAAGCGGCAAGAACCGCGATTGGAGTTGGGGCCGACGTAAACTGTGTGTCAGGTGACGGCTGGGCACCGTTGCTTTCCGCTGTAAAGCAAGATCCTCGTCTGACCGAATTGCTCTTGGCCAACGGGGCAGACCCGAACGTGGCATCGGATCGTGGGTATACGCCGCTCATGCGGGCTGCCGGTCTCGGCAAGCTGGAAGTCGTGCGTCTTCTCCTCGCGGCGGGAGCGGACAAACAAATGCGCGATTGCGACGGCAAGACAGCGAGCCAGCTTGCATTGGAGATGCGTCAGTTCCAGTGCGCGGAAATGCTAAAGGCAACAAGTGTGCAAGAACAGCAGGACACCGTGGCGGTGGCATTTGATGACGGAGAGCGCAAACTGCTTGGGGAGTGTGGAGAGGCGTTAGGAACTGCCATTAAAGAGGTGGATGTCACGTTTACAGATGGATCTCTTCTCAATAACGTGCCGGTTGGAAATGGCTCGATGCTTATCCCAAAGGGTTACGCTGAGAAGTCCATTAAATGGATTAGTATCCCGATCGAGCAAGGCGTTCAGGTGCGTAATAAGGGTTACGCCGCGCGATCCGACCGTTCGAAGAACAGCATAGAGTTGGGGACTACGATGATGAATTGGATGATGCAGCAGTTGAAGGACAGTCAAGAATAGCGAGCGACTTGGAGGACTAAAAAAGGGTAACCAACATGAACGAACATCAAGATACTGTTGAGCGTAGCCGTCCAAACGACGCGGAAATGTTATTTCAAAAGGGGGAAACCATCTTCAAAGGACGGGGAGATGCAATAAACGTCGGGGAAGCGATTGACTGGTGGCGGCAGGCCGCCGAGCTGAATCACGCAGGCGCCCAACACCGGATTGGCAGTCTCTATATCGAGGGGATAACGGTGCGGAAAGACGCTCAAGAAGCGGCGAAGTGGTTTCGAAAGGCAGCCGAGCAAAGCCATGCACAGGCTCAACACGATTTGGGTGAGTGTTACCGCACAGGTTCTGGGGTTCCGCAGGACTACAACGAAATGCTCAAGTGGTTTCGAATGGCCGCGGAGCAAAACCATGGTGGTTCTCAGTATGATTTGGCACTGTGCTATGATCGGGGGCTAGGTGTGCCGAAGGAAATGGCGGAGGCTGTGAAGTGGTTTCGAAGAGCAGCCGAGCAAGGCCATGCACGGGCTCAACACTCTCTGGGGGACTGTTACCGCACAGGCTCTGGGGTTCGGCAGGACCACAACGAAATGATCAAGTGGTTACGAATGGCTGCCGAGCAGAATGACAGCACTTCACAATATGATTTGGGCCTCTCGTATGTTCTTGGATTAGGTGTGTCGAAGGATGGGGCGCAAGCGCGCGTCTGGTGGCTTAAGGCCGCCGAACAAAATCATGCACCCGCCGAAAACGGCATCGGCAATCTCTATGCAACCGGCGACGGGGTTCCCCAAGACTACGTGGAAGCAGCCAAGTGGTTTCGCAGGGCTGCTGAACGAAATAACGCGCGGGCGCAATGCTCTCTGGCTGTGCTCTACTACAATGGCCAGGGAGTTGGGAAGGACGAGACTGAAGCTTATAAGTGGGCGCATCTGGCGGCGACGCAGGGGGACGAGGAAGGGAAGAACCTCAAAGGGCAACTCGATTCGATAATGACTGCCGAGCGGATTGCGGAGGGACAGAGGCGTGCGCGGGTGTTCGTCCCTAGCCAACGATAGCCTGTGTTTGCCCACTGCGCGAAAGTGGGAGGATTAGAGATGAGGAGCATGTTTAGAAGGACGATCGCGAGTGTTGCGGTCGGTGTGGTGTGGCGTCGTGCGGAACGATGGGTAGCAGTGGGCAAGAGAAGATGATGACAACATACAGTTTATGAAATGAAAGAGTCCATATGAGTAGAATAAATGATCCCGGCACCATGTCAGATGCAGAGTGTCGGTGGTTCTTTGATAGCGAAGTGGGTCCGCAGTACACCGGGCTCCGCGAGATCGTCGAAAAGGACCCACTGACTCTTGCAGTCTCATCTACCGTAGGAGGACAAGATCCGAGGTGGTACGATCAATGTCTAAGACTAGCGGGACAAGGCGATTGCTGTCTGTGCGGAAAGCATCCATGTGGTGACACCGCCACAAAGGCGTTGATCAGCTTCGAACCCTCGGTAGGTGAGATGATTTGGGGAATCTGTGCGGAGTGCAAGGCTTCAACCGTTGGGCAGAGCAAGGAAAGGGTATTGTATCGTGCTTGGTATGCCCAGTTCGAAAAGAAAATACGCCCTGAACATCGCGGGGTTATGCATGGTAACTTCGTTGTTGGCAAGGAGGGTCTGCCATAGGCCAGCGAGTATAGGGTCTAGGGCGCGGGTTTGCTACCCAGGTGGGCGAACGCACTGTTGCGCGCCGGACTCAGCGAGGCCGTTGAATCAAAGGCAGGAATGCGCGGTTGTGTCAGAAGGCCACCGAGGGTGTATGCGACGGGAATGCCTTAGTTGGACCGCGCTATCGTTTTTGGAATGAGCGAGCCCGAGAGCAAATCTGAAGCGTCGGATCCCACTTGGCAGGTTGGCGACGTGATTCTTGGCACTTATGTTTTGAGGTCGATTCGTGAAGGTGCCGAGCCTCACTACGCCGAAGGGGGCATGGGGCGTGTGTATCGAGTGTTGCACAGCGGCTGGGCTATGGATTTGGCAGCCAAGGTGCCGCACGGGGAATCGGTCCGCGATACGCGAGCACGGCAGGTGTTCATTGACGAATGCCAAACGTGGGTCACGCTTGCCCTCCATCCCCACGTTGTGACGTGCTACTACGTCCGGCGTGTGGACGATATTCCCGTCATATTCGCCGAGTTTGTTGAGGGGGGTAGCCTGAAGGAGTGGATTGACAGCCGGAAGTTGTACAAGAGTGGATCCCAAGAGGCACTCAAGCGGATTCTCGATATTGCAATCCAAGCCGCGTGGGGGCTTCACCATGCGCACCAGCAGGGCCTGGTCCACCAAGATGTAAAGCCCGCCAACATCATGATGATGTTGGATGGGACCGCTAAGATAACGGACTTTGGGCTAGCCAAGGCACGTGCTTCTGCAGGTGAACGGTCGTCAACACAGAGTGACCGGGGGAGTATTCTCGTTAGTTCGGGGGGGATGACGCCAGCGTATTGTTCACCTGAACAGGCCAACAAACAATTGCTGTCTCGCAAGACGGATATGTGGAGTTGGGCGGTGAGTGTGCTGGAAATGTTCGTAGGTGAAGTGACATGGCCTTCTGGGCTTGCGGCTCCGGAGGTGCTGGCGCAGCATCGTGAAAGTGCATCCGAGCATCCGGATGTGCCTCCGATGCCATCGGCTGTAGCTAATGTGCTGGCGACGTGCCTGCGACAGAATCCCGAGGATCGATTCGCGGACATGGCCGCGATTGCTGTCACCCTGCGCGAGCTATTTCCTCATGTGGTTGGGCAAGAGCAGAAGCGCGCGATCCCGAAGATGGTTGAAATTCGCGCAAGTGGTCTGAATAACAAGGCGATCTCTCTTTTGGACCTGGGTGACGAGGTGAAGGCGCGCCGGTTGCTCGATCAGGCCGTTCGCGCAGATCCTTTACATCCAGAGGCAGCGTATAATCTCGGGCTGCTGAATTGGCGCTCGGGCGCGTTGACTGACGATTCTCTGTTGATGCAGCTGAGCACCATTCAAACAGCTCATCGGAATGATTGGCGTCCACATCTGCTTGCCAGCCTTGTGCATCTCGAAAGAGGCGACGTGGCATCCGCAACCGAGATACTTTCACGGCCCCCGCTAAGCGAGCGGTCGGACTTGGATGTGCGGGACGCGCTAAAACGGGCTCACGCTCTGTCTCCAATCGCTGGGCGAGGTGACCGGACGATTTCCGATCATGAGGGGAATTTAACCGATCTTACGGTAACGCCCGACGGTCGTTTGTTGTTGTCGTCAGCATGGGACCACAGCCTTCGAATTTGGAGACTGCCTGACCTGCAGTGCGAGCGAGTTCTGACTGGCCACACCGGAGCCGTCGTTGGCGTGACTGTTTCCGCGGACGGACGATTGGCGCTCTCCGGCGGTCTCGATGGGAGTGTGCGGTTATGGGACATTGCAACCGGGAAATGCCTGCGTGTAATCGAAGGAAAACACGGCAAAATATGGGCTGTAGCGATGTCCCCTGACGGTGGTTCTGGTCTGGTGGCCACTGACGATCACAATGTCTGGCATTACGACTTGAGCACAGGTTGTTGCGTGCGCTCGTTCATCGGCCATAAAGGACTGGTCGCCGGAATGCAGATTACATCTGACAGCAAGTCTCTGGTCACAGTGAGCTGGGATGGCACTTTGGTCAGATGGGATTTCACCTCTGGCAAGGCAATCATGCTTGTGGATCTGTATGCGGATAAGTTGTGTGCTGTTTCCGCTTCACCTGATGGCCGTGCTGCCTTGGTTGGATGTGAAGACATGAGCCTTCGCCTTATCGACTTGGACACAGGTGAGAAGACGGGTTGTTTCATGGGGCATGGCGGCGAGGTAAGTGCCGTTGCATACTCCCCGAATGGCTTGCGGGGTCTTTCAGCATCTTCTGACAAGACAATACGGCTTTGGGAGATTGCCTCTGGCCGATGCATCAGAACATTCACTGGGCATGAGAATTCAGTAAACGCCCTGGCGTTTTCCCCAGATGGTCGCACGGCCTACTCCGGCAGTTCGGATAACACAATAAGGGCGTGGGACTTGACAATCGGGCGTGCCAGCCCGTTTGCCATGAGCCGGCCCCAGCAGACACCAAGGCTCGTCACGTTTGGTGATGAATATAAGACAAAACTAATTCAAGCACGTAGGGCGATCGAGAAGGGCGACATCGGCTCGTCTCTACGACTCATCAACGAGGCCCGCGCTATTCCGGAATTTGCCCGGTCCGGCAAGGCCCTCGATTTGTTGGCGACCGCGGGACGATGGGCGCGTCGGACGCGATTGAACTCGTTCTTTCCTCATCTGTTACAGGCACAAGGCCGCGCCAAGGCAACGTGCCTTGCCATTGAGCTGAATGATCGACACGCCGGTATAATCTGTGGGGGTGGCTTCCACGAGAAGTTATGGGCGAGCGGCGGGCATCACATTGATCGGCTCGCTTTAGTTGGGTTTGGTAATGGGGAGGTACTTCTGCTGAACCTCGACCAGCATCAATCAGTTGGCGCATTGGAAAATCAGTCGCTTTGCGTCTGGGCGGTAAACTTCCTGCCTGGCGGTCGGCGTTGTCTGGTTGTGCCACGCCTGAAACCTGCTCGTGTTTATGACGTTTCCAGTCGCCAAAGGCTGGACGCGGACGATATTCCACCCGGCTGGGTTGAGAACCGCGCGCTCGAACAGGATGCTGAAGAAGACAAGCTCGATTGGTCACCGGCTTCGTCTGGTGTGATCGCGACGTCTTGGGACGGTCGGTGGCGACTATCCTCCGATAAGGACGACTCACTGGTGCTGCTTGATCAAAAGACAAACGGCGAAGTGCCGTTGGCAAAAGGCAGCGCCAACCGTGTTTCGTGCGTTGCAATGCTGCCGGACGGGCGTTACGGATTCTCTGGCGGTTATGACGGGGTAGTCCGCATGTGGGATTTACCAAATCAGAAATGTGTGCATCTCTTTGAAGGACATCGGTCGCATGTTACCTGCGTGGCTTGTTCTTCGGATGGGCGCTGGCTCGTGGCCGGTGGCGAGGATGGTTCCGTGAGGTTGTGGGAACTCGTTTGGGATTACGAGTTCCCTGGATGGTCCGAATGGTGCGCGGAGGCACAGCCGCAAGTCGATGCGTTTGTGACCAGAGCTGGGATCACGGGGTTATCTGATTGGACCGAAGAACTTCAATGTCGGTGGCTTCTGGATCTGCAATGTGTCGGCTACGGTTGGCTGAGGTCGGAGGTCGCACTTCAGGTCATTCGGCACATTCTTCCGAAAGCGGCGGTTTAGAAAAAGTGGACAAGGACGGTGAGAAAAAACGAACTTGTCTTTGTCTGTTGCGCCTGCCGGGGAGAAGGGGTAATAAATGTTCCGGTCGTTGGCAGCCCTATGGTGGGGCTACCCTCAGAATTACAATACAACGGTTTTAGAGAGAGATATTTATATGGAGTACCGGAATTTACCGCAGCAGTTGTTCGTACCAGCAATCATCACTCCCGATGGAGGTTTTGTCTACGCGCCAATAAGCTGTCCGGATGGGACTCAGGCGGTTCCGGCTTTCGATAGCTTCGATGCAGCCGCTAACTGGCTCGGAGGTGGCGGGGAAAAGCAGCTTTGGCCTGCCGAGAACCGAGGACTAGTGCCGGCCGGCAAAATTGGAATTATCGACACCACACCGGATAGACTTAGGGATGGGCTCAGGAAGGTCATTCCGTCGTTTAGCAGTCGCAGGTGGTTTGTCCACTTAAATCCAGTTCTTCAGGGTTTGTCTCCTGTCGCCAGTCAAGCTGAGATGTAGTTGAGTGCCTTGTGGGTAACGAAAACTTCATTGCGATTCGAAATAATTGAAGCGCTGGCACGCAAGAAGCAATTTCTACCAATAGCACAACAATCACGCCTGCCAGTTGCCCCTGAAACTGGACGAACTGCGTGCCGTGGACGTGGACAGCGGTGGTTGCGCTTCCGCGGAACTAGAAATAGTGCATACAGATTTCGCCAACAGAGACCCAACCGTGAAACGACCAAACAACTCTCCACGCAGAATTCACCATAGAACCGGTAAGTAAATGAGTAGATAATTTGGCACGCGGCCAAAAGTTGACGGCAAACAACAACAATAGAAAGGAAACATAGTTATGAGCGGAAAAGAAATCCCCGACAAACAACTGGTCGTTAATTTCTTAAGGGCTGTTCTGACGGGCGATGCTGAGACAGTCAAAACACTTTTAGCTGCTGGTGCGCCAGTAGACATCATATTAGAAATCGAAGGCTCTCGGAAAAGGCCGATCCATATGGCTGCGGTGGGGGGACATGATTGCGTGGTCACAGCCCTTCTCGCAGGAGGCGCAGATAAAGAAGGCCGCGATGAAAATGGGATGACTCCTCTGCACGTAGCCGCGAACCTAGGCCGCGACGTGGTGGTCAAAACATTACTCACCGCAGGTGTGGACAAGGAAGCGCGAGAAACTAAAGACGGGCTCAAGGCGGTTCACTTCGCGGCAATCGGTGGCCACCAGACAGTAATCACTATTTTATTGCATGGAGGGGCTGACAAGGATGCTTTGGACACCAATGGATTAACCGCTCTGCATTATGCAGCGCTTGGAGGTTACACCGGTGTCGCTAAAGTGTTGCTCGCTGCGGGTGCCAATAGCAGGATTCACTCAAAAGATGGAACGCCGCTTGAAATTGCCGAACAAGCCGGTCATCAAGCAATCGCCGATCTATTGAGGGCGTAGGGCGCAAAACAGACGTTTGGAAAACATCTGACTGGGCTTGTAAGCAGCACACAACGCAATGATTACCAGCCATAATGAATCTTGGCCTAACGGGAAAGTGCTGCTGAACGAATTTGTCGTCGAGGAGGAAATCGGCGAGGGCGGCATGGGAAAGGTGTATTTGGCCAAGAGCCGTTCTGGTGACCACTTCTACGCAGTTAAGCGGGCAAAACTGCTGGACGAAAATAGTCGGCGCACATTTCATACTGAGCTTCAGGTTTGGATCGAGTTGCCGGAGCATCCACAGCTGGTTGCGTGCCGGTTCTTTCGCACGATCGGTGACGAGACAGTAGTCTTCGCCCAATACATTGAGGGGGGAACATTGCACGATTGGATCCGTTCTAGGCGTCTTATGACTGTTCCGCAAATCCTGGATGTGGCGATTCAAATGGCGTGGGGCCTTCATGTATTGCATGAGCTAGGACTGGTTCATCATGACATGAAGTCCAGCAACGTACTCATGACCAGTGATGGCATTGCAAAAATAACCGATTTTGGCCTCGCCAAAGCTCGCGCCTCAGCAGGTGAACAACCGTCAACACAACATAGTCGCAACAGCATTATGGTTAGTTCGGGTGGCTTTACCCTGGCCTTTCGTTCACCTGAGCAAGCCGCTGGTCGGCAGCCTGCCTGCTCAACCGATATTTGGTCCTGGGCGGTCACCGTGCTGGAAATGTTCGCCGGGGAGGTCACTTGGTGGGACGGACAAGCGGCGGACGAGGCGTTTGAGGAGTATTGCGCCAGCCTGCCCAGTCGTGAAAAGAATGGCGGTATTGCGGCTATGCCGCGCGCGATTGCGATGATTGTCAAAAAGTGCCTTCGTAGAAACCCCAAAGAGCGCTGGCCCAACCTCTTGATCGTTGCTGAGGAGCTGCGGAAGGTGTACAAGGAAACCGCTGGCCGCCCGTACACTCGCCCAACGCCGCCTTTCCCAAAGCGGTCTAAGCCGGTCAAAAGTCAGGAACTCAGGGAACCTTCCTCGACCGCTTATGAATGGTTATGCCTTGCTTACTCGGCGGCTGGACGTGGCCGGCCGAACAGACATAGCTCGGTCTCAATTTGCGAAGACTCAGTCAAAGTTCAGGCAATTGCAGATCTGGCTCAGTTTGACGAAGCGCAACGGATGATCCAAAGTCTGATCGAGGCGGGAAGGCGAGATTTGCAGGAGACCTTGGCCGCCTTGTGTTTTGAAAAGGCACGAGCCCATTCGGAAATCGATGATTCCTCTGGTGAGTTGGTCTGTTATGATCGCGCGATAGATTTGTACCGAGGCATGGTGAATGCCCAAGTCAAAGCTCCGGAATTCGTCGTCAACTTGGGGACTGCTTTGTCGGTCAAGGCGCAAGCGCTCTATTCGCTGTGTGAGTTGCGAGCCGCCGACACGACCGTTTCCGAGGCAATCGATATTTTTGAGCTCCTTCTTCAAGATGGGAATGACTCACTTCTGCTTCAAAGATTGGCCTCCGCGTATCAATGCAAGGGGAATACCGCATATGACATGGCGGACTATGCTACGGCTTTGCACGCTTGTGATCGAGTCATCGATATCTACGGTCGCTTAAGGGACCGAATTGGCGAACCACAGATCTCCGTCATTATGGCTGGCGCCTATATGCACAAGGGGAACGTGATTTGGTCCAGCGGCGATCCGAGAGGAGCGCTGGTGTGGCACGACAAAACAATTGAGATTTGGGATCGCTTGTTGAAATCGGGACGAACACAGTGCGCCAGGGACCTAGCCAAGGCTTATTACAACAAAGCGATTACGCTGCGTACTATTGGTGATTTGCAACAAGCGCGAGATTGTCACGACCGAGCGATAGAACATTACGAACGGCTCGTCCATGAGGAGAAACGCCAGGACATCGCCAATGAACTGGCGAACGTTTACAACGGACGAGCCAATGCCATGCGTGATTTGGGGCAGAGTCGGGAATCATTGTCATGGTATGAAAAAGCTATTGAGATATACGATGCTCTCGTGAATCAACAGGGGCGGCAGGATGTTGCTGGAGACCTCGCGGCAATAAGAGGGAACTTCGCTGTAACGTTGCTCAACTTGAACGAATGTGACAAGGGCATGCTGGAGGCTGAAAGGGCGATTCCGGCACTGGAGCGAGAAATCGCGCGTACCGGCCGCTCTTTTCTTGAAAGTGTGCTGGCAGACGTGCGTGCTCACATGCGCCAGAATGCTATTGGCGCTCTTGAGAAACAGGATGTTTATGCGCCAGATCGAGAAGAGGTCGTCAAACAAATGCCAGAGGTTGATTCCGGTGGGGAGAGTGATAGGTTCTCTTTCGGAAAGGTGATCTCTGTTAAGGACGGAACGATCACCCTCGTTGAGTACGATTTCGGTAAGGACGCCGATGTTCATGTAGTCTATCGAGTGACGCCAGCAACTGAGTATGGAAATATTGAATCACTCAGCGAATTAAATCCTGGCGATGACGTTGTTCTAGACTTCGTACTAAAGGGTAGCAAACGCTTGGTGACAACTCTTGTTAAGGAGATGAATGACAACTAATAATCTTGAGGGCGTGAAGGGTGATCTACCCAGTTATAAGCTTTGGGGAGCACCTTGACGCTGTCCTTAAGATGTTGGCAGTTACAGTTCTTCGGCCGGCAAAACACAAACCCAAGCCCGCTAGTTCACGCCGGCCCATAGTCCGTGCCGGTCGCGGAGCGATACATCATTTTCGCCAAGAAGTGATTTGGATCGCGGCGCAGACAGGCCGAAAGCGCCGCAACTTTTTCGGAATTGGGAGCATTCCGCTTGGCCAGGAAGGTCCAATGAGAGAAGTGCGCCTCAGCGTTTTCAGGGTTGATGGAAAGCGCCCTTTGCACAGCTCTCTCCCCCTCCTCTATGCGATGACGATTGAACAGAGACTGAGAAAGCCACACCCAGATATCGGCGTTTTCCGGGGCTAGCTCTGAGGCCCGAGTGAGATAGCGCACACTTGCTTCCACGGGCTTGCCGGATTCGTCGACCATGCTGTTGAAATGTCTTCCCAGCCAACACAGAGCAGTCAAGTTGTCAGGGTCAAGGCGAAGTACATTTTCGTAGCACCAAGATTGCTTCGAAGAATTCTGTGGTTGATTGTTGAGTTCTTGGGCCAAACGGATCCACTCGCTGGCGGTCCGTGGCACGTCGGAATTGTGGGTTTCTTCTTGGGACATCTTCTATTTCCCAATCTTAGGTTTGAAACTGCGAGCCTGCCAAGCGCGGGCGTTGTACGGAGGGGACCCCGCCTCGGCCGTGATCAGCCGTTGGTGCAGCGGTCGCTGTTACGCTTCCTCGGAATCGGTCTGCACGCCGCATTGCATTACTCATTTCGATCGTCATTCTGCATCGGTATTTCGGAAACGTCAAGACAGGCCGTGAGCAGATAGGCCGTGAGCGCCGCAATTTTCTCGAAGTTGGGAGCATTCCGCTTGGCTAGCAGCGCCAATTGGGAAAATGCATGCGGTCGCTGACGATGCGGCCCAAATGCGGAAGCGTGATTTGGAAAATTTACCGCCCCATCTCCAAACCGAACCACTCTGAGCAAAATTACCACCACAGTCTTTTCCGGCGAAAACTCCAACTCTGTCCATCGAACTGCAACAGCAATCGGGGGTCTCTTGGGGGTCTCTTTTTATGCACATGATGCGGGATGGAACATCCATGAAGATCCATGAAAAGATGTTGACGGTTCACGCAGAATTGACGACCAAACGGGTAAGTAACCGGCAGCGAAACGATCGCCTACGAGAACCACAATGAAATTCCTGTGAAACATATGATTAACACGAAAGAACCAAGCGTTGATTCGAAGCGCATTATTGCTGACTTGTTTGTGCTTCTTGGCAACCGACCAATAGCCGCAAACGTAAAGGGCATTTTTGAGATTACCAAACCGACCGTGGGGGGGCGCATTGTCATGATTGACATAATATACGAAAACGGGATTGAGCTAATGGGTGTGCCCATTCGAAATGAGCGAGAGGTTGAAATTCCTTGTGATTTTGAACAACTGCCCATCAAATCGGTGGCCGTTCCAAACTTGAAAAGACAACTGGAAGGCAAACCCATGTGGATGCGGAGGAAATGACGCGCCTAATTTCCTTTTTGGGCAGTAAACACCCGGCTTTTTGATCTATCTGGTTGCTCCTGTCAGCTCATCTTGCTTCCGTCTGTGGTCGGCGAGCGGGCAAAGTGGAGCGGAGGGCGGAGAGGAGAGCATAACGAATCGAGGCCGGAGCGAAACGTCTCGCCGCCGACCACAGACGGAAGCCCGCCGCTCATGCGGCACTCTGCCAATGCTCGCTCGTGACGAGCGCGCGGTTTGCGTAGTGGAACGGGCGGGGTCGAGAGGGGAAAGGGCCGACCGGCAGCCCGTGGAGCGGAGCAAACCGCGCGTTGGTCACGGCGGACCTGTAGTTGCGTGTTTGATCTGATTCAGAGCCTGTCCTTCGCATTGCCCCTGTCTGGCAAAGCTGCCAATCTTTGGGGTATGCGGAATCCGCCAGATGCGGAGTGGTATGACGAGGCTTTGGTCACTCGATTTGCCGGCCATTCGCTCGGCAGTCTTGTAACACTGCACCGCCAATGCTTTCTCAGGGATGCCATGCGAGGCGCTTCCCTTTGCAGGAATGGGAACACATCATAATCGTTGCCACTGTATCCAACGACAACCACGTGATGTTCGCGGACGAGTGAGGCCAACCGCCTTGAAATGGCGTCTGGAAATTGATGCCCGACCTGTTCAAGTGTGGCCTGAATGGTTTCGGTCTGTGTCAATGTGCCATGGACTTTGACTAGCCGAAAAAGTCGCGCGCGATCAGCCGCCAGCGCAAGTGTGGTAAGCGGCAACGTGTCTCCAGTCACTGCTTCGCCGGCGAACACCCTGAAGTTCACCCGCACTGCGGCAAGCGCGTTCTCCAAATACAGATCAAAGTTTGTCGTCAACAGGCTGGATATGAATCCGCCTTTTGTCAGCGCGGCGAGAATCTGGTGATTCGAATTGGGCGAGCCTTGCTGAAGAACGGAAAAGGCCCCAAACAACTCATCGCGGAACGTGCGATGAAACCAGTGCATGGCGACCTCTGGCTTGATCCACAGTTTGTTGTTTGTCGCCAGGTCCGCAACAGATGCAAGTGTCTTCTTAACCTCCTGCCCGGTGAGATGTCCGGTTGCTGCCAGGCGTTTCAAAAAGGCGGCAAGCAGGCCGTCCCGCAGCGCCGGCCACAGCGGGGCGGAGGCGGGCGGCGCATAGGAAATGCCGGCGCCGCAGAGGAACAGAACCGGCTGCCGCCTTTGCAGGAGGGCAGCAACGGCTTCTGCCGCTTCAACCGCCGGGATCAAAACTCCCGTTCCTCTGGTATTGCCGTTCCGCTTCATCGTCAAAGCACCCCTGTGGACAAAAGATCGCTACCGCATGAAACAGATCGCGGAGATCAGAGCACTCTTCCGCTTCAGGAATTGATGCTCGTTTATGGAAATCGCCTCCATCTCGAAAACCATTGTGAAACACGGCCGTCCGCCTCCAACGGGGGTAACATGACGCGCCGGAAGCCGTGTTCACAGTGGACAAGGACGCATTCGTGGTCGCGGAGATTGCGGAGCTTGTGCGGTTTGATTTTGTGCTCCTCGGTTTCGGAATAGTTGGTGTTCTGCTTGCCTGCGCTGTAGCCCCATGAACGTTTCACGACGCGCTTCTTGCCCAAAAAATCCGCGGCTTGGACTGCGTCGGCTTCGTCGGCGGCGCGGAAGATGAGGCGGTTGCGAAGATTCAGCGTCAGCACCTTCGCCTTGTCATTGCCCAAGGGCGGCACAAGCGAGGTCGTGCTTTGGGCTGCAGCGACCACCGTTGCGCCAGCCTCGCGGATCACGTCAACGCAGTTGTAGTCGCTCGTGCCATCCTCGCTGGCTGTCATGAACCGCTGGGCCTCGTCGGCCCAGAGAATTAACAGGTTATCCTTTGCACGCTCGGATTTTGGTTTGTCGAAGCGGCGCAAGGCGTGGTTGTAGTAAAGCAGCTTGAGGAAGGTGTTCACATAACGCCGCTCGGTCTGGAACTTTTGCGGCATGGTCGTGAGGATGATCTTGCCCTGGTCAATCGCGGCGTAGTCGAACGTGCTTTCCGCGGCGCAGAACACCTCCGCTACTTCGGGCGTGAGGAAGTATTGCAGGTAGTTGGCGATGGTTTCTCGGACGCCGCCAAGCTGCTCGTCGGGTTGGGTCAGGAAGCGGTTGGCAAAGTGGGCGTAAACGGCTTCGCGCCGGGGCGTTTCCAGTAGCGATTCCAAGTTTTCCATTTCCTCTTCCAGCAATTCCCGGTCGGACAGCAACTCGAACGCTCCCTGGAGCGTCACCGGACGATTCAACTCAAACAACATTTCCAGCGCGTGGGCGATGTGGGTTTGCGCCTGGCTTTTGAAGAAACCCTTGTCTCCGCCCTGGCCGAGACTCGTGGCGGTATCAACCACAAACTTGGCGTAGGTCGTGAAGGGGATGCTACGGTCGCCGGTCAGGTTGTAACGGTTTGGTGGTGTCCATTGCGTGTCCGTGTCGTTGGAGCGGATCTGTAAGTGAATCAGGTCGTGCTTGCGGCCGTAGTGCCGGGCCATCGCCGCGAGTGTTTCCCAATACACCCCCTTTTCATCAATGCACAGTCCGCCCCATGTCGGCTCATTCTTGAAAACTTGGTGGGCAAGTTGGTTGATGCCGGAACTCGTCTTGCCAGAACCGGTATCGCCAGTGATGAGCCAGCCGCGACAGAACTGATTCCGCTTCCACATCAGCCCGCCAAGGCGCGCGGCAAAGCTTCCTTTCCGTGGCCCGAACAGAAGCCACATGGCAAGCAGTGCCAACCCAATTCCGCCCGCAATCAGCAAGTATCGGGGATTCCGCAAAAGCAATTCTAAGTCTGGCGGAAATGCGATCGGACTGAACGGCATGAAATCGAGCTTCACGGCCACGCTCTCCCAATCAGGTATCCAGCCAGCAGACTGGCGAGCGCGGCGAAGAATGCGGCGGTGCGTGTGACCCGTGCTGCAAGGTGCGTCGAGGGTAGCTTCCTCAGCACATCCAGCAGGGTCGCAGACTGTCCCTGAAATTTCCGCATCGTCTCTGCGAGCTTACCGATGTCCGCTCGGAACTGCTCAAACGAAGGGATTTCCCGGCGGCGAAGTTCATCCCAATGCCGCTGATGGATTCGGAACAACTCGACGAGGAGCATCACCGCGTCGTCTTCTCGCAGCCGATGTTTATCGCGCCACTCGGCGACGGCCTCGTCGAACTCTTCGTCGAAGTTGGGTTGTTCGGTGTTCGGCATGGGGATTACTTCGCGGGCAGCAGCAAACCAGCGACGGATTCGATCTCGGTGTAAAGCTTACGCTGCCACGTTTGCAGCCGTTGGCGGTCCAGCAGGCTGAAGGTGGGATGCTTGGTCGCCGCCGTGATGGTCAGGTTTTCCGCGTTGAGCGCTTCGACCAGCCAATCCTGCAATCGGGACATGGCGATTTCGCGTCCGCCGAGCTTATCCTTGAGCTGGGCGCGCACTTCGGACGACTCGAACAATGCGAAGCTGTCGCTATGCGCCGCGTTGCGGACCACGACGTAGTTGCACTTCTTGCCGAATTGATCGGCCAGGCGTTGCACCTGATCAACGCTGTCCGATTCGTGATTCACCGGCATGATGAGTGTGAGCGTCGCGCCCATCGCAGACAGGACGGCGGGCAGGTCAATCTCGGCGAAGTAATCAATGAACAGGTCGGTGGACGCGGCGCGGCAATCCATGACAACGAGGCTGGCGTTCTCCAGCGCGGCGAAGATGCCATCGAGTTCCCGGCGGTTGTCCAAATCCAGAAACCGGGTGTCAGGATGAAACCGTTTCAACGTCGAGTTCTCGTTGTCGGAATCAATTGCGACGTGAGCAATGCCCTTGTCTTTGAGGAACTGGACGAAGTTGAAGGCGAAGAAGCTTTTGCCGACACCGCCTTTGCCGTTGAGAATTAGATCGAGTCGTTTCATGTGGTTTGGGGTTTGAGAATCCGAACTTGGGCAATGCGCGGTCCGCGACTGCGGGTTTGCGGGGCTTCGCCGCCGTCGGAATTCGCGGACGATTCAGCCGGTGCGCCGAATTCGCTGGCCGGCGCTGATTCAAGGGTTGTCCCGTCACCATTCGCGGACGCGGAAGCAGGCGGACGCTTCCGCCCTGGGCGTTTGCGTGGACGGACGTTTTCACCGAGCACTTGATGACAGAACATCGCGATGGCCGTCTTGCTCGTCGGCAGGCAATGCTGCGTGAGGAGATCGGCGATGGACCGATACGACGCGCGCTTATGTCGCAATTCCGTAATGACGTCCTTTGCTGGGAGCAAATCCTGGAATTTCTGCGGACGGCGCGGAGTGAATTCTTCGACCGCCTTGCGGACTGTGGCTGGGTCAAATGAGGTCATAGACTGGAATGATTCGGATGCGAACCGGGAAATTGACGAGCGGGACAATGGACACGACGATGCGGCGGCTCGGAAAGTGTTCTGCCAATCGAGGTTCACGGCCAAAGATGGTCAGCGGCGAGATTATGGTCGTGGACAGTGCGAGGCTGCGGACTGTCTGCGGACAGTTTGTGTCCGCTGCCGATTCCCGGTCGTGGCCAGTTAAAGCTGTTGCTTGGGCACGGATGCGGACTGTTTGCTGCCGTGTCTTTGCGCGCGGAATGGCCGAGTTCGCGGACTGTTCGCGGACATGGATAGATCGCGTTTGCGACCTGTTTCTGGCCTGCTCGCGTTCGCGGAATGGCCGCGTTTGTGGTCGTGATCGATTCATATCGCGTGGTTGTCCGCCGTATTCACCGCGACTGATTCGCGGACCTGGAAACCTTCGGCACGAAGGGGTAACGCGTGCCTTGTATTAAACATGATGAGAAACACACTGCCTCCTCTGTTGCAGCAGATCGTCGCGCCACTTTTCCAACTGCGCTGCCACGGTCTGAATTCGGGTGACTTGTTCGATGCTCACCACCTTGGCGCGTGCTGCAACGTGATCGCCGAGCCGGGTTTCCGGCAGGTCAATGATGACATTGGCGGTGTTGTGATTGATGTGTTCGCCGAACCGTTTCAACACCTGGATGGCGGTTCGAATGTCGGCGGATGTGGGTGTTTGCATAATCAGATGTGGATGCCGTGTGAGTGCATGCGGTTGGATTGCTGGCGGCGGTTCTTGTGGCGGGCAGGCAGCATTCCGGCACGTTGTGCTTCCTCGGGAGTCACGGGATGCGCCCAAGGTTCACTGAAACCGAGTCGCGTGGCGGCTTGCTCGGCGGCGGGTTTGTTGGGGGCTTCGACGACGGTGCGGAGTGGATCGCCCATCTCCCTGGCATATTCACGGTCGGTGTAGTAAATGCCCCAGAGTTGGTTGCCCGGTCTCAGAGTCGCGGTCGTGCTCATGCTTGTAATTGAGCACAACCCGTCTTTGCGATGGTGTATCAGTTACACAACATGCGCGCACAGTCCGTGTAGTGTCCGATGCGTGGTTACGGCAAAGACGCAATACAACCTCAAGAACGCGCGGGAATACTTCGAGGAACACCTCTGCGTCGGCGATTACTACAACGAAGGGCAGCGTGTGGCCGGGGAGTGGATTGGACTGGGGGCGGAACAACTCGGATTGTCCGGGAGAGTCCGCGCCGATGACTTCCTGCGGTTGTGCGAAAACCAGCATCCGTCCACTGGCGAAACGCTGACACAGCGGTTGAACACCACGCGGACCGAGGACGGCGAGAATGCGGCTAATCGGAGGATATTCTACGACTTCACGTTCTCACCGCCGAAGTCGGTGTCCATCGCCGCGTTCGTCGGCAAAGACGAACGGATTCTTGAGGCGCATTCGCGGGCCGTCAAAACCGCAGTCCGGGAATTTGAGGCTTTCGCAGCGACTCGGGTTCGGACCGATGGCGCACAAAACGATCGTCTCACGGGTAACTTTGCTGCGGCGCTGTTCACTCACGATACGTCACGCGCCCTCGACCCGCACCTGCACACGCATTGCATTGTTTTCAATGCGACCTTCGATCCAGTGGAGAATCGCTGGAAGGCGCTCCAAAACTACGAACTCTTGCGCGCCCGGAAGTTTGTCGAGAACGCCTACTATCACGAACTCGCCCGCGAATTGCGGAGTTTCGGCTACCAGATTCGCAACCGGGCACGCGGAGACTTCCAGGTTGAGGGAGTGTCGGACGAACTCTGTGAGCGGTTTTCAAAACGACGCGCGGAGATTGACAAGGCGCTGGCGAAGTTACTGGCAGACAAACCAGAGCTTGCCGGTGGAGATGTGATGGCCACACGGCGGCTGCTGGCAACGGCGGAGCGGGCACGCAAGCAGCGGGATTTGAGCCGGGACGAATTGCTGACCTTGTGGGAATCGCAGTTGACGCGAGATGAGCGACAAGCAATCAGCCGTCTTCGCAATCAGTCCACGCAAAGTCCATCGGACGAAAAACGGGTGTCTTTGGCCGATGCCGTGCAATGGGCAGAGGAGCACCTATTCGACCGCAACTCTGTCATGCTCGAATGTCAGGTGTGGCAGGAGGCCCTGGGCCGGGCGCGAGGCGAGACTTTCTCGGTTTCTGAATTGACGGATTTCACCCGGCAGCGCGGCTACATCCGGGATGAAGCGCGTCCGGGCGAAGTGACGTTGCGCGATGTGCTGCTGCGCGAATGGGAGATTGTACATACCGCGAAAGAAGGCGTCGGCGATTCCTGGCCGCTGGTCACGAATCCGCGTCCGGTGAATGCACAACTCGACGACGAACAACGTCAGGCACTCGATGCTTTGCTTTCCTCGACCAATGCCGTGTCCATTTTCAGAGGCGGCGCGGGCACGGGCAAAAGTTTCGTTCTGCGCGAACTCACCGAGCAACTTCAACATGCAGGCCGTCGAGTCGTCGCCCTTGCCCCGCAACGTCAGCAAGTCGTGGATATGGAGAAGGCTGGGCTTCCGTCACCCTCGACGGTCGCGAGTTTCCTCCTCAAACGTGAGATTGTCACCGCTGCGGTCGTGATTGTGGACGAAGCGGGGCAGATTGGCGGACGGCAGATGCTCGAACTCATTCGACTGGTCCGCGAAGGAAATGCACGGCTGATACTTTCTGGCGACACGCGGCAACATGGGGCGGTCGAGGCTTCGGATGCTCTGCTCGCAATTGAGCGGCACTCTGGCGTCCGTCCGGTCGAACTGCACAAGATTCGCCGGCAAGACCCGGCACTTGGCAAGGACTCGGATGAACGCACTCGGATCAGGCAGTATCGGAAAGCTGTCGAATCAGCAGCGGCTGGCAAAATGGGCGAATCGTTTGAACGGCTCGACAAGATGGGTGCGGTCGTAGCCTGCGGCCTGGGCACTCAAGCCGATAAACTCGCTGAGGAATATATTCACCTCGCAGAGCAGAGCATTTCGGCGGTCATTGTTTCGCAGACCTGGGCGGAAGTTCATCACGTCAATTCGCGCGTGCGCGATGCGCTGAAAGCAAAGGGATTGCTCGGCCCAAACGACACAACGGTTCAGGTGCTGGACAGGCTCGACCTGACGAGTGCGCAGAAACGCGATGAGCGATTTTACCCCGAAGATGCCGTCGTGATTTTCAATCAGAAGATCCGCGAAGCCGAGCCGGGTGCAAGGGGAAAGCTGGCCGGCATTGTGAAATCGGGAGTGTTGGTCGAGGTCGGCGGGCGATTCGTCACTGTGTCGAACAAGATGCTCGACCGCATTTCAGTTTGCCAGCTTCGCGAACTGGCACTTGCCTCTGGCGACCGCCTGCACCTGAAAGCGAATCGCAAACTGGCTTCCGGCGGTCGCGTCACCAATGGCGAGTTGGTTGCGGTGAAAGCGGTTCGTTCTGATGGCGCAATTGAACTCACCGATGGCCGCGTCCTGGATTCGAGCTTTCGCGAATTCCTCCCCGGCTACGCCGTCACTTCATACGGTTCGCAAGGCAAGACCGTGGATTACGTCCTGTTCTCCGATTCGACCATCAAGGCGGCAACGAACGCTCAGCAATGGTATGTGACGATTTCGCGCGGACGCCGCGGCATTCGCATCTTCACACCGGACAAGGAACAACTCCGCGAGAATGTGACTCGCTCCGGCCACAGGCCATTGGCGTTGGAACTCGCGCCCAGGGTCGCGCACCGGCGCGGTGCTCGCCTTTGGGATCGCCTGCACGGCTACATGCTTCGCTTCGGTCGTCGTGCGGCGGACAATTTCTGCCGCCTCAAGCTTTCTCGTCGTCATCACCATCAACCCACGCAAACACATGAGCACAAAATCACCCGAATGTTGGGCGAGCGACCCGAACGCTCGCGCAGTCAAAATCGAAGTGTCGGCTGAACAAAGCCTGCTACTGCCGTTCGATCAATTCGCCTTCGCTGAACTCAAAAGCGACGGCAAGACGCAATCGCTGCGCTTGGTTTTCGCGACTCATGAAGTCACACTGCGCGGCCACTCGTTGCGGCGTATCGAAACTGCAATGCAGCGAATGGAACTGGCTTCCCTTTCGGCACTGGCCGGCAACCAGCGGTCACTCGTTCCTGACGGACAACCCGTGGTCACGGAGATTGGAGTGACGGAGGTCGCCGCGTCCGACAAGCAATCGCCTGCCGACAAGGAGTGAACGCTTCACGCCGGCAGGAGATTCAGCAAGTGGGCCTTGACATATTTCCCGGCTGCTTGCGGATCGTAGGCGATGTCGGTGCGAAGCAGCGGTTGCATGTCGGAACAAAATCCGCGGTCCTTGAGATGGTTGTCGAGGATCCCAATGAACTCTGCCCGGCCCGCCTTCGTGCCTTCCTGTTTTAGGTAATGCTCGAACGATGCGATGATCGCCGCCGGGTCAACAGGCGTTGGCGATTTGGTTAGCGCCCAATACAAGTCAAACAGGTCGCGACCGCGCTTCCGCTGGAACATCGCCCGCATTTTCGTGCCCAACATTTCGTGAATGTCGAAGCCTTTGATGTGGGTTTGGACGGCCTTGTCGCGGAACGGGAAACTGAACGGCATTTCGACGACTGCGCGATGCGGCTTTCGCTCGGTCACATTCGCTTCAACTACGATTTCGAGCGTCCGGTTCGGTTCAATGATCGAGCGCGCCGAGTAAGTCATTCGCAACACGCGCGACGGCTTGACGGTGTTGCGGATCGCCAATGCGAGTGTGTCCCAAACGGATGCTTTTGGAGTTCCCAAAACATCGGTAAGCACGCGGCGGATGGCCCGGCGCATGTGGTCTGCCGGGCGAGTGCCAACCACGACCAAATCAATGTCCTCACTGTAACGCGCGGGCGGGGCGAGATGAACCTTGTGCAGGAGTGTGCCACCGCGCATGGCGATTTGGGAACTCAGAAACTTGTCGTCGAACAGCGCGACCATCGCGCGGCATAGCAGGAGGTCTTGTTCCACCTGATACTGCGCCGCCCACGGCACAACGGCTTGGTGGGCCAGAATATCCTGGCGGGTGATTGGCGTCATACTTTCAGCTCACTGGAATTGTTGAGCACCTGCCAGCGTTTGACGAGCGGGAGGTTGCCGCGCTTGCCTTTGCCCGGAACGAGTGCAACGGGTGTCAGTTCATCGGGCAGCCAGTCGCGGACAACTTTCGCCAAAGACTTGTTGCCGCACGCTTCAATGACAAACCCCAAACGCTGTGCGACGCCGGGCTCGTTCTCGCCATCCAGCACGCGCTTGAGTTCCCGGGCGCGAAGGAGCGGCAGCAGTGGGCGAATGGTCTCTGAAGCGCGCTCGATACCGCCGATGCTGGTCGCATAGCGGATCAAGTCATACGCAGTAGCCTCGGGTGTGCTAATCAAGAGTGGTGCAACCGCTCCGTCGGGTTGTTGCGTGGGCGTCCGGTCAATCCCGCGCTTTACGAAGAATTGGACTTGAATCCTTCCAACCCTGATTGCCCGGCAAGGCCGATCAGTCATCACTTGTGTGACTTGGAGCGCCTGCGGATTTGAACCGAACACACTGGCAGCGGATTGCAGCGCGAGATAATACGGGCGTCCCAGCCAGTTGAAATAGTCTTGAAGCCACCAGTTCGCAGGCGGCGCTCCCATGTTGCGATGTTCGGGGCGGACGATTAGGAAAAACGGCTGCCGGGGCGAGACACGGGCGACTTTGCCTCGAAGCCGCAACAACTGAAATTTCGCGGCGATTGCTGACAACCCGGATTCCTTGGCCAATTCCTCAAGCGAAAAGGCGACGCGCCCTAAAGCCATGCGCGCTTCGATGAAGGCTTCCGCCGCACCGATCAGGCGGCTGTCTTGAGAGCGTTGTGACTTTTTCATCGTTTCCGTATCGTAGCGTCTGACGCTACGTTGTGCAAACGCTATTATGAGCCACTTGCGCGCCAGTCCTCCCTCCACGGCAAGACATGCGCCTCCAATCGAAGGCGCAGCCGCTGTCGGCTAGGAGTAGAAATAACCCAGGGATCGCAACGATGAAATGGTTGGGTTGCCAATCACGATATGGTCAAGAACCTCGATCTTAAGAAGTTGCCCGGCTCGAATGAGGTCACGGGTAATTTTGATGTCGGCTTCGGATGGTGTCGGTTCACCGCTCGGATGATTGTGCGCGAGTGCGACATGAAGTCGTTGAAATGATTGTTCGATATGAAAGGAAAACCTACGT